>OFHG01000020.1_pt1 | contig 78315 bp, 74 predicted proteins | sample 1521931 | NCBI WGS metagenome assembly OFHG01 (sample SAMEA2468438, study PRJEB22500) | soil metagenome | biome: Glassland; feature: Farmland; material: Clay | place: Australia | collected 2013-01-31 | depth 0.55 m
AGACGATGCGTGAGCATCAGGACGCAGAAAAGGATTTGAGCGAAATTCCAGCGAAACAACGGCGTGGGGTCGTTAAGAAGCTGGAATATTTTTCTGGAAATTATTCGGATCGAGATGAGGCTATCGTAGCCGCGCATGGCAGCGGCGCATACACCATGAGGGAAATAGGCGATCACTTCGGAATACACTACTCATATGTCAGTCGTATCATCAGTCGCCGGAGGCGTAATGCAACAGGAAAGACCTGACCCCTGTTCCCTCTACTCATACGTCAGTCGTATCATCAGTCACCGGAGGCGTAATGCAACAGGAAAGACCTGACCCCTGTTCCTCTCTCTTCCGCTGGGAAATTATTCGGATCGAAATGAGGCTATCGTAGCCGCGCATGGCAGCGGCGCATACACCATGAGGGAAATAGGCGATCACTTCGGAATACACTACTCATACGTCAGTCGTATCATCAGTCGCCGGAGGCGTAATGCAACAGGAAAGACCTGACCCCTGTTCCGTAGCGTAATGCAACAGGAAAGACCTGACCCCTGTTCCGTATGTTCCTCTGTTCCGATTCGTAGGCACGACGTATTTAATGGCGCAATGCCTGTGCTCGATAAATGTTTTATTGGTGAAATGAAAAAATACCGGCGAACCTGGCTATCATAAATTTTGGTCTATACTGGGCTTGTTCTTAATGCTGTAGCGCCATTATATGCTGCGGAAGCGTAGCCTGTCCGCAGTGTCGACGGCGGCGTTCATATGCAACGGAAGTCGAACCGTCATGAAACTTTGTACTTGATGGATGGCCTAATCCGGTGGGCCAGAAAGGCCGGCGTACCACTACGAAAAATTAACAGATAAAGGGCGCATAGATGTGGGGTCTTATGGGAAGTATAAGTTCTCGTTTGCGGTAACTTCCGCCAGTCTCGCGATTCGCGATCCCGTCGGTGACGGTTTCCGACTGTGTGTCCTATGTTTGTTGGCGTAATGGATGCGCCGGCAGGGCTGTGCTTTATCTTGTTTTCTCCTGTCAATGAGGTGACACACGATGCATGACTTGCACACCGTGGTGGAACTGTCGCGATTGCAGTTCGCGGCGACGGCCTTGTACCACTTCCTGTTTGTACCGTTGACGCTCGGCCTGAGCTTCATCCTTGCGGCGATGGAGACCGTCTACGTCACTACCGGGCGGAAAGTCTACCGTGACATGGCGATATTCTGGGGCAAGCTCTTCGCCATCAACTTCGCCCTCGGCGTCGCCACCGGCCTGACCATGGAGTTCGAGTTCGGCACCAACTGGTCCCAGTACTCGCGCTTCGTCGGCGACGTGTTCGGCGCGCCGCTGGCCATCGAGGGACTCATGGCCTTCTTCATGGAGTCCACCTTCGTCGGCCTGATGCTGTTCGGGTGGGAGCGCCTGAGCCGCGGCAAACACCTCATCGTCACCTATCTGGTCGCCCTCGGTTCCAACATCTCCGCGGTCTGGATCCTCATCGCCAACGGTTTCATGCAGGCGCCCCACGGTGCCAAGTTCAACCCCATTACCATGCGTATGGAGCTCACCAGCTTCACTCACCTCATCTTCAACGCCGATGCTCAGGCCAAGTTCGTGCATACCAGCATCGCCGGTTTCGTCACCGCCTCGATCTTCGTCGCCGGCGTCAGCGGCTGGTATATGCTGCGCAAACGTCACATGGAGATCGCCAAACGCTCGTTCCGCATGGCGGTGCTGTTCGGCGTGTTCGCCGGCGTCGGCGTCATCGGCCTCGGCGACGCACTCGGCTTCATCGACGGCAATGCCCAGCCCGCCAAGCTGGTCGCCATGGAAGGATTGTGGAAGACCGAGAAGCCTCCGGTCGGTTTCAACGTCTTCGCCATTCCCGATCAGGCGCAGCAGAAGAACCTCTATCAGGTGCGGGTCCCCGGTGTGCTGTCGCTGCTGGTCACCCACTCCCTCGATACGCCCATAGCCGGGGCCGATCAGGTCGAGCAGGATGCCATTGCGCGCATGAAGAACGGCATCCCTGCCGCGCTCGCCCTCAAGACACTCAGCGCCAATCCTGACGACGCCGCCGCCATGGCGCAGTTCAAGGCTCACCAGAAGGATCTTGGCTACGCCTTCCTGCTGCAACGCTATGCCCCGGATCTCGTCAAGGCGACTCAGGCCGATTTCCAGAAGGCGGCGCGCGATGTCATCCCCAATGTCCCGGTCATCTTCTGGTCGTTCCGCCTGATGGTGGTCGCCGGCTTCGCCATGCTGATCTTCCTGATCGTCGCCACCGTCTATTCGCTCAACAACACGGTGCATGACAAGCGCGGACTGCTCAAAATCGCGGTGTGGTTCATCCCGGTCCCCTACATCGCCTGCGAGCTGGGCTGGATGGTCGCCGAAATGGGACGCCAACCCTGGACCGTCTACGATGTGTTGCCGACCTGGATGTCCGCTTCGACCCACAGCGTCGGCTACATGATCTTTTCCCTCGTCGGTTTCGTGCTCATCTACACCACCTTTGCCATTGTCGAGGTCTATCTCATGCTGAAATTCATCCGCAAGGGCCCCGATCCGCTCGCGCCCGACGCCCTGCAATATGACGCCGCCCCGGCCGCTGCCGGGCTGGCCCGCTAACCCACCTACAGGAGACGAATCATGGAGTTGTATGCAATTCTCAAAATCGTCTGGTGGGTGCTGCTCGGCGTACTGCTGATCGGCCTCGCGGTCATGGTCGGGATGGATATGGGCGTCGGCGCGGCGCTGCGCTACTTCGGCCGCAACGACGGCGAACGCCGTGCCGTGCTCAACATGATCGGGCCGCACTGGGACGGCAACCAGGTCTGGTTCATCCTCGGCGGCGGGGCCATCTTCGCCGCCTGGCCCACCATCTACGCCACCGCCTTCTCCGGCCTCTACATCGTCATGCTGCTGCTGTTGTGGAGCATGATCATCCGCCCGCTCGGTTTCGAGTACCGCAGCAAGGTCGCTTCGCCCACCTGGCGCGGCGTCTGGGATTGGGGCCTGTTCGTCAGCGGCGCGGTGCCGATGGTGGTGTTCGGCGCGGCCATCGGCAACATGCTGGAAGGCGTGCCGTTCCACTTCACCTGGGACCTGGCCTCCTACTACACCGGCAGCTTCATCACGCTGTTCAATCCCTTCGCCATCCTCTGCGGACTGATGTCGCTGGCCCTGGCGCTCTACCAGGGCTCGACCATGGTGATGAACCGCGGCGAAGGGGCCATCTGGGAGCGCGCACGCCGCCTCGGCATCTGGAGCGGTCTCATCGCCCTGGCGCTGTTCACCATCGGCGGTTTCTGGGTCGCCCACCTCGACGGCTACGTCATCACCAGCGTCGTGAATCCCGCCGGCCCCGCCATGCCGCTGCACAAGAGCGTCGCCGTCGTCGCCGGCGCCTGGATGCACAACTTCGGCGCCCATCCGGTGCTGTGGCTGCTGCCGGCACTGACCTATGTCGCCGTGCTGATCGGCGCCTGGGCGCTGGGCCGCGGCTGGTCCGTCTTCGGCTGGTGGCTCGGCGCCCTGGCTTGGATCGGCACCCTCGGCACCGTCGCCGCGGCAATGTTCCCGTTCATGATGCCGTCGAGCTCCAATCCCTCGCAGAGCCTCACCGTGTGGGACGCTTCCTCCAGTGAGACGACCCTGCTGTGGATGCTCGGCTGGGCCATCGTCTTCGTGCCCATCATCCTCACCTACACCAGTTGGGCCTTCTGGGTCATGCGCGGCAAGGTTACTCCCGCCCATGTCGAGAACGACGACCACGCTTACTAGGAGTAGTGAACCATGATTGCCGTACGCATCTTCTTCTACTTCATCATCGCACTGGTGGCCCTGTTCCTGGTGATACTGCTCGGTGAGCAGGGGGCCTGGTACTTCGCCTGGCTGCTCGGCACGGTGATGATCGTGCTGATCTCCGCCGCCGGCGGCGCCCTGCTCGATACCCAGGACCAGGAGAACGCCGGGACGGCCGGCCACTGAAATATCTCGAAAATACAAGGCCGGTGGCTTGGCGTGTTAGCGCCTCAAAGGCGCCTTCAAAATCGCTAGCGCTTCGCGCATGAAAAACCTGACTCTCGCCAGGACGCAAAGATCGCCAAGAGATCAACAATAGGGTTTCCTTGGCGTTCTTCGCGTTTTGGCGAGAGAGTTTTGCAGTTCACCGTCTCAACCGACGCATAAGTCGAACTCTAACAGGTTGCTGAAAAAGGTATTCGTCCCTTCTCCCCCAGGGAGAAGGACAGGATGAGGGGATCAAAAATCAATGACTTACGCCAATTCTCTTCCCTCACCCCAACCCTCTCCCTGAGGGAGAGGGAGTTTTTCAGCAGCCTGCTAATCAGTCCCCCGGCAAAGCCGGGGATTACCTCGCTGATTTATGTTTTCGAATTCTGGGACGGCTGATGGTCTGCCGCAGCAACTCCAGCGGAGGCGGGATTCCTGTCGTATTACGCTGTCCGTTGTGGCGGCGCGCAAGGATGCGGCTGCATCAACCGTGGTCAGTCCAACGCAAAGTAGAGCCTGCGGTAGCGGACTCCGTCGCGCGCCAGCGTCGCATGGGTGCCCCGTTCGACAATGCGGCCGTTCTCCATCACCGCGATCGCGTCCATGCGATCGAGGCCGGCCGGCCGGTGGGTGATGATCACCAGCGTGCGTCCCGCCGTCGCCGCGAACAGTGCCTCCAGCAGGCGCTGCTCGGTCGCCGCATCCAGCCCTTCGGTCGGTTCGTCCAGAATGGTGATCGGCGCGTTGCGCAGCAGGGCGCGCGCAATGGCGATGCGGCGTACCTGGCCGCCGGAAAACTTGGCGCCGGCCTCGCCGACGTAGGTGTCGTAGCCATCGGGCAGTGCCGCGATCTCGTCGTGGATCTGTGCCACCGTGCAGGCGGCGGCCAGCGCCGCGTCGTCGGCGTCGGGCCTGGCCAGCCGCAGGTTCTCCCGCACCGTGGTGTTGAACAGATGCGAACGCTGCGGCGCCAGGGCGATCATGTCGCGCACCGCTTCCGTCCGGTAGCCCCGCAGTTCATGCCCGCCCAGGGTGATGCGTCCCGCCTCATATTCCCACAGACGCAGCAACGCGCCGGCCACCGTGCTCTTGCCGGAACCGGTGGGCCCCACCAGGGCTACACGCTGGCCCTGCCCGATGATCAAATCCACCTGCTCCAGCGCCCATGGCGCATCCGCCCCGTAACGCAGGCTCACCTGTTCGAAGCGCACCTCGAAACCGGCCGGCTGCGGCGCGGGCTGCGCCGGTTCCGCGGGCGCCTGCGGTGTATCGGCCACGGCGAAGATGCGCCGTGCCGCCGCCAGGGTGTGACCGAGATACTGGTAGGCCTGCGGCAGCCCCGCCACCGCCTCGAAGCTGGCCATCACCACCAGCGCCAGCATCGGCAGATCCACCGCCGGCACTACTCCTGCGCGCACCAGGCCGATGGCCAGCACGGTCGTCAGCCACACCGCGAGGTGGGTCGACAACCCGGCGGCCGCGGCTCCGAATCCGCTCAGCCGGCTCATGCGGTCCTGGTCCGCTACCAGTTGGCGGCTCAGCGCGCCGATGCGTTCGCGCTGGGCGTCGGCGGCGCCGAACACGATCAGTTCCCCCATGCCCTGCACCGCGTCGACGACGTCGACGCGAAGCTGCGCGGCGGTCTCCACCATGCGCGCCCCCGGTCCCCTGCCGAGACGGTGGACGCCGGCGGGGATCGCCGCCCCCACCAGGGCCAGCGCGCCCAGATCGAGCCAGGCGACGGCGGGACTGTACAGATGGAGGAAGGCAAACACCGTCAGGGCGGCGACTGCCGCCACCGCCACCGGCGCCAGCGTGCGCAGATAAAAGTTCTGCAGCGCGTCGATGTCGGCGCCGACGCGGCTCAGGAGGTCGCCGCCGCGATAGTGCTGCAGCGCCGCCACCGGCAGCGGCTCGATTTGGCGATAAAACCAGACGCGCAGGCCGGAGAGAAAACGCAGCGTGGCTTCGTGGGTCACCAGGCGTTCGGCGTAGCGGCCGCCGGTGCGCAGGATGGCGAAGGCGCGGATGGCGGCGGCGGGCGTGAAGTAGTTCATGCTGCTGCCGGCGATGCCGGCGGCGGCCATCGAGGCGATGAACCAGCCGGACACGCCGAGCAGCGCCACGTTCGCCAGCACCACCGCCAGCGCCAGCAGCGCACCGCCGGCCATCCAGCGCCAGTAGGGGACGTACAGGCGGGTCAGGCGCAGCAGCGTTTTCATGCCATACCCCCGTAGGCGTGTACCAGCCGCCGATAGAGGCCGTCGTGGGCCACCAGTTCATCGTGCCGCCCCGCTTCGACCAACCGGCCTCCGTCGAGTACCAGGATCCGATCCGCCTGCCGCACCGTGTCCAGGCGGTGGGCGATGGTGACCAGGGAGCGCCCCGCGGCCAGGCGTTCGACGGCGGCGGTCAGCTTGCGCTCACTCTCCAGGTCCAGGCTGGCGCCGGGCTCGTCGAGCAACACCAGGGCGGCATCCTTGTAGAACGCCCGCGCCAGGGCGAGCCGTTGCAGCTGTCCGCCGGAGAGTCCGTGGCCGGCCTCGCCCACCACCGTGTCGTAGCCCTGCGGCAGGGCGTCGATGAACTCGTCGGCAAGAGCCAGCTGCGCGGCGCGCCGCACCGCCTCGTCGTCGATCGCCGTCCGGCCCAGGGCGATGTTCCCGCGCACCGTGCCGTGAAACAGGCGCGGGCTTTGCGGCACCCATGCCACGTGGCGCAGCCATTGGGCCGGGTCCAGTTCGGCCAGGGCGCGGCCGTTGATCAGAATGGCACCGGCCGCCGGTTGCACGAATCCGAGCAGCAGATTGACCACCGTGCTCTTGCCGGCCCCCGAGGGGCCCACCAGTGCGACCCGTTCCCCCGGCCGCAGCTCGAAGGAGACGCCGTCGAGGGCCGGGCGTCCGGCCTCGTAGGCGAAGCGCAGGTCCACCGCTTGCAGGTGGATGCCGCCCTCCAGCGACGGCGCGGCGGGCCCGTCGGGGCGGCGGGGCGGCGGCGTCTCCAGCAGCTCCACCATCCGCTCGGCGGCGCCGATGGCGTCCATTCGGGCGTGGTAGTGGGTGCCGAGGGTGCGCAGCGGCAGATAGAACTCCGGCGCCAGCAGGAGAATGAGAAAGCCGGACTGGAAACCGAGTTCGCCCCACAGCAGGCGAAAGCCGATGAACACCGCCACCATCGCAATGCTCACCGTGGCCAGGAACTCGAGCGCCAGCGAGGAGAGAAAGGCGACGCGCAACACCGCCATGGTGCTCATGCGGTACTCTTCGGAGAAGCGCGCCACCACCTCGGCCTCGCGTCGGCTGGCATTGAACAGCTGCAACACGGTGAGCCCCTGGACGGTGTCGAGGAAGTGAGCGCTCAACCGCGACAGGCGGCGCCACTGGCGCTGGTTCAACGCCTCGGCACCCTTGCCGATGAGGATCATGAAAAACGGGATCAACGGCCCGGTCACCAGCAGCACCGTGCCGGAGACCCAATCCAGCGGATAGACCGTCGCCAGGATGGCGAGGGGCACCAGGACCGCCAGCGACATCTGCGGCAGGTAGCGCGCATAGTAGGCCTCCAGCGCCTCCACCCCGTCGGTGACGGTGGTGGCCAGCTCGCCGCTGTGTTCCCCGGCCAGAGGTACCGGTCCCAGGCGAACGAGGTGGTCCATCAGGCGCTCGCGCAGCGCCAGCTTGACCCCGGCCGCGGCACGGAATCCCGCCCATTCGGCCAGCCATGCCAGCGCCGCCCGGACCGCAAACACCGCCAGCAGTCCCCACAGCAGCGGCATCACCGCGGACAGCGCCCGGTGATCGAAAACCACCGCGCTGACGACGCGGGCAAGCAGCCATGCCTGCACGACGAGCAGCACGCCGCCGGCGGTTCCGAGCGCCACGGCCGCACGCAATGCGCCGCTGCCATGAATGCGGGCCGTCTTGAGCCACTTGACCGTATCCATAGTCCTCTCTGAATGTTTTTGTCGTTACGTTATTTTCCCGGCGCCGACCGACTGATCGCAGGATTAATGGAAGCTATCCCAAAAATGCAAAGGCAATGAATCCACCCGGGAAAATTTATGCCCTTCGGGCGCGGGATGCACCGGGGATGGTTCGGGCGCTGGGCTTTGTGTTTTCGAGTTGGATTCTAATTGCGTGTGGCGGCACTTTGCAGAAATTCCACGAAACGCGCGGCGGGCAGGGGGCGGCTGAAGTAGTAGCCCTGGTAGTGGGTGCAGCCGCGTTCGAACAGAAAGCGCCTCTCCTCTTCGGTTTCCACGCCTTCGGCGATGACGTCGAGGCTCAGATGACGCGCCATGGCGATGATGGTTTCGACGATGTTGGCATCGTTGGCGTCGGTGGTGATGTCACGCACGAACGACTGATCGATCTTCAGTTTGTCCAGCGGCAGACGCTTGAGATAGGCGAGCGACGAATAACCGGTGCCGAAGTCGTCGATGGAGAAGCGCACGCCGATTTCGCGTAGCGCCTGCATCTTGCCGATGGTGCCTTCCACGTCCTCCAGCAGCAATCCTTCGGTGAGTTCCAGTTCCAGACGCTGCGGCGCGACGCCGATCTGGTTGAGTACGCTGCTCACCTGGTTGACGAAGTTGGTTTGGCGGAACTGGTTGGCGCTGACATTGACCGCAATGTGGGGCAGGCGCTCGGGCGTCGTCGCTTTCAATTGGCGGCAGGCCTCGAACAGCACCCATTCACCTATGGGCAGGATCAGCCCGGACTCCTCGGCGATGGCGATGAATTCGATCGGCGGCACCATGCCGCGCTGGTTGTGCATCCAGCGCAGCAGCGCCTCGGCGCCGATCACCGCGCCGGCGGCATCCACCTGCGGCTGGTAGTAGAGTTCCAGTTCGTTGCCGACCAGGGCGCGGCGCAGGTCGTTTTCCAGCAGCAGCCGCTCGTTGGCCGAGCGCTGCATGTCCGGCAGGTAGAACTGGATGGTGTTGCGGCCCGCCTCCTTGGCGCGGTGCATGGCGATATCGCCCTGGCGCAGCAGGTCTTCGGCCGACTCCTTGGCCATCGGGTAGAGGGCGATGCCGATGCAGGAGGAGGAGTGCAGGGTGTGGCGTCCCAACTGGTAGGGTTCGGACAGCGCGGCCTGGATATCCTCGGCGACGACCTGGGCGCGGTTGGCGGCCTGTTCCGTATCGTCGCTGAGCTCCGACACCAGTATCCCGAATTCGTCGCCGCCCAGATGGGCGGCCGTGTCCTCCTGGCGCAGTCCCTTGCGCAGCCGCGCCGCCACTTCCTTCAGCAGGTTGTCGCCGACGTAGTGGCCGAGGGATTCGTTGATGTTCTTGAAGCGGTCCAGGTCGATAAACAGCAGCGCACCCAGATGGCCGCGGCGCGTGGAGCGGGTTACGTCCTGCTCCAGACGATCCATGAACAGGCGGCGGTTGGGCAAGCCGGTGAGGGTGTCGTAGTAGGCTTGGTATTCGATGCGCGCTTCGGCGCTCTTCTGTTCGCTGATGTCGCTGAAGGTGACCACGGCGCCGCGGATGGCGTCGTTCTTGATGATCGGCGTGCTGGCGTAGTCGACCGGCAGCGGGTTGCCGTCCCGGCACCATAGCACCTCGTCGGCGATATGCTGCGGCCGTCCATCGCGGATCGTCTGCAGCATCGGGCAGTCGTCCGCGGAATGGTGGCGGCCATCGGCGCGATGGTGGTGGATGGTGTCGTGGATGGGTTTGCCGATCAGTTCCTCGATCGGGTAGCCGAGCATCCGCGCCGCCGCCGGATTGACGAAGGTGACCACGCCGCCATCGTCGACGCCGAAGATGCCCTCCGCCGCTGATTCGAGAATCAGACGGTTCTGTTCGGCGCCCTCCTTGATGGTGTCCTCCGCCTGTAGCTGCGCCCAACGCAGCTGCAACAACTCCGTAATCATGCGTTCGAAGCGCTGCGAGTTGAGTCCCACCATTACCAGAAACAGCAGCGCCATCAGCCCCATCACCGGCCCCAGCTCGGTGTTGGCGGTCAGCAGGCGGAAGACCAGCGGCAGCAGCGCCGGCAGCAGGAATGCGGCGGTGGCGGAGCGCAGCGCCGACAGCGAGGTGACGCTGCCGGCGGCCAGGCCGGCCAGCACGAAGGCGAGGTAGGCTTGGTGCGGGACGTCCTGCGGCGGGAACAGCAGGTAGCTGGCGGCGCCCCAGGACGCACCGGAAAACAGCGTGCCGACGAAGAAGTGCCGCACCCAGCGCCGATTGTCGATCGCCGCCGGGTCGTCAGGGCGCCTCAGGAACAGGACCGCGCGGACCGCGGTGATAACCACGATCGCCGCCATCCACCCCAGCAGGATACGGTGGTCGATTAAATGCCACTGCACCGCGACCAGCACCGAGGCGACCACCAGCACCGTCATCAGCGCCGTCGGCAGGGTGGCACGGAGCAGCTTGACCTGCTCGGCGAGCAGTATCTGGCGGTGGTTTTCCTGGTCGATGCCGGAGTCAGTCATCAAGGACGTGGAACTGTTTGGCAACAAGCTGCCGGCAATGGCGCAAGGCCGGTGGAGTGCCTGTGGTGCGGCGCTCTCGTCGGTTTATCATTGCGCGCCTCCCATCGTGTGTCGCTCCATCGCCCGCTCTTCCCGGCGTCCGTCATGGTCGCAGGGGGTCGACGTAGGGTACCCGAACCCGGCCTCCGCGGCATTAGTGTTTGCGCGCCGGCGTGCCGCGGTCGTTATCGAGCCAGCGCAGCAGCGGTTGCCACTGTTCCAGGTCGACAGCGACGGCCGTCGGTGGCATCTCGAAGATACCGATGCCGCGCTGCGCGGCGCGGATATAGTTCTGGCTGTCGCGCAAGGTGGCGATGAATGGGATGTCGAGGCTGGCGAGGAAGCGCTGCAGTGCCTGGTAGATCAGGGTTTGCTCCTTGACCCGGTTGGCGACCACGGCGATGCGCGTCTCGGCGCGGGCGACGCGTCCCACCAGCAGCAGCTCTTCGATGAAGCGGGCGGCGGCCCGGATATCGATGGGGGAGGGCAATACCGGGATCAGCAACGTCTGGGCCTTTTTTACATGGCGCTTGAGCTCCTTGCCGTGGGTGGCGGCCGGCGCATCCATGACGATGTGGTCCATGCCCAGCGGGATCAGCAGTTTTTCTTTCGCTTCGTCCAGTGCCACTTGGTAGATCGGCGCGCGGTCAGCGGGGCGCTGGGCCAGCCAGTCGCCGCTGCTGCCCTGGGGATCGAAGTCGGCCAGCGCCACCTTCCGGCCGCGGGTGGAGAAGTAGCTGGCCAGGTTGGTGGCGAGGGTCGTCTTGCCGCATCCCCCCTTGGGGTTTAACACCATGATTTTACGCATTGTTCCAAATATAGCTGTGAGCCCGCACCTGCCAGCTTACGGAGTTTGTGCGGCAACACAAGCCCAGCGGCCGTTTTAATCGCTTGACAGACCAATTCCTGACAAATACGATGCGTCTTAATTCCTTAGTGCCTAGCTCGGTTTTGGCCGGGCGGGGCGTTTCGGGGTTAAATCTCTCCGACGACTGCTCAAGAGCTGATATCGTCACCTCCGTGATCGCGGCAACCGGCTTGGTTGCCGCGTTTTTTTTGCCTTGTACCCGTGTGGCGTTAACAATAGGCTGTTAGCGCCGTTGCCTACAACCCGTGGGGGGATGTGTCGTGGAGAAGATAGGATTTCTTGGTCTGGGCGCCATGGGGATTCCGATGGCCCGCAATATCCGCCAGGGCGGCTATCCGCTGGCGGTGTATAACCGCACCGCAGAGCGGGCCCAGCCGCTGCTGGCGGAGGGCGTCGAACTCTGCGCCACGCCGAGGGAGCTGGCAGGCCGCAGCGAAGTGGTGGTGATCATGGTGACCGGGCCCGACGACCTGCTGGCGGTGGTCGGCGGCAGCGACGGCGTGGCGGCGGGGCTGACCAAGGGCAAGGTGGTGATCAACATGAGCACGGTGTCGCCTTGCGCGGTGGAGGCGGCGGCCGGGCTGGTGCGGGCAAGCGGGGCCGAGTTCGTGGACGCGCCGGTTTCCGGCAGCGTCAAGCCGGCGGAGCAGGCGGCGCTGGTGATCCTGGCGGGCGCCGACAGCACGGTGCTGAAGCGGGTCACGCCGCTGCTCAGAACCATGGGCAGGGAGGTGGTGCACTGCGGCGGCGTCGGTGCCGGCACCGGCATGAAACTGGTGCTCAATCTCATGTTGGGCAACATGATGCAGACCTTGGCCGAGGGGATGAATATGGGACGCGGTTTCGGCCTCGACCCCAACGCCGTGCTGTACGCCCTCGCCGGAGGGGCCATGGCGGCGCCGATGTATCAGGTGAAGGGCAAGGCCATCGTAGAGGGCAATTTCGTCCGGCAGTTTCCGCTGCACCTGATGTTCAAGGATCTGAATCTGGTACTGGAGGCGGCGGGGAGGCTGCACATCCCCCTGCCGCAGACCGCTGCGACGCGCGAGTGCTTCAACGGCGCCATGGCGCGCGGTCTGCGCGACGAGGATATGGCGGCGGTGGTGAAGGTGCTGGAAGGACTGACCGGCAAGACGCTGTGTCGCTAAGTCCCGTTGTGCCGGTCCCACAGCACGGCGATCTCCTCCGCGGGCTGCGGCTTGCCGAGCAGGTAGCCTTGCACCTCGTCGCAACCGAGCTGGCGCAGGAAGGCCAGTTGCCCGTCTGACTCCACCCCCTCGGCGATGACGCGCAGCCCCAGGTTGTGCGCCATCATGACGATGGTGGCGGTGATCTCTGCATCGGAGCGGTCGTCGAGCACGTCGTCGATAAACGATTTGTCGATCTTCAACTTGTCCAGGGTCAGGCGCTTGAGATAGCCGAGGGACGAGTAGCCGGTGCCGAAGTCGTCGATGGACAGCGCCACCCCCAGCCGGCTGAGCTGCAGCAGCGTCTCCATCGCAATCTCCACGTTCTCCATCAACGAACTCTCGGTCAGCTCCAACTCCAGATGGAGGGGAGGGCAGCCGGTGCGTTGCAGCACCTGTACCACGGTGTCGATGAAGCCCGGAAAGCGCAGCTGCACGGCGGAGACGTTGACGGCGACGCGGAAGTCGCGCCGCCCCTGCTCCAGCCAGCGACGGGCCTGGGCGCAGGACTGCTCCAGCACCCAGATGCCGAGGGGCAGGATCAGTCCGCTCTCTTCGGCGATCGGGATGAATTGCGCTGGCGATATGGGGCCGCGGCCGGGATGGGTCCAGCGCAGCAGCGCCTCCATCCCGACGACGCGCCGGCTGCCGATATCGAATTGCGGCTGGTACATCAGCGAGAACTCGGCGTTTTCCACCGCTTTGCGCAGATCGTTCTCCAGGGCGATGCGTTCGGCGAAGCCGCTGCTCATGTGGCTGTCGTAGAACTGGTAGTTGTTGCGCCCCAGCTCCTTGGCCCGGTACATCGCGGTATCGGCGTTGCGCAGCAGCAGTTCGACGTCCACGGCATCCTGCGGGTAGAGGGCGATGCCGATGCTGGTGGTCACGAACAGCTCTTGTTCGGCGATGTGGAAGTTTCGCTGAAAGGCGGTAAGTACCTTGCTGGCGACAACGCCCGCCTCGCTCGGCGAGTGGACGTTGGGCAGGATGATGGTGAACTCGTCGCCGCCGAGCCGGGCCACCGTGTCGCTGTCGCGTATCACCTCGGGGAGCCGTGCGGCGACCGCCTTGAGCAGTTCGTCGCCGACCGTGTGGCCGAGCGTGTCGTTGATGTTCTTGAAGCGATCGAGATCGAAAAACAGCAGTGCCACCGAGTGCCGATCGCGCGCGGCGCCTACCAGCGCGTTGGTGAGGCGATCGTGGAACAGTTCGCGGTTGGGCAGTTCGGTCAGTGCGTCGTAGTAGGCCAGGTTGTGCAGCCGCTTGCGCACGTGTTCCTGGGTGCCGATATCGGAAAAGATGGCGGCATAGTGGGTGACGGTGCCGGAGTCGTCACGGATGGCGGTGATGTTCAGCCATTCCGGGTAGATGTCGCCGCTCTTGCGGCGATTCCATATCTCGCCCTGCCAACTGCCGCTGCTGTTGATCTCTTCCCACATGCGGCGATAGAACGCCTGATCGTGACGACCGGAGGCGAGAGCATGGGGCGTCTTGCCCAGGATATCCGCTGCGCTGTAGCCGGTGGTTCGCTCGAATGCGCGGTTGACGCTGAGCACGCGGGTCTGGGTGTCGGTGACCACCACGCCTTCCGGCGTCTGCTCCAGGATCTGGGCGGCCAGTCGCAGTTTCTGCTGGCCTTCCACCCGCCGGCTGATATCGCGGTTGATGCCGCGGTAGCCTTGCAGCCGGCCATCGTGATCGAAAAACGGGATGCCGCTGGTTTCGTGTACCAAGGCGCGGCCGTTGCGGGTGAGCATGGTGTTTTCCACCAGCCGCAGCGGCTGCCGCTGTTGCACCAACGGTCGGAGGATGGCGGCGACGCGCTTCGCTTCGGCGGGGTGCATCAGGTCGAAGGGCCGCTTGCCGTACAGTGACTCCGGCGAATAGCCCAGGAGATCCTGAACGCGCGGACTGACGTAGGTGAAACACCCTTCCGGATCGGTCTCCCAAAACCAATCCTGGGTCGTTTCCACCAAGTTGCGGAATTGCGCTTCGCTACGGCGCAACGCCTCCTCTTCGCTACGGCGTGCGACGGCGGCCAGTTCCGCAGCGCGCAACGCCTGTTGCGCCGCTTGTTGTTCACTGAGGTCGCGCACGATCGCCTGGCGGTAGCGCCGGCCGTCGAAATCGAACGCCTTTAACGTGATCTCTGCATCAAACTCGCTGCCGTCGGCGCGCCGGTGACGCCACTCGAATCGCTGCGGCCGTCCTGCCATGACGGCGCTGATGATCTCCTGCGCCATTTCCTCCGAACGGCGGCCATTGGGCTGGTACTCGGGCGCCAGTGTGCTGGGATGCGTCGCCAGCATCTGCTCGCGGTTGTAGCCGAACAGTCGCAGCGAGGCATCATTGCACTCGACCAGGGTGTCCTGGTACTCGATGAAGATCGGCATCTCCATGGTTTCGAACAGAACCCGATACTTGGCCTCGCCGAAACGCGCCGACGTCAGGGGTTCATCGTCTTTCGAAATAGGTACGTCGTCCATGGTGGGTATCCGCAAAGCCTTCGGCTAGCTTACGGACTTAACGGCTGGAATCCAACAGGCGTTTAGTGGGTAATCGCACAGCGTATGCCCGGCACGGCGCCGGGTAGCATCTTGTGGCGGAGGGATTGTTAACCCCGCCGCACACTGTGTGCGGCGGGGTTAACCGGTTGTGTAGCGAGGCGTTAGAACGATTCGCTGGTGCCCGATTGGGCCAGCGCTTTGTCGAGTTTCGCCATTTGGGCGGCGGTGATGGTCACCGGCGATTGCAGGCCAAACCAATCGATGTTCCTGTCGCACTTGCCGCTGGAGGCATAACGGTAATAGGTGCGGTCATGCGGCACCAGATTGTTGATGTCGACATGGATATCGTTCAGCGAATTGTGTTCGCCAGCGTGCGGCGGCAGGTAGCGCCACAGCGCGGTGATTACCGGGTTGGCCTCTTTGCCGATCTGTAGCGGTATCGCAATCACCGCCACCTTGCCGTCCGCGGCGCGATGGATCAGATAGAAGGCCATCTGGCCCTTGCCCCCCTGGGTATTCGCTTTCTGAAACATGAACTGTTTCAAGTGATAGGTAGCACCGTCGACCGTGATGCTGCTGCCCCGGTCCATGAGGACCTGGAGGGTAGGTCCGGTGTTGATGATCTCATCTGCCACTGGCCGGTATTCGAAGCGTATCCGGTGATCCGCCGTGCCGCTGTTGTCAGTGGCACCCGCATCGCCGGTGGTAGGGCGCATGGTATCGCTGCAATAGGCGGTATTCAGCAGCGGCGTCTGTAGCGGTGCCCCGCGACCGGCGCTGAGGCCGCCCCACACCACTTCCGTTCTCGCCACGGCAGGCAGCTTGGGGTTCATGCCAAAAAGGAACACGTGATAGGCGCCGATGATGACAACCAATGCAATTAACGGACGGGTGTACGGAAACTTCTTCTTCATACCAATATTCCTCCTGACGAAAGAGCGCCAGACTGGGATTGCTGCACGAGAGTAAATCCTGACATGTGAATGCCGCGTAAAGAAACTGTCAGATGACAGAAAAACATTGTGGCCGCACTCATTCGCCATCAATACCCAAGTCTTGCCATAAAGTATTCACCCGCTGTTTCACGGCTTCGTCCATGCGGATCGGTGTGCCCCATTCGCGATTGGTTTCTCCGGGCCACTTGTTGGTGGCGTCGAAACCGATCTTGGAGCCCAGGCCGGAGATCGGCGAGGCGAAGTCGAGATAATCGATGGGTGTGTTTTCTATCGTGGTGGTATCGCGTGCCGGGTCCATGCGTGTGGTCATGGCCCAGATCACATCCTTCCAGTCGCGAACATTGACGTCGTCATCGGTAACGATGACGAACTTGGTGTACATGAACTGGCGCAGGAACGACCAAGTGCCGAGCATCACCCGCTTGGCGTGTCCCGGGTACTGTTTTTTTATGCTGATCACCGCCATGCGGTAGGAACAACCTTCGGGCGGCAGATAGAAGTCGACGATCTCCGGAAACTGCTTTTGCAGGATCGGCACGAACACTTCGTTCAGTGCCAATCCCAGCACCGCTGGTTCGTCGGGCGGACGGCCGGTGTAGGTGGAGTGGTAGATCGGTTTGTTGCGGTGGGTGATGCGGTCGATGGTGAAGACCGGGAACCGGTCCACCTCGTTGTAGTAGCCGGTGTGGTCGCCGAACGGCCCTTCCGCCGCCATCTCGCCCGGATGCAGATGCCCCTCCAGCACGAACTCGGCGTAGGCCGGCACCTGCAGGTCGTTGCCGATGCACTTGGTCACCTCGGTCTTGCCGCCGCGCAAAAGGCCGGCGAAGGCGTATTCGGAGAGGGTGTCGGGCACCGGCGTCACCGCGCCGAGGAGGGTGGCGGGGTCGGCGCCCAGGGCGACGCTGATGGGGAACGGCTGGTCGGGATTGGCCTGCTGGAATTCGCGGAAATCGAGGGCGCCGCCGCGGTGGGAGAGCCAGCGCATGATCACCTTGTTGCGGCCGATCACCTGCTGGCGGTAGATGCCGAGATTTTGCCGCTCCTTGTGCGGGCCGCGAGTGACCACCAGGCCCCAGGTGATGAGCGGGCCGGCGTCGCCGGGCCAGCAGGTCTGGATCGGTAGCTGCGACAGGTCGACCGCGTCGCCCTCCAGCACCACCTCCTGGCAGGGGGCACTCTTCACCACCTTGGGCGCCATGTTGAGCACCTGCTTATAGAGCGGCAGTTTGTTCAGCGCGTCGCGGATGCCCTTGGGGGGTTCCGGTTCCTTCAGGTAGGCGAGGAGCTTGCCCACCTCGCGCAGGGCGCTTACCGATTCCTCGCCCATGCCGAGTGCGACCCGCTCGGGGGTGCCGAACAGGTTGCCCAGTACCGGGACGGAGTGCCCCTTGGGATTTTCGAACAACAATGCCGGGCCGCCGCGACGCAGGGTGCGGTCGCAGATTTCGGTCATCTCCAGATAGGGATCGACCTCCAGCGTAATCCGCTTGAGGTCGCCTCGTTGCTCCAGCAGGGCGATGAAGTCGCGCAGGTCTCGGTATTTCATGTTTTGGCTTTTCGATCGTGTCGCCGGATTATGCGGCGTCGCCGGGCTGGGGGCAAATGAGGCGGAGAGGGACGTCAGGAGGGGCAGTCGGTAATCGTCTCCGCCTGGTCGCACGCGCAGCGGTTTTTACCCCGCGTTTTGGCGTGATACATGGCCTGATCGGCGCTGCGTACCAGCTGGTCGGCATCGTGTCCGCTGCGGGGGAAGAAGCTGATGCCGATGCTGGCGCCCAACAGGATGTCGTGTTCCGCCATTCGTATCGGTGTACGTACGGCATCGACCAGCTTGCCTGCCACGGCGCAGGCCTCTGCAGGTTCGGTGAGATCTTCCACGATAGCCATGAACTCGTCGCCGCCGACCCGCGCGACGGTGTCGGAACGGCGCAGCGCACCTTGCAGGCGACGGCCGACCTCGGCCAGGGCCATGTCGCCCGCTTTGTGGCCGAACTGATCGTTGATCGGCTTGAAGTCGTCGAGATCGAGGTAAAACAGGGCAAACCCCGCCTGTTGCCGCGCAGCGCGCGCCAGGATGTAATCGAGGCGCAGGTTGAAATAGAGGCGGTTGGGCAGTCCGGTGAGATTGTCGTGCAGCGCCAGGTGATGGATCTGGTTGCGTTCGCGCAGCAGCAGATAGAGCATCGCCGCCAGGATGGTCGATACGATGAAGCCGGCGAGGAAATAGAGACTGATATGGGCTCGTTCGCGATTCCAGCCGCCCACCGGCAGGGCCGCCAACTGCCAGCTGCCGGACGGCAGGGTGATCGGCATGGTGATGGCCTTGGCGTTGAACAGTGCGGGATCGCCGAAGAACACCGCGCCGGCGGCGCCCAGTCCGTCCTTGCCGCGCAAGGCGTAGCGCACCCCCTGGATCGCCGGGGCCAGGCCGGCCTCGCGGAACAGCGTGGAGATGTCGATGGCGACGCTGGCCAGTCCCCAGTAGCGTTTCCGGTGCGGGGCATGCGGATCGCTGACGTAGATGGGGGTTCGGTTGATGAAGGCCCGGCCGCCCTGGACCAGATCGACCGGGCCGGCCACCACCGTGCGCCCGCTGCGCATCATGCGCAGCACCGCCGTGCGTTGGTCGGGGTGATCCATATAGTGCAGGCCCAGCGCCGCCTCATTGCCCTTGAGCGGATAGACGAAGCGGACGACGTTCTCCGGCGCCAGCCCGATGTCGCGCACGTGTTCACCCTCCTGCACGATCTCCGCGGCAATCTCGTTGAACTCGTGTTGGGTGAGATGCGGATGGATGGAGACGTAGGCGATGAGGCCGCGAGTGAGATAGAAGGTGCTGTTGATCTCACGCTCCAGTCGGGCGCGCACCGCGCCGGCCTCGCTCAGTACCAGGATGTGTAGCTGCTGTTGCGCCCGCTCGCGCTCCAGCGAATCGGCCAGCAGCACGAAGGTGAGCATGGCGGCGAACACCGCGATACTCAGCGTGACGATGAACCATTGGCGATAGAACCAGGGTTTCATGCGGTCCTTTTATAGCGTGAATTCGGCCGCCACCGGGGCGTGGTCGGAGGGGCGCTCCAGCGCGCGCGGCGCCTTGTCGATGGTCGCGTTACGGCACAGCGGCGCCAATGCGCTGCTGGCCAGGATGTGGTCGATGCGCAGGCCGATGTTGCGTCGGAATGCGTTCATCCGGTAGTCCCACCAGCTGTAGCTCGCCTGCGGCTGCGGGAACAGGCGGAAGGTGTCGGTCAGGCCGAGGTCGAGCAGGGCGCGAAACGCCGCCCGCTCCGGGGGCGAGAACAGTACGCTGTTTTCCCATGCCTTGGGGTCGTGAACGTCGCGCTCCTCGGGGGCAATGTTGAAGTCTCCCAGCACGATCAGGCGCGGATAGTGTTGCAACTGTTCGACCAAAAAGCTGTTGAGTCGGTTCAGCCAGGCCAGCTTGTAATCGAACTTGTCCGAGTCGGGCGCCTGTCCGTTGGGAACGTAGAGGTTCAGCACGTAGAGCTCGCCGAAGGCGGCGCCGAGCACGCGGCGCTGGGGATCGTCCATGCCGGGCAGATCGGTGATGGTCGCCCCGCTGGCGGCGCTGCGGCTCAACAGGGCGACGCCGTTATAGCTCTTCTGGCCGGCAAACAGCGCTGTATAGCCGGCCTCTTGCAGCGGTTCGAGCGGAAACTGGTCGTCGGGCAGCTTGGTCTCCTGCAGCGCCAGGATGTCGGGTTGCTGCCGTTGCAACCAGTCGAGAACCTGGGGCAGGCGTACCCGCAGCGAATTGACGTTCCAACTGGCGATTTTCATAGTGGTCGACATAAGAGCAAAGACGCAAGGGAAAAGAAAAACATACCATTAAAGATGCGTCGGGGGCGCACATGCCTCTGCATCCTGCCTCATACCCTGAATCCTCCGTGGCGCCCGCGCAGACGCCAGTCGAGCCACACCACGCCGATGACGAAACCGGCCAGCAGGGCTGCCAGCAGGGCCGCGAACATCCACCACGAACTCGATACCTGGCGGGCGTTGCCTGCCGCGTTCCGGTACTGCGCCAACTGTCGGCGCGCCCGTTCCAGCTCGGTGGTCGCATATTGCTGCTGTTCGCCCAGCACCATCAGCGCCACCTGCGCCGGAACCTCCGCCTGTAGCAGCCGGGACGATACCCAGCCTTCATGGTTTTCCGGGGTGCGGACGCGGACAAAGCCGTTACGCCGTGCCAGCAGTTGCACTGCGGTACCCGTCGGCAGCCGTGCCGCCGGAGTGCCGACGGCGTTTGGCTGGGTGTAGAGGTCGGCGACGATGCGGTCGGTTACATATAGAGTCTGCGCCGTCGCCGGAGCGGCGACCAGCGGCAGCAGCAGGAAGATCAGGATGGCCAGTGGGCCGCGCAGGGGATGTTGGAGAAGCCTATTGCCGTTGGGGCGGGTGATCATGTTCCACCGTGTTTTTCTCCCTCGATTCCGCTCAAGCGGTGATGCCGCTGTGGCGCAGCAGGGCGTCAATGGTCGGTTTGCGGCCGCGGAACTCCACGAACAGCTCCATCGGATCCCGTGCGCCACCCTGTTCCAGGATCGCCTCGAGGAAGGCGAGACCGATGGCCCGATTGAAGATGCCTTCTTCCTCGAAGCGGGCGAAGGCGTCGCTGGCGAGTACCTCGGCCCATTTGTAACTGTAGTAACCGGCGGCATAACCGCCAGAAAATATATGGGAGAAACTGTGCTGGAAACGGTTGTACTCGGGGGGGTGCACCACCGCCACCTCGGCCCGCACCTGATCCAGCACCTGCTGGACGTGAGGGCCGCGGGCCGGGTCGTAGTCCAGGTAGAGATGAAAATCGAACAGGGCGAATTCCAGCTGCCGCACCATCTGCATGCCGGCCTGGAAATTGCGAGCCGCCCACATCTTGTCGAACAGTGCCGCGGGCAGTGGGGCGCCGCTCTGGTGGTGGCGGGCGAACAGATCCAGCGCCTCGCGCTGCCAGCACCAGTTCTCCAGAAACTGGCTGGGCAGTTCCACCGCATCCCACGGCACGCCGCTGATGCCGGCGACGCCCGCCACCTCGACCCGGGTCAGCATGTGGTGCAGGCCATGGCCGAACTCGTGGAACAGGGTCTGCACCTCGTCGTGGCTGAGCAGGCTCGGTTCCCCGCCCACCGGCGGAGTGAAGTTGCAGGTGAGGTAGGCGACCGGCGTCTGGACGCTGCCGTCGGGCAGGCGGCGGCGGCGGATGCACTCGTCCATCCAGGCGCCGCCGCGTTTGTGCGGCCGGGCGTAGAGGTCGAGATAGAAACGGCCGCGCAGTTCGCCGAAGCGGTCATGGATGTCGTAAAACCGCACCTCGTCGTGCCAGGTCGGGACGTCGGCCGCCGCGCGGATATCGAGGCCGAACAGGCGCCGCACCACCTCGAACATGCCGGCGACGACGCGGTCGGCGGGGAAGTAGGGTTTCAGCTCCTCCTCGGAGATGGCGTATTTGCGGCGGCGCAGCTTCTCCGCGTAGTAGCTGATGTCCCACGCCTCCGGTGCCTCCTCGCCGTGGTGTTCACGGGCGAAGCGGTGGATCTCCTCCAGCTCCTCCTTGGCCAGCAGCAGCGAGCGCGCCGCCAGGTCGCGCAGGAAGCCGAGCACCTGGCGCGGCGTCTCCGCCATCTTGGTGGCCAGGGAGTAGTCGGCGTGGCTGGCAAAGCCGAGCAGTTGCGCCCGCTCGTGGCGCAGCGCCAGCATCTGTTCCATCAGCGGGCCGTTGTCCCAGCGGCCGGCGTCGGGACCCTGCTCCGAGGCGCGGGTGGAATAGGCCCGGTAGAACTCGTGGCGCAGGGCACGGTCGTCGGCGTAGGTCATCACCGCGTAGTAGCTGGGAAAGTCGAGGGTCAGCAGCCACCCCTCCTGCTGTTCCCGTTGCGCGGCCTGGCGCGCAACGGCCTTGGCGGTGGCGGGCAGGCCGGATAGTTGCGCCTCGTCGCCGATCGCCTTGCACCAGCCGTTGGTGGCGTCGAGGACATTTTCCTCGAAGCGGGCGGTGAGCGACGAGAGCTGTTCGACGATCGCCTTGAAGCGCTCTTTTTGTGCCGCCTGCAGGGCCACGCCGGCGAGACGGAAGTCGCGCAGGGTGTTGTCGAGAAATTTACGCTGCGCCGTGTCCAACTGTTCATATTCGTCGCCGACAGCGAGCGTCTGCATCAGGTGGTAGAGCGCTTCGTTCTGGCCCAGTTCGGTGCTGTAGGCGGAGAGTTTCGGCAGACAGGCGTTATAGGCGGCGCGCAACGGCTCCGAGTTCATCACTGCATTCAGGTGGCTGACGGGCGACCAGATCCGTTGCAGCCTGTCATCCAGCGCCTCCAGCGGCACCACCAGGTTGTCCCAGCTGGGTTGCCGGTCGCCGACGAGCAGTTGGTCGATAGCGGCGCGGTTCTCGGCCAGCAGCGCATCGATGGCCGGTTCCACGTGTTCTGCACGGATGGCATGGAACGGCGGCGGGCCGTTCATTTCGAGCAATGGATTGGGTTGCATGAAAAACCTGTCGTTATGGATTCGGGCGGGCGGCGTTTGCTTTAGACTTGGGGACGAGTTTAGGCGAAATCCACCACGGTGAAGGAAGTGGCCGGCAGATGACGATGGAAGGCAGTACCCACCCTTACGACAGCCTCACCCCCGATACCGTGCTGGATGCGGTCGAGAGCTGCGGCTTTCGCCCCGCCGGCGGGCTGCTGGCGCTCAACAGTTATGAAAATCGCGTCTATCAGCTGGGGTTGGAGAACGGCGACTACGTGGTGGCGAAGTTCTACCGCCCGGCGCGCTGGAGCGACGAGGCGATCCTGGAAGAACATCTCTTTGCCGCCGAACTGGCGCAGACGGAGGTGCCGGTGGTGGCGCCGCTGACGGACGCGCAGGGGGCGACGCTGCACCGTCACGCGGGTTTTCGCTTTACCCTGTTTGCGCGCCGCGGGGGGCGCTGGCCGGAGTTGGATGCGCCCGATGTGTTGTGGCGGCTCGGCCGGTTCCTCGGGCGGATACACGCAGTGGGTGCCGCACGCCCGTTCCAGGCGCGCCCGCGCCTCGACGTCGCTTCGTTCGGCTGGGAGTCGTACCGTTACCTGCTCGAACAGCGGTTTCTGCCGCGCGCCTATGAGGAGCGCTACCGCACGCTGGGCGAGGAGGTGTTGCGCCAGGTCGAGGCGGCATTTGCTGCGTTTCCCGGGCTCTCCTATGTGCGTATCCACGGCGATTTCCATCCCGGCAATATCCTGTGGACCGAACAGGGGGCGCATATCGTCGATCTGGACGATTGCCGGATGGGGCCGATGGTGCAGGATCTGTGGATGTTGTTGTCGGGAGAGCGTCATGAGCTGGCGACGCAACTGGACGAGTTGTTGGGCGGCTATGAGGAGTTCAATACATTCGATTCGCGCGAGCTGCGCCTGATCGAGCCGCTACGCACTTTGCGCCTGATGCACTATGCAGCCTGGCTGGCGCGGCGCTGGGACGATCCCGCTTTTCCGCAGGCGTTTCCCTGGTTCAATACCGAACGCTACTGGGAAGAGCATATCCTCACGCTGCAGGAACAGCGCGAGCGGCTGAAGGAAACGCCGCTCGCGTTGGGCAACGCATAGCGAGCATAAATCGAACGCGCCCGCCCCTAGCCCCGGCGCTAAGAATACGCGCGTAGCTGACGTTCGACGGCGTCCAGATGGTCGACGACCTGTCGTGACAGGCGATCGATCTCCTTGTACCGCTGTTCCGCTTCGCCGCTCTTGCCCGCCTTTTTGAGTTCAACGATCTGCTTGATGATGCTGTGCAGCGCCGCATGCGGCTCCTCGATCGCCCGCATCTCCGGCAGCTTGCCGTAATTGGCGAGTCCCTGGGTGTAGTACCAGCGGCCGAGGGCGCAACTGCGATGCGACACGGCCTGTTCCGCGCTCAGCGCCTTTTCGTCGCCGTCGAGGAAGGCGCGTACCCGCGTCTTCCATGCCAGATGGGCCGACTTGGCGGCGGCGAAATCGAACCCTGCGCCTTGGCCGACGCGGAACTGGCTGACGAACTCCTGCAAATGCGCGGCCATTCCTGCCAGATGTGTGCCCGACTCACCGATCTGCTGGGCGCCCTGGGTGGTGGTGTCGGCGAGATTGCGGATGGCGACGATATTGCGGTTCATCTCCTCGGCGACCGCGCTCTGCTCCTCCGCTGCGGTGGCGATCTGCGTGTTCATATCGCTGATGGCCGAGACTGCCGCGGTGATCGCCGATAGCGATTGCTCGGTCTGGCGCGACTGATCCACCGCCTCACCGGCTTGGCTCTTGCCGTGCTCCATCACCTGAACCGCTTCGCTGATGCCGCCGCGCAGCTGTTCGATCATGCCGCGGATCTCCTTGGTGGCCTCCTGAGTGCGCGCCGCCAGGGTGCGCACCTCATCGGCGACCACTGCGAAGCCGCGCCCGGTTTCGCCGGCGCGCGCCGCCTCGATGGCGGCGTTGAGGGCCAGCAGGTTGGTCTGCTCGGCGATGCCGTTGATCACCTCGGTGATGGTGCTGATCTTGGTGCTGTCCTGTTCCAGCCGATCGACAACCTGGGCAGTACGTTCGACCTCGCCGGCAAGGCTGTGAATCGCCTCGCGTGCGGTACCGACGACGTGGCGTCCGTTCTCCGCCTCCTGTTCGGCGTCGCGCGCGGACTGGGCCGCGTGGGCGGTATTTTGCGCGACCTCCTGTACCGTCGCCGTCATTTCGTTCATGGCCGTGGCGACTTGCTCCGTTTCGCTCTGTTGCTGGTGCATGTGCTGGACCGTCTGCTGCGCCGTGGCGGAAAACTGCTCGGCGGCGGCGGCGAGATCGTTGGTCGATTCAAGGAAGCGGCCGAAGATGGTGCGCAGCCGCGCCTGCAGCATTTTCATCGCCTGCAGCATCTGGCCGACTTCGTCGCTGTTGTTGACCTCGACGCGGCGTGTCAGGCTGCCTCCCGCCATCTCCTTGGCCAGGTCGACGATCTGCCGCATCGGCCGGACCACGGTGCGGTCGAGAAGTACGCCGATCAGCACCATCGCCAACAGGCCGATGACGGAGATGACGATGATGAGGCTATTGCCGACGGTGTTGATCTGCTCCAGCGTGCTCATCAACTGCCCGCCTCGGCCGTCGCCGCGCAGCGCCATGATCTTCTGGCCCAGCACATCCGTTGTACCGCTCGTGCCGCCGCTGGTGTCGTGCCAGAGCTGCTGCACTTCGCTGATGCGGTTCATGTGCTGCAACAACATGTCCCGTTCCCGGCTGGCGGTGTAGGCGCTGATCAGCGCAACGGCGATGGCCAGCATGGCGAGAAAGAGCAGGCTGGCATGGATGCGCGTGCTGATCTTGAGGTCGAATACGCTGCGGCGCTTCGGCAGCCGCGTGACCTCGTTGTTACGGATGCGGGCGTAGAGCTTGTCGGCCCCTTCGATCTGCTCGCGCTTCGGGCGGGTGCGCACCGACTGGTAGCCGGTGAGAACCTCTTGTTCGTAGACCGGAGTGACGTAGGCGTCGACCCAGTAGTGGTCGCCGTTCTTGCAGCGGTTCTTGACGATACCGCGCCAGCTCTTGCCCTGTTTGATGGTATCCCAAAGGTCCTGGAAGGCCAGTGGCGGCATATCGGGGTGGCGCACCACGTTGTGGTTCTTTCCGATCAGTTCCTCTTCCGAGAAACCGCTGACGTCGATGAAATCCTGGTTGACGTAGGTGGTGATGCCTTTCAGGTCGGTGACGGAAATGATGGTGACATCTTCGCCGTAACTGCGCTCCTTTTGGGTGACCGGGAGATTGATCTTCATGACAGCTCCTAATCGTGCGGCACTCTCCCTTGCGCCAGACGTTTTGTTCGCAATGTTCTTGTGATCGGCACCCGTCGTCCGCCACGCGCGGCATCAACGCAGACACCGACCGCTGGGCGCGGTGCGAGCGTTTAGGCAGCAGCCCCTGGCTGAATGGGTGGTTACCGAGATATCCGTGGGACGAATACGCGCCTTATCATCCATGAATATTGCTTATTAGGAAAATAAGAGCTGCTTATAGATGGCGAGGCGAACATTATTGCCGGTTAACTCGGAATGAACGGCAAAAAAAATTGGGGGGCGGGGACGCCCCCCAATCCAAGGGGTGTAACAATGTCTGGGTGAGGCAAAGAATAGTAATCCATAGCAAAATAGTCAAGAACGTGGTGGCGCGATCTCAGCGGTGGCTGGAACAGGAGGGTGGCCGTTGGCCGGGGGGCGGCGCCGGAGCGGAAAATCAGGCCGTGACGGCCAGGTCGCGCCCGGCTTCCTTGGCGCGGTACAAGCCCTTGTCGACGCGCTGCAGCAGCGCTTCGGCGCCTTCTGCAGACTGCAGCATGGCAACGCCGATGCTGACGGTGAACCCGATGGACTGGTCGTCGGGTCCGCGCACCCGCGTCTTGTGGCACGCGGCACGGATGCGATTGGCCAACTCCAATGCGGTCTGTTCATTTTTTCCCGGCATGATGACCAGAAATTCCTCGCCGCCGTAGCGTCCGATAAGATTGACCCCCGGCAGTTCGCGGATCAGCAGCCGGGCGAACACCTGCAGTACCAGGTCGCCGGCAAGGTGGCCGTAGGTGTCGTTGATGCGTTTGAACAGATCCAGGTCCAATAGCAGAACCGACAACGCCGTTTCCCGCTCCTTGGCGCGCAGCACCTCCAGATCGAGCCATTTGTTCAGCACCGCCCGATTGACCAGGCCGGTGAGGGCGTCGCGGGTCGCCTCGCGGTAGAGTTGCAACAGCATGTGCAGTTGCGCCAGCTCCGCCCACATGGCGATGGCGGCCAACAGCACCAGCAGCCAGATCTCACCGAAGGCGCGTACGCTAAGCAGCGTGCCGAATGCGATTTCGGTTCCCGCCACTATCGCTCCTATGGCGGCCGTATAGGCCACGCCTTCCAGCACGGTGAAGGGAAATACGGCCAGCAGCGAGACGATGAGATAGGGCAGGAAGGAGTAGCCCATCAATACCCCGACTTCCGGCACGCGATCGTTGAGTACCAGGCGCGAACCGATGTAGAACAGCCCGGGGATCGCGATAAACAGGGCGACGCGCAGACGCGCCAGCGTCAGGTTGTGCGGCCGGCCGGTCCAGAGCGCCAGCAGGACGAGGGCGGCACTGAAAGAGAGCCGCAACATCAGCATCTGCTGGAAGCGGGCACCATTCAGCAGAACCATGTCCACCGGTATCCACAACGGCGCCAGCCCGGCGAACACCAAGGCGAGCAACCGCATGCGCCGGTAGATATACTCGGCACGCGAGCCGTTGAAATCGCGCGAGTGGTGTCTGGTATCGATCAGGTCCGGCAGCGAGGTGCGCAGCAGCCACGCGCTCAGCCGGGTTTTCGCCGGCGTGATCGCATCGTCCGGGTCGTTGGCTTCAGTGGTTGGATAGACCGTGCTTTCCGCCGCCGCGGTGTTGTTTCCATTCTGCATGAGCGCTGCCGCCTTGGCTGCCTGATTCGGGCTACAGGTAGGCAGTATACAGCGGTCTCAACTCCTGTAGGGTCTCTTCCACCGCCAGCGGCAGCGTTTTTGCGTAGATATCCAGCAGGATCAGCGCATTGACCGTTCCGTCTTCCCGACTGGCGGCACGCAGGCGCTCGGCCATCGCGTGGTTGACGGTTTCGACATTGCGGTACATGACGACCAGACCCCGAAAACCGAGTTCCGCCGGCAACGCCTGCTGCCGGCGAAAATATTGGCCCAGCAGATACATGGTGGAGGCGCGGTACAGCGTTTCGGCCTGCGTCGCAAAGGGCAGGTGAAAACGCGCCATGGGTTTGAGGAAGTCCATGTGGGGACAGCCGCTGGTGGCGATAATCAGCCCCATCATGGCGCTGATGCCGTTTTGCGCCGTGGTGTGATTCAGGGTGCGCCGTTCCGGCGTGATCACCTCCACGTCCACTTCGTCATAGGAGAGTATGCCGCCGAGCATGCGCACCGGCCGGGCAAGCGCCTGTGCCAGCGGACAGATCGGCGTGCGTTCCGGCTCCAGCGGACAGTGATCGCAGCGGTGGAAATCGAGTCGGGTCCACGGCGGCGGCTCCTCACCGTGCGGTCCGTCCTGTTCCGCCTCGTCCGTATCCAGGCGGATGGGAAAGCGCAGCTCGCGGCCGTCGGCGAAGCGGAAAATATACTGTACCCACAATTCCATGACTCGCCTCCTTCGCATAAAGCATATCAGCTTAGTTGCATGGCGCCGCGCGACACTTGCCGGCCGGGTTGTTAGAATCGACGTATTACGCTATCGACCACAAGGGACGGCCATGACCAAACATTACGATCTGATCGCCATCGGCGCCGGCAGCGGCGGACTTTCGGCCGCCGAACGGGCGGCCATGCACGGCAAGACGGCAGCGGTGATCGAGGTGGGGCGCATCGGCGGTACCTGCGTCAATATCGGCTGCGTGCCGAAAAAGGTGATGTGGAATGCGGCATCTATCGCGGCGGCGTTGCGCGACGCCGCCGATTACGGTTTCGACGTTATGCTCAACGACTTCGATTGGACGCAACTGGTCGGCGCGCGGGAAGGCTATATTCGCAATATCAACGACTGGTATCGCACCTACCTCAAGGACTCCAATATCGACCTGATTGAAGGTTACGCCCGGTTCGTCGACCAACGCACGGTCGAAGTGAACGGACGGCGTTACAGCGCCGATCACATCGTCATCGCGCCCGGCGGCAAGCCGCTGGTGCCGGCGATCCCGGGCGCCGAATACGGCATCACCTCGGACGGATTCTTTGCGCTACAGGCGCAGCCGCGTCGCGTCGCCGTGGTTGGCGCGGGCTATATCGCGGTGGAGTTGGCCGGGCTTCTCAACTCGCTGGGCAGCGAGGTCGATCTGCTGTTGCGGCGCCAGCATTTCCTCGACAGTTTCGATGCGGTGCTGCGCGAGACGCTGATGGAGGAGATGGTCAACCACGGCGTCAACATTCTGCCCAACATCAACGTCGAGCGCGTCGAGAAGGGGGACGGCGGACAGCTCAAACTGCACTGCGGCGGCGGCCATGAACTGGACGGATTCGACACCGTCATCTGGGCCATCGGCCGTGCCCCCAACAGCGCCGACCTGAACCTCGCGGCGGCCGGCATCGCGGTGGACGACAACGGGTACATACCGACCGACGCCTACCAGAATACCAGCGTGGCGGGCATCTACGCGGTGGGCGACGTCACCGGCCGGGCGCAGCTGACGCCGGTGGCGATCGCCGCGGCGCGGCGCCTGGGCGATCGGCTGTTCGGCGGACAGGGCGAGCGCAAGCTCGATTACGACAACATTCCCACGGTGGTCTTCAGCCATCCGCCCATCGGTACGGTCGGGCTGTCGGAGGGCGAGGCGCGGCGCCTGCACGGGGACGCGGTCAAGGTGTATCAGACCCGCTTCACGCCGATGTACCACGCCTTTGCGCGACATGGTTCCAAGACGGCGATGAAACTGGTCTGCGTCGGTGCGCAGGAAAAGGTGGTCGGCTGTCACATCATCGGTCAAGGCGCCGACGAGATGCTGCAGGGCTTTGCCGTGGCGATCAAGATGGGCGCCACCAAGCGCGACTTCGACAATACGGTGGCGATCCATCCCACCAGCTCCGAAGAACTGGTGACCATGAGATAGCGAATGGTTTCGGGTTCAACGCTCCGATGGCATGGAGCGCCGCGGCCCCTGACCCCGAATCCCCATGCCCCTCCGCCCCTACCTACAGCAATCGCCCACCGTCGCCGCGACCGCCTACATCGATCCGGCGGCGGTGGTGATCGGCGATGTGGTGATCGGCGACGATAGTTCGCTATGGCCGATGGCGGTGGCGCGCGGCGACGTCAACCCTATCCGCATCGGTGCGCGCAGCAATATCCAGGACGGCTCGGTGCTGCACGTCACCCATGCGCGCGGTGCGGACTCTCCCGGCTATCCGCTGCTGATCGGCGACGAGGTGACCGTCGGCCACAACGTGACGCTGCACGGCTGCAGCGTCGGCGCGCGCTGTCTTATCGGTATGGCGTCGACCGTCCTTGACGGCGCGACGCTTGAGCCCTACGTGCTGCTGGGCGCCGGGAGCCTGGTGCCGCCCGGCAAGCGGCTGGAAGGGGGCTATCTGTGGCTGGGCAATCCGGTGCGGCGGGTACGGCCGTTGACGCTCCCGGAGCGGGAACAGTTCGAATATTCGGCGTTGCACTACGTCCGTCTGAAAGATCGCTATTTAGCCGGTTGAGGTATGCGGCGCCCGCTTTTTGTGCTGTTATTAGCAAACCGTACAATACGCAACTGAACCCGCAGGGGGCTACATGGAAGTGTTCGTAGGGAATCTGCACGACTCGGTCGCATATCGCGACGTGGCTTTGCTGTTCAAGGAGTTCAAGCAACCGCAGGTCAACTTGGTGGAAACGGCGCAGGCCGACGGCACGCCTGTGCGCTATGCGGTGGTGACTTTCGATTCGGAACGTCTGGCAAAAAAGGCGATCAGCAGGTTTGATGGACATACGTTGCGCGGCCAGCCGATCATGGTGCGCGAGTTCATTCACCGCACCTATGTCAACGAACGGCGGGCGCTGGACTGGCGCCGACGCTCCTGGTCGGAGCCGGAGCGGCGCCGCTCCGATCGCCGCAAGGGGCAACGGAAACCGGCGCCGGATGCCCGCTTCGATGTGTCGACCAGCCCCCCGGCCCCAGCCCCGGCCAGAAAAGAGGCGGCGCCTGAGATACGCATCGAAGGCTATCGGGACTTGGCGCGCAAGCACTAACGATCGCTAGGCGGGGCGCTGCAGCAGGTCGCGCAGCGCCCGGATTACCGGCGCGGTCTGCGGCCGCACTTGGCGCCAGAGAAGGAACGATTCCGCCGCCTGCTCCACCAGCATCCCCAGCCCGTCCAGGGTGGCGGCGCAGCCGTGCGCCGTGGCCCAGCGCAGAAACGGCGTCGGTTGCGCGCCGTACATCATGTCGTAGCAGAGCGCGCTCGGCGCCAACGCCTGCGACGGCAGCGGCGGCACCTCGCCCTGCAGGCTGGCGGCGGTGCCATTGATCACCACGTCGAACTGCCGATCGCCGAGGGCGTCGAAACCGCAGCCGTCGATGGCCCCGAGGTCGGCGAACAGCCGGGCCAGGTCCAGCGCCTTGGCGGCGGTGCGGTTGACGACGGTGAGTTGCGCCGGCCGTTCCGCCAGCAGCGGCGCCAGCACGCCGCGCACCGCCCCGCCCGCGCCCAATACCAGCAGCCGTTTCCCTGCCATGGCCACCCCGTGGTTGATGCCGATGTCGCGCACCAGCCCAATGCCGTCGGTGTTGTCGCCGAACAGCGTGCCGTCGGCCTCGACGCGCAGGGTGTTGACCGCGCCGGCGCGCTGCGCGCGGTCGCTGCGGCGCGCGGCCAGCGACCACGCCTCCTGCTTGAACGGTACGGTGATGTTGAGTCCGCGGCCGCCGCCGGCGATGAATTCGGCCACCGCCGCCGGGAATCCGTCCCGTTCCACCAGGATGGCGTCGTAGCGCAGCGTCTGGCCGGTCTGCTCGGCGAAACGGGCATGGATGAACGGCGACTTGCTGTGGGCGATGGGGTTGCCCATCACGGCGTAATGATCGGTGACGCTGTTTTCCATGGGTTGCTGTTTATACCGAAAATGGTCCTGCTTGGTTATGAGACAAGGTACGGGGGACGAAGAAGACAGGGACGAGGGACAAGATACGAGGTGCGAAGGATGGTGTGCGCGATGCGCATATTTGATTTGATCAACCATACGCGCAGCGAATTCATCTCCTCGTATCTCGCATCTTGTCCCTCGTGCCTATTCTTTCAGCCACTGGGCGGCGCGTTTGGCGAAGTAGGTGAGGATGCCGTCGGCGCCGGCGCGCTTGAAGCCCAGCAGCGACTCCAGCACCACCGCCCGCTCGTCGAGCCAGCCGTTCTGTGCCGCCGCCGTCAGCATGGCGTACTCGCCGCTCACCTGGTAGACGAAGGTGGGTGCGCCGAACTGATCCTTCACCCGGCGCACGATATCCAGATAGGGCATGCCGGGCTTGACCATCACCATGTCGGCCCCCTCGTCCAGGTCCAGCGCCACCTCGCGCAGCGCCTCGTCGGCGTTGCCGGGGTCCATCTGGTAGGTGTGCTTGTTGCCCTTACCCAGGTTGCCGGCGGAACCGACCGCGTCGCGGAACGGGCCGTAGAAGCTGGAGGCGTACTTGGCGGAGTAGGCCATGATGCGGGTGTGGATGTGGCCGTTGGCCTCCAGCGCCTCGCGGATATCGCCGATGCGCCCGTCCATCATGTCCGACGGCGCCACCACCTGGGCGCCGGCGGCGGCGTGGGAGAGCGCCTGCTTCACCAACGCCTCCACGGTCTCGTCATTCATCACGTAGCCGGTCTCGTCGATGATGCCGTCCTGGCCGTGGGTGGTGAACGGGTCGAGCGCGACGTCGGTCATCACCCCCAGTTCGGGGAAGCGTTCGCGCAGGGCGCGCACCGCGCGCTGCGCCAGGCCGTCCGGGTTCCACGCCTCGGCGGCGTCGAGGCTCTTCTGTTCCACCGGGGTGACCGGGAACAGGGCCACCATCGGGATGCCCAGCGCGACCAGCGCTTCGGCCTCTTTCAGCAGCAGGTCGATGGAGACCCGCTCGATGCCGGGCATGGAGGCGACCGCCTCGCGTCGGTTCTGCCCCTCCAAGACGAACATCGGATAGATGAAGTCGTCGGCGCAGAGGTGCGACTCGCGCATCAGGCGGCGCGAAAAGTCGTCGCGGCGCATACGCCGCATGCGGGTCCAGGGGAAGGCGCCATGGCCGGTTTCGATGTTGCTCACGGGAGGACTCCTGACGGTACGCTGTTCACGGTGGGGCGTAGTGTAGCACTCTCAACCGGTCGCTCCGACTCGACCGGTTGTATATGATGAACTGGATGGTATCCGTACGCGTTGACTGGACGGGCCGCGGATTGCGTGGCCAAGGGAGTGCTGGCAGTGACGGATGAAGAGGGGATTCAGGCGCCGCATCGTCTTGAACTCAGTCGCTGGGGCGGCGAGTTCAAGGACCCGGCCATAGAGGCCGAATTCCAGGGTCATATCCGTGAGCATGAATCGCGGCAGTTTGTGGTCGCCCTGCAGACCGCCGGCCCGCTCTATTTTGCCTTCGTGTTATCGGACTATCTGGCACTGGGGCCGACGTCCGGGTTCCTGATCAATTTCATGCTGCGTTTGGCCATCCTGCTTTATTGCTGGTCGCTGGCGCTGCGGCTGCGAACCCGCCGCGCGACCGTGCCGCAACTCTATCGCTTGTCGTTGTGGTTTTTTCTGATCGTGCTGAGCGATGCCTTTGTCATTTATCCGTTCAGTCAGCGCGGATTTCTGGAGGTCTATCCCGGTCTGCTGGTGGTGCTGGTCGGCGCATTCTTTTTTGTGCCGAGTACCCTGGGCAAGCGGCTCATTGCAATGGCCTACGCGTTGACGGGCGTCGTGGTGTAGGCTGCCGTCTGGTTTCCTCCGGCGCCGCGGGATATCCCGCTGTCGGCGCTGTTTTTCGCGGCGACGCTGACCTTTTGCGTCGTTGCCTCGATACAGCACGCGCGTTTGCGCCGGTTGTCGTTTATCGATGCGCTGCACAACCGGCAACTTGCCGGGCTGCTGCAACGCGAAAACAACTTGCGGCGCCGACTGGAAGAGACGGCAAAACGGCAGGCGCGGACCGACGAACTGACCGGGTTGCCCAACCGGCGCAGTTTTATCGAGTTGGCGGAGCGGGAGCTGTCGCGCGCCCGACGCTACGATTCGCCGTTGGCGATCATGATGTTCGACCTGGACTATTTCAAAGCGGTCAACGATCAACACGGCCATGCCGCCGGCGACAGCGCGTTACGGGCCATCGCGGAGTGCTGCAGCGGCGTGTTGCGCGCCAACGACGTCATCGGGCGTCTTGGCGGCGAGGAATTCGCCGTGCTGTTGCCGCAGACCACGCCCGCCGGTGCGCGCAATCTGGCGGAGCGCATGCGCGCTGCGGTGGCGCACTGCCCGGTGTATGTGCACGACGGCGAGGAACTGTTTGTCAGCGCCACGATCGGGGTGGCGACCATGGCGCCTGGGCAGGCGATCACTTTGGATGAATTGCTGGCGCAGGCCGATAACGCACTCTATGAGGGCAAGGCGCAGGGACGCAATCGGGTGCGCATGTGCGAACAACTGCCCGAATAGGATCTGAACGGCTAGGTCAGTTCGCGCGTCAGTAGCGCATGGCGATAATCGGCTGGCGGCAATGCGATGCGCACGCGATGGCCACCGCCCGGAGCCTCTTGGGTGGCCTGCCCGCTGCGGTCTTCCATCTGCTCCAGTACGAAGCTCCGGTTGCCTTGCGGGGTGATCAACTCCATGCGGTCGCCGACGCGGAACTTGTTCTTCACGTCCACTTCGGCCATGGCGCGGATCGGGTCGTAGCTGGTGATCTCGCCGACGAACTGTTGCCGCTCGCCGCTCGAAGAGCCCTTCATATAGCTCTGATATTCGTGCGAATGGTGGCGTACATAGAAGCCGTCGGTATAGCCGCGGTTGGCCAGGTTCTCCAGGCTGGCGAGCAGCGCGGCGTCGAACGGACGGGCCGCCGCCGCATCGTCGATGGCCCTGCGGTAGGCCTGCACCGTGCGCGCGATGTAGTAGTGCGATTTGGTGCGTCCCTCGATCTTGAGGGAGTCGACGCCGATCTCCACCAGCCGCGCTACGTGCTCCACCGCGCGCAGGTCCTTGGAGTTGAGGATGTAGGTGCCGTGCTCGTCCTCCTCGATGGGCATCAGTTCGCCGGGGTGTTCGGGCTGCTCCAGCAGGTAGCTGCGTGCGGCATCCGCTCGTTGCGGCGCGCCGCCATCGTCGTCCGGTGCGTCGTGCAACTGATAGTCCCAGCGGCAGGAGTTGGTACAGGTCCCCTGATTCGGGTCGCGGTGGTTGAAGTAGCCGGAGAGCAGGCAACGGCCGGAGTAGGCGATGCACAGGGCGCCGTGGACGAACACCTCCAGTTCCATGTCGGGACATTGCTGGCGGATCTCCGCCACCTCCTCGAGGGAGAGTTCACGCGACAGGATGATGCGCTTTACGCCGATGGACTGCCAAAAGCGCACGCTGGCGTAATTGACCGTGTTGGCCTGCACCGACAGATGGATGATCGCCTCCGGCCAGCGTTCGCGCACCAGCAACATCAGGCCGGGGTCGGCCATGATCAGGGCATCGGGGGCGAGGGCCATGACCGGCTCCATGTCGGCGACGAAGGTCTTCACTTTGGCGTTGTGCGGCATGATGTTGCTCGCCAGGTAAAACAATTTACCCCTGCCGTGGGCGGCATCGATCCCCTGTTTGAGGGTGGCCAGATCGAAATCGTTGTTGCGCACCCGCAGCGAGTAACGCGGCAGGCCGGCGTAGACGGCATCGGCGCCGTAGCTGAATGCGTAATCGAGGTGACGCAGGCTGCCGGCGGGGGCAAGGAGTTGGGGCGATTTCATCGTTTGTCGGGCTCGGGATCGGGAACCTATTTTACCATTCGGTCGTCGTTATATTGGGGTGTTTGCCCCCATATAACGGATCGGCGACAATCGCCCCCATATCCGTAGTGATTCTACCGGGAGAAAACCATGGATTTAAAAGGGATATCACGCCGCTTCCATTCCGCCGCTTGGCTGCTGGGCGCATGGCTGGTGCTGTTGGGGGCTTCGGCCGCCGCTGCCGGCTCACAGATCCCGCCCGAGCAGGTGATGAGCGATCTCAGCCACACCATGATTGCAACGCTGAAGCGCGATCGTGCCGAAGTGAATGCCCATCCGCAGCGCCTGTTCCAGCTGGTGGATCAGGTGTTGGGCCCGCACGTCGATTTTCCGCGCATGTCCGGCTGGGTGCTGGGTAAGTATTGGCGGCAGGCTACGCCGGAACAGCGCAAGCGTTTCATCGCCGCGTTCCGGACCATGCTGGTGCGCTTCTATACCGCCGCGCTGCTCGACAACCCGTCGCAGCTCGACCAGCTGCTGGCTCACTCCGATAACCTGATCACGTTCCTGCCGACCCGGCCGGTCACCGGCGATACGGCGGTGGTGCGTTCGGAAGTGCACCTCCAGGGCGGCAAGACGGTGCAGGTGGCGTTCGCCGTGAACGACCGCGACGGCCCGTGGAAGGTGTATGACGTCAACGTGGAAGGGATAAGCCTGGTCATGAACTACCGTTCCTCGTTTGCCGAACAGATCCAGCGGGAGGGGCTCGATGGGCTTATCGCGCAGCTGGAGCAGCGTAACCGTACGTTGATGGAACAGGCGGGTAAGGACAAGAAGAGCCACGGCAAGGAGTGATTGGGGCGCTGTTCTCCAATCTGTTGCGCCTCTATCTGGAAGCGGCGCCATGGTTGTTGCTTGGGCTCGCCGCGGCGGGCGTGATTAAGGCCTGGGTCCCGGAGGGGCGAGTCGGTCGTTGGCTGGGCGGACGCGGTCCGTGGCCGGTGGTCAAGGCGGCCCTGGTCGGCGCACCGCTGCCGCTTTGCTCCTGCGGCGTTCTGCCGGCCGCCCTCGGTCTGCGCCGCGCCGGCGCGTCGCGCGGTGCCACCCTGTCGTTCCTCATTGCGACGCCGGAGACGGGCCTCGACTCCCTCGCCGTGAGCTACGCCTTGCTCGGTCCCTTCCTTGCGGTGCTCCGCCCGTTTGCCGCTGTCGGCAGTGCGATGGTTACCGGTCTGCTGACGGTATTGCTGCCGGCTGAACCGCAGCGGCCGCTATTCCAGGTCATCGCAGCGCCGGCCGGTTGCGGTTGCAGCGGCGAGTGCGCCGTCGCGGCTGTGCCGGTGGTCCCCACCACTTGGTCGCGTACGGTACGCGGTCTGCGGTACGCCCTGACCGATATCCTCGACGACATCACCTTGTGGTTGGCAATCGGACTGTTGCTGGCGGCCGCCGTCGCTACCTGGGTGCCGCCGCTGGCGATGACGCAGTGGGGCGGCGGTCTGCCCGCCATGCTGGCGATGCTGCTGCTGGGTGTACCGATGTATATCTGCGCCACCGCCTCCACGCCTCTGGCGGCCGGACTGTTGCTCGCCGGGGTATCGCCCGGTGCCGCGCTGGTCTTTCTGCTGACCGGCCCCGCCACCAACATTGCCACCATGGCGGTGGTGCGGCGCGAGATGGGGGGTATGGTCCTGGCGCTCTATCTGGCGGGTGTCGCGCTGACCGCCGTCGCCTTTGGGTTGGCCACCGACGCGCTGGCGCACCACTTCGCCATCGACGTGCAACGTCAGCTTGGGGCGGCACAAACGCTGGTGCCCAGCGGGTTGGCGTGGTGCAGCGGCCTGTTGTTGCTGCTGTGCGCCGTCAAACCGCTGCGCCGCCTGTGGCTGCGTTGAGGCGGTCCGGGTGATCCGTTAGAGTGGCGCCGCGCGCCTTGGCGGGCGCTCACCTGCAATCGCGCCGGTCGCGATCCGGCGTCGGCAGACCGCAGCCGCCCAGTGGCGGCGCGATGGTGTAACATTACCTACCCGATTTTAAGGAGATATGGGTTTGGAGCAATTCAGAGGTACCACGATCCTGGCGGTACGCCGCAACGACAAGGTGGTGGTCGGCGGCGATGGCCAGGTGACCCTCGGCAATACCGTGATGAAGGGCAACGCGCGCAAGGTGCGCCGGCTCTACTCCGGCAAGGTGATCGCCGGTTTCGCCGGCGGTACCGCCGACGCCTTTACCCTGTTCGAGCGCTTTGAAGGCAAGCTGGAGAAGCATCAGGGCAACCTGACGCGCGCCGCAGTGGAGATGGCCAAGGACTGGCGCACCGACCGCGTGCTGCGCCGATTGGAGGCGCTGCTGATCGTGGCCGACAAGAGCGCCACGCTGATGATCACCGGCAACGGTGACGTGATCGAACCGGAGCACGACCTGATCGCCATCGGTTCCGGCGGACCCTTCGCCCAGTCGGCTGCGCTGGCCCTGTATCAGAACACCGAGCTGGATGCGCGCAGCATCGTCGAAAAGGCGTTGGCCATCGCTGCCGGCATCTGCATCTACACCAATGGCAATCTGACCATCGAAGAGCTGGGGACGCAGGTTGATTGAAAAAGGCTGCAACGCAAAGACGCGAAGTTTTGACTTATAGAGGTTTGTTACGCGATGTCTGAGATGACGCCCCGCGAGATCGTCCAGGAACTGGACAAGCACATCATTGGCCAGGCCGCCGCCAAGCGGTCGGTGGCGGTAGCGTTGCGCAACCGCTGGCGCAGGGCCCAGGTGGGCGAGCCGCTGCGCAACGAGATCACGCCCAAGAACATTCTGATGATCGGACCGACCGGTGTCGGCAAGACTGAGATCGCCCGCCGTCTGGCGAAGCTGGCCAATGCGCCGTTCATCAAGGTGGAGGCCACCAAGTTCACCGAGGTGGGCTACGTCGGCCGCGATGTCGAGTCGATCGTCCGCGACCTAGTGGACATCGCCATCAAGCTGATCCGCGAGCAGGAGGTGCAGAAGGTGCGCTATCGTGCCGGCGAGGCGGCGGAGGATCGCATCCTAGATATCCTGCTGCCCCCGGCGCGGGGCTGGGAGGAAGAGCAGAGCGATTCCGGCACCCGGCAGAAATTTCGCAAGAAGCTGCGCGAGGGCGATCTGGACGACAAGGAGATCGAACTTGAGGTGAGCGCGGCCCCGGTGGGGGTGGAGATCATGGCGCCGCCGGGTATGGAGGAGATGACCAGCCAACTGCAGGGGTTGTTCAAGAATCTCTCCGGTGACCGTACCAAGCGCCGCAAGATGGTGGTCAAGGAGGCGCTCAAGCTCCTTACCGAGGAAGAGGCGGGCAAGATGATCAACGAAGAGGAGCTGAAGAGCCGCGCGGTCCGTGCCGTCGAGCAGAACGGCATCGTGTTCCTCGACGAAATGGACAAGATCTGCCGTCGCGGCAGCGAAGGGGCGGGCACCGCCGACGTATCGCGCGAAGGGGTGCAGCGCGATTTGCTGCCGTTGGTGGAAGGCAGCACAGTCTCCACCAAGTATGGGGTGATCAAGACCGACCACATTCTCTTCATCGCCTCCGGCGCCTTCCATCTGGCCAAACCGTCCGATCTGATTCCGGAACTACAGGGGCGCTTCCCGATCCGGGTCGAGCTTGACGCGCTTGCGGTGGAGGACTTTGTACGCATCCTGACCGAACCTGATGCCTCGCTGACGGAGCAGTACAAGGCGCTGCTCTCCACCGAGGGCGTCGACTTGACGTTCACCACGGACGGTATTGCGCGCATGGCCGAGATCGCCTGGCAGGTGAACGAGACCACGGAAAATATCGGCGCCCGGCGCCTGCATACCGTGTTGGAACGTCTGCTGGAGAACATCTCTTTCGAGGCGGCCGATCAGAGCGGGACCACGATTGTCGTCGACGCTGCCTATGTGGACGCCCAACTGGCCGAGCTGGCGCGCGACGAGGACTTGAGCCGCTATATTCTTTAGCCAGTAACAGGTTGCAAGTGACGAGTGGCAAGTAAAACATGGGCCGGAACTCATTGAATGGTTGTGCCGGTGCCACAACTTCATTCTTTTCCCGCAAGTTGCAACTTGCAACTTGTCACTTGCAACCGGAGTTAACAGCATGAACGAAAAACCGATGCCGACCGAGATCACCCTGCACAAGGCACAGCACCTGTTGGAGGTCGCCTACTCCGATGGTCGCCGCTTTGAGCTGCCGACCGAGTACCTGCGGGTCTACTCGCCGTCCGCCGAGGTGCGTGGTCACGCTCCCGGCGAGGAGACCCTGCAATTGGGTAAAGAAGACGTCAACATCGAACAGATTGAACAGGTCGGCAGCTATGCCGTGCAGCTCCATTTTGACGACGGTCATAACACCGGGATTTATGCCTGGGATACCCTATACGACCTTGGTATCAATAAGGATAAGTATTGGCAGAAATATGTGGCGCGGCTGGAAGCGGCCGGCCATAAACGTAAGCAACCGGCGCATCAACCGGCCGGTTAGGCAGAGGGGCAGGCATGAGCGAGCACGACACCACCCATTTCGGGTACAAGCAGGTTGCGGTAGAGGAAAAGGCGAGCCTGGTGGCAGAGGTGTTCCACTCGGTCGCGTCCAAGTACGACATGATGAACGACCTGATGTCGTTGGGTGTCCACCGCCTGTGGAAACGCTATACGGTGGAGATGAGCGGCGTGCGTCGTGGTCAACGGGTGCTGGACCTTGCAGGAGGTACCGGCGACCTGGCGATGAAATTTTCGCGCATCGTCGGCGCGGAGGGGCAGGTGGTGCTCGCCGACATCAACGCCTCAATGTTGGAAATGGGGCGGCAACGGCTGATCGATGCAGGCATTGTCGGCAACATCGAGTACGCCCAGGTCAATGCCGAGTGTCTGCCTTTTCCCGACAATCATTTCGACCTCATTACCATCGCCTTCGGGCTGCGCAACGTCACTGACAAGGATAAGGCGCTGGCGTCGATGTACCGTGTGCTCAAGCCGGGCGGGCGCCTGCTGGTGCTGGAGTTCTCCAAGCCGACCGTGCCGGGATTGTCGCCGGTGTACGATCTCTATTCATTCACCATGCTGCCGCTGATGGGCCGGCTGGTGACCGGTGATGCGGAGAGTTATCGCTACTTGGCCGAATCAATCCGCATGCATCCGAATCAGGAAACCTTGAAAGGTATGATGGAGACCGTCGGTTTCGATCGGGTGGAGTATTTCAATCTCACCGGCGGAATCGTCGCCCTGCATCGCGGGTTCAAAGCTTGACGGGACGCAGTGTCGCGGGTGAAACATCTGCACGCCCGCTCCTGTCGCATGATGTCGGTGTCGCGCGGCCACTGATGGGAGAGTCGCAATGAACGGAACGACGATGTTGCCGCAGGCGGCACTGGCTGCGCTGGAGGCTGCAGTCAATGCGGCACTGGCGCTCGATCCGGAAACCGTTACGCGTCTGACTGCCTTGTCGGGCAAGGTGGTGGCGGTCGAGCTGGAGGGTACCGGCATTAACCTGTTTCTGCTGCCTGGACGCGAAGGATTCCGCTTGATGGGCCGCTACGACGGCGAAGCGGATACGACGTTGAGCGGCTCGCCGCTGGCGTTGTTGCGACTGCGCGCCGGCGCACCCGGTGAAGGACTGTTTTCCGGCGACGTGAAGATTCACGGCGACGTCGAGTTGGGCCAGCGGATGCAACGTATCCTCGGCGGCCTCGATATCGACTGGGAGGAGCATCTGTCGCATCTTACCGGCGACGTGGTCGCGCACCAACTGGGAAATCTGGCGCGCGGAGCGATGCGCTGGGGACGACGCGCAGCCGAGAATCTGCAGCGGGACATGGTGGATTATGTACAGGAAGAGCGGCGCGACCTGCCGTCGAAGGGCGAACTCGATGAATTCCTCGCGGCGGTGGATACGCTGCGCAGTGACCTCGATCGTTTGACCGCCCGCATCGACCGGTTGTCGCGCCATCATAACGACGGCCACAAGTGAAGCGGTTATAAGAACAATGCGATTGCAGGGGTTACTATCGTGATTCGTCCGGGCCAGGCGTTGCGTCTGCTCTTCATCAGCTGGGTATTCGTGCGCAACGGGTTGGATGAGCTGATCCTCGCCACGCACCTGTTTCGTCCTATCTCCTTTCTGCGAGCCTTCATGTGGTGGCGTTGGTTGCGCCGACCGGCCTCGCGCGGCGAACGTATCCGCCGCACTCTCGAAGATCTCGGTCCCATCTTCGTCAAATTCGGGCAGATACTGTCGACGCGCCGCGACCTGCTGCCCGACGATATTTCCCTGGAACTGGCCAAGTTGCAGGATCAAGTTCCCGCGTTTCCCGGGCGGGTGGCGCGCACTATTGTGGAGAAGGCCTACCGGCAGCCTATCGATGCAGTGTTTGCCGAGTTTGACGAGACACCGATTGCATCGGCCTCCATCGCCCAAGTCCATGCTGCACGGCTGCTGGATGGCAACGAGGTGGTGGTAAAGGTGGTGCGTCCCGACATCGCACCGGTGATTCGACGCGATATCGGATTGATGTACATCATCGCCGAGAAGATCGAGCAGTTCTGGTCCGATGGCCGGCGGCTGCGACCGCGTGACGTAGTGGCTGAATTCGAGAAGACCATTCTGGACGAATTGGACCTGATGCGTGAGGCGGCCAATGCTTCGCAGATCCGGCGCAACTTTTCCGATTCGTCGCTGATATATATTCCAGAGATACACTGGCCGCTGGTGCGGCGCAACGTGATAGCTATGGAACGTATCCACGGCATTCCGATAAGCAACGTCGAGACGATCCGTGCGCAAGGGATCGATCTCAAGGCATTGGCCGAGCGCGGCGTGGAGATATTCTTCACCCAGGTGTTCCGCCACAATTTCTTCCATGCCGACATGCATCCGGGAAACATCTTTGTCGAGCCCAGCGGTCGCTATATCGCCGTTGATTTCGGCATCGTCGGCTCCCTAAGCGCCGAAGATCAGCGTTACCTTGCGGAAAATTTCCTCGCCTTCTTCAAACGTGACTACAACCGCGTCGCGGTGCTGCATGTGGAGTCGGGCTGGGTACCGCGCGACACCCGCGTAGACGAGTTCGAGGCGGCGATCCGCACCGTCTGTGAACCGATCTTCGAACGGCCGCTGTCGGAAATCTCGTTCGGCCATTTGTTGCTGCGCCTGTTCCAGACCGCGCAGCGTTTCAATATGGAAGTGCAGCCGCAATTGGTGCTGTTGCAGAAGACGCTTCTCAATATCGAAGGGCTGGGGCGCCAGCTCTATCCCGAACTCGATCTGTGGAAAACCGCTAAACCGTTTCTAGAGCGCTGGATGAGCGAGCAGGTGGGTGTGCGTTCGTTTTTCAATCGCATCAAGGGCAATATCCCGGCATGGGGCGAAACGCTGCCGCAGGTGCCGCAACTGATGCACGATGTACTCCAGCGTGCCCGCAACGGTACTCTGGTGGTACAGAGCAATCCGGAGGAGTTGCAGCGGCTGGCTCAGAATATTCGCGCTGCCAACCGGCGAACCTTTGGCGCCGTGGTCGGCGCAGCGCTGATTATCAGTGCCGCGGTACTGCTGGGTTTGGATGGCTATGCTCCGACGATGCGGGCTGGAGCCCCGATCTCATCGTGGCTGCTGGGATTGTGCGGTGCCGCTATCTGGTTATTGGTGTGGCCGAAGGAGTAGAGCGTACTGACGACGTCAGGCCGATCTACTTGGAGAAAAAAGGAGGGGAAGAGTGAGGTACTCTTCCCCTTATTGCTTAAGACCCATAAATGGTTTGTGCACTCCGCACGTCATCTCTGGGCATCGCTATGCACAAAGGAGGGGATGAAGAAACGTTACTTATCGATCTTGCCGTTGTCGAACATGCGGCCAAGAAAGACAAAATAAAACAATGCACCAAATACAACAGTAGCTACCAAAGTCTCGACCATAGGTGCCTCCTTGAGGACAAGCTCGGAATCCAGCCATCTGCCGTAACTGCTATGGGGCGACGTCAGACGGTGTGGTAACGATAAAATTCGAGCCCACCGCTGTCATTGATAATTCGCAATTTCTTGACGTAACTTTATCGATTGGGATCGCTGTGTAGGGGCGTCGGCGGAATGCCGCTGGAGGGATTTATTGAAGCGCGGCGGATGCCGGCCGGCAGGCATGAGCCCACAGTCCGGTTCGCGCCGCGCGGTATAGCGAGTGGTAAGCGAATAGTCAGCTGCTGGCTGGTAGTGCCGCCGCCGGGTCCTGGCCCGTCAGCAGGTAGATCAGCAGGTCGTGGACCGAGCGGATTTGCTGGCCGAACGGCAGCGATTCGGAACCGCGGAAGAAGAGGCCTTTGTCCACATTACCATGCACCGCCGCTTCCAGCTGGGTGTCGATGCAGAACTGGCCGGAGCTGGAGTCACCGTCTTTCAGGCCGCAGTGGGTGAGGCATTCGAACCAGACGGCGCAGGTTGCCTTCTCCGGGGTGGCGCGCGAGCGCACCCGCTCCTCGCGTTCCAGATACTTCTTCAGCCACGGCGTCAGCACCGCGCGCGCCGGCAGGCCGGCGGTGCTCATGAAGGTAACGATGTCTTCCGGCTTGGCTTCGATCAGGATCTTCTTGAAGTTGGGGTGGGCGTCGCCCTCCGCCGTTACCGCAAACGGAGTGCCGATTTGGGCGCCGCTGGCCCCCATATCGAACATCTCTTTGAGCTTCTTGAAGGAATTGATGCCGCCGGCAGGGATCAGAGGAATGTTTTTTATATCCAACTCTCTGAATACATTAAATATTTCAGCCAATACCCGCTTGAAATCGAAGCGTGGGTTGTTGATGTCTTCGGGCCTCGGCGCTCCCAGGTGACCACCGGCGTAGCGCGGGTGTTCAATCACGATGGCGTCGGGCAATACGCCTTTGCGCAGCCAGCGCTTCAGCACGGCGCGTACGCCGCGCTCCTCCGACAGTATCGGGATGAGGGCGACATCCTTCCGATAGTCGCCGACCAGGTCCGGCAGATCGAATGGCAACCCGGCCCCCATGATGATGGCATTGGCCCCGCTTTCGCAGGATTGGCGCACCAGTTCGGCGTGACGATCCACGGCCTTCATGACGTTGACGGCGATGCAGCCATTGGGCGCGATCTCGCGCGCGGCCTTGATCTCCCGGTCCAGTGCCTCAAGGTTGGCATCGTCGATGATCTTGCGATCCTTGGTGCGGCGCGTCCGCTCCATCAGGTCCGGGTGGTGGACCCGCAGATCGATGCTGGCGATGGTGCCGATGGCGCCTTCTTTGGCGACAGCCCCCGCCAAGCTATGGGCGGAGACGCCCACACCCATTCCTCCCTGGATAACGGGCAGAAACTCGCGTTCGCGGAGTTTCAACAGCGGGAATGGGGTATTAATCATTAATCACCTGTAAAATCAAAAGTCGAACAGACTACATGATACATCAAGGTGCGATATTGATCTGCGTCAAGTGAAATGCGCAGATAAGTCGCTTACACTTCCAGCCCTGAACTGTTACGGATACGCAGCATGCCTGAGTTATCACGCCGGCGGGAGCGGGCCGAGGAAACCCTCGCCTACGCGCTGCACGGTAGTCTCTACCTCAACATAACCTACCATTGCACTCTGCGTTGTGCCTTTTGCCCCAAATTTCAAGGGAGCTGGGAGGTGCAGCACTACGATTTGTTGCTTACGCGCGAGCCGGATGCGGAACAGGTGCTTGCGGCGGCGGGAAACCCCGCGGCGTATAAGGAGATCGTTTTTTGTGGTTTGGGTGAACCCACGCTGCGTCTCGACACGCTGCTGACGGTGGCGCAGGCGCTGAAGGCGCAGGGCGCCCGGCGCATCCGCGTCAACACCGACGGTCTGGCCAACCTGGTCTACGGCCGCGACGTCACGCCGGAACTGACGGTGGTGGTGGATGCGGTGTCGATCTCCCTTAACGCCCAGGACGAGATGACCTATGAACGGCATTGCCGGCCCAAGCGCTTGGGCGCCTACCAGGCGGCGCTGGAATTCGCGCGCCAGGCCAAGGCGCACGGCATCGACGTGACGCTGACGGCGATCAGCGGTCTGGAGGGTGTCGATATTGCAGCGTGTCGGCGCATCGCCGACACGCTGGGGGTGCAGTTTCGCCAGCGGGAACTGGATGCAGTCGGCTGATGGCCCTGTCCGACTATGTTCACACCCTTGGTCAGGCGCTGTGCGCCAAATACGGCGAACGGGTGCATAAGCTGGCGATCAACGCCGGCTTCACCTGTCCCAACCGCGACGGCAGCAAGGGCATCGGCGGCTGTACCTTCTGCAACAACAATTCGTTTTCGCCAAATGCCCGCCAGCCCGACACGATCGGCCAGCAGATAGAGGCCGGTCGCCGCGTCATCGCCAAGCGCACCGGTGCGAAGAAATTTCTCGCCTACTTTCAGGCCTACACCAACACCTATGACGATGTGGCGCTGCTCAAGCGGCGTTACGATACGGCACTGGAGCAAGAGGGCGTCATCGGGCTTGCCATCGGCACGCGTCCGGATTGCGTTCCGCCGGCGGTGCTCGACCTGCTGGCGGCCTACCGGGATCAGGGACGGGAGGTCTGGCTGGAATTGGGGTTGCAGTCCGCATTCGATGAATCCCTGCGGCGGGTCAATCGTGGCCACGACTTTGCCGAATATCGCATCGCACTGCGGGCTGCGCACGACCGCGGCCTGCCGGTGTGTACTCATCTCATCCTTGGGCTGCCGGGCGAGGAGCCGTTCCATGCGCGCACCACGCTGACGCGGGTGCTGGAGGAAGGCGTTGACGGCCTGAAACTGCATCCGCTGCATGTGGTGAAGGGGACGCGCCTGGCCAATGAGTGGCGCGCCGGCGAATACCTGCCGTGGTCCATGGCGCAGTACGTCATGACGGCGGCGGATCTGATCGAGATGACGCCGCCTGAAGTGATCTACCATCGTGTTACCGGCACTGCGTCGCTCGATATCCTGTTGGCGCCGCACTGGTGCAACTGGAAGTGGCGCGTGCTGAATGGCATCGAACGTGAACTGGCGCGCCGCGGTACGCGTCAAGGTGTGACGCGGCCGGCCCCCGCCGGTGTCATGAGTCACGAATGAAGTGCGGAAAATAGGTAAACCACGGGCATATTCTTATACTGCTTCGTTCTCCGTGGTTAGAGCCGTTGTGAGGTGGTGATGAACAGGAAAATCGAATTGGTCTGCCCGGCGGGTTCATTGCCGGCATTGCGGGCGGCGGTGGACAACGGCGCCGACGCGGTCTACATGGGATTTCGCGACGGTACCAACGCGCGCAATTTTCCCGGACTGAATTTCGACGAGCGCGCGGCGCGAGACGGTATCCGCTACGCGCGTGAGCGCGGGCGTAAGGTGTTGCTGGCGCTGAATACCTATCCACAGCCGCAGGGCTGGCAGGTGTGGACCGCCGCGGTCGACAAAGCGGCAGAACTGGGCGTCGATGCGCTGATTCTGGCTGACGTCGGCTTGATGCGTTATGCGGCCACGACCCATCCGGAGTTGCGCCTCCATCTGTCGGTGCAGGGTTCCGCCACCAGCTATGAGGCGATCAATTTCTACCGCGAGCAGTTCAACGTGCAGCGGGTGGTGTTGCCGCGGGTGCTGTCGCTGTCCCAGGTGGAGCGGGTCAAGGAGAACACCGATGCCGAGATCGAGGTGTTCGCATTCGGCTCGCTATGCGTGATGGTGGAAGGGCGCTGCTATCTCTCCTCCTATGCCACCGGTGAATCCCCCAACACCTGCGGCGCCTGTTCCCCGGCCAAGGCGGTGGAGTGGCGCGAGACGCCGCACGGCCGTGAGGTGCGCCTGGGCGGCGTGCTGATCGACATGTACAAGCCGGGGGAGAACGCCGGTTATCCGGTGTTGTGCAAAGGGCGCTATCTGGTCAACGGTGAGATCAACTACGCCATCGAGGAGCCCACTTCGCTGTCGGTGCTCGACATCCTGCCTGAATTGGTCAAAGTCGGTGTTTCCGCCATCAAGGTGGAGGGGCGCCAGCGCAGTCCGGCCTACGTGGCGCAGGTGACCAAGGTGCTGCGCCAGGCGCTGGACGCCGCCGAGGGCAATCCCGACACCTTCACACCGCGCAGCGACTGGGTGGCGGCACTGGATAAGGTGGCCGAAGGACGCACCCACACCCTGGGCGCTCTCAATCGCGCCTGGCAATAAACGATTTGGCACCACGGAGGGTACGGAGAACACAGAGGGATATCATGAATACGCAACGCCTCTGGGTTTTCTCCGTGCGTTCCGTGTCCTCCGTGGTTAATGTTTTTGGAGTCTTATTATGAAACTGGCATTGGGTCCGTTGCTCTATTTCTGGTCGCGCGACGACGTGTTGGCGTTTTACCGCGCGGCGCGCGACTGGCCGGTGGACATCGTCTATCTGGGCGAGGTGGTCTGCTCCAAACGGCGCGGTGTGCGGCTGGAGGATTGGCTGGCCATCGCCGACGATCTGGCCGCTGCCGGCAAGGAAGTGGTGCTCTCCACTCTGGCGCTGACCGAGGCCGAGTCGGAGCTGCTGACCATGCGCCGCATCGCCGATAACGGCGGCTATGCGGTGGAGGCCAACGAGTGGGGTGCGGTACGGTTGCGTTCCGGCAAAGGCGAATTCGTCGCCGGTCCGCATCTCAATGTGTACAACGGCGACACCCTGGCGGTACTGGCGGAACTGGGCGCGCGGCGCTGGGTGATGCCGGTGGAATTGTCGCGCGATACCCTGGCGGCGATCCAGGCGTGCAAGCCGGCGCAGATGGCTACCGAGGTGTTTGTTTTCGGCCGGATGCCGCTGGCCTTTTCCGCCCGTTGTTTCACGGCGCGTCACTACAACCTGCCGAAAGACGATTGCCAGCTGCGTTGCGGCGATTTTGCCGACGGGCTGGTGCTCAACTCCCAGGATGATCGGCCGTTCCTGGCGATGAACGGCATTCAGACTCTGTCCGCCGCCACCTGCAACCTGATCAATGCGGTGCCGGAGTTGCACGAACTGGGGGTCGAGGTGTTGCGCCTGTCGCCCCAGTCGCGGCATATGGCCGAGGTGGTGGCCGCGTTCCGCGGCGTGGTCGGCGGGACGCTCTCGCCGCAGCAAGGAAACGAGACGCTGCTCAAGATCACCCAGGGTGAATCGTGCAACGGATACTGGTACGGCGATGCGGGGCTGGCTTGGCAGGGTGATGTGCAGCTGCGTGAGGCGCGGGCACAGTCGGGCGGATGAGAGACAAAGGAATTAAACGCAAAGAACGCGGGCGTTAAGGTTCGCCCACTTCGCGTTCTTTGCGCCTTTGTGTTGAATGCCTGTCAGTGATGCAGTGCTGCCTGTATTCGCCGATCCAGACTCAGGCGTTCGACGGCCCGCTCGATCAGCGGCGCCAGACGCGGTCCGGCGACTGCGGCGACATGGATGCGCCAATCGAAATCCATGCCGTCCAGTAGATTCTTGACGTAAAGGCCCGTCTCCGTCTCCCCTTCGATATTCAAGCGGCGGGCGAAGAACAGGGTGTCCGGGTCCTCGCTGCGGCTGGCGAGCAGCCAGAACTCCTCCAGCCGTCCACTGATACGCACATCCCACTGTTTGCCGCCGGCGCGCACCAGCCGGTTACCGCGAATGGCGAAGATGATCTCGGTACGGGTGTCGGTGATGGCGATGGCGAGGCGCTTGCCGTCGAGATCATACAGTTGATCGGTGACGTACTGTCCCTTCAGCAGATGGTTGAAGAGGCGTGACAGAAGTTCGCTGTGCACCGCATTGGGCAGCAGACGCAACAGTGCGGAGAGGGGAAGCAGTTGCAGGCGCATAGGCTGTAGCCACCGTGTCGTTTAAAAACTCAGAAAAAAAGTATCGCAGGTCCAGCCTGGTATCTTATTGATCTGGGTCAACAATATCTACCGGGAATCATCAGTATCCTGCGACTGTCCAACTGACTGGTGCAGTAAGGCATTGTGCTAGCCTTGCGGGACGGCCAAGACGTAGCAAGGGAGCGATTTGTGGCGGAGAAGACGAACCATCGGCTTTCCATCGGCGGCATGAGTTGCGCCGGCTGCGTGGCGGCGGTGCAGGACGCGTTGCGCAAGGTGCCGGGCGTCGCCGAGGCCAGCGTCAATTTCGCCCAACGCACCGCCCGGGTACAGGGCGAGGTGGAGGCGGACATATTGATCCATGCGGTGACCGACGCCGGTTATCAGGCGGCCGAGCTCAGTGGGATGGGCGACGAGCAGGCGGAGCGCGAGGCCGGGGAGACGGAATATCGCGCCTTGTTGAAGAGGTCTGCGCTGGCGGCGCTGGTCGGTGCGCCGCTGCTGCTCGGCGGCTGGCTCGATGGGTTGCCGCCGCTGACCACCAACAACGGCCAGGTGTTCTGGCTGGCCGCCGGTATTGCCACCTTGGCGGTGCTGTCATATTCGGGACGCCGGTTCTTCGTCGGCGCATGGCGGCAGTTCAGGCACCACAACGCCAACATGGACGCATTGGTCGCGCTGGGGACCGGCGCCGCCTGGTGCTACTCCATGGCGATCGTCGTCGCGCCCCATACGGTTCCGACCCTGGCGCAGCATGCCTATTTCGATGCGGCGGCGGTGATCATCGCACTGATCAATCTCGGTTCGGCTCTGGAGATGCGGGCACGCGCCAAGAGCTCGGAGGCGATCAAGCGCCTCGTCGGCCTGCAGCCGCAGACGGCGCGGGTGGTGCGCGAGGGCCGGGAGGTCGGCACTCCCGTCGCCGAGGTCGGGCTGGGGGATATCTTGCGGGTGCGTCCGGGAGAGCGCCTGCCGGTGGACGGCATCATCGTCGACGGTCACTCCAGGGTGGATGAATCGATGATCAGCGGCGAGCCGCTGGCGGTGGCGAAACAGGTGGGCGACGAAGTGGTGGGCGGCACCCTCAATACCTCGGGCTCCTTCCTCTACCAAGCGAGGCGCATCGGTAAGGAGACGGTGCTGGCGCGCATCATTGAAATGGTGCGCTCCGCCCAGGCGGGCAAGCCGGCGCTCGGCCGGCTGGCCGACAGGGTCGCTTCGGTGTTCGTCCCCGGTGTCCTGATTATCGCCGTCATCACCTTTCTCCTCTGGTTCAACCTCGGTCCCACGCCGGTGGTCTCCTCTGCCGTCGTTGCCGCTATGACGGTGCTGATCATCGCCTCCCCCTGCGCCCTGGGGCTGGCGACGCCCATTTCGGTAATGGTCGGCGTCGGCAAGGCGGCGGAGTACGGCGTGTTGATCCGCAACGGCGAGGCGTTGCAGCAGGCCGGCCGCTTGACCACGGTGGTGCTGGACCATACCGGTACCGTGACCGCAGGCCGGCCCCGAGTGACGACGGTGGTGCCGCGCGGCTGGCTCGACGGCAACCAATTGCTGGAGATCGCCGCCACCGTCGAAGCGGCAGCGGAACATCCGCTGGCGTCCGCGGTGGTCGCCGCCGCCGATGAAAAGGGGTTGGGGCGGCTGGAGATGTCCGGCTTCGAGGCGGCGAGCGGACGCGGCGTACTGGCCTGGATGAATCAGCAGCGTGTCTTGCTGGGTAATCGCCTCTGGATGGATGAAAACGGCGTCGATGTCGGCGAGCTGGCGCAGCAGGCGGAGCAGTTGGCGGCGCAGGGGCAGATCCCGCTCTATCTGGCGCTGAACCGCATGGGTGCCGGCGTGATTGCTGTCAGCGACCCGATCAAGGGCGATTCACCCGCCGCCGTCGCGCGGCTGCGTGCGGCGGGACTCAACGTGGTGATGCTCACCGGCGACGCCCAGGCCACCGCCGAGGCGGTGGCCCGGCAGCTCGGTATCGATACGGTCATCGCCGAGGTGTTGCCCCAGGACAAGGATAAGAGGGTTGCCGAGTTGCAGGCCCGCGGCGAGATCGTCGGCATGGTGGGCGACGGCACCAACGATGCACCGGCTCTGGCACGATCCGATGTCGGTTTCGCCATCGGCGGCGGTACCGGCGCCGCCATTGGGAGTGCCGACATCACGCTGTTGCGCAGTTCGCTGCACGGCGTGGCCGATGCCATCACCATCTCCAGTGCGACGCTGCGCAACATCAAACAGAATCTGTTCGGTGCTATGGTCTACAACAGTTTGGGAATTCCGCTTGCAGCCGGAGTGCTCTACCCGCTGGCGGGCGTGTTGCTCACTCCGATGATTGCCGGCGTCGCGATGGCGTTGTCGTCGTTGGCGGTGGTCGGCAACGCCGGCCGGCTGCGTCGGTTGCGGCCGCAGGAGAGGGCGTGATGGTTGCGGTCGATGCGGCGGGCGTGGTGGCGATCGCGCTGATCGTATGGTGGTTCTGGATCGCCAGGTGAATCAACGAAATATCACGGAGTAGGTTATGGAAAAACTGGTGGAATTGTTGCGCCACGGCCAATCGGTGTGGCAGGACTATATCGAGCGCGGACAGACGCGCAGCGGCGGGTTGCGCCGGCTGGTGGCGGCGGGGTTGCGCGGCGTCACCTCCAATCCCAGCATCTTCGAAAAGGCGATCGCCGGCAGCTCCGCCTACGACGAGCAGGTGGCGGCGATCATCGAGGCACAGCCCGATATCGCCGTGGAGGCGTTGTTCGAGTTGATCGCGGTGGAGGACATCCGCGAGGCGGCGGATGCGCTGCGTCCGGTGTTCGACGAATCCGCCGGCCTCGACGGTTACGTCAGCCTGGAGGTGTCGCCGCGCCTGGCCCACGATACCGAGGCGACACTGGCGGCGGCACGCCGGCTGTGGCGTGCAGTGGACCGGCCGAATCTGATGATCAAGGTGCCCTCGACCCCGGAGGGCATTCCGGCCATCGAGACCCTCACCGCCGAGGGCATCAACATCAATGCCACGCTGATGTTTTCGTTACGTCACTACGACGCCGTATCCCAGGCCTTTCTGCGCGGCGCCGGCCGCGCCGCGGCGCCGGAGCGGCTGGCATCGGTTGCCTCGATCTTCGTCAGCCGGGTCGATACCGCCGTCGACAAGCAGTTGGATACTCTGGGCGGCGCGGCGGCACCGGCGCTGCGCGGCATCATCGCCATCGCCAACGCCAAGGCGATCTATCAACGCTTCCGCAGCCGCTTCGACGGCGCCGAGTTCGCCGCGCTGCGCGCCCGCGGCGTCCGGGTGCAACGGGTGTTGTGGGGCAGTACCGGTACCAAGGACCCCGCCTATTCCGACGTGCTCTACGTAGAACAGTTGATCGGTGCGGATACGGTGAATACGCTGCCGCCGGCAACGCTCGACGCCTTCATGGATCACGGCCGGGTGGAGGATACCCTGCCGCAGGCGTTGGACGTGTCGCAACGGCAGCTGGCGCAATTGGCGCAGCTCGGTATCGATATCGATGCGGTATGCCAACAGTTGCAGGAGGCGGGCGTGAAGTCGTTTGCCGACGCCTACGAGAAATTGCTGGAGGCGTTGGAGCAGAAGCGCGCCGCGCTGCGTGCAAACTGATTCGGCAGCCGGCAGGGCGCCGTGGCACAATGGTGCTCTGTAGATTCGGACGGAAGGCATCATGAGTTGGTGGGGAAAACTGATCGGCGGAACCTTCGGCTATCTGCTGGGCGGACCGCTGGGGGCGTTGCTCGGCGCGGCCCTGGGGCATAGCGTCGATGAGGGGTTGCGCAACATCAAGCTGGGCGGTTACGGCGCCGATGGACCGGAGGTGGAGCGTATCCAGGCGGTTTTCTTTACCGCCACCTTTTCCGTCATGGGGCATATCGCCAAGGCCGACGGCCGCGTCTCGCCGCAGGAGATCGAGCTGGCGCGCGCCGTGATGGCGCAAATGCGGCTCGATGAACAGCAACGCCTTGCCGCGATCAATTTATTCAATGAGGGCAAGGCGGACGACTTTCCCCTGGACGAGGTGCTGCGGCAGTTTCGCCAGGAGTGCCACCGTCGTTCCACGTTGCTGCGGATGTTTCTGGAGATACAGCTGCAGGCGGCCTATGCCGACGGCGCCATCGACGCTGCCGAGCGGGCCATCCTGCTGCGTATCTGCGACGGTCTGGGCGTCGACCACGCGCTGTTTGCACAACTGGAGGCGATGGTACGCGCGGCACGCCATTTCGCCGGTGGCGGCGCGGGCGCTGGTGCGCCGCCGCGACATGAACCGACACGCGACACGCTGCGCGACGCCTACGCAATATTGGGCGTCGGCTCCGATGCCTCCGACGCCGAGGTGAAACGGGCCTACAAGCGCTTGATGAACCAGCATCATCCGGACAAATTGGTGGCGAAGGGGCTGCCGGAGGAGATGATCCGCCTGGCGACGCAAAAGACCCAGGAGATCAAACAGGCCTACGATACCGTACGGAGCGCACGCGCCCTGTGACGGTGAGCGCTGCGTCGTCCGGTGGAAGGTTGAAGCGGAGGTTGAGACAGAGTGGCTAAACGTGTTGTGACGTTAGTGACGGTGGTTGCGGCCTGTGGGTTGCCGCTGACCGCCATGGCGGTAACGCGGACACCCTCCCTGCTGGGCGTATGGCAGTGCCGGGGCAAACCGGTGGCGGCAACGCTGCAGTTCAAGCCCCACCACCGCCTGCTGTACAACGGCGCAATGAGCCGCTATTCATTGCTGCCGGGGGTCATCATGATCAAGGACGCGTTCGGTCCGGTGGAGTATCGCTATCAACTGGACGGCGACCGGCTGAGGATCAACTCCCCAGCGGGCGCCGACCTGCAATGTTATCGCGGCCTGGCGGGAAAGCACGGCGTTCCCGCGCCGGTCGCGGATGCCGCTCTCGCGCAGCTGCATGCACGTCTGTGCAGCTGGAGCGGTCCCTCATCCTACAGCGGCAGCTACAGTCACAGCAGTTGGCTTCAGTTCGACGGTGCCGGCCGGCTGCGCTACGGCAGCGATTCGGTGTTTGCCAGCGGCTCCAACCTTGCTCACGGCAACAACGACAATTCGGTCGGCGGCAACTATAGCGTCGTCGGCAACAGGGTAGAGATTACCCTCGACGACGGTACTCGCACCGAGGGTAAGGTGCGCAAGCGCGAACACGACGGCACCGTTACCGAGCTGACGATCAACGATAACCTGTTTGCCGCCCGAGAGTGCCAATGAGCAATTCGGGCGCGCGCCGCAGCGCAGAACGGATACGTGCGGCCTGCATCCGGGCCGCGCTGGAAGGCTACGAGTCGGCGGCCATCAGCGGGCTGTGCAGGGAGGGGGCATGGGAGGCGGCTGTCGACGCCATGCGCATGCTCGATATCGATGCCTTGGTAGCGGAGGCGGAGGATGACGACGACGACGCCAGCGCTGCGGATCAAACGGGTATATGACCCGCCGGCCGATGATGACGGCATGCGGGTGCTGATCGACCGGTTGTGGCCGCGCGGCCTCGGCAAGGCGAGCGCACGGATCGATCTTTGGCTGAAGGAGGTCGCGCCGAGCGACGAGCTGCGCCGCTGGTTCGGTCATGAGCCCGAGCGCTGGGCGGAGTTTCAGCGGCGCTACCGCGAGGAGCTGAAGACACGGCCGCAGGTGCTGGGGCAGTTGACGGCACTGGCGGGGCAGGGCCGGTTGACGCTGCTCTACGCCGCCAAGGACCAGACCCGCAACAACGCCGTGGTGTTATTGAAGCTGCTGCAGCATAGGCTTGCGGCTCACGCCAGATAGCGTCCCGCCGCGGCAACCGCGACGATGGCGAGTCCCAGCAGCAGGTTGATGCCGATGATGTGGCGGATACGCGCCAGTGCTGCGCCGCCGCGTTTCCAGTCGCTGTTCCGCACGGCATCCTTGAGGACCCGGTAGGGAGCGAAATAGAGCCACAGATAGAGCAGGATCATAACGCTGCCGCCGCCGGTCATCGCCAGCACATAATGCGGTGCATGCATCAGGCCGCCGAACAGGCTCAGCGCCATCCAGTAGCCGCTGAGCGGCAGCGCCACGACGGCGATCCAGACCCAGAAAAAGAAACCATTGAAACAGGCGGCCCATAGCGGCAGGCGCTGGGGCGGTTCCAGTCGGCTGGCTGCGACCGGACGCAATACCATGTAAGCGAAAAACATTCCCCCGACCCAGACGACGGCCGACAGCACGTGCAGCAGTAAAGCGATGCTCATAGTGGCTCCGATATCACGGTGTTGCGGTTTTTTCCGCGTTTCCGGCATGGGTTTTCAGCCAGCCGTAAACGAACTGAATCACCATCGGTGTCTGGTCGGCAAAAGCGTGGCCCGCCCCCAGCAGTCCCAATTGGCGATAAAACGGCCGCCCCGGTTTGATGTCGGGGGCGCCGCCGGCATGCTGCGTATTGATCCGGGCTGCGGCGGTGAGCCGTTGCGCGGCGCCGCTGAGCACGTCCGGGCTGTCGTCGCGGCCGTAGAGGTCGAAGATGGGGACGTTCACTTTATTCAGCAAGGCCATCACGTGTTGCGGCGGCTGCAGGTCACCACAGGAACCCAGTCCGATGACGACGAGGCCGCTCAGTGCCGGGTCGGGACTGTTCGCCGCATAGGTCAAGGCATCGAGTCCGCCGAGGCCATGGCCGACGAGCGCGATGTGGTTGAGCCCTTTACCTTTGAGAAAGGCGACTGCCGCCGCGATGCGCGCCTGCGCCGGCGCCACCAGGGCGCCGTAACTGTCAGGCGGTGCATCGGTGGCGGGGGCGGGCAGTTCGACCGACAAGGTCGACCAGCCGTATTGGGGCAGGGCGCGGCGTAGCGGGCCGATCAGCGCCGGCCAATCGGCATGTGCCCCGACGTCGTGCAGCAGCACCACGCCGCCGGCGGCGGTGCCGCGCGTCTGCGGTCGGTAGAGCGCCAGCACCTTGGTGCCGCCTACGTCGAGATCGACCGCATCGACACCTGCCGGGCTGCTGCGCAGCTGTGCATCGATCAGCGCCTCCGGTGTAGGAGCTGTCGCGGCAGGCATAGTGGCATTGCCGGCTGCGCCGGTGGTGGGGGGCGCAGCCGGCGCTGCGTTCGGGGCCGCGGCGACGAGGCCTGGCAGGGACAGGGCGATGGCGGCGGATAGCAGGAGGTAGCGCAGGGTTTTCATAACGTTGCAGCATAGAGGCGGGGTGGTGCGCGGTAAAGTCCGGCGCAGTGGTTGTCGCCAAGCGGGTCCGGAGCCGCTACAATCCCCGGTCATTTTATTCGATAGGTCCTCGAAGAGACCTTTACCCGACGCAACGAATTCAGAGGGAATACCATGGCCGATTACCAAATTGCCCCTTCCATCCTGTCGGCGGACTTTGCCCGTCTGGGCGAGGAGGTCGTGAATGTGCTGGCCTCCGGCGCCGACATCGTCCACTTCGACGTTATGGACAACCATTACGTGCCGAACCTGACCATCGGCCCGCTGGTGTGCGAGGCGCTGCGTAAGCACGGTATCACCGCGCCCATCGATGTGCACCTGATGGTCAAGCCGGTGGACCGCATCATCCCTGATTTCGCCAAAGCCGGTGCCAGCTACATCACCTTTCACCCGGAGGCTTCCGAGCATGTCGACCGCACCCTGCAGTTGATCAAGGGTGAAGGCTGCAAGGCCGGCCTGGTGTTCAACCCGGCGACCCCGCTCGACTATCTCGAATACGTCATCGACAAAGTGGACATGGTGCTGCTGATGTCGGTCAACCCGGGCTTCGGCGGCCAGAGCTTCATCCCCACGACGCTGAAGAAGCTGAAGAAGGCGCGTTCCATCATCGACGCCTCCGGCCGCGACATCCGCCTGGAGATCGACGGCGGCGTGAAGGTGGACAACATCCGCGAGATCGCCGAGGCCGGCGCCGACACCTTCGTGGCCGGCTCCGCCGTCTTCGGCGCCGCCAACTCCACCGATGCCAACCACTACGACACCGTCATCAAGGCGTTCCGCGCCGAGCTGGCCAAGGTAGGCAAATAAACCAAAGCCGAACCACGGGGCCACGGGGAACGCAGGGGGATTGGCCTTGTCTCCCCGTGCCCCCAGTATTCCCCGTGGTTCATTTTTTTCGGTCCTGATCATGCACAAACCCGAGATGGTGTTGCTCGACCTGGACGGGACGCTGATCGACAGCGTGCCGGACCTGACCTATTGCGTCGACGAGATGATGCAGCAACTGGGGCGACCGGTGTGCGGCGAGGCCAAGGTGCGCGGCTGGGTCGGCAACGGCATCGAGCGGCTGGTCAAGCGTGCCCTCACCGACGACCTGGAAGCGGAGCCCTTGGCGGCCGAGTTCGAGCGCGCCATGCCCATCTTCAGTGAGCTGTATGCGGCCAACAACAGCGTGCGCAGCTGTCTGTTCCCCGGCGTGCGCCAAGGCCTGGAGGCGTTGCGGGCGGCGGGCATCAAGCTCGGTTGCGTCACCAACAAGGCGGCCTGCTTTACCGAGCCGATGTTGCGCGCACTGGGGATCATGGAGTTTTTCGGCATCGTGGTCAGCGGCGATACCACGCCGCAGAAAAAACCCCACCCGGCACCCTTGCTCTACGCCGCGGAGTTCTTTAAAGTCGGGCCTGAACATGCCTTGATGCTCGGCGACTCCATGCACGATGTGCATGCGGCGCGGGCCGCGGGTTTCGCGGTGGTGGCGGTGAGCTATGGTTACAACCACGGCATCGACATCCGCGAGGCGCAACCGGATGCCGTCATCGATTCCCTGGCCGAACTGCCGGGACTACTGCAACTGAACTGAACAAACATGGTGTATACCGACGAGACAAAGCTGGGAATGAGCGGGACGCGATGGCGCTGGTGAAGCGCGCGCGTATCTCCGGCTATTCCATGAAACTTTGCTTGTCAGGTGGTAACCATGACTCCACAACGCTTTGCTGAACTCGCCTCTCAGGGCTACAACCGCATCCCGGTGTCGCGCGAGGTTCTCGCCGACCTCGATACACCGCTCTCCACCTACCTGAAACTGGCCGCCGGCCGCTACTCCTACCTGTTCGAATCGGTGCAGGGCGGCGAGAAGTGGGGCCGTTACTCCATCATCGGTCTGCCGTGCCGCACCGTGTTGCGGGTACGCGGTTACGACATAGAGGTGGAGCAGGACGGCGCCGTGATCGAGACCGCGACCGTGACCGATCCGCTGGCCTGGATCGAGCAGTTCCAGCAGCGCTACAAGGTGGCCTGCGAAACGGGCGAGCCGCGCTTCAACGGCGGGCTGGTCGGCTACTTCGGCTACGACACCGTGCGTTACATCGAGCCGAAGCTCGGCGCCTGTCCCAACGCCGACGAGATGGATACCCCCGACATTCTGCTGATGGTGTCGGACGAGGTGGTGGTATTCGACAACCTGAGCGGCAAGCTGCACGTCATCGTCCACGCCGATCCGAGTGCGCCGGACGCGCTGAAAAAGGCCAATCGCCGGGTCGATGAGCTGATCGCCCTGCTGCGCGGTCCGCTGCCGCCGCGTCGTGCGACCAATCCCCACCGGGTCAGTGAGCAGGATTTCATCTCCGGCTTCACCCAGGAGGGGTTCGAGGCGGCGGTGAGCCGCGCCCGCGAATACATCACCGACGGCGACATCATGCAGGTGGTGCTGTCGCAGCGTCTGTCGCTGCCGTTCTATGCGGCGCCGCTCGATCTCTATCGCGCGCTGCGCGGCCTCAATCCCTCGCCCTATATGTACTTCCTCGATCTGGACGGCTTTCACGTGGTGGGGTCGTCGCCCGAGATCCTGGTGCGCTGCGCCGACGGCGTGGTCACCCTGCGCCCCATTGCGGGTACCCGCCCGCGCGGCAAGGACGAGGCGCAGGACACGGCGCTGGAGGAGGAGCTGCTGGCCGATCCCAAGGAGCTGGCCGAACACCTGATGCTGATCGACCTGGGGCGCAACGACGTCGGCCGTATTGCCGAGACCGGCAGCGTGAAGCTCACCGACAAGATGGTGATCGAGCGCTACTCGCACGTGATGCACATCGTCTCCAACGTCGAGGGAAAATTGAAGGACGGCATGAGCGCGATGGATGCGCTGCGCGCCACCTTCCCCGCCGGTACCGTCTCCGGCGCGCCGAAGATCCGCGCCATGGAGATCATCGACGAACTGGAGCCGGTGAAACGCGGCGTCTATTCCGGCGCCGTCGGTTATCTCGCCTGGAACGGCAACATGGACACGGCCATCGCCATCCGTACTGCGGTGATCAAGGAGGGGACGCTCTATATGCAGGCCGGCGCCGGCATCGTCTACGATTCAATCCCGTTGAAGGAGTGGGAGGAGACGATGAGCAAGGGGCGCGCGGTATTCCGCGCGGTGACCATGGCCGAGGCCGGCCTCGATATCCGGCATAAGTGAGGGACGCATCATGTTGCTGATGATCGACAACTACGACTCCTTCACCTACAACCTGGTGCAGTACTTCGCCGAGTTGGGTGCCGAGGTCCAGGTACACCGCAACGACCAGATCACGCTGGAAGAGATCGAGCGGCTGCAGCCGGAACGCATCGTCGTTTCGCCCGGCCCCTGCTCGCCCACCGAGGCGGGCATCTCGGTGGCGGCGATCCGGCACTTCGCCGGCAAGCTGCCGATCCTCGGTGTCTGTCTCGGCCACCAGTCCATCGGCCAGGCCTTCGGCGGCCGCATCGTGCATGCGCGCGAGATCATGCACGGCAAGACTTCGCCGGTGCATCACAGCGACGTCGGCGTGTTTCACGGTCTGAGCAATCCGTTCGAGGCGACGCGCTATCACTCGCTGGTGATCGAACAGGCCTCGCTTCCCGCTTGTCTGGAGGTGACGGCATGGACCGAGCGGCCCGACGGCGAACGTGACGAAATCATGGGGGTGCGCCATCGCGCGTTCGTCATCGAAGGGGTGCAGTTCCATCCCGAATCGATCTTGACGGCGCACGGACATCAACTGCTGGCCAACTTCCTCGCCATGCAGGGTGGGCGTCGCGCGTGATCGTTGTCTAAATCGGCCAGGCTCTCGCCCGGCGCAGCCGGGCTCCCACAGGCGATGTCGGAGCGGCGCCATTGTGGGAGCCCGATTCATCGGGCGATGGTCGAATCGGAGCTTTCGCGCGGCGCAGCCGGGCTCCCACGGGATATGCGAGGAGGCGCGCTCGTATGATGGTCACGGTGCGTTCCGCGCCTGCCTTGACCCTGTGCGCCGCGGCACGGGACAATCGCATCCCAATTCTATGCAGTGATTTGAAAGGTTCAACGCCATGGACATGCAAGCAGCCCTTCGCGCCGTCACCGAGCGCCGCGACCTGACCGGTGAGCAGATGAGCGCCGTGATGCGCCTGATCATGACCGGTGCCGCGACGCCGGCGCAGATCGGCGGTTTCCTGGTCGGCCTGCGCATGAAGCGCGAGACGGTGGATGAGATCGCGGCCGCGGCGCTGGTGATGCGCGAGCTGGCGGCGCGGGTCGAGCTCGACCTGCCGCATCTGGTCGATACCTGCGGCACCGGCGGCGACGGCGCCCACACCTTCAACATCTCCACCACCAGCGCCTTCGTGGTGGCCGCCGCCGGCGGCAACGTGGCAAAGCACGGCAACCGCTCGGTCTCCAGCAAGTCGGGCAGCGCCGACGTGCTCGAAGCGGCCGGAGTGAATCTCGACCTGACACCGGAGCAGGTGGCCGAATGCGTGCGCCAGGCCGGCGTCGGCTTCATGTTCGCACCGCGCCACCATGCGGCGATGAAGCATGCCATCGGGCCGCGCCGCGAGATGGGCGTGCGCACCATCTTCAATGTGCTGGGCCCGCTCACCAATCCCGCGGGAGCCCCCCATCAGGTGCTGGGGGTCTACAGCGGCGACTGGCTGGAACCCTTGGCCGAGGTGCTGGGGCGGCTCGGTTCGAAGCACGTGCTGGTGGTGCATGCCGAAGACGGGATGGACGAGATCAGCATTGCGGCACCGACCCAGGTGGCCGAGTGGCGCGCCGGCAAGCTGTCGCGCTATGCCATCACTCCGGAGCAGTTCGGTAGGGTACGCGGCGACGTGCGCTCACTGGCGGTGGAGCTGCCGGAGCAGAGTCTCGGCATCATGCGCGAGGTGCTGGAGGACAAGCCTGGTGCGGCGCGCGACATCGTCGTGCTAAATGCCGGTGCCGCCATCTACGCCGCCGATCTGGCCGCCAGCCTGGAGGAAGGCGTCGAGCGGGCGCAGGAGGTCATTGCCAGCGGTGCCGCGCTGGAACGGCTGCAGCGGCTGGTGACGGTGAGCAACAGTTTCAAGACGGCCTGATACGAGTGGATGCACGCGTGAACGATACCCCGGACATTTTGCAGAAGATCCTGCGGCGCAAGACGGAAGAGATAACCGAACGATCGCGGCGTGTTTCAATCGAGACGTTGCGGCAGCAGGCTGCGTTGGCGCCGCCGGTGCGCCCGTTTGTCGGCGCGATTCGCGCCAAGATCGCGGCCGGAGCGGCGGCGGTGATCGCGGAGGTGAAGAAGGCGTCGCCGAGCAAGGGCGTGTTGCGCGCCGATTTCCGGCCGGCGGAGATCGCCGCCTCCTATGAGCGCGGCGCCGCCGCCTGCCTGTCGATCCTGACCGACGCCGATTTCTTTCAGGGCAGCGAAGAGTATCTGCGCGCGGCGCGGGCCGCCTGCACCCTGCCGGTGATTCGCAAGGACTTCATCGTCGCTCCCTATCAGGTGGTCGAGGCGCGCGCCATCGGCGCCGACTGCATCCTGCTGATTGTCGCGGCGCTCGACGACGCCCGGTTGGCCGAGCTTGCGGCGCTGGCCGCGGACCATGGCATGGATGTGTTGGTGGAGGTGCACGACGCGGCCGAATTGCAACGCGCCCTGCGTCTGCCGGTAGCGCTCATCGGCATCAACAACCGCAATCTGCGTACCTTCGAGACGACGCTGCAGACGACTCTCGACCTGTTGCCGCAGATCCCGGCCGACCGTATCGTGGTCACCGAAAGCGGCATCCACACGCGCGACGATGTGGCCTTGATGCGCCGCAACGGCGTGCATGCGTTTTTGGTCGGAGAGGCGTTCATGCGCGCGGCCGATCCCGGCGGGAAGTTGCGCGAGCTTTTTGGAGGGTAGTTACCAGCGACAGGTTGCAAGCCGGAAAGCAACGTAGGCCGGACATAGCGTAGCGGTGTCCGGCAGCTGCGCCCGATAGCGCTACGCTCTATCGGGCCTACGACTGGAGGCAAGGGGCGAGGGGTGGAGTGCGCTGCGCGCACGTGTCATTTGATTAGATGCGAGCGCTTTCCCTCGTCCCTCGTATCTTGTCCCTCGTACCTGGCGCGCCGGCACGGTGCGCTAGCGCGTCCCGAATACCACGATGGTCTTGCCCTTGACCGAGATGAGCCCCTGTTCCTCCAGGGCCTTGAGCACCCGCCCCGCCATTTCGCGCGAGCAGCCGACGATGCGCCCCAGCTCCTGACGGGTGATGCGGATCTGCATGCCGTCCGGATGGGTCATGGCGTCCGGTTCCTTGGTCAGGTCGAGCAGGGTATGGGCGATACGGCCGGTGACGTCGAGGAAGGCGAGGTCGCCCACCTTGCGGCTGGTGGTGCGCAGGCGTGCCGCCATTTGGGTTGACAGCGCGAACAGGATTTCGGGATCGTCGTGCGCCACCTGGCGGAAGCGGCCGTAGCTGATCTCGGCCAGTTCGCATTCGCCGCGCGCGCGCACCCAGGCGCTGCGTCCCGCTTCCTCGTTGAATAGCCCCATCTCGCCGAAGAAGTCGCCGGGATTGAGATAGGCCAACACGATCTCGCGCCCAGTGTCATCCTCGATCAGCACCGTCACCGAGCCCTTGGTGATGTAGTAGAGCACGTCCGGCTTGTCGCCGGCACGGATAATGGTGCTTTTCGCCGGGTACTTGCGGCGGTGACAATGAGCCAGGAAGCGATCGATGGCCGGATTACCGGTCGTCGGCGCCGTGACTGCCATAATAACCCCTCGTCCTGATGATATTTTTAGTTACGTATACCAGCACGCCAATGGGCAGGCAAGCGCTGGCCTCGGCTACAATACCACGTTTATTTGCCCATCGTAGAGGGATGCATAGATGAAAGCGCGTATCAAGTGGGTGGAGAATGCCACCTTCCTGGGAGAGTCGGGCAGCGGTCATGCCGTGGTGATGGACGGTCCGCCGGACCTGGGCGGGCGCAATCTCGGCGCGCGGCCGATGGAGATGCTGTTGCTGGGTATGGGCGGCTGCACCGCCTTCGATGTGGTGCATATCCTGAAAAAGGCGCGCCAGCCGATCAGCGACTGTGTGGCGGAACTGAGCGCGGAGCGCGCCGAGACCGATCCGAAAATATTCACCAAGATCCACGTCCACTTCGTCGTCAGCGGCAGTGGCCTGAAGGAGGCGCAGGTGAAGCGTGCGGTGGAGCTGTCGGCCGAGAAATACTGTTCCGCCTCCATCATGCTGGGCAAGGTGGCGGAAGTGACTCACGACTTCGAGATCGTGGAGGGCTGAGCGGTGATGCGTCCCAAGCCCACGCGCGGGCTGCGCCATGTGGCGCTGTATACCACCGATCTGGAGGCGTGTGAGCGGTTTTACGTCGAACTGCTCGGCATGCGGGTGGAATGGCGCCCCGATGCGGATAATCTCTATCTCACTTCCGGAAACGACAATCTGGCGCTGCACCGCGCCGAGCAGCCGCCGACAGGGCCGCAGCGGCTGGACCACATCGGTTTCGTGCTCGCGGCGGCGGAGGAGGTCGATGCTTGGTTCGACTATCTCGGCGCCCACGGCGTGGTGATGAAGTCCACGCCGCGCACCCATCGCGACGGTGCCCGCAGCTTTTACTGCCTGGATCCGGTCGGTGTCGCGGTACAGATGATTTTTCATCCCCCTTTGGCGGCGGATCAAGGATAATAGGCCGTCTCAAGCGGCGGACACCGGTCGGCGCGGAGGTTTACTGTCTGTACAGGCTGTGGAGGTTTAAAAATTGGTGAGCGCCCTCAATAGCAAGCTCAAACTGCACGGGTTCAACAACCTGACCAAGACCCTGAGCTTCAATATCTACGACATCTGTTACACGCAGACCGACGCGCAGCAGCGCGAGTACATCGAATATATCGACGAGGAGTACAACGCCGAGCGCCTGACCAGCATCCTCACCGACGTGACGGAGATCATCGGCGCCAATATCCTCAACATCGCCCGCCAGGATTACGAGCCGCAGGGGGCGAGCGTCACCATACTGATCTCGGAAGAGCCGGTGATCTCCCAGGAACTGTCCAATACCGAGGCGCCGGGGCCGCTGCCCGAGGCGGTGGTGGCGCACCTGGACAAGAGCCATATCACGGTGCACACCTATCCCGAGAGCCATCCGGACAATGGCATCAGCACCTTCCGCGCCGATATCGACGTCTCCACCTGCGGCCGCATCTCGCCGCTGAAGGCGTTGAACTATCTGATCCACAGTTTCGAGTCGGACATCGTCACCATGGATTACCGGGTGCGCGGTTTCACCCGCGACGTCACCGGGCGCAAGGTCTACATCGATCACAAGATCAATTCGATCCAGAACTACATCGCGCGCGATACGCTGGAGCGCTATCAGATGATCGACGTGAACGTGTATCAGGAGAACATCTTTCACACCAAGATGATGTTGAAGGAGTTCGATCTGGACAACTATCTGTTCGGCGTCGAGGCGCAGGAGCTGGAATCGGTCGAGTCGCACGCCATCCGCCAGCGCCTGCAAAAGGAGATGGCGGAGATCTTTTACGGACGCAATCTGCGGAAATTGCCAAGAAAATAGAAGAAGACAGGTACGAGGGTTGGTGCTCGCTACGCTCGGGTCTGATTCAAACAATCATGTGCGCATAGCGCAAGCCAGCCCTCGCACCTTGTCCCTCGTACCTGGGCTTTGACGGACGACCGTCCGTCAAAGCCAGTATGCCGTCTGCGTCATCACCTTAGACATCAGTTTCATCAGTCCCTTGACCGGAGTGGGCAGTTCGGCGCCGCCTGCGTGCAAGGCCATGGTGGCGTGGTGCGCTTCGTCCTCCTTCATCTGCTGAAGGATCGCGCGGCTGCGCTGATCGTGGTGCGGCAGGCGCTCCAGGTGTTCGTCGAGATGCTTCACCACCTGTTTCTCGGTCTCGACCACAAAACCGAGACTCCACTTGTCGCCGGCGAACCCGGCCAGCGCCCCGATGGTCAGTGATCCTATGTACCAAAACGGGTTGAGATAGCTGACGCGGGTGCCCAGCTCCTGGGCGCGGCGCTCGCACCACTCGAGGTGATCATTTTCCTCCAGGGCCGCGCGCTCCATCTTGTCGCGTACCTGCGGCAACCGCGCCGTCAGCGCCTGTCCCTGATAGAGCCCCTGGGCCGACACCTCGCCGGCATGGTTGATCCGCATCAGGCGGCCGGCCAGGTCCCGCTCCTGGTCGCTCAGCTCGGTGTCCGTGTGTGGCTCGCCCGGATTCGGGCGTTCGGTGATGATGGGCTGACCGACCACCGTACGCAGGCCGGTGTCCACGTTCATCAGTAGTTTGTCGAGTAGGGAGTAGTGGCGCATGAGTATAAGTTACAAGTTGCAAGTTACAGGCTGCAAGAGGGAAGGCTAAATGAGCGTTCTGAATTGGCATCCAGCTAGCGCGAGAACCTGGGATGCTCCCTCGTGGGAGCCCGATTCATCGGGCGATGGTTGAACCCAGGGCCATATCGCCCGGCACAGCCGGGCTCCCACGCGATACTCACTGAAAGTCACGAAGTGGGTACCCATTCGGATATGTCACTTGTCACTTGCAAGGTGTCTCACCAACAGTGAAATGGGGTGCAGCACCTCGATGTCCAGTCCCGCGGCGCGAATCCCGGCGGCCAGGTGCAGGGCGCAGCCGATATTGGCGCTGACCAGCAGGGCGCCGTTGTGGCCCGCGAGCGCGGCAATCTTCTCTGCCCGCAGGGCGTCGGCGGTTTCCGGCTCACCGACAAAGTAGCTGCCTGCCGCGCCACAGCAGCGGTCGTTGTGGGGTAGCGGCAGTGCTTCGAGTTCGGGGATGCGGCACAGCACTTTATAGATATCGGCGCCGCCGTGCAGTACGTTGCGCAGGCTGCACGGCTCGTGCACGAAGACCGTGCGCGCCAGCGGCCTGACCTCAAGCGCTGCCGGCCAGTCCGTTGCGGCGAGGAAGCTGTTGATGTCGCGTACCTTGCGGGCGAACCCCGTCGCTGCCGGTGAATCCAGCAGATCGCCGTACTCATGCAACCATGCGCCGCAGCCGCTGGCGACGGTAAGTACGGTATCGACCCCGAGGGCGGCAAAGGTGCGGATATTCTGTTCAGCCAGCGCGCGCGCGGTGCCGCCGTCGCCTCGCTGCACCTGGAGCGCTCCACAACACGCCTGCGTCGCAGGAATATGTATTCCGAAGCCGAGCGTGCTGAGCAGCCGTGCCGCATCGTGCAGCAGGGCGCGCTCGAACAGATCGCCGGTACAGCCGACAAACAGCGCCAGCTGTCCGCGTTCCTCGCCCTGGGCCGGGATAAAGTCGGGCAAAGGCGCGCTACCGGGCAGTGCAGGCACCGCTTCGACCAGGTGCCCGATGGCACCCTGGCCGAACAGGCCGGTGGCCGAGCCGACCCGTTGCAGGCCGCTGTACCGCATCAGCCGCAGGGCGCCGCGCAGCATGCTGCGCCGGGCCGGCGAACGCAGGGTATCGGCCAAAAGGCGCGACAAGGCGGGCTGTGGGCGACGCTCATACAGCCGTTCGCGGCTGTTGCGCAGCAGGCGGCCGTAGGCCACCTGCGACGGACACATGGCCTCGCAGGCGCGGCAGCTGAGGCAGCGATCCAGGTGCCCCAGCAAGCGGGGGGTAACCTCCAGCTGCTTCCGTGCCAGCGCCAGCATCAGCGAGATTCGGCCGCGCGGCGATTCCGCCTCGTTATGGGTCAAGGCGTAGGTGGGGCAGTGCGGCAGGCACATGCCGCACAGGACGCAACGGTCGGCGTCGGCGATGATTTGGCTGGCGAGGTTCAACGTGCTTCCGGAATGGGTCGGTAGGGTCAGGCTGGGAAAGGATAGCCCATGTTAGAATGTTTGGACGCCGGACCCAAGTCCCGGTTGCCACGGAGGCGTATCCGCCATGTCGTATTACCGTTACCACGTCTTTTTCTGCACCAACCGCCGTGATGATGGCGCCTGTTGCCAGGACCATGACGCCCAGGCGATGCGCGATTACGCCAAGGGTCGGGTCAAACAGCGGGGCCTGGCGGGGCCGGGCGGCGTGCGTATCAATAGCGCCGGCTGTCTCGACCGTTGCGGCGAGGGACCGGTGATCGTCATCTACCCGGAGGGGACTTGGTACACCTACGTGGACCAGGAAGACATCGACGAGATTATCGACCAGCATCTGGGGCAAGGCCGGGTGGTCGAACGGCTTAAAATATAAGGCACCTCGGAGAAGATATCTCCCACGATCAAGGCGGTGGCTGTCGTGGGAGCCCGGCTGCGCCGGGCGATGGCCCCGGATTCAGCCATCGCCCGATGAATCGGGCTCCCACGGGAGGCCCCCTTGTCCCTATGTTTTGCATGGTTGACGAACACGAAAATATGAGTATATTAGTAATTACTGATTCACCGGTGCCCCCCAATGCCCGGTGAATCGTTGACTCCTCCACCCTCCTTTGGTGGTTTTGTTAGGCGCGGTAACCCCTTTACCGCGCCTTTTTTATTGCCTAAAGGCGGAGGGAAGGGGAAAGATACAAGGCACAAATGGACCCGGTGCATCGACCCCGCCGGACGCTCTTTCTGTCCCTTGGTCCTAATCCGGTGTATATTTTCCCTTGTAACTTGCATCCGATTTTAATAATATTCCGCCTCTTTCGAGTGGCCCGCTCTTATGTTGGAGTGATTTGGGATGATTGGGACAAAGACTTTTAGCGCCAAACCTGAGACCGTCAAGCGTGACTGGTTCGTGGTTGACGCTGCCGACAAGACCCTCGGCCGACTGGCGTCCGAGATTGCCAGCCGTCTGCGTGGCAAGCATAAGGCTGAGTACACGCCGCACGTCGATACCGGCGACTACATCATTGTGGTCAACGCCGAGAAGGTGCGCGTCAGCGGTCGTAAAGCGACCGACAAGATGTACTACCACCACACCGGTTTCCCCGGCGGCATCAAGTCGATCAGCTTCGATAAGCTGATTCAGAAGGCGCCGCAGCGGGTGATCGAGATCGCGGTGAAGGGGATGCTGCCGAAGAACACGTTGGGTCGCGCGATGTTCAAGAAGCTGAAGGTGTATGCCGGTCCGGCGCACGCTCACGCAGCCCAGCAGCCGAAGCAGTTGGAAATCTGAGTGCGTAACGCACGAAGTCTCTAGGATTAAGCAACATGGCACAGAATCAAAACACTATCACCACCGGCCGTCGCAAGACCTCCACCGCGCGCGCCTTCCTGGTTCCCGGCAAAGGCGCCATCACCGTCAACGGTCGCGGCCTCGACATCTACTTCGGTCGCGAAACCGCGCGCATGGTTGTGCGCCAGCCGTTGGAGGGCGTTGATCTCCTCGACAAGTTCGACGTCAACGTCACCGTCGCCGGCGGCGGCACCACCGGTCAGGCCGGTGCCATTCGCCATGCCATCGCCCGCGCGCTGGTCGCCTACGATGAGGGTTTGCGCAGTGCGCTGCGTCGCGGCCACTTCCTCACCCGCGATGCCCGCGAGGTCGAGCGTAAGAAGGTCGGCCTGCACAAGGCGCGCAAGCGTCCGCAATACTCCAAGCGCTAATAACTGCTGGAACGTCGTTGCGGACATCATTGTTCGTAGCGACGTCGCCGTTTCCGGCGAACGATTTCTTGGGGGATCGTCTAGCGGCAGGACTATGGACTCTGACTCCATCAACCTAGGTTCGAATCCTAGTCCCCCAGCCATATAAACAAAAAGGCCCGCCTGAACAAAGGCGGGCCTTTTTGTTTATCGGTTGTCGCAGGCCCGATAGAGCGCAGCGGCATCGAGCGGCGCTTGCCGGACACCGCTGCGCCATGTCCGGCCACATTGCTGCCGTCAGATCCCATGCTCTTTTATCCACTGCTTCAACGCTTCGTCCATGCGCGTTTGCCAGCCTTTGCCCGTGCTGCGGAACCGCTCGACCACATCATGCGACAAGCGGATGGTGATGCGTTCTTTGGTGACATCGAGCGGGGGGCGGCCCACCCGTGCAAGCGGCTTGGCCGTTGCCCACTCTTCGTCGGTGAAAGGTGCGGCATCCCGGTCGGACTGCGCTTCCTTGGTGATGGCCTTGTCCTCGTCGATGGACGGGATAACGGTTCCGGGCTTAAGTTTCGGCATAACGTCTGATCTCTCGTGTATTTGCCTTGCGCAGGCTGATGATGCGAATGGCTTGGCCACGCTGCGTGAAAACCACAACATACAACCGCAAGCCGATATAACCGATGCTGACCCAGCGCGTTTCGCCATAATCACGACGAATATCCGGCCAGATGAGAGCGGTATTCCATTCCAATTCATTGGCGGCCGCCAGCGACATGCCATGCTTGGCGATATTGGCCGTCTCCTTGGCCTTGTCGAAGGATATGTCCATGTGGATTATTGTATGTACGGAAATTCGGCATCGCAAGGCCGCAGCCGTCGAAGCCCAAAATTTCGCTCCCCCGATGTGGAGCGCCGCCGGCGCGATCTATGCGACGGCCCGGCCTACGCCGCCGTTTATCGGTAGTCGTAGGCCCGATAGAGCGCAGCGGCATCGGGCGGCGCTTGCCGGACACCGCTGCGCTATGTCCGGCCTACATTGCCGATGTATGCCGAGGACAACAGCTAACCACATGAATCCATGCAAATATTAAGGAAAATGCCGCGAGGGGTTGACGCTGTGGCCGGCTAACCTATTGCTTTGTCACCAATGTTGCAGAAACACAACATAAAAAAGCTTTGTGGTTTTTTTGAAAAAAGGTGTTGCATTCGCCTGCGGCGGTGGTCTAGAGTTAGCACCGTTTAAGTTTGAGCTCAACCTTAAACCTGCTTTGTTCCAAGGACATTTCGTTAACCTCTAGGAGACGAATTACAATGAAGAAGAGTGTGATTGCTGCGGCCGTGGCCGCTGTATTGGCTGTACCCGTTGTTGCTATGGCCGATGTGACCGTGTCCGGCGGCCTGCAGGCTGAACTGCGTTCTGTTGGTGGCGATGGTACCAACGGCGCCCTGCCGACTGGTCTGTACGCTACCGATGGTGGCCAAGCCGGTAATCAAAACGGTGGTAACTGGGGCTTTCTGAAGTTCTCCGCCTCCGAGGACCTGGGCAACGGCCTGAAGGCCCTGGCTATGTGGGACGGCGCTGTCAACATCGGTGCTGCGAATGGTGGTACTAACAACGGCGGTATGACCGGCCGTGACGCCTACGTCGGTCTGGCCGGCGGCTGGGGCGCGGTGCTGGCCGGTACCCTGTCCTCTCCCTACAAGTCCTCCACCGTCGGTTGGGACCCGTTCGTGACCACTTCCCTGCAGGCCCGTGGCAACGGCGGTATGTCCGCGCTGCAGAACGGTTATGTTGACAACGCGCTGGCCTACGCCGGTAACTTCAGCGGTGTAAAGGTCGTCGCTGCGATGGTGCTGGATGAGGCTGCCAATGGTACCTCTACCAGCGGTAAGAACTCTCTGTCCTTCTCCGTCAATGCCCCGATCGGCCCAGTTGAGCTGGCCGTGGCGTATGTTGATCTGAGCAAGAACGCTGCGCTGGGTTTTGCGAACGTGTCTGATGTGAATGCCACCAAAGTTGGCTTGAAGTGGACCTCCGGTGCCATCACTGTGGCCGGTCAGGTGGAGATGATGGGCAAGGCGTTCTCACAGACTGGTACTGACTCGGCCAATGTGATGTACCTGACTGGCTCCTACGCCATGGGTAACAATACCGTGTCCATTGGTTATGGTACCGCTGACAAGAAGCTGTCCAATGCGGCGCTCGGCCTTAGCTTTACCCAAGAGCCCAGCAAAAACGTGACTTACACGATGATTGGCTTGAACCACGCGTTCAGCAAGACTACCAGCACCTTTGTCGGTTACCGCAATACCGACAGTGGCGTCAAGGAAAGTTCGCTGTCTGTTGGTCTGCGCGTAGGCTTCTAATCCATCCTCACGGATGTGTTAGTGGAGTGGAGACGGGGCCTTCGGGCCCCGTTTCTTTTGTGAGGGCTAATTGGGGTGGGCTAATTGGGGTCAGACTCGATTTTCCTTTCCCTGGTGACTAATTGGACTAATTGGGGTCAGACTCGATTTTCCTTTCCCTATTGGACTAATTGAGTGACTAATTGGGGTCAGACTCGATTTTTCTCTGCGGCTAATTGGGGACTAATTGACTAATTGGGGTCAGACTCGATTTGTGCATTGCTGAAGCGGTTAGGACTAATTGGGGTCAGACTCGATTTTTCTTTCCCTTGGCTTGCATGACCTTCTTGCTGTCGCTATATTTGTATAGCAATTATCTTCGGAGAGGTTGAACATGTTAGCAATCCGTTTACCGGACGAAATCGAGTCTCGTCTTGATGCCTTAGCCAAAAGGACTGGGCGCACCAAGACCTATTACGTACGCCAAGCGATCCTTGAATACATGGACGATTTGGAGGATATCTATCTCGCCGATCAAATCGTCCGCCAAATCGAAACCGACGAGATGAAGACCTTTACACTCGAGGATGTGGAGCGCGAGCTTGGCTTGGCGGATTGAGGTGTCGGAGCTGGCAAGGAAGCAGTTGGCCGAGTTAGATAAAGTGGTTGCAAAGCGGATCGTTTTATTTCTTCACGAGCGTGTGGCTCCTAATGCCCAGCCGCGCCAGTCAGGTAAGCCGCTGAAGGGCGAACTGAAGGAGTTTTGGCGCTACAGGGTCGGCGACTGGCGTGTGCTTTGTGAAATAAAGGATGAGCAGGTGACCGTATTGGTGCTGCACATTGGGCACAGGCGCGATGTTTATCGGTAAAACAGGATTGAATTCGAGTCTGACCCCAATTGGAATTGGGAAGAGGGAGGGCTGATGGGTCGGTTACCGCGGTACGAGGTACCAGGGGTGCCGCAGCATGTCATTCAACGCGGCAACAATCGACAGCCGATTTTCGCAGACGATGGGGATTATCGCGCTTACTTGGGGTGGCTCGGGCAGGCCGCGGCGGAGCATGGTGTAGCAATCCACGCCTATGTGTTGATGACCAATCACGTACACCTGTTGGTCACGCCCAATACGGCGGGCGGCATTGGCCGGACGCTGCAATCGTTGGGACGGCGCTACGTGCAGTACTTCAACCGCAGCTATGGCCGAACCGGCACCTTGTGGGAGGGGCGTTACCGTTCCACGGTTATAGACGCCGAGCGCTATTTTCTGACCTGTAGCCGCTATATCGAGTCCAATCCAGTGCGGGCCGGGATGGTGACGGCGCCGGAGCAATATCCGTGGAGCAGTTTTAGGCACAACGGTTTGGCGGTAGGCGATGATCTGATTACCGCGCATGCGTTGTACGAGGCACTCGGTTCCGATGTCGTGACGCGCTGTACGGCGTATCGCGCTCTGTTCGCAGCGGCTCTCGGGTCCGATGAGACGGACGCCATCAGGTCGGCGACCAATGCCGGCTGGGTCCTCGGCAATGATCGTTTTCGCAGTGAAATCGAGTCGCTGGCCAAGCGTCGAGGGCGCCCGTTGGCGCGTGGCCGTAAGTGCGGTGCGAATACCCAGGTAAATTCCCGCTCATCATGACGTTCTAGCCAATGCTTTCCATTGAAAGAACCCATGGAGACGAGGTTAATCGGTTGCACTTCTCCGTGGTAGACTTCATCTTTGCTTTTGCAGAGGTCCGTAGATTTTCATGACCAGCGACAGCCCCGCCCGTATTCGCGAAATCCCCTACAATTACACCTCGTTCTCCGACCGCGAGATCGTGATCCGTTTTCTCGGTGCGGAGATGTGGGAGGTGCTTACGCGGCTGCGCGCCGAGCGCGTTACCGGACGTTCCGCCCGCATGCTGTTCGAGGTGCTGGGCGACATGTGGGTCATCACCCGCAATCCCTTTATCCAGGACGACCTGATCGAAAACCGCAAGCGTTGGGAGTCGCTGGCGCATGCGCTGCACCACCGCCTCGACCAGATCGTGGCCCGTGCCGGAGGCAACGAACTGGCGCTGCAACTGGCGGACGGCGCACGTGCCGCGGTGCGCGAGTTCGAAATCTGGATCGCCAATCTGCGCGAACGGCGCCGCCAGGCATTGCGGCGTCTGGCGCGCGTCACGCGCAAAGACAATATCCAATTCGACGGCCTGGCGCGCGTCTCGCATGTTACCGATGCCTCCGACTGGCGCGTGGAGTATCCCTTCGTGGTGGTTACGCCCGATTCGGAGCACGAAGTAGCGGCCGTGGTGAAGTCCTGCGTCGAGCTGGGACTCACGGTGATACCGCGGGGCGGCGGCACCGGCTACACCGGCGGAGCGATACCGCTTTACGCCGACTCGGTGGTGATCAATACCGAAAAGCTGCTCGCCATGGGGGCGGTGGAGTCGAGCAGGCTGCCTGGCGTCGACCATGAGGTACCGACGCTCTTGGTCGAGGCCGGAGTGGTGACCAAACGCGTGGCCGAGCGCGCGGAGGCGGCCGGTTATGTGTTCGCGGTGGACCCGACCTCGCAGGACGCCTCCTGCATCGGCGGCAATATTGCGATGAACGCGGGCGGCAAAAAGGCCGTGTTGTGGGGCACCACGCTCGACAACCTCGCCTGGTGGCGCATGGTGACGCCCGACGCCGACTGGATCGAGGTGGAGCGGCTCAACCACAATCTCGGCAAGATCCATGACCAGGCGTTCGCCGAATTTAGGGTTCGCCGCTTCGAACCGGACGGCAAGACGCCGGTGGGTGAACCGCAACTGCTGCGCATCCCCGGTTCCGAACTGCGCAAGTCCGGGCTGGGCAAGGATGTCACCAATAAATTTCTCGGCGGTCTGCCCGGCGTACAGAAGGAAGGGTGCGATGGCCTGATCACCTCGGCTCGCTTTGTGGTGCACCGTATGCCGCGCCATATCCGCACGGTATGCCTCGAATTCTTCGGCGCCGATCTGCGCCGGGCGGTTCCGGCCATTGTCGAAACCAAGGAGTATCTGGACGGCCTGCCGCACGTGGTGCTGGCCGGTCTCGAACACTTGGACGAGCGGTACGTACGCGCCGTGAAGTACACCACCAAGGCGCCGCGCAAGGAGCTGCCCAAGATGGTACTGCTGGCGGACATCGCCGGCGACGACGAGGATGCCGTGGCCGAGGCGGCTTCGGCGGTGGTGCGCATGGCCAATGTGCGCGACGCCGAAGGTTTTATCGCTGTCAGTCCCGAGGCACGCCATCGTTTCTGGCAGGACCGCGCCCGCACCGCCGCCATCGCCGCCCACACCAATGCCTTCAAGATAAACGAGGACGTGGTGATCCCGTTGGCGCGCCTGGGGGAGTACAGCGAAGGCATCGAGCGTATCAATATCGAGCAGTCGACGCAGAACAAGCTGTGCATCATCGATGCCGTGCTGGAGTGTCTCTCGGGCGAGTTGCCCGAGGTGCGGCAGGCGGCCGATTACGATACCAGCGCGGAAAGCGACGCCATCGTCACCGGCAAGAAGCAGGCGGCACGCGAACATCTGCTGCAGGTGCGCGAACGTTGGCGGTCGCTGTTGCAGCAGCTCGACGCACCGGCCGCGGCCCACCCGGCGCTGGTCGGTGTGGAGTTGCTGGAGCAACTGCAACCTGACGACACCCTGTTTCACCTGTTGCAGCGGCGCGCCTTGCGCATCTCCTACCGCAGCGAGGTGGAGCGGCCGCTGAAGGAGATATTCGCCGGGCGCGATCTGGAAGCGGTGCGGCGCCGGCTGGACGCGATCCACGCCAAGGTGCGCGCCGCCCGCCTGTTCGTGGCGACCCATATGCATGCCGGCGACGGCAACGTGCACACCAATATTCCGGTGTACTCCAACGACTACCAGATGTTGCAGGAGGCGGAACGGGTGGTCGAGCGCATCATGGCGCTGGCCGAGTCGCTGGGCGGCGTCATCTCCGGCGAGCACGGCATCGGCATCACCAAGTTTCAGTTCCTGCACCCGGAGACGGTGACGGCGTTTGCCGCATACAAGAGCGAGGTGGACCCGGAGGGGCGTTTCAATCGCGGCAAGCTGCTGCCGGGGTCCGGTCTGCACAACGCCTATACCCCGTCATTGCGCCTGTTGCAGCAGGAGGCATTGATCCTGGAGGCCAGCGAGCTGGACGCTCTCAATACCATGGTCAAGGATTGCCTGCGTTGCGGTAAGTGCAAGCCGGTGTGCAACACCCATGTGCCGCGCGCCAACCTGCTCTACTCCCCGCGCAACAAGATCCTCGGTACCGGCCTGATCATCGAGGCGTTCCTGTATGAGGAGCAGACCCGGCGCGGCATCTCGGTGCGTCACTTCGCGGAGATGAACGATGTGGCCGATCATTGCACCGTCTGTCACAAGTGCCTCGCGCCGTGTCCCGTCAATATCGATTTCGGCGACGTCTCGATCCTGATGCGCAATATCCTGCGAGCCCGCAACCAAAAGCGCAGCAACATCGGTACGCGCCTCTCCATGGCCTTTCTCAACGTTACCGATCCCGCCACCATCAAGCTGATGCGCAAGGCGCTAATCCAGTGGGGCTACGCCGCGCAGCGTCTGGGCTATGGCCTGTTCAAGCGCCTTGGCCTGCTCGGCCGTGGACGGCCGCGCGCCACCACCGGCCCGATGACCATCAGGACCCAGGTGATCAATCTGGTGAAGAAGCCGATGCCCTCCCATCTGCCGGCACAGCCGATGCGGGCGATGCTGGGCTTGGAAGACCCCAAGATCGTGCCGATCCTGCGCGATGCACAAAAGGTGACCGACGAGTCCGATGCCGTATTCTATTTTCCGGGTTGCGGCTCCGAGCGGCTGTTCAGTGAGGTGGGGTTGGCGACCCTGGCGATGCTCTATGACAGCGGTGCGCAGGTGGTGTTGCCGCCCGGTTACCTCTGCTGCGGTTATCCGCAGACCTCCGGCGGTGACGAAGTGCGCGGCAAGCGCATCTCGACCGACAACCAGGTGCTGTTCCACCGCGTGGCCAATACCCTCAACTACATGGACATCAAGACGGTCATCGTCTCTTGCGGCACCTGCATGGACCAGCTGCAGAGCTACCGCTTCGCTGATATCTTCCCCGGCTGTCGCCTGCTCGATATCCACGAGTACCTGATGGAAAAGGGTGTGAAGCTGGAAGGTGTCAGCGGCAAACAGTATCTCTATCACGACCCCTGTCACTCGCCGATGAAAAGCTATGCGCCGACCAAGGTGGCGGCGGCGCTGCTGGGTCAGGAGGTGTTGCTGTCGGATCGTTGCTGCGGCGAGGCGGGAACCTTCGCCATCAGCCGGCCCGATATTGCCAGCCAAGTGCGTTTTCGCAAGGAAGAGGAACTGCACCAGGGGATTCGGCAGCTCACCGGTGAGGAGCGCAGCGACGGCTCGGTGAAGATGCTCACCTCATGTCCGGCGTGCCAGCAGGGTCTGTCGCGTTATCGTGACGATACCGGGCTGGAGACCGGTTACATCGTGGTCGAGCTGGCCAACGCCTTGTTGGGCGACCAGTGGCAGCGCCGCTTCGTAGAGCAGGTGCAGCACGGCGGCGTCGAACGCATCCTGCTATAGGCGGAAATGCAACGTCCGTCGCGCCGAAGGTGCTCCTGCGAATCGCCGCAACCTTTTACCCAACAGACCCGCCGCATGTCCGCTGCGAGAGGGACACCTGCCGTAGGGGTTACCGCGGCAGCGCAGCCCCTGGCAACGCCCGCCGTCCGGCGGGCGCCAGCAATATCGGCAGATTTCTCTGTCACACGTCTTGCTGCAGTGCCTCCAGCGCGCGATAGGGGGTTATCGCGGCCCGGTCGTTCCCGCCAACGCGGACGCGAAATATTGGCCAACCTCGTTTTCGATTCTATTCTTGTGCATCAGAGGGTCCAAAAAAAGAAAGAGGAGCAGCAGTCATGGTAAGAACAGGTGTGTTACTGGTATTGGCAGGCGCATTGCTTTGCGGCACGGGGAGTGTGGCGCTGGCTGCCGATGCCAACCCGCCACTGATCACTATTAAGAGGATGTCGCTGGAAATGGCGCTGAAGCTGGCCCAGGCGGCCATTGCCCAGTGTCACAAGGACGGGTTGCAGGTAGCGGTGACCGTGATCGATCGCGGCGGTCATCCGCAGGTGGTATTGCGCGACGTGCTGGCCCCCGATCTCACGCTTACCATCAGTCGAGAGAAGGCCTACACCGCCATGTCGTTCAACAGCCCCACCTCTGCAATGGGTAAGCGTTTCACCGAGCCGTTTTCCGTGGGCAAGGTGAAAGGACTGGTGTTCAGTGCGGGCGGTCTGCCGATTACGGCTGCCGGGAGTATTGTCGGCGGCGTGGGGGTGAGTGGTGCGCCGAGCGGCAAGCAGGACGAGCGTTGCGCGCGCGCCGGGCTGGATGCGGTCGAAACCGATCTGCAGATGGGGGCGTTTTAAACCAACGGTCGACGGCACAAGACCGCAAAAGGAAGGGGACAGCCATGTATATGAAACACGCACCGTCCGGTGATCTGGTAGAGGTGCTCGATATAAGAGCACTTATCGATCCCATGAAGACAATGGTGGCCGGCCGCTTCCATGCCGGCGAGGAGCTGCAGGACCCGGCCAATTTTGTCAAATCGGAACTGACGTTCCCGTCAGGGGAAGCGCCACCTCGCTGTTGGGTAGATCCGCACTATCGTTGATTCAGGGGACAAGGAGAAAAAAACGGCCATCTTCGCAGACGGCCGTTTTTTTTAGCGGAAAGCCGAAGGAGATTATTTCCTTCTGGCGGCTTTCTTCTTGGCGGCGGCCTTCTTCTTCGGGGCGGTCTTTTTCTTGGCTACGGCTTTCTTCTTGGCGGCGGCCTTCTTCTTCGGGGCGGCCTTTTTCTTGGCTACGGCTTTCTTCTTGGCGGCGGCCTTCTTCTTCGGGGCGGCCTTTTTCTTGGCTACGGCT
>OFHG01000021.1_pt1 | contig 76196 bp, 76 predicted proteins | sample 1521931 | NCBI WGS metagenome assembly OFHG01 (sample SAMEA2468438, study PRJEB22500) | soil metagenome | biome: Glassland; feature: Farmland; material: Clay | place: Australia | collected 2013-01-31 | depth 0.55 m
CCGCGGCGAGCAGCGGAGTGGCCGAGAACGACTGCGTGCCGCAGTACACGATCAAGTCTCCGAGCGGAGACCATACGGGATCCAGGAAGGGTCCTGTTGCGATCCGAACGGGTGAGCCGCCGTCTACGGGCAGTTTGAACAAGCCCGCTCCATTGTGATCGCTGCCAGCCACGACAATCCACTTGCCGTCGGGAGACCAGGAGGCGGCGCCGCGAACGTCGACGTCGCCCGGCGGCGGCAGGTCGTCGCACGGGACGAGCCGGGCCGGGAGCGGGCGGGCGCCCTCGTCTTCCTGGTTTTCCAGCCCGGCCTGGACGACCTCCGTCCACCGTGTGCCGGCGCCGCGCTGCCCCCGGTACGTTGCGTCCCGCAGGGAGAGCCGCCACGGCACGCCCTCGACGAGCACGTCCCTCGGCGGCGTGCGCAGGCGGACCGGGACCGACTCGACCCGCGCGGTGCGGCCCATCTCCTGCACGGCCCCCATGACGGCGGCCTCCACGTCGTCCATGCCGCGGCCGATCAGGAGGCTGTAGCTCATCGCGCCGCGGTTGCGGATGCGGGGGAGGAAGAGCATCACGGAGAAGAGGAGGAGGAAGACGCCCGTCCCCAGGAAGACGTCCACGGTGTCGTTCTGGTCCGGGCCGTAGACCAAGGTGATCAGGAGCCCCAGTCCGAGTACGACCATGGCGGCGCCAAGGAACCGCGACACGAGGCGCGCGTCGTTCACGTACATCCATGAGCCCGTGCCGGACGAGCCCGTCCGGGCCTCCTCGGCCGCGGCCATCTCAGTCCTCCACGAGGAGCGCGCCGAACTTCCCGCGGCTCACCTCGAGCCCGAAGTTCGTCCGCTTCACGTAGCAGTCGATCGCCCGCACGGTCTTCCCCACGGCCACCTGGCCCTTCTCGACCAGCGCGACGTCCTCGTCCCACAGCGGCATGCGGCAGAAGCCGCTGTCGTCCCGGAGCTCCAGGTTCACGACGCGCCCCGCGGACCCGTCCTGACGCGTGAACGTCCGCACGGGCGACAGGCCGACGACCCGCGCGCGCAGGTTCGCCTCGCCGCCCTCCTCCAGGTCCTTGATCGGGAGGAAGGACGCCACGCTGCCGCCGAGCCGCTCGACGACGACCATCGCGGCGGCATCGCGGTCGAGGAGCCCGCCCCACTCCGCCACGGTGGCCTCCACCTGGGCGTCGAACGCCTCCGGGGAGATGCGGTCCTTCACCTGGTCGTAGTGGCGGCGCACGGAGGCGCCAACGCGGAGGGGGGAAAGAAGCTTTCTCCCGCGGCCTGGGGGCCCGGAAGAGTACTTGCACAGCGTACTTGGACGTCGAGGCCCCATGGGCGCCCTCCGATGACCCCGGAGGCCATCTCGGCCCCGTACGAGGGGTTCCGCCAGGGGCTGTGCCGCATCCGCGGCTACTGCATGGAGGACGAGGGCGACCGCATCTCCCTCGCCTTCGAGCCATGGTTCACGGAGTCGGACCGCGCGGGCGGCGTGCCGTGCCTCCGCCTCGACTTCCGCAGGACCGGCGACCGCGTCGCGCTCGAGCGGTTCGTCGTCTGCGACGAGGGCGAGGAACGTCCCGTCGACTTGGATGCGGCCCGGGACGCGCTGCAGGCCTGGCTCGACGCCATGACCCTCTAGGACGGGGCGGGTCCCGCTTCGAGGAGGAAGCGGGCGAGCGTCTCGCGGAAGGCGGCCAGAGCCCTCCGGTCCCGCGACCCGGGGCGGAGGACAACGGTGCACCGCAGGCTCTCCGGGACCGGCCCGGGGAAGGCGGGCATGGGGTACCAGCCCACCACGCACGCCGGCTTCTCGAACCGCACCACGGCGACGCACCGCGCGAACGGGCCTTCGCGCTCGCCGACGGCGTGGGCAGGGAAGCCCTCCGTCGCGCGGGTCAGGGCCGCCGCGACCCCCTCCGGCGGCAGCGACACCTGGATCGCCCAGATGGGGAACACGTAATAGGGCACGAGGACGCAGAGCACCGGGACCACGGACGCAAGGCCGGCGAGGTAGCCGGTGGTCACCAGGTCCCCCTTGTTCGAGTAGTAGACGGCGAAGTACGTGAGGAGCATGAGGGAGACGAAGAACAGGAGGAAGCTCCAGGCCGCGACGCGGCGCGTCCACGTCGGCCGGGGGACCGGCGGGGTCGGCGGCAAGGGCCCTCCTCACTTCAGCCGGATCGTCTCGAGGTTCATCGGCGCGCGGGTCTCCACGCCGAACTTCTTGTAGAGGCCCGAGGCCAGGTCGGCGCACTTGTACTCCTCGCCGTGGTTCACGATGATCCGCTCCGGCCGCGGCTCCATCGTCCCGACGAAGTTCAGGAGCTGGAGCCGGTCCGAGTGGCCGGAGAAGCCGTCGATCGTCTCCAGGTCCATCTTGAGCTGCAGGTTGAGGGGCTGCCCGCGGTCGTTCAGCGTGACCTCGCGGGCCTCGCGCTGGATGCGCCGCCCCAGGGAGCCCTCCGACTGGAACCCGACGAACACGAGGGCGTGGAGCGGGTTGTCCGCCCAGCCCTTGAAGTACTCGAGCACGGGGCCGCCGGACATCATGCCGCTCGTCGCGAGGACGATGCACGGCTCCACGTCGTCGATGATGTTGGCGCGCATGTCCGAGGTCTCGACGCGCTTGAAGTGCGGCGACAGGAAGGGGTTCTCGCCCGTCTGGAAGATCTCCGTCCGGAGCTGGCTGTTCAGGTACTCCGGGTACGCCGTGTGGATCGCCGTGGCCTCCCAGATCATCCCGTCCAGGTAGATGGGCACCTCGGGGATCTGGTGGTTCTTCATGGCGTCTTGGAGGACGAGCATGACCTCTTGGGACCGCCCCACCGCGAACACGGGGACCAGGAGCTTACCGCCGCGGTTCAGGACGCGCCGAGCGATCTCTTGGAGCTGCTGCGCCGCCTCGTGCCGCGACGGCTGCACGTCGTGGTAGCCGCCGTACGTGGACTCGAGGACGAGGGTCTCCAGCCGCGGGAACTTGTTCACCGCCGGGTTGAAGAGCCAGGTCTTCTCGAACTTGATGTCTCCCGACATGGCGATGTTGTAGAGCCCGTCGCCGATGTGGAAGTGGGCGAGCGCGGAACCCAGGATGTGGCCCGCGTTCTGGAACGTGAGGCGGATGTCCGGGGCGATGTCCGTGGTCTCGCCGTACTTGAGCGGGATCGTGTTGGCGACCGCCTTGCGGACGTGCTGGGACTCGTAGGCGGACTTGCGGGCCTCGCCCATGGCCACCTTGATGAAGTCAAGCTGGAGGAGGGACATGAGGTCCCGCGTGGGCGGCGTGGTGTAGATGGGCCCCTCGTAGCCGTACTTGTAGAGGGCGGGCACCAGGCCGGAGTGGTCCAGGTGGGCGTGCGTGATGACCACCGCATCGATCGAGGAGAGGGGCATGACCTCGGGGGCGTTCAGGTAGGGGGAACCGTTGTCCTCGGAGATCAGGACGCCACAATCGATGAGGACCTTGGACTCCTTCGTGCTCAGGAGGGCGCAGGAGCGCCCGACCTGGCGGAAGCCGCCCAGGGCCGTAATCCGGACGTAGTTCTCGCCCGAGGGGATCTCGCGGGCGAGCTTGCGGCCCACCTGCTTGAGGAACGCCTGGCGCTCGTCGTTGATCGTGCGCAGGTACTGGCGGATCTCCTCGACCGTCTTGGAGGGGATGGGCGGCGTGCGGACGACCTTGGGCGCCCAGCCGATCTTCTTCTTGATCTCGTTCAGGAGCTGGCCGTGGCGGCCGATGACCATCCCGGGGCTCAAGGCCTCGATGGAGACCTCCCCGGTCTCCGTCTCGAAGTAGATCCCCGTGATCTGCGCCTCCGCCGGGATCAGTTCGCGGATGACCTTCTCCGCCTCCTCCTGGGTGGCCAGGAGGGACGGGTCCGGCCGGACGATGATCCGGCGCCGCAGCTGCTGCGCGATCTGGCGCACCAGCTCGTTGGACTCCGCGAAGGCCTCCATGTTCTTCGTGTAGATCACGATCGTGGGGCCTTCGAAGTCCACTTGGGTGATCTCCACGTGGTCGGGGACCACCTTCTTGACGACGCTCCTCGCGTCGCTCAGAATGTCTTCGATGCTCATTCGAAATCACTTGGGCCCTAGGCCCATCGCGCGGTCAGGTCAGCTTCATGGCCGCCTTGCGCTTCTCTACTTCCTTGTCATCGAGGGTCTTGAACCCGTCCTTCGTGATCACTGCGACGTCGATTCCTTCGCCCGAGGCGGAGTCGCGCTTCATGCTCGCGGTGATGCAACGGATGGCGAGGTCGGCACCCTCGTTGACCGTCATGTCGTCCTTCCAATGGTCCTCCAGGACGCCGTACACGAACGGGCTACCGGAGCCCGTGGACACGTACTTGTCTGGTAGGGATCCGCCTGCGGCGTCCAGCGAGTACACGTGGCCGCCGTTGCGGTCGAGTCCACCGATGACGAGCTGAACCCAGTACGGGTAGTAGCGGGAGCCGGACAGGATGTTCGCGGTGAGCGTCGCGCAGGCCTCAACGGGCATGGGCGCGTTCCGCTTCAGCTTGTAGAGCTCGACCTCCGCCGTGATGTAGCGCGCGAGGGTCTGCAGGTCGCCGACGAGACCGGCCGTAGTGAGCCCGATGTTGTCGTCGAGCCGGTAGACCTTCTGGGTCCGCTTGTGCGCGATCATGTATCCCGCGGTGGCCCGGCGGTCGGCCGCGAGGATGACTCCGTCCTTGCATACGAGCCCCAGGGTTGTCGTCCCGGTCTCCACTTCTCTGGATAGGGATGCCATTGCTACACTTCCGTGCCCAAAAGTGTCAAAAGTTGACGTTCGGACGATAAGGCCGGCGGTATTTAAGGGTTCCGCGCTTCCTCAGGAGGTGGCGGGCCCGGGAAAGGGGTGGGTCCAGGATTTCGGGCGACCTCACGTCTGGACCACGAGTTCGCGCTCGTCCTCGGACTCGTCCACGGGCAGGACGGCCTCGAAGTACCGCCGCAAGGTGCCCGACCCGTCCACGTAGGAGAAGACCTCGCGCAGCAACCCGAGTTCGCGGAGCCGGTGCACCTTCTGCCAGACGAGCCCCACGGGGATGCCGTAGATCCGGCTCACCTCGGTGGGCGTCTTCGGACTCGCGAGCATGGCGAATAGGATGCGCTTGGACGCGGGGTCGAGCTGGACCTTCATGGAGGGATGTCGAGAAGGCCTCCCTCTGGGGGGCATTGAGGGTATCGGCGTTCGTATCAGGCCTGATTACCGGAGTTGAGGCCAGGCCCCGTCTCGTCACGCGGGGCCGGGGCAACCCCCGCGCTCGTGACCGCGACGGCCTCAGATCACCTTGGCCAGGAACAGGGCGACGACCACGACGACGATGACGACGACCGCTACGCCGACGTAGAGCCAGGTCCGCTTCTTCGCGCCGCCTCCGAGTCCCAGGTTCCCGATGTCATACGACATGAGCGACCTCACCGCGGCAACTTGCGCGGTCGTCCTAAGCCTTTTGTCGCACTCAACGAGACAAGGGCAGGCCCGTCAGCAGGGGGCCCGCGCGGCTCCCGGGGGCGAGTTCCAGCGCGTAGGCGATCTTCTCCTTGGGCAGGGCCACGCTCTCCGCGGTGACGTAGATGGTCGCGGTGCGGTCCGCCCGCGCCACGCGGAGGATCTCATCGTGGGGAACCGAGACGACCTCGGTCCCCTCCTGGTCCTCGAAGAAGAACCGGACCGCGCTGGGCATGGCGCGCACCTGGACCAGAAAGAAGCCCGGATCCTCCGGGTCGCGACGGGGCGGGTCCGCGACGAAGAGGAGCCCCGCCTCGTGGCGGTAGGCGCGTCCCGGGACGGGACGCAGGAGGGGAACGGGATGGCCGTCATGGTCCATGGCCAGGGAGGCGGTCACGTCCGCGCCGGCGAGCACGCGGTAGGAGACCTCCCCCTCGCCCGAGGCCTTCGAGAAGACGACGCGCTGGGCGCCGCCCTCCGATTCGACGCGCACCTTCATCTTCAGGGTGCCGAACCCCATGTCGTAGAGGCGGTGACTCGCGTCGACGTAGCCGAGGATCATGCGGCCTCACGCCACACCGAAACCGCGGCGGAACTGCTCGGCAATCTCGCCGAGCTCGGCCTGGGAGAAGTTCTCGAAGTCGGAGACGGCGGCGTACGTGGCGAGCTGGTCCTCCCGGTAGATGTTCGGGAGCACGGAGGCCACGGTCTCCTCGGAGAGGATGAACTTGAGCGCGGCCTGCTCCATGGTCATGCCCTTGGGCTCGTGGATCCACGTCAGGCTGGACGCACGCTTCGCGGCGCTCGCGACCCATGCCGGGTCCTTGACCTGGAGGTCGCCGTCACAAGGGAACGCCGTGGCCGTCGCGGGATCGCCCTCGAGCACGCCGCCCGCGTGGGGCGCGCGGACCGCCATGGACTGCTTGATCTCCAGGGCGACCGGGAAGAACTTCCGGCCCGCCTCCTGCTCGAGGAGGTTGTAATAGACCTGGATCAGGGCGAGGTCGTACTTCCGCATGGCGATGCGGGCCTCGTCGAGGCCCACCGGACCCGGGCCCAGGGCGAGCCCGTAGTATCGGATCTTCCCCTCCGTGCGGAGGTCTTCCAGGGTGGACCACAGGGCGGGGTTCCCCGCCGCGGCGGCATCCGGATAGTGGAGCTGGAGGGCATCGATGTAGGGGGTCCCCATCCGAGCCAGGCTGTCCTCGACCGACTTGCGCACGGCCGCGGGCGAGAAGTCCTGTCCGCCGTCCGTCCGGCCGACCTTCGTGGAGAGGATCACAAGTTCCCGCTTGTCCGCGAATGCCTTCCCCAGGATCTGCTCCCCGAGTCCCGCCCCGTCCAAGGGCGAGACGTCATAGTAGTTGATGCCCGCGTCGTACGCCTTCCGGAGGAGGTCGATCGCGGCGTCCTCCGAGAAGGTCCCCCAGCGCCCCGAGACCAGGGTCCAGACCCCGAAGCCGATCTCCGAGACCTCGAGCTCGGTCTTCCCCATGGGCCGGTAGTTCAGCACGATGGCGCCCCGGAACCTGCTAAGCAACCGACCTTTATTACCGCGTCGTTCCGCGGTTCACCGCCAGGTCACGAAGAAGAGCGCGGCGAAGCCGACGAGCTCCGCGGAGTCCAGGACCAGCATGGGCACCGCGACTCGGGTGCCTTCGCCCGCGTCGGCCATGAGGTAGTCGAAGTAGATGGAGCCCAGGTTCTGAAGCAACAGGAGGGCCGCAAAGAAGACGAGGCCGAGGGTGAACGGGGACCGGAGTTCCCGGTGGTTCCGGAAGTAGACAAGGAGGAGGGCCGATAGGAACGCGGCGCTGGCCGCGGCGATGACCATGTTGAGAAGCCAGAAAAGGCCGAGGGCCAGACTATCCCTGAACCGTTTCCATGGGGCGCATCCTATTTTGCTCTTTGCCTAACTCGGCACGGGACTCCAGGCGCCGCCAGATCGCCTCGAAATCGTCGAAATGGTTCTGGAGCCTCGGAGACAGGGTGTACAGCAGGCCGTACCCTTCGTTACCCAGGGTCATGACGCAGTCGTTCTCGTGGAGGACGTCGAGGTGATGCCGGACCGTCTTGTAGTCCAGGTGGAGCCGGCCGGCAAGGTCGTTGGCGTTCAGCGGACGGTCCCTCAAGGAGCGGAGGATTCGTGCCCGGTTGAGACCACCCCGGGTGCCTGCGAGCAGGAACCACAGACGCTTGTCGAGGACCGGCCCGCCCCAAGCCCGCACCGTCACCTGCCCTTGTGGAGCAATCATTGCCACCCTGAACGCAGAACTTTCTAATATTACTATCGCAATAGTCATTCGGTTGCCCGAAATCGCACAGTTCCGGTCATTCCAGCGGAAAGCCCTGGGTTGGTTCCTCGAGTTCCGGCTCATCCCGGTGCTCCTCTGGTCCTTCACGTCCGTCGTCCTGGGCACGGCGCTGGCGGCACACGACCAAGGGACCGTCGATCCGTGGCTGCTGGGAGTGGCCCTGGCGCTCTCCGGCCTCGTCCAGGGATGGGTGACCCACTCGGTCAACGAGATCTACGACTGGCGGAGCGGGACGGACCGCCACGCGCGCCCGCGCGCCCTCTCCGGAGGGAGCAAGGTGCAAAACCTCGGTCTCCTCACGGAGAGGGACCTCTGGATCATCTTTGCCGTGTCGAGCGGAGGGGTCGCCATCCTGGCCCTGTACGCCGGCTGGACCCGTGCCGCCTGGCTGGTCCTCCTGATTCTCGCGGGCTACGTGCTCGGCGTCCTATACACCCTGCCGCCCGTAGCGACCGCGTACCGCCCCTTCCTCGGCGAGTGGCTGGGCGGTTTCCCCGGCGTGCTCCTGGCCGGACTCGGAGCCTACGGGATCCAGACGGAAACCCTCTCGTGGACCGCCTTGGCCGCGCTGACGGCCCACGCCCTCGTCTGTACGGGCATGCTCGTGGTCCACCACTATCAGGATGCCCCCGCCGACGCGGCGGCGAGTCCGCCCAAACGAACCACCGTGGTCTTCCTCGGACCCGTCCGCTCCCGGCAGTATGCCACGATGCTCTCCGCGGGAGCCACGGCCATCTACGGCGCGCTGGGCCTCGCGGTCCATCCCGCGTTCCTGCTCGGTGCCGCGCTGACTCTGGTCGCCACGATCGTGCATGCCCGCACAGACCTCTCGCGGCTCGCCTCCGTCACTCGGAGCGAGTTGCGGGTCATCCAGCTCGGTGTCGCGGCGGGTCTCGCGACCGCCGTCGCCCTCGCTCCCGCCCTGTGGCCCCTCGTCCCCCTGGCGGTCCTGGGCTACATGGCCCACCTGCACGCCGTCGCGCCCCCGGCCGAGCTGGCCCGCGCCTGGCGAAGGCCACGGCGGCGCGCGGAAGAGGGAAATAGACCGGGTCCTCTCTCCGGGCCGTGAGCCGCATCGGCCTCGTCGTGAATCCCATCGCAGGCATGGGCGGCCGGGTGGGGCTCAAGGGGACGGACCATGTGGCGGACCAAGCCCGCGCCGCAGGGGCGGAGCCCGTGGCCCCGGGACGGATGGCCCATTTCCTCGAGGTCTTCCTCAAGATGCAGAGGAAGCAGCCGGACCTCGACGTCCGCTGGCTCACCTGCGCGGGACCCATGGGCCGGGACGAGCTCGATGCCGCAGGCGTCCCCCCGGGCGACGTCGAGATCGTGCACTCGCCCGGATCCCCGACGAGCGCGGAGGACACGAAGGCCGCCGCGGCCGCCTGCATCGCGTCCCGCGCGGAACTCCTCCTGTTCTGCGGCGGCGACGGGACCGCCCGGGATGTCGCGGAGACCGTGAAGGGGGCCATCCCCATCCTGGGCATCCCGTCCGGGGTCAAGATGCACTCAGGGGTCTTCGCGGTGGACCCCCGGGCCGCCGCGGAGGCCCTGGCCGCGTTCCTCCGAGGCGAGTTGCGGGTCGGCGACGCGGAAATTCTGGACCTGGACGAGGAGGCGTACCGGATGGGGGAATGGCGGGTCCGCCTCTGCGCCAGCGCCCGGACCCTCGTGGAGCCCAACCTGGTCCAGGCGGACAAGATGATGTTCGCGGAGATGAGCGAGGAGGACGTACGGGTGGAACTCGCGGAACACTTCCGGGACCTCTTCCAGGAGGAACCGAACACGCTCTTCCTCCTGGGCCCGGGCTCCACCCTGGAGTCCGTCGCGAGGCGCTTGAAGCTGGAGAAGACGCTCCTCGGGATCGACGCCGTGGTCGGCGGGAAGACGATCGCCACGGACCTCGACGAGAAGCGCATCCTGTCCCTCCTGAACCGGTACGCGAAGGCCAAGCTGGTCGTGAGCCCCATCGGGGCCCAAGGCTTCGTCCTCGGGCGGGGGAACCTGCAGGTGAGCCCCGAGGTCATGCGCCGGATCGGGACGCGGAACCTCCTCGTGGTCGCCACGCCGGCCAAGCTGGCCGCCACGCCCGTGTTGCGGGTGGACACGGGCGACGAGCGCCTCGACGAGGAAATCCGCAGGAAGGAATACCTGTTCGTCCTCATCGGGTACCGGACGACCAAGCTCCACCCGATAAAGGTTTGAAATACTCGGTCTTCGCGTCGGGGTGCGGGGCTCCGAGGAGATTTCATGGCCGACACGATGCGAGCCGCGGTCAAGACCCGGGCGGCTCCGGGATCGACGGATGTGCAGCGAGTACCGCGGCCAAGCATCGGCCGGACGGAGGCCCTGGTCCGCGTGAAGATCGCCTCCGTCTGCGGGACGGACCTCCACATCTTCGACTGGGACGAGTGGTCGCAGCACCGGATCCATCCGCCGCTCATCCAGGGACACGAGATGGCGGGCGAGGTGGAGCGCGTGGGCGACGAGGTCACCTCCGTGGCCCGGGGGGACTACGTCAGCTTCGAGGGGCACATCGCGTGCGGACAGTGCTATGAGTGCCGCACGGGCCAGGCCCACGTGTGCCGCAACCTGCGGATCATGGGCATCGACCGGGACGGCGCGTTCGCGGAGTACGTCGCAGTGCCCGCGGCGAACCTGGTGAAGAACGATCCCTCCCTGCCGCTCGAGGTGGCCACCATCCAGGACCCCTTGGGGAACGCGACCCAGGTGGTCATGAACGCGAACGTGCCGGGGAAGTCTATCGCCATCTTCGGCCTCGGGCCCATCGGGCTCATGGCCGTCGCGCTCTCCAAGGCCCTCTCGCCGGCCCAGGTCATCGGGGTCGAGTACCGGAACGAGTACCGGAAGAAGCTCGCGAAGAAGCTCGGCGCCGACGCGGTCCTCGAGTCCGACGACACCACGGTCGACCGGATCCTGGAACTCACCGGCGGAGAAGGCGTGCACGATGTGCTCGAATTCAGCGGCGCCCCGCCGGCGCTGGCGCAGGCCCTCAAAGTGGTGCGGCCCGGAGGCGGCATCCACCTGCTCGGCCTCTACTCCAACTCCGTGACGCTCAACCTTTCCGACGACGTGATCATGCGGGGCATCACCCTGTACGGGATCACGGGGCGGCGGATGTTCCAGACCTGGTACCAGATGGGCGGGATCCTCAAGTCCCAGCACGTGAACCTGAAGCCCTTGGTGACCCACCGCTTCCCCCTGGACGAGTACGAGAAGGCCCTGGAGACGGTCCGCTCGCGGGAGTGCGGCAAGGTCGTGTTCGACGTGGAGGCATGACGATGAAACGCGATCCGACGGGATTCCTGCACCAGGAGTACGAAGCGCTCGTGACCCAGTCGCTCGACTGGAAAATCCGGACGCTGAAGGGGCCCTCGGCCCCGCACAGCAACGTGGGCGGCCGAGACGTCGTCATGCTGTGCTCCAACAACTACCTGAACCTCTCGAACCACCCGAAGCTCAAGCGCGCGGCGGCCCAGGCCACCCGAACGTACGGCGCGGGCAGCGGCTCCGTGCGGCCCATCGCGGGGACCATGGATCTCCATGAGGAACTCGAGCGACGCATCGCGCGGTTCAAGAACCGAGAAGCCGCCCTGTTCTACGTGAGCGGGTTCGCCACCAACGCGGGCCTCATCCCGCAGCTCGTGGGCGAGGGCGACACGATCATCACGGACGAGCTGAACCACGGCAGCATCATCGATGGGTGCCGCTTGACCAAAGCGCAGCGGTTGATCTACAAGCACCGCGACATGGGCGAGCTGGAGAACTGCCTGCGGGAGGCGGACAGGACCTCGCGGCGCATCCTCGTCATCTCAGACGGCGTCTTCTCCATGGACGGCGACATCGCGCCCGTGGACCAGATCGCGAACGCGGCCGTGCCGTACGGCGCCATGGTGTACATCGACGACAGCCATGGGGAGGGCGTGCTCGGAGAGGGAGGACGCGGTGCGGCGAACCACTTCCATGTCGAGGACAAGGTCCATGTGGAGATGGGCACGTTCTCGAAGGCCCTGGGCGTCGTCGGCGGCTATGCCGCGGGGTCGAACGATCTTCGGCTGTTCGCCCTGAACAAGTCCCGCACCTGGCTCCTGAGCGCCTCCCATCCGCCCGCCACGGTCGCATCGTGCATCGCGGCCATCGACGTGCTTGAAACGGAACCGAAGTGGGTGGAGCGGCTCTGGAAGAACACCCGGTACTTCAAGAAGGAGCTCGTCTCCCTGGGCTTCGACATCGGGCACAGCGAGACGCCCATCACACCGGTCATGCTCGGCGAGTCGTCCGTGGCGAAGCGGTTCTCGGACCGCCTCTACGAAGAGGGCGTCTTCGCGCTACCCATCGTGTTCCCCATGGTGGCCAAGGACAAGGCCCGCATCCGGAACATCGTCAACGCCGGACTGACGCGGAAGGACCTGGACTTCGCCCTCGCAGCCTACGAGAAGATCGGCAAGGAGCTCCAGGTCATCTCCTAGACAGCCTCGCGGACTTTCCGGCGGTAGTAGAGGATGTCCGTGGTCTCGTAGCCGAGCTTCCGGAACAGGCTCTGGGAGGCGACGTTGTCCGCCTCGACGAGGGCGGCCATGATCTGCAGGCCCTCCTTCCGAAGGGCACGCTCGCACGCGCGGACCAGCTTCACGGCCAGCCCGCGATGCCGATACTCCGGGAGCACGGCAAGGCGGTTGATCCATCCCTTCCGCGTGTCGTGAGTCCCGAGGACCGTGCCCACGAGCCGGGCGCCGTCGAACGCGCCCAGGTAGACCGTGCGATGGGAACGCAGCTGCTTCGCGATGTTCGGTCGGCTGTCCCGTCCCCGGACGCGAGGCTGGAGGTCGCAGACGTCGAAGAGCGCGATCATGGCGGCGTAGTCGGAGAGGCGGAGACGCCGGATCGTGACCGCCACGGCTAGGCCCTCTGCTCGATCAGGTGGCGAGTGGGGTGCGCGAAGAGCTCGCGGGCATCCTGGGCCAGGTACTCCTGGAGGAACGGAGGCATGACCGGGAAGTCCCGGAGTCGTGCGAGCGGCAGGAGCCGCATCCGGATGTGCGACTCCCGGCTCGGGACGTAGCCCTGGGCGTCCGGGGTGGGGAACTCGGACGACAGGTCGACGAGGAAGTAGAAGCCGATCTCGTGGGTCTCGACCCCCTTCAGGTGGTAGAAGTTCTCGTGGACGTAGACGAGCTTGTCCGCCTCGACGTTCAGCCCCGTCTCCTCGTACACTTCGCGGGACATGCAGAGCGCCAGGGTCTCTCCGAACTCCAGGTGGCCCCCCGGCATCGCATACTGCTTTCCCCCGCGTCCGTCGTCCCCTTCCTGCATGAGGACGCGGTCCCCGTGGATCAGGATGGCGCAGGCCCGCACGAGGAACTCGTTCTTCGGATCAGGCGATGCGAGCGCCAAGCTCCCCCTCCTCGTCGGGCCGCAACAGGATCACGCGGCCATCGGACTGCACGGACCCGAGACACAGGACCTCGGACAGGAAGGGGCCCACCTGGCGCGGCGGGAAGTTGGTCACCGCGACGATCGTGCGGCCGACGAGTTCCTCCTTGGTGTACCAAGGCCGGATGGCCGCGGAGGACCGTTTGGTGCCCAGGGGCCCGAAGTCGATCGTCAGGCGGTAGGACGGGTGGCGCGCCTCGGGGAAGTCCTTCACCTCCACGATGCGACCCACGCGCATCTCGACCCTCTGGAAGTCCTCGACCGTGATGCCCGCCATCGCGCGCGGGAAGGGACGTCGATGATTTGAGACCTTTGCCCGTCAGTAGGCGCGGGATTCGGGGATCCGGATCCCGAGCCGCTTGCACAGCCGCTCATGGTCCTCGCGGCTCGTCCACTCCACGCGCAGGTAGTCCGCGATCTCCCCGTCCGTCATCCCGAGGCGGCGGGCCTCCCGGACCGCGACTTCGTACGCCTCGATCTCCGTCGGGCGGTCCACGTAGCTGTACCGGCGGTCCCAGAGCTCCTTCCCTTCGTGCCACTGACGGATGTGGGCGAGCTCGTGGAGGATGTCCAGGTAGAGGATCCGCTCGTCCCCCGTCTGAAGATAAGTGAGGCCCGCGCAGACGTTGCCCGCCTCCGCGTCGATGTACATGTACGTGTCCTCCGCGACGACGTCCACCTTGCAGTCCCGAAGGATCCGCGCCCGCAGGCCGTCGCCGAAGAGGGAGCCGAAGGCCTTGGAGCGGTCAAGCCCGAGGAACACCTCGAGGAGCGCATACTTCGCCGGCTTGACCTTCCGGTTCACGCGGACGTCCGGCATGCTGGAGTGCCTCGAATCTTCCGCGAAGGAAAAAGGTTTCGCGAGCAGTCGGCGGCTCACACCTTCCTCTTCGAGGAGGCGCCCACCCGGGCCTCCAGGGCCGTGAGCCGAGCCTTCAGCTCCTTGGTCTCGTCCTTGAGCTTGTCCAGCTCGTCCTGCTGCTCCAGGCGCTTCGCGCGCTCCGCGTGCTTCGTACGGATCTCCGCGATCCCGCGGCGCGCGTTCCGGCGCAAGGCCCCCAACACGGACGTGTCTGCGACCTTCTCCAGCTGCGCGATCCCTTTCGGGTTCTCTAGGCCCACGATGCCGTCCACGGCGCCCAGCTTGGTGCGGTAGTTGGGATCCCGTGTGAGCGCGGCCAGGTCATCGAGGAGCTCGTCCTGCCGCTTCTCCAGGTAGTAGCCCAGCTTCCCCAGCCCCGTCGCGGCCGCGGCGCGCTGGAATTCCGGGCGGCCGTAGGCCGTCCTCTCGGCCAGGACGGAGATGCCCTTCTCCTCCCGCAGCGCGGCGATCCCGGCGGCGGCGCTCCGCGCGATCACGTCCCCTTGGGAGGGGCGGTCCATGCCTTTCGCGATCGCGTCGAACGCTCCGGGATGGCGGGTCTCCGCGAGGGCCTGGGCCGCCTGGGCCATGGGGGCGTACGTCCCGTCCTCCAAGTACGCCTTGGAAAGGGCCTTGAACGCCTCGTCGTCCTTACGGAACTTCCCCAGGGCGGCGTAGATCCCGCGGCGCACGCGGCTGTCCTGTCCCTTGAGCGACGCCAGGAGGACGTCCCGCGCGGCGGTCGTGCCCACCTCGCCGAGTCCGGCGGCGGTCGCCCGACGTACGCCCCAGAACGGGTCCTTGGAGAGGGCCTTCCCCAGCGCCTGGGCCGCGGCCGCGTCCCCGACGAAGCGGCCGAGGCCCGCGGCCGCCTCCATCCGCGCCCAGACGCCCTTCGCGTGGGCGAGCTGCCAGAGGAGCTCCTCCGTCTCCTTCTTGAACGTCAGCTTCTTGATCAGGTTCCCGTCCGGGTCGAAAAGGACCGTCCTGGGCCTCTCGCGGGAGGCGATGCGGAACGTGTGCTCGGCCCGGTCGACCTGCACGGTCTCCCGCCACACGCGGTCGTCCGTCGCGAACTCGAGTTCCACGGGCATCCGGAAGAGCGGGACGGCGTCCTTCACCTCGTGGGTCTGCTTCACCTTCACCTCGACCTGCTTGGCCCGATCGTCCCACGACCAGGACACCTCGAACTCGGGATGGCCCGCGTGGTACAACCACTCGTCGAAGAACCAGGCCAGGCTCTTCCCCGTGGCCTCCTCCAAGGCCACCCGGAAGTCCGTCGTCTCCACGTTCTGGAGGCCGACCTTCTTCACGTAGTGACGGATCCCCTTCCACCAGAGGTCGTCCCCGAGGACCGTGCGGAGCATGTGGAGCACCCCGCAGCCCTTGTTGTACGTGTGGTTGTCGAGCATGTCCTCTGCGTCGACGAACTTGTGCGTGACGATGGGGCGCTTGTACTTCTTCTCCGCTTCCTCGTAGTAGCCCTCGCGGACCTCCTCCAAGTGGACGATGAACTCGTCCTTCCCGAAGTGGTCCTCCCACCAGAGGCACTCGAAGTAGTCCGCGAAGGACTCGTTGAGCCAGAGGTGGCCCCAGCTCTTGCACGTGAGCCAGTCCCCGAACCACTGATGCGCGAGCTCGTGGCTCAGGAGGGAGTCCGAGGAATAGTCCGGGTACGCGTGCTCGTCCGTGAGGCAATACTCGTGCAGGATGGTGATCGACGTGTTCTCCATGCCGCCGAACGTGAAGTCGGGGACGCACGCCTGGGCGTACTTGTCCCAGGGATAGCGGAGGCCCGTGACCCGCCCGAAGAACTTGACCATGGCGGGCACCCGGGAGAAGCAGAGGTCGATGTACTTCCCGTAGCCCTTGGGCACGTACGCTTGGACCGGAATCCCGTCCGCGTCCCATTCCTTCGTGTCCCACTCCCCCACGACGAGGGCGATGAGGTAGTTCGGGTGGGGCTTGTCTTGGATCCAGTGGAACGTCCGCGTGCCCTTCTTCGGGTCGTGCTTCTCGGAGACCAGACGGCCGTTGGACACGGCCCGGTACGCCTCCTTGACCGTGACCACGACCTCCGTGGTGAACTTCTGGTTCGGGTAGTCGTAGGACGGGAACCAGGAGCGGTTGTCCATCTCCTCGCCCTGGGTCCAGACGATCCGCGGCTTCTTGGGGTAGGCCTTGTCCGGCGCGACGAAGAAGAGGCCCTTCGTGGGCGTCGCCTCGTAGCGGACGCGGAGCTCGAAGGCCTCGCCCGCCTTCCGGGCTCGGGGCAGGCGGATCGTCAGTTCCTCTCCGTGGGTCTCGAACTCGAGGGCCTTGCCCGCCTCGTCCTTGACGCCGCGGATGCGGAGGTTGTCCAGGTCCAGGACGATCTCCTTGAGGCCGTCGTTGATCGGGGCGAGGCGGTGGGTCGCCGTCCCGGAGACTTTCTTCGCCTCGTCGTCCACGACGAGGTCCAGGCGCAGGTGCTGGAGCGCGAACGTCCGTTCGCGGGCCCACTGCTCCGAGGTCTCCGGAGGCACGAACGTCCGGTCGCCGAACGCTCCCATTCGCTGTCCCCGACAGGACTCGACGTCATCGGTCACGAAGACACCCCGTTCCGGATGGCCGAGGGGAAGGCAGGTGACTACTTAGCCATTCTCGCCCGCGCTGCCGGTGCGGCCGGCACAGGAGGACTTATGGGGCCGCCGCGCTTCGAGGCGGCCGTGGACGTGGATCGTTCGCGGGAGATCCGGGCCACCTTCGAACGGATCCGGAGGCCCCTGCAGTGGCCCCTGGAGGACTTCCGGCGGAAGAAGTTCGCGACGACCCGCCTGGTCGGATACCGCTTCTCCCGCATGCGCGGTGCTGCGGAGGCGGGTTTCGTCTACGGGTTCGCCCTGAAATCCGACGCGGTGCCCGGGGTCCGCGAGCCCCCCGAGGCCGTGGCCTACGCGTTCGTCCGTCCCGTGGGCTCGGCCCTCTTCCAGGAACTGGTCATCCGCCCGCGGAGCGCCGTCCGGAGGCTCGTGGCCGACAGCCGAACCCTGGGCCACCCGTTCGTGTTCCACCCCGAGGGCGAGGTGGTCGCGGTCCGCCACCGGTCCCTGGCGCGGCTCCCGCCCGAGCTGTTCCCCTTTGCAGCTGCGGACTTCTTCATGATCGCCCAGGGGCCCCTCCGGACGGGCGGGTTCATGGACCGCGTGCGGAAGGCGACGACGCGTCGGGGGTCGTGAGGCTCAGGCGCCCATCTCGATCGCGAGGGCCGCCGGGACGTGGGGGCGGTCCAGCACCTCGAACACCTTGGCCCAGTTGTCTCCGAGGTCGCGGGAGCACCGGAGGACGCCCAGGTCGACCAGGTTCTGCAGCCGTCGCCGCGTCCGGGTGGCCGGCCATCGGAACCGGATGGCCATGTATTCCACAACGGATCGCTCGGGGGCGCCGCGGTCGGAGAAGTGCACCTGGAGCGCCGTCGCCAGGATGGCCAAGTCCTCCCGGAGCTCGGGGTCGTCCACGTCCATGAGCACGGTCCAGAGGCCTCTGATGCGGGACATGAGGGCGCGGACCCACGCCTCGGCCCGTCTCGGTTCGCCGTGCAGGTAGCGTACAGATATGCCGGGGACGCGGGCACAAAGCAGAAAGCCCCGCCCGGGCCTGAGGGCCTCGGGAGGGACGGTGGCGGCCGACATCCCGTCCCCGGCCGGCGGGGTCCCCGTGGGCACAACCCCGGTCCAGCCGGATGGCTCGCGAGCGCCGCCCCCGGCGTCCCGGCCTCCCGAACCGACGCGTCGCGGGGGATGGCTCCTCATCCTGTTCGGCCTCGTCCTCTTGCTCATCCTCCTGCTCCTCGTCTTCCTGTGAGGCCCCGGCCCATCGGCGACAAGCGTTTTATTCGCGCGGGGGGATACACGGCCCATGGCGGTGGAGACGGAGCTTGTGCCCATCCAGAACCCGGACGGTCTCAACGTCATCCTGGGCCAGACCCATTTCATCAAGACGGCGGAGGACGTCCATGAGGCCCTCGTGAACGCGGTCCCGGGCATCCGCTTCGGGGTCGCGTTCTGCGAGGCGTCGGGGCCCTGCCTGGTCCGGGTGGAGGGCAATGACGAGGCCCTCAAGGAGCTCGCGGCACAGAACGCCCTCGCCGTGGGGGCGGGACACTTCTTCATCGTGTTCGTCAAGGACGCGTATCCGCTGAACCTGCTGCGGTCCCTCCGCGATGTCCCCGAGGTCGTGAGCCTGTACGCGGCCACGGCGAACCCCATCGACGTGGTCGTCGCGACGACGTCCCGCGGCCGGGGCGTCCTCGGGGTCGTCGACGGGGAGCGGGCCAAGGGGATCGAGACGGCCGCGGACCGGAAGGAGCGGATGGCGTTCCTCCGCAAGATCGGATACAAGTTGGGCTGACATGTGCCGCATCCTCGCCGTGCTAAGCCGGAAGCCGGTCCCTCCGGAGATCCTCCTGTCGTTCCGCGGGCTCGCGGACACGGGGAAGGGATTCCGGGACTTCGGCTGCCCGGAGCCGAACCCCAAGACGGGCCATCCGGACGGCTGGGGTCTCGCGTGCGTCGGGGCGGAGGGCGAGTTCTACGCGCGGAGCCCGGTCAAGGCGACCGCGGACCCGAAGTACGAGGACGCGGTTCGGCGGGTCGGGCGGACGTGCAGCCCGCCCCTGCTCCTCCTGGCCCACGTGCGCTGGGCGTCGTACAAGGACACGGTCCAGGAGCGGTTCTGCCACCCCTTCCGGCGGGAGGTGGACCACCACCCCATCTTCTTCGCCCACAACGGCGAGATCGACGGCTTCCATGAGAAGGACGGGAAGATCGACAGCCAGGTCATCTTCGACCGCTTCGTGGAGGCCCTCGGGCCCCAGATCCGCCCGCTCCCCGAGGTGAAGCAGGCGCTCGCCAAGGCCAAGGAGTCCCTGGACGCGGAGTTCCCGCGGAAGGTGGAGTCGTACACGTTCGTCATGATCGAGGGGGACCGGGTCATCGCCCACCGCGACGCCCGCACCTGCGTGCCGTACTACACGCTCCACGAGACGAGCACGGAGGACATGAAGGTGGTCTGCTCGGAGGTCCTGCCGGCCCTCCCGGGGCGGTGGCGCATGCTCCGGAACGGCGAGTTCCTGGAACTGCGGCCGTGAGTGGTAACCACTCGGTAACTCAAGCCCTTTCGACGCAGCTCGTCGGATGTCGTCGTCAGGATGACGATTCGCAGAAAGGCCTATATAGACCCTGTTTCGTAGGGTCGACGTTATTGTCGGTCGGGGGAGGACCTGGTACGTTGCGTGAAGTCGAGGTTACGACCCAGTGCCCCGAATGCCGGGGCGACCATCTGGTCAGGGACTACGGGCGCGCGGAGATCGTCTGCGAGGATTGCGGCTTGGTCCTCGATGACAAGATCATCGACGAGGGCCCCGAGTGGCGGGCCTTCGACTCCGAGCAACGGGAGTCCCGGGAACGGGCCGGGCCGCCCAGCACGATCATGGCCCACGACAAGGGCCTCTCGACCTCCATCGGATGGAGGAATAAGGACGCGTACGGGCGCCAGATCCCCCACAAGTCCCGCGCCCAGATCTACCGCCTCCGGAAGTGGCAGCACCGCATCCGCACGTCGAAGAGCGGCGAGCGGTCCTTGGCCCAGGGCCTCACGGAGATCAACACGATGGCCTCCAAGATGGGGCTGCCGCGCCACGTGCGGGAATCCGCCGCAGTCCTCTACCGCAAGGCGTCCACGAAGAACCTGGTCCGCGGACGGTCCATCGACGAAGTGGTCGCCGCGACCCTGTACGCCTCGTGCCGCCAGTGCGGCGTCCCCCGCACCCTGGACGAGATCGCGGGCAAGTCGTCCGTGGACCGGAAGTCCATCGGCCGCACCTACCGCACCCTGGTCCGGGAACTCGGACTCAAGCTCCTCCCGCAGAGCCCGCGCGACTACATCGGCCGGTTCTGCAACCGCCTCGACCTGGACATGGAGGTCCAGCGGAAGGCCAAGGAGATCCTGGACAAGGTGGAGAAGGACGAGCTGGCGTCCGGCGTGGCGCCGAGCGGCGTGGCGGCGGCCACGATCTACATCTCGGCCATCCTGTGCAACAAGCCTTGCACCCAGAAGGAGGTCGCGGAGGTCGCCGGCGTGACCGAGGTCACGATCCGGAACCGGTACAAGCGGATCTCCGTGGCCATCGGCATGAACAAGTGAGCCGCGATTTCCCCTCAAGCCGCAACCTTTAAGGGACGGCGTCCCTTCCGAAGGGTCCCCGAACGGTGAGCGCGTGGCCTCGGATTCCATCGAGAAGGGAGACATCGTCTGGCTCGAGTACGACGCCTACACGGTGAACCCCAACGGGACGCAGACCCTCTTCGACACGACCCATGAGGAGGTCGCGAAGAAGGAGAACAAGTTCGAGGAGAAGAAGGTCTACGCGGAGCAGCCGGTCATCGTGGGCAAGAACCGCCTCTTCCTCGGGCTCGAGGAGGCCCTCCTCGGATCCAACGTGGGCGACGCGAAGGAGGTCACGATTCCCTCGGACAAGGCCGCGGGGGCGCGCGACGCGCGGCTCGTCGAGCTGAAGACGGAGCGGGAGTTCCTGAAGCAGGAGATCAACCCCGAACTGGGCTTGGAGGTCTCCATCGGCGGGCGCCGGGGCACGATCACCTCGGTCGCCGCGGGCCGCGTCCGAATCGACTTCAACAACCCCCTGGCGGGGAAGACGATCAAGTACGTGTTCAAGGTCACGAAGAAGGCCGCCGCCCAGGAGGAGCGCATCCGCGCGATCCTCGACATGGACTACGGGCTCGCGGAGCAGTTCAAGATCGACCTCAAGGACGACGTCCTCGAAGTCAAGGTGCCCGACCTCTGCAAGACGGACGAGAAGTGGTTCGTCTCCAAGTTCCGCGTGGTCGCGGACCTTCGGGAGCTGACGGACCTCCACGTCATGCGCTTCGTCGAGGAGTACGAGAAGAAGGTCGAGGCGCCCGAGGAGGAGAAGGCCGAGGAGACACCGGCCGAGGCCAAGGCGGAAGAGGCTCCCGCAGCCAAGCCCGCCCCGAAGAAGGCGCGCCAGCCCAAGAAGCCCCCCGAGAAGAAGCTGGCGGAAGAGGAAATCCCTCCGGAGGAGAAAGCTCCGGAAGAGCTCTAGGCCGGCCACGCACGACCGTTCCGGCGCGCGGGGATGACGATTCCTGACCGTGGTTCCCCAGGTGTCGGCCTCAGCGCCCGCAATTTAGGGGTGCCGAATGCTCCACTTAACGCTTCCGTTACGAATCCCCCGACGAGAGGTTCAAGGTCCGTTCGAAGGCTGTCCAACAAACGTCTTGACGCCCCGCCGCAGGGTCGGGGCCGGAGGTGAATCCACCCATGGAAGCGACCCAAGCCGGGTCCACGGCGACGGGACTCACGCACTCGTGGCGTGAGCTCGCGCGCATGCCCACGTACCTCATCCCCGAGGTCATCGCGGGCGTGTTCGCGATCCTCGTCGGCGTGCTGACCTATGCCTTCGACGTTGCGAAGGCCGGTGCATTCGTGGCGGTCTCTCCGGCCGAGGCGTTCCTCGTGCTGTTCGGGATCGTCGGCTTGATCGGCTACGCGGTGTCGAAGCAGAACGTCCAGAACGGGGCCATCGTGGCGATGATCTCGGGTCTGGCGATGGTCGTCCTCGTGAGCGGGACGGCGGGGCTCTTGCTCGGCCTCCTCCTGCTCGCGGGCAGCCTGTGGAGCCTCGGCGCCAGCCGATAAAGCGGCAGGGCGGCTGAACGCTCCCTTCCCCTATTTTTCGGGCGCCCGGGGTCGAGTCCCAGCCAATCTCCCGGGGCCGCGCTCCCGCCCCAGGGGGAAGGCTTATCGCGCGCAGTCCGTTCCGTCCACCCGAGCGCGGGTGGCCTAGATTGGATAGGGCAGCGGCCTCCTAAGCCGCAAGCCGCGGGTTCAAATCCCGCCCCGCGCGCTTCTCGCTCCCCGGTACAACCCCCGCGGCAATCGCCGCGTCAACGCTCTCGGGTCAGGGCAATGAGGGAGAGACCGAGCACGGCGGCCAGGGCCATCATCACGAAGGCGGCGACGAAGGATCCTGTCACGTCCGTGAGGTACCCGGCGAGGCCGGGGGAGATGGCGCCGCCGATGAGGCTGATCGAATTCATCAACGCGTAGGCGGAGCCCGTGAACCGGGGCGGCATGATCTGCGCGCTCAGGATGTAGTACACGCTGAACGGGAACTGGGCCAGGAACCCGCCTGCGATGAGGAGCGGCACCACGCCGCCGCCGAGCCAAGGCACCGCGAGGCTGGTCATCACGAGGATGAGGAACGCGGCCATGGGCACGAACCGTTTGTCCCGCGCCCACCACGTCTCCGCCACGTAAGCGCCCGTGGGCCTCGAGAGGATCCCCGCGGCGGGAATCGCGGCGGAGAGGAGGCCGAGGACCGCGGACGACAGCACGCCCAGTTCGGACAGGTACGTGGGCGACCAGCTGGAGTAGAAGATGTACGCGGCGTAGCTGCATGCGAACACGCCGCCCACCTTCCACAACTCGCGGTTCCGGAACGCGGCGAAGTAGTCCGAGAACGTGAAGGTCCCCGGAGGTTGGACCGGCAATCCTCGAGTGAAGAAGAGGAAGACGGGGACGAGGAGGAGCCACGGCAGGGTGAAGGCGATGTAGACCGCGGGCCAGCCGAAGGTCGCCGCCACCAGGGGGCCGAAGAGATTCCCCAGGGCCACGCCGGCGGGCGGTCCGCTCAGGAACACGCCCACCGCGCGGCCCGGCGTCCGGGAGAACGCGCGAGACACGAGGAACGCGGAGGGGACGAAGACGAAGGCCACGGGGATCCCCGCGAGGAAGCGGAGGACGAGCATGGCGTCGTAGCGCGGCACGAGGTACGTCACCAGGCTCAGGCCCAGGACCCCGAAGCAGCCCAGGGCGATGATCGTCCGAGGGTCTCGCCGGTCGATCACGTAGCCGGCGGGGATCTGGAAGAGGAGAATCGCGACCAGGTAGACGGAGATGAGGGCGCCCGCCTGCGCGTAGCTGATGCCCAGGTCGGCCATCATGGCCTTGAAGACCGGGGCGGGCGCGATGTAGAACGCATTGCTGCAGACGTTGACCGCCCAGATCGCGACGAGGAAGGCGTACGGGTGGAATCGGGGTCCCGGCCCAGACATCCGGGGGCCCGCGAGTTCGCCCGGGCATATAAGGACGCGGCCGCCGCCCGTTGGCCGTCCCTCGCAAGGCTTAACAGGGCGGAGCCGAATCTCCAACCAAGGGGTGCGTGGTGTCGACGCGGGGCGGGCCCCTTCTTCCGCCGGAAGGGGTCGGCCGTCCTCTGCGGTTCCTCACGCTGGGCTCGGTCTCCCACCAGGTGGCCAAAGGGATTGCGGTCCTGCTCGCCGGAGCCTTCCTGTTCGCCGGCTTGTTCGTGCTCCCCCGTCCGGACATCATCCTGACCAACCCGCAGTACTTCCCCGGGGAGTGCGACCCCGAGAACGAGACCCGGATTGTCACGGCGACCTTCACCCTGACGAACCGCGGGAGCGGGTCGGGAGCTATGGAGGTGCGGCTCTACGCGGACCACATAACCCTCTCATCCGACGTGCTGTTCGAAGTGCCGCCCAGGTCCTCCATCCGGGGCACGCTGTCGGGAATCGTCCACGACTGCGCGCAGCACACCTACTCCCTCTCCGCCACCCATCCGTCCTCCGGCGCCTGAGGTCGTGGGGGGACCGCGGGCCGAGGGCCCGCGAGGGCATGGGCACGGCGTCAGTGGGCGCGTCGGGCCAGGAGCCGGGCCGCGGCCGACTGGGGGTCCAGGGTGCGCCGCACGACGTCCCGGGCGAGCGCCTCGAACCGGGGGCCCTGCGGGCCGGCGCGGACCTGGTCCGCCAGGAGTCGGCGCGCGTTCTCGAGAATCTCCTGCCGGGCCCGGGCCATCTCGCGCGCCTGCCAGAGTCCCGACGACTCCAGAAACGCCCGGTGCTTCTCGACGGCGTCCGCAAGCTCATCGATCCGCTCGTCCTCCAAGGCCGAGGTGCGCACGATGGGCGGCGTCCATCCGTCCCGTGCTTCGATCTGGAAGCGGAGGTTGGCCACCAGGGTGTCCGCGTCGGCGAGGTCCACCTTGTTCACGACGTAGACGTCCCCGATCTCCAGGATCCCCGCCTTCATGGTCTGGACCGCGTCCCCGGTCAGCGGCATCTCGACGACCACGGTCGTGTGGGCGCGACTCGCGATCTCCACCTCACTCTGCCCCGCGCCGACGGTCTCCACGAGGACGAGATCCATCCCGAGGGCGTCCAACACGCGGACCGCGTCGAACGTGGCCAGGGCCAAGCCGCCCGAGTGGCCGCGGGTCGCCATGGACCGAATGAACACCCCGGGGTCGATGCCCGTGTCCGCCATGCGGATGCGGTCGCCCAAGACCGCGCCGCCGGAGTACGGCGAGGTGGGATCCACGGCCACGACGCCCACCTTGTTGTCGCGCGAGCGGAATTCCCGGACCAGGCGGTTGATCAGGGAGCTCTTCCCCACGCCGGGCGCCCCCGTGAATCCGACGTACTGGGCGTGACCCGTGTGCGGGTAGATGAGGGCGAGGGCCTGGCCCGCCTCGGGCTCGTCGTCCTCGATGAGGGAGATGAGCTTGGCCGCGGCCCGCTTGTCTCCCGCCAGGAGGCCGTCCACAAGCTCCCGGACCGCCTTGGAGGGGGAGGGCGCCCGCGAGCCCAGGGGTTCACGCCCCTTTCCCATGGGCCGACTTCCGGAAGCACGCGACGATCTCGCGGAGCGGCGTCCCGGGTCCGAAGACGTCCCGGATGCCCGCCTTCTTCAGCCGGGGGATGTCCTCCTCGGGGATGATCCCGCCGCCCACGACGACGATGTCGCCCGCCTTCCGCTTCTTCAGGAGCTTGACCACCTCCGGGAAAAGGGCCATGTGGGCGCCGCTGAGGCACGACAGGCCGATCGCGTCCACGTCCTCCTGGATCGCGGCCTCCACGATGTCCTCCGGGGTCTGTCGCAACCCCGTGTAGATGACCTCCATGCCCGCGTCGCGCAGCGCGCGGGCGATCACCTTGGCCCCACGGTCGTGCCCGTCGAGTCCCGGTTTCGCGACGAGCACGCGGATCTTCTTGGGCATCGCAGACACCTCAGTAGAGGAGGGGCTCCTCCCAGACACCGAACGCCTGGCGCATGACGTCGCAGACCTCGCCCAGGGTGGCTCGCGCGCGGACCGCGTCGAGGATGCGGGGCATCGTGTTCGCGTCCTCGTCCTCGCAGGCCTTGCGCAGCGCGTCCAGGGCCCGTTCCCACTTCTTCTTGTCGCGGCTCCGGCGGATCCGCTTCAGCCGCCCGAGCTGTCCGCGGAGGGACGCCTCGGACACGCGGAGCGGCTCCACCTCGGGCTGCTCGTCCACGACGAAGTCGTTCACGCCCACGATGATCCGCTCCTTGTCCTCGATCTCCCGCTGGTAGCGGTAGGCGGAGTTCGCGATCTCCTGCTGGATGAACCCCTTGCGGATCGCGGCGATGACCCCGCCGAGTTCCTGGATGCGGTCGAAGTAGCGGTACGCCTCCGCCTCCAGCTCGTCCGTGAGGGACTCGAGGTAGTACGAGCCGCCGAGCGGGTCGACTGTGTTGGCCACACCGCTCTCGTGGGCGAGGATCTGCTGGGTCCGGAGGGCGATCCGGGCGGCCTTCTCGTTGGGCACCTGGTACGCCTCGTCGTAGCTGTTCGTGTGGAGCGACTGGGCGCCGCCCAAGACCGCGGCGAGCGCCTGGACCGTCGTGCGGACGATGTTAATCTCGGGCTGCTGCGCGGTGAGGGAGACGCCCGCCGTCTGCGCGTGGGTCCGGAGGAGCCACGAGCGCGGCTTCTTCGCGCCGAACGTGTCCCGCATCTCGCGGGCCCAGATCCGCCGAGCGGCCCGGTACTTGGCGATCTCCTCGAAGAGGTCGTTGTGGGCGTTGAAGAAGAAGCTGAGACGGGGGGCGAAGTCGTCCACCCGAAGGCCGCGGTCGATCCCCCAGCGGACGTACTCCATGCCGTTCGCGAGGGTGAAGGCAAGCTCCTGGCCCGCGGTCGCCCCGGCCTCGCGGATGTGATAGCCGCTGATGGAGATCGTGTTCCACTGCGGGACGGACCTGGCCCCGAACTCGAACGTGTCCACGACGAGGCGCATGGACGCCTCGGGCGGGTAGATCCATTCCTTCTGGGCCTCGTACTCCTTGAGGATGTCGTTCTGGATCGTGCCGCGGAGCGCGGTGAGGGGGACGCCACGCTTCTCCGCCATGCCGAGGTACATCGCCCAGATGACGTCCGCGGGCGCGTTGATCGTCATGGACGTGCTGACCTGGCCCGGGTCGATGTCCCGGAACAGGACCTCCATGTCCTCCAGGGAGGAGACCGCGACGCCACAGGTCCCGAACTCGCCCTTGGCCTCGGGCGCGTCCGTGTCGTAGCCGTACAGGGTGGGCATGTCGAAGGCGACGCTCAACCCGGTCTCGCCGTGGGCGATGAGGTACTTGAACCGCCGGTTCGTGTCCTCCGCGCTGCCGTAGCCCGCGAACATCCGCATGGTCCACAGGCGGCCGCGGTACATGGTCGGGTGGACGCCCCGCGTGAAGGGGTATTCCCCGGGGCTTCCGAGACGCTCGTCGTGCGACGTGCCGCGGACGTCAAGGGGCGTGTAGAGTCGCTTCACCGGGCGACTCGAGGTCGTGACGAACTCCTTGCGGCGCTCGGGCAGGGCCTTGAGTGCATCCTTGAGCGTGGTCGCCTCCCACTTCCGGAGCCGGGCTTCGTATTCGGCGGAATCCTCCGGGTCAGACATGCGCTCGTCCGCTTTGAAGCACGGGTGCCTATAAGATGATTGCGACCGTGCGGCTCACTCGAGCTTGGTCGTCTCCACGATAGCCTTCGCGAGGCTCTGGAACGCCTGCTCGACGTTGACGCCCGTCTTCGCGGAGGTGTAGAGGATGGGGCACTCGTACGAGCGCAGGACGTCGGAGGCTTCCTGCTCCGTGGTCTCCCGCCGCTCCACGAGGTCGATCTTGTTCCCGAGGGTGTACACGGGGATCGGGCCCACGGAGTCGCGCACGCCGTCAATCCATTTGGTCAGGTCGTGGAGGGACGACTTCCGCGCGACGTCGAAGACGGCAAGGATCCCCTTGGCCCCGTGGAAGTAGGCCTCTTTGAACAGCTGGAGGAACGTCCGCTTGCCCATGATGTCCAGGATCATCATGTCCACCTGAACGGGGCGGCCGCTCATCGTGCCGAGGCTCACCGTCTTCTTGGACACGACGGCGCCCAGGGTCCGGATGTAGGACTCGTCGAACGCTCCCGAGACGAAGCGGTGGATCAGGCTCGTCTTGCCCACGGCTTCCTCCCCGACGAGGCAGATCTTGAACTTGTAGGTCTTCGGCTCAGGCTCCATCCAAGATCACCCGTACGTTCTCGCGCCTGATACCGAGGTTTGGTTTATAACGGCTTGGCCTCGATTCTCACGGTTGGGAAGCGACGGCCTCGAACCCCTCGATGTCCAGGATGGTCCCCGTGCGGGCCTCTTGGGGCTTGAACCGCGGGCGGACCGCGAGGCCGGGCCTCGCCTTCTCCGGGACCACAAGGAGGCGGTGGATGAGACCACCCTCCTGGATGCCCTTGAACGTGACGAAGGCGTAGACCTCGGGCGCAGGGAGCGGCTTGCCTCGGCGGTCCACGCGGCTCACGGTCACGGCCGCGACCCGGCCCTCCGGCGGCACCTCGACGAAGTCCTTGAGTTCCGTGAAGCAGCGTTCGCAGAACATCCGCGGGGGCAGCTGGTTCGTCTTGCACACGGGACAGTGCACCGCGAGGACGCGGCCCTCGTCCCGGAGCGCCTTGAAGAACGTCTCGCCCGCGATTCCGCTCGTGTAGATGTAGTCCACGGACATGTCCACGGGGACGTGGCGGAGCCGCTTGACGTCCGTCGTGCGTTGGAGGAAGGTCATGCTTCCCCCTCCTTCAGGGGGCGGAAGTAGCGGATGTCCAGGACGCTCCCCTGCCGTTCCTCTGGGGGCTTCCACACGGCCTTCACCCGCATCCCGATCTTGATTTCCTCCTTGGTCATCTCGCCGAAGTAGTGCATCATGCCCATCTTGGGCGACGCGCCATCGAGGCTGACGACGCCCACGAGGATGGGCTCCGTGATCCGCTTCGCGTCCTGGTCCAGGTACGAGATGGAGAAGGTCTCGATGGTCCCCGTGTCCCGGATGTACCGCCACTCGTCCGTGGGCCGGTAGCACTCCTCGCAGAACATCCGCGGCGGGAACAGGATGCGCTTGCAGCCGTTGCAGGTGCGCGCGATCAGCTTGCCGTTCTGGAGCTCCTCCAGGAAACGGCTGATCGCCTCGCCCGCGGAGAACTCGTACCTCGCGTCCGGCCGGGAGCGGACCTGGGTAACCTTACCCTCGTAGAACTCCTTGGACCCGAGCTCAACGCCCGGGAACTTCGCGATTCTCGACGTCATGCCTTCATCACCACCACGGAACCGTACTGCATGAGATCGCCCCACGCCTGGGCCACCCCCGTGTGGACCTCGTGCGGGATCTGGCGTTTGCCCGCCTGGCCGGTGAGCTGCCAGAAGAGCTCGCCGATCTTGATGCCCATGGTGGCCGCGATCGGGTTGCCCACGCCGAGGAGACCGCCCGACGGGCACGTGGGCAGGTCGCCGTCCCTCTGGGTCACGCCCTCCTTGGTGAGCTTGGCCGCCTCCCCCTTCTTCGCGAGCAGCAAGCCCTCCATGTGGTGCAGCTCCTTGTAGTCGAACGGGTCGTACGGCTCGGCGAAGTCGACCTGGCGGCGCGGGCTGTCGATCTTGGCCTGCTTGTACGCCATCTTGGCCGCCCGGGCGACGTACTCCGGGAAGTAGAGGTCGCGGTCCGTCCACATGGTCGAGTCGATGCACCAGCCGACCCCGCTGACCCAGGCCTTGTCCTGCACCTTCCGCCGGCGGATGAAGTCCTCCGAGGCCATGACGACGGCCGAGGCGCCGTCGCTGGGAGGGCTGATGTCCAAGCGGTTCACGGGCCAGGCCATGACCTCGCTGTTCATCACGTCCTCCACGGTGATGTTGGGGTCCGCGAGCTGGGCGCACGGATGGCCGACCGCGTTGCGCTTGTTCTTGACCGCCACGAGGGCGATGTCCTCCTTCTTCACGTGATGGACGGTCATGTAGCGGTTCATCTCCATGGCGAAGATCCAGACCAGGTTCGGCTTCAGCGGGCGGTCCAGGATGGGGTCCCAGATGTGGCCGAACACGCTCTGGGCGTGGGGTTGGCAGGGGGACATCTTCTCCTCGTTGACCACGACCGCGACGTCCGCGAGGCCCGAGGCGATGTGCCACCAGCCCGCGATCGTGCTGAAGACACCCGTGCCTCCCCCCGTGTAGACGCGCATGTACGGCCGTCCGTACGCGCCGCAACCGTCCGCGTAGTACTCCCCCTTCATGTGCACGCCGTCGAAGGCGTCCGGCGCGGAACCGCTCACGACCATGTTCACGTCGGCGAGGGTGATCCCCGCGGAATCGAGGGCCATCTTCGTGGCCTCGTAGCAGAGCTCCTTGGGCGTGTCCTGCAGGCGCCGACGGAAGAGGGTCATGCCCGCCCCGATCACGCCGACCTTCCTCATCGACCCACCCCCAGGACGGCGACGGCGCCGCTCGAGGAAGGAATGAACCGCCACGCCTGCGCGATGCCGACCTTGGCCCCGTCGACCTGGTGACGGCCCGCCTCGCCCCGCAGCTGGAGGGCCACCTCGGCGGCCCGGTGGAGACCCGTGGCCTCGAACACGTTGCCGCAACCCAGGGAGCCGCCGGAGGGATTCACGGGCAGCTTGGCGTCGAGCGCGTAGTCTCCCTTCATCGCGCGCTTCCCGGCCTCCCCGGGTCGGGCCAGGCCGAGGGCCTCCAGGTGCTGGAGTTCCTTGTAGGAGAACCGGTCGTCCACCTCGGCGAGGTCGACCTCCGACGCGGGGCGGCGGACCCTGGCCTGCGCGTAGGCCATCCGGGCCGCGAGCTCCGCGTACCAGGCGTTCGCGAGCTGGCGGGTCTCGAAGGTGGGCGAGTCGCTCGCCCATCCGATCCCGCGGATCCACACGGGGTCTGCGTGAAACCTCTTCGCGGCGCGCTCCGAGGCGACGACGAGGACCACCGCGCCGTCCGCGGGCGCGCTGATGTCGAGGAGGCGCAGCGGCGAGAACCGCTCCGGGGAGGAGGCGGCCTGGTCCTCGTCCACGGCCGCGCCGTAGGCCGCGATAGGGTTCAGGAGCCCGTTGCGGCGGTTCTTCGACACCACGGACGCCAAGGCCTTCACCGAGGTGCGGCTCTTCCGCAGGTACGCATTGGCCTCGAGGCCGGCGAAGACGTACGGGTGGGCTCCCAGCGGGCGGTTCCAGATCGGATCGAGGCCCTGCTCCACGATGCCTTCCAGACTCACGATGTCCGAGGCTTTGCTGTGGGCCTCGACCGCGACGACGTCCAGCATTCCCGTCTGAATCTGCATGTACGCGGACGCGAGGCCCTGGAGGCCGTCTCCGGAGACCGTGCACGTGGGCCGAAGGGCGGCCCCCAGCTGGTCCGGGACGAACTCGTCGAAGATGCCGAAGCCCTCGTAGTAGTCCTCCGCGCAGGTGATGAACGAGTCCACGTCCGTGCGGGGGTTGATGCCGGCGTCCGCGTAGGCTCGGGACGCGGCCTCGAACATGAGTTCCTTCCAGCTGTACTCCGGCGTCGACGGGCGAAAGGCCGTCATGCCGATCCCGATGATCCCCACTCGCATGCTCCTCCCTCGTGGGTGCTCTGCCCGCGGCGGGGAAACCCGAGTTGGCTCAAAAGTCTGTCGCAAGGGCGCTGGCGAGCTACACGCGGTGCGCGACCTTGCGGCGCAGGACCTGGCGCTTGAGGAGCTGGACGCCCAGGCCCGGGTCGACGCCCTTGGGGCACACGGCGCTGCAGGAGCCTGCCAGCTCGCAGCGGAAGCAGCCGTGGGGCGAGTCGACGACCTCCGCGCGTTCGGGCCACCCCTGGTCCCGCGAGTCGATCCCGAAACGGTAGGCCTGGGCGAGGGCTTGCGGCCCCAGGAAGTCCTTGTCCATCCCCACGATGGGGCAGGCTGCGTCGCAGAGGCCGCACATGATGCACATGGTGAACTGGTAGAACTCCAGCTTCTGCTCCTCCGTCTGGAGGAGCTCCCTCTCGATCCGGGTCCCCTCCCCGTTCTCCTTGCGGATCAGGTAGGGCTTGATCTTGCTGTGATGGGAGAAGAAGTCCGTGAAGTCCGTCGCCACGTCGCGGATGACGTCGTAATTGGTCAGCGGACCCACCTCGACGACGTCCGTGCCGAGTTCCGCGACCTGGGTCTCGCATCCCAGGCTGGGCTTCCCGTTAATCAGCATGCCGCAGGAGCCGCAGATGCCCATCCGGCAGGAGTAGCGGAAGGACAGCCCGTTGTCCACGTTCTCCTTGACCCAGAGGAGGGCGTCGAGGACCGTGAGGCCCTTGGACATGGGAACGCGGTACGTGACCATGCGGGGCTCGTCGCGCTTCGCCTTCGGGTTGTAGCGGAAGACGCGGAGCAGGATGGTCTGCGGATTCGTGACCGTCTGCTGCTCGGGGACGATCTCCACCTTGACCACGGTCTCCTCCTTCTCCTCCGGCGGCTCGCGCAGCGTCAGGACCATGCTCACACGCCTCCGAAGGCGAGGACGATGGTCCGCATGCCCCAGCCGAGCATGACCACGGCGAGCGCGAGCGTGGTCACCGTCACGACGCTGTGCCACGACGTCCCCGCCCGCCACTCGAGCAGGATGTTCCGCAGGCCGAACAGCCCGTGGTAGGTCGCCGCGATGAGCAGGATGGTCAGCAGGCTCACGGAGAGGGCATCCCGGTACCGCGACATGGCGACGTTGTAGCTCAGCGCGTTCTCGTAGCCGCTCACGCCGAGGAACGCCTGCATGGCCAGGTGGAGGGCGAGGGTCACGAGGAGCGCGAGAATCATGATGTAGTTGACCAGCTGCAGGGTGGACTCCTTCATCAGCCCGCCCCCAGGAAGAGGATGAAGATCCCCACGATGGTGGACAGCCCGGCCATGATCATCGCGGTGAGCAGGATGGACTGCTGGCCCTTGCCCAGCATCTGGGTCTTGTACGGGTAGTCGGGGCGGATCGGGTGGCCCACGAGCCGGGTCAGCTCGAGGAGCATGACCCGGATGCCGTTGATCCCGTGGAACGTGGCGCCCACGACGACGAGGAGCTCGCCGATGTGGGCCAACGGATTGAACAGCATGCCCATGAGGCCCGAGAAGACGTCCTCGCCGCCGGGCACGCCGTCCGGGCCGGCCACGATGGTCCCCGTCACGAAGATGTGGAAGAACAGGTAGGCCAGGATGCCGACGCCGGAGACACGCTGGGCGAGGAGGGCGAGCTTCTCCAGGTTCATGGGCCGGCGGAAGCCCCACTTCACCTGGGTGGTGATCAGGTCCTTCTTGGGGGCCTTGGCCTTCTCGACGGACACGATGGCATCCGACATGTCAATACTTCCTCTCCACGGGCTGGTGCTTCGTGATCGTGACGGGGACGTAGCTGAGCTGCGGACGGCCGTCCGGGCCGCGGCGCGCGAGGGTGTGCTTGAGCCAGTTCACGTCGTCCCGCTTGGGGAAGTCGAGGCGCGTGTGCGCTCCGCGGCTCTCCTGCCTCGCGAGGCCTCCCACGACGACGACCTCCGCCGCGTTGAGCAGGGAGTCCAGCTCGAGGACGTGGAGGAAGTTCGTGTTGTACTCGCGCTCCGGGTCGCCAATCTTGCGGTAGGCCTCCTGCTTCAGGGCGCGAATCTCGCGCACGGCGCGGGTGAGGCCCTCGCCGGACCGGAAGACGTAGGCGTCCCGGTCCATGATCGCTTGCAGGCGGTCCCGGACCTCGTACGGGCTCACGTCGCCGTTGCCGTTCAGCGTCTCATCGAACAGCCGCTTCTCCTCCGCGAGGACTTGATCCTGGGGCAGGCCGTTGCCCTGCCACCCCTTCACGTACTGCGCCGCCTCCGCGCCCGTGATGCGACCGTAGACGAGGCAGATGGCCGTGGAATTGGATCCGAGACGGTTCGCGCCGTGGATGCTCACGCAACCCGCCTCCCCGGCGGCCCAGAGGCCTTTCAGTTCCGTCGCGCCCCTGATGTCCGTGTGGACGGCGCCCATGGTGAAGTGCGCCGCGGGCTTGATCGGGATCAGGTTGTCCACGGGATCGATCCCGAGGAACTTCATCGTGACCTCGCGAATCTGGGGCAACCGGTCCAGGATCTTCTCCTTCCCCAGGTGGCGCAGGTCCAGGCCCACACACTGGATCCCCTCGGGACCGACGATCCCACGGCCCTGGTTAATCTCCGTCATCTCGCTCCGGGAGACGACGTCGCGCGGCGCGAGCTCCATCTTCTTCTCCGCATAGCGCTTCATGAAGCGCTCGCCGTCCTGGTTGACCAGGTACCCGCCCTCGCCGCGGGCCGCCTCCGTGATCAGGATGCCGCTCGGCACGAGGCCCGTCGGGTGGAACTGGATGAACTCGAGGTCCTTGAGGGCCAGGCCGGCGCGGTACGCCATGTACAGCCCGTCCGCCGTGGAGTGGTGCCCGTTCGTGGTGAAGCCGTAGATGCGGCCGGCGCCGCCCGTCGCCAGGATGCCCGCCTTCGCGTGCACGACGGTCAGGGTGCCCGTCTTCAGGTTGATCGCGGTCACGCCCGCGAACCGCCCGTTCTCCTTCAGGAGGGAGGTCACGTACCATTCGTGGTGCACGTGGATGTTGGGGAAGGCCTGGACCGCGCCGTACAGGGTCTGCATCTCGAGGAAACCGACCTTGTCCGCGGCGAACGTGGCCCGCGGGAACTCGTGCCCGCCGAACGGCCGCTGGGCAATCCGCCCGTCCGCGCGGCGGGACCAGGGCAATCCCCAGCGCTCGAGGAGACGCAGCTCCTCCGGGGCGGCGTGGACGAAGTTCTCCACCGCGTCCTGGTCCGCGAGGAAATCGGAGCCCTTGACCGTGTCCCACATATGGGAATCGTAGGAGTCGCCCTCGTCGGGGTAGAGCCCCGCGGCGGGGCCGCCCTCGGCCGCGACACTGTGGGAGCGCATGGCCTGGGTCTTCGTGACGATCCCGACGTCCAGGCGGCCATGACTCACGCGGGAGGCCTCGAGGGCGGCCCGGAGGCCGGCGAGTCCCGACCCTATCACGACGATGTCATGCTCGATTCGTTCCATCGGCTCCCGAGCAGCCTTAGGAGCCCGAACCGTTAGAGGGTGCGGTCCGTGAAGTGTTTGCTACCAATGAAGAGAATATACATGGGTATTATTCTGAGTTCCCGAACTTCGCCGCATATCGGGTTAGGCGCGCCTAATCGAGGCTTTCCGACCGCGAGGAAGCCCTTAAGTGAGGCCCCGTGGTTGGTCACCGGGGCAGGTACGCCTGACGCTCTTCTACTTCGACCAGGAGACCACCGGTGACGACCCCCAGCAGGACCGGATCGTCACGGTGCAGTTCCGACAGCTGGACGACGCGTTGCAGCCCGTCGGCGCGCTCCAGATCATGGCGGAGTGGGAGTGGGGCGAGAAGCAGATCATCCAGATGATCCTGGAGAAGGGCGTGCTCCAGCCGGACTGGGACTTCGTGCCCGTCGGGAACCGTCTCCGGTTCGACCTGACCTTTCTCATCGAGCGGGCCACGAAGTGGGGCCTTATCAAGTGGGACATGGCCACGCTGAAGTACTACTGGTTCACGAAGCCCATCCTCGACCTGCAACCCGTCCTGATCCTGATGAACCGAGGGCGGTTCGCGGGCTCGAGTCTCCACGTGTTCGCGGACAAGGAGCCGGGACGGAAGGTGCCCGCCCTCTACCTCAAGGGGGCGTACGCGGACATCATCGACTACGTCACGAAGGAGCACGAGGCCGCCCTTGAGCTGCTGCAGGAGGCGGGGAAGACCCTCGGGACTCTGGGCGAGCAGCGGCGGCGTCCGACGCCCTGAGGGGCGAAGGCTCAAGCCCGAGAGACCCGTTGCGGGCGCGGGACCCAGCATGGACTTCACGTTCACGGAAGAGCAGGCGATGATCCGGAAGACGGTCCGGGACTTCGCGGAGAAGGAGATCCGCCCCGTGGCCGCCTACCACGACCGGACCGGCGAGTTCCCCGCAAAGACGGTCGCCCAGATGGGCTCCCTGGGCCTCATGGGCATGCTCATCCCGACGGAATACGAGGGGACCGGCTTGGACACGATCTGCTTCGCGCTCGCCCTCGAGGAGGTCGCCCGGGTCTGCGGGTCCCACGCCCTCATCATGTCGGCCCACAACACGCTCGGCATGGGCAACATCTGGCTCACGGGGAGCCCGGATCAGAGGAAGCGGTACATTCCGGACCTGGCCAGCGGCCGGAAGCTCGCAGCTTGGGCCCTCACGGAGCCCGCGAGCGGCTCGGACGCCGCGGCGATGAAGACGTCCGCGAAGAAGACGGCCCAGGGCTGGGTCATCGACGGGACGAAGAACTTCTGCACGAACGCCCCGGTCGCCAGCACGTTCGTCATCATGGCGGTGACCGACCCCAACCTGGGGAACAAGGGGATCAGCGCGTTCATCGTGGAACGGGACAACCCGGGCCTCAAGGTCGGGAAGATCGAGGACAAGCTCGGCGTGCGGGCGAGCGGGACCGCCCAGGTCCTCCTGACCGAATGCGAGGTGCCGTGGGACGCGCTGCTCGGCGAGGAGAACCGGGGCTTCGTGAACGCCCTCCGCATCCTGGACAACGGCCGCATCGGGATCGGGGCCATGGCCGTCGGACTGGCCCAGGGCGCCTTCGAGGAGGCCGTGACGTACGCGAAGGGTCGCATCCAGTTCGACAAGCCCATCGCGGAGCACCAGGCCATCCAGTTCATGCTCGCGGACATGGCCATGCGAATCGAGGCGGCGCGGGCCCTGGTGCACCGCGCCGCGTGGCTCAGGGACCGGGGCCGGCCCTTCAAGCAGGAAGCCGCCATGGCCAAGCTCTACGCGAGCGAGATGTCCTCCTTCGTCACGAACAAGGCCATCCAGGTCCACGGCGGCTACGGCTACATCAGGGACTACCCCGTGGAGCGCCTCATGCGGGACGCGAAGCTCACGGAGATCGGGGAGGGGACGAGCGAGGTCCAGAGGCTCGTCATCGCGCGCGAGCTCCTCCGGAGAGCGTGAACCCCCCAATCGGTACGAAAGTTTGAAACCGACGCGGGCCGTTCCCGAGACGGTCCGTTCAGGCCGTGCGTGACGCCGGCCGCGGTGCGTTCCGGCTTCGCGCCCCGAAGGGCTGGAGAGGGAACCACGATGCTGCGGCGGGAGGCGGGGTGGGCATGGGCTTGAAGAGCGCGCTGGTCGACGGCGCCAAGTACCTCGGCCAGGGAGCGGTGTACACCGCGCTCGTCACGATCGTGGCCTACCTCTGGGTTCTCTATCTCGACTCCGTGACCGTGGTCCCGCCCCTCGTCGCCCTGATCGGGATCCTCGCGCTGCTCACCGTGGGCTGGGGCGTCCTGAACTCCTGGATGATGAACCGTCTCTGGTTCCCCGCCCGGAAGGGATGGCGGGTGTACCTGATGCAGGGGCTCGTCCTCACCATCGCCCTGGTCCTGGCCCAGTTCCTCATCCTCTACGTCATGATCACGCCGCTCTTCGTGCTCGCCTTCACGGAACAGGCGGTCATCGTGTTCCTGGTCGGCCTGCTCTACGCCCTGATCGACGGCTACCTGGCCAAGAGCATCGGCGCGCACTGGAAGGTCCGCGGCGTCCGGGCCGGCGTGCTCGAGGCGAAGAAGGGCGCGAAGCCCGTCCCCGAGATCAAGCCGGACAACCCGAACGGCGTCCGCTGTCCCACCTGCGGCGGGACGCAGCTGGTCGTCGCGAGCGACAGCTCCGCGTACTGCATCGACTGCCGGAAGGGGATCCACCGGGACGTCGCGGGCCGGTTTTCCGCCTAGGCTGCGACTACGGCGTGCGCGGCGGGTTCGACGGCGGGATGCCCGGCCGCGTGGGCGCGACGGTCGGGGCCGGGCTGCCGCAATAGCTGCAGTAGGGGAACGCCAGGGGGACGTATCGTCCGCAGGCGGGGCACAGCCGGACGAATCCCGGCGCGGCGGCGGGGAGCAGGCCGCCCGTGCGGAGGGCGATCGCCATGGCGCCACCGAGAAGCCCGAAGATCGTGCCGATGGACCCGAAGAGGGCGTAGAAGCCCGTGACCACGGAGAACACGCTCGCCACGGACAGGACGAGGATCATGACGCCCCATGCCACGTGGAGCGGCGGCCTCAGGTACAGCATGTACGCGCCGAACAGGATCAGGATGCCGCAGATCCCCGAGGTGACCAGGAAGGGGACGAAGTAGTTCGGCACGTATCCGTACGGATACGAGCTGTAGGACGGCAGGTACACGAAGCCCATGACGGTCCCCGCGAGGACGAAGAGACCGCTCAGCAACGACAGGATGAACGGGGTGGCCACTCGATCTTCCAAGCAAACGCCTCCGTCTCCCGTATCCGTCGGGTTGTACTTAATCCAGCCGCAGGGGTTCGTCCCCGGACGAACCACGGGCCCGCGGCCCCCCGGCGACCCGGGAACCTTTAAGGCCCGGCGGCCCTTCATCGGCCGAAATGCCGGAGAGTCCGTACGAGGTCGAGCTTTTTCGCACCCAGGGCTTCACCCGCCAGGTCTGCGCGAAGTGCGGGACGCCGTTCTGGTCCCTCGGGCAGCACGAGACCTGCGGCGAGGCGCCCTGCCAGGAGTACGACTTCCTGGGGCAGTCGCCGTTCAAGAAGCGGCTCACGTACCGCGCGATGCGGGAGGACTTCCTCTCCTTCCTCGAACAGAACGGGCACACCCGCGTGAGGCGTTATCCCATCGTCGCGCGCTGGCGGGACGACGTGTTCTTCACCCAAGCCAGCGTGTACCCGTTCCAGCCCTGGGTGATCAGCGGGCAGGCGAGCCCGCCCGCGAACCCCCTCGCGATCAGCCAGCCCTGCGCGCGGTTCAACGACGTGGACAATGTGGGCAAGACGGGCCAGCACTTCACCATGTTCGAGATGATGGCCCATCACGCGTTCAACTTCCCCGGCAAGCCCGTCTACTTCAAGGACCGCACCGTGGAATTGTGCCACACCTTCCTCACGGAGCGGCTCGGCCTCGACCCGACCGTCGTGCGGTACAAGGAGAACGAGTGGCGGGGCGGGGGCAACAGCGGGCCCTGCTTCGAGGTCGTCTTCGGCGGCGCGGAGCCCGCGACCCTCGTGTTCATGATGAACCGCGAGGTGGACGGGAAGGACGTGCCCATGGACACGCAGGTCGTGGACACGGGGTACGGCCTCGAGCGGCTCACCTGGATCTCCCAGGGCACCACGTCGGCCTACGAGGCCGTGTTCGGGGACGCCCTGGCGTACCTCAAGCGGGCCACGGGCGCGAAACGCGTGGACGAGGCGATTCTCCAGGAGTACGCCAAGGTCGCGGGGATGCTCAAGGTGGAGAACCTGGGGGACGTCCGCGAGATCCGGCGACAGACCGCGGAGCGGGTCCACCTCACCGTGGAGGAGCTCGTGGCGCAGATCAGCCCGCTCGAATCCCTCTACACGGTGTGCGACCACTCCCGCGCGCTCATCTTCCTCCTGGGCGACGGGGTCATGCCGTCCAACAGCCGGGAGGGATACTTCGCCCGCCTCCTGATCCGCCGGGGCCTCCGCGCGCTGAAGGACCTGAACATCTCGTACACCCTGGCGGACACGATCAGCTTCATGATTGACCAGATGCGCGAGGACTACCCCGAGTTCTTCCTGAACAAGGGCGACATCCTCAAGCTCCTCAAGGTGGAGGAGCAGCGGTACCGGGAGACCCTGGAGAAGGGGCGCGCCATCGTGGGCCGCATGGAGGGCGAGCTCCGCGCCGCTGACAAGACCTTCGGCGTGGATGCGCTGCTCGAGCTCTACGACAGCCACGGGCTCAACCCGGACGTCGTACGGGAGTTCTCGACCCTCCCGGTGGAGGTACCTGACGACTTCTACGCGCGGGTCGCGCAACGGCACATCCAGCCCGTGCGGGAGGCCGAGAAGAAGCCCGCGGTTCCGGACGACCTGCCGCTGACCAAGCTCCGTGTGTATGAGGACCGCCGCAAGCGCGTCTTCCGCGCGAAGGTCCTCGCGGTCCATGGAGAGGCCGTGGTCCTGGACCAGACCTACTTCTACCCGGAGGGCGGTGGCCAGGAGGCGGACCACGGGACCATCGGGGGATACGAGGTCCATGACGTGCAGAAGGTCCGCGGCTCCGTCCTCCATCTCGTTCGGGGAGACGCGTCGCGGCTCGTGGGCAAGCGGGTGCGATGCGAGATCGACGCGGAGCGGCGGGACGCCCTGACCCGGAACCATTCGGCCACCCACATCGTCCTGGGTGCGGCGCGGAAGGTCCTGGGGAACCACGTCTGGCAGGCGGGCGCCCACAAGGCCCAGGAGTTCGCGCGCCTGGACATCACGCACTACGACGCCCTGTCCGAGGACGAGGTTGCCCGGATCGAGGACTTGGCCAACGGCCGCGTCCTCCAGGACGGGCTCGTTCGGTCCAAGTTCATGCCGCGGGACATGGCCGAGCGGAAGTACGGATTCCGTCTCTACCAGGGGGGCTCGGTCCCGGGCGGAGAACTCCGGGTTGTGGAGATCCCGAAGTGGGACGCGGAAGCGTGCGGTGGCACCCACGTCTCCAACGCCGCGGACGTCGGCTTCATCAAGATCCTCCGCACGACGCGCATCCAGGACGGCGTCGTGCGCATCGAATACGCCGCGGGAACGGCCGCCCTCGCGGCCGTCCGGGCCCAGGAGCGCGAGCTGACCAAGGCCGCGGAGGCCCTCGGCGTAGGCACGAGCCAGGTGGCCTCCGCGACGGACCGCATCCTGGAGGAGTGGCACGAGCAGAGGCGCCAGCTCGAGCGCGTCCGGGCGGACCTCGCGGGAGCTGCGGCCAAGAACCTCCTCGAGGGCGCCGTGAACCTGGGCGGCGTGAAGGTCGTCGTCCGCCAGATCGACGGGGAGATGCGCGACCTGATGGCCCTCTCCAAGGAGATCTGCGCGGATCCCAAGGCGCTGGCCATCCTCGGGGCCCGGTCGGCCTCGGGCGCGAGCCTCATCGTCTCCCACGGGACGGAGGTCCCCGTGGACGCGCGGGCCATCTTCCAGGAAGCCGTGAAGTCCATCGAGGGCAAGGGAGGCGGCCGGCCCGACTTCACGCAAGGCGCGGGGCCGCGGAGCGACGGACTCACGGAAGCGTTGGAGACCGCCCTGCGGCTGGCCCGGGAGCGCATTTCGACGCCGAGCGGGTGACATGGAGCGACCCCCCTGGCGACAGCGGTTCAAGGAATACAGCGAGATCACGGAGCTCGGGCCCATCGCCCGGCGCTACTTCGTCATCGGGGCCTTCGACGGGGCTCTCACGATCCTCGGGATCATCGTGGGTGCGGCGGCGTCCGGAGCGGGCGACGCGGAGAGGGGCCTCGTCCTGACGGCGTCGGTCAGCGCGGCCATCGCGCTCGCCGTGTCGAGCGCCGTGGGCGCGTTCGAGGCGGAGCGCGTGGAGAAGAAGCTGGACATCGGCACCTTGGAGCGGGCCATGCTCACGCGGCTCAGCGAGGAGCACAAAGGCGCCTTCCGGTTCGCGGCCTACGCGAGCGCCCTGGTCCATGGCGTCGCGCCGCTCATCGCCGCGCTGCCACCCGTCGTACCCTTCCTTCTCTTGCCGTTCCAGCAGGCCATCCCGGTCGCCGTCGCGGTGACCCTCGTGTTCCTGTTCGCCATGGGCGCGTACCTGGGCAGCATCGTCCGCGAGCGGCTCGTGTACACGGGACTTCGGTTCGTCGCGGCGGGGCTCGCGACCGCCGCGGTTCTGTGGCTCCTCCGGGGCGGCGTCCCATGACTCCGGCCGCAGCTTCAAATAGTGTCAGGCGTTGAGACGCCTCATGCTGTCCGCGGACCAGGAAATCGAGCGCCTCCGCGAGACCGTCGCGCGGCACTTCACGGTCTACGGCGTGGTCGTCACGCCCCTCGCGCTGACCTTCCAGGTTGCCCAGCCCGCGGACGGGAACGTGGAGAGACCCTTCGACGGGCTGCGGCAGGAACTCGTGCCGAAGGACTACATCCCCTCCCTGACCAGGGAACGGGGCGAGCTCCTCGTCCACGTTCAGCGCCGCCCGAAGCAGCGCTTCACGGGCCGCTCCGTGAACCTGGCCATGCTCGTCATCACGATCGTGACGACCGTGTTCTTCGGCGGTGCCTGGAACTGGTCCCAGTACGTGAACGAGCAGCTCCTGTCCGTCGACGCCATCCTGAACGGCACGCTCTACTTCACGCTCCCCCTCCTGGCCATCCTGGGCTTCCACGAGATGGGGCACTACGTGGTCGCCAAGCACTACAAGATGCAGGCTTCGCTCCCTTTCTTCCTCCCGAGCGTGCCGCCCCTCGGCACGTTCGGCGCGTTCATCAGCATGCGGGATCCCTTGCCGAGCCGCCGCGCGCTCCTCGACGTCGGCGCGTCGGGCCCCCTCGTGGGGTTCGCCATCGCGATCCCCGTGACCCTCGCGGGCCTCTTCCTAACGGCGGCCAACCCGCATCCCCTCCTGCCCGTCTCGGGCCAGTACGAGATCATCAACCCCTCCATCTTCTACGGCTTCCTGCAGCTGTTCTTCCCGCTTCCCGCGAACACGGCCCTCCATCCGCTCGCCTTCGCGGGCTGGGTCGGACTGTTCGTCACCGCGATCAACCTCCTCCCCGCGGGCCAGCTGGACGGCGGCCACATCGCCCGCGCGCTCCTCGGGGAGCGGCAGGGGTCCCTCTCCTGCGGAGCCCTGCGCCTGCTGGTCCTCCTCCGCGCCTGGCACCCGGGCTGGCTCATCTTCGCGTTCCTCATCCTGAGCGTCGGCGTGCGGCAGCCGCCCCCGCTGAACGACCTGAGCCGCTTGGACGCCGGCCGGACGGCCGTGGGCATCTTGGCCGTGGCCATCCTCCTCTCGACCTTCGTCGTGCAGCCCTTCGAGTTCCAGCCGACCTCGCGGGGACTCGCGTTCCAGACCGTGGCGGGACAACCGCTCTCCGTCCTCAACGCCACAGTCGCGCTCGGTGCCACCGTCGTGCTGATGTTCGCCCTGAACGACTCGAGCCCCGCCGCGGAGACCGTGCATCTCCAGCTCTCCGCGAACGACCTCACGAATCTCAAGAGTGCCGGCTTCGCGCTGGCCTTCACGACGATCGAGATCGGCAGCGTCACGGTCAGCCCGAACGCGGAACAAGCGAACTTCACCACGAGCCCGGGCACGACCGCGGCGGTCCATCTCGCGGTGACCGCGCCGGCATCCCTGTCCGTCGTGCCGGCCACCTGGACGTTCGGCGTCCAGGCGAAGGCGGCGACCACGGGCGCCTCCGCGGATCTCACGGTGAACCTCACGGTCACCTGAGGTAGACGCAGAAGTTGCGCGCGAGGGATCGGTGCACACGCATCGTGTGGCACTCGACGAGCTCCAGACGGTCCTGCCCGACCTTCACCGCCTCCTCGGAGGGGAGTACGATGGCCACAAAGCGCCCGGGAGAGAGCGCGTCGGCGAAGCTGCGGAAGGCGCGGTCGTAGAGTTCCAGGACGGGCTCGCCGCGGGACGAGGACGCGCGGCCGTACGGCGGATCCGCGGCGAAGCCGTCGAGCCGTCCGGCCTTCCATGGGCCGCGGCCCGCGTCGGCCACCAGGTACGCGGATTCCGCGGCGAGGTCCCGCAAGGACCTGCGGGTCCCTACGACCATCTTCCGGCGGACGTCGGAGGCGAGGGGACGCAGTCCGAGCCTCGCGGCCTCCAGGATGATCCCTCCCGTGCCGCAGAACGGGTCGGCCAGGATCCCTCCCGTGGGCACGCGGGACAGGTTCACGAGGGCCCGCGCGAGCTTCGGGTGGAGCGAGATGGGCAGGCGGAAGCTGCGGTACGTCACCGTCCGGGCCTCCATGCTGTGACGGTCCACCCGGTGCAGGACGCGTCCAAGGACGTATTCCTCGCCCACGAGGACGCGGAAGTCGATCGAAGGGGAGACGAGGTCGACCCTCCCGGTCCTGCCGAGGTCGGCTCCGAGAGGGCCCTCCACCGCGGAGCGGTCGAGATCGGGGGCCAGGGAGCGGGCCCGCGTGCGGAACGTCCGCCCCGCCAAGTCCAGGGAGCGGGCGAACCTCCGCAGATCCTCGAGGTCCCCGTGGGCGAGCTCCTCGCAGACGACATGGGCCAGTCCGAGCCGCCCCGCAGCCCGCGCGACGGCGCCCACGGCGTCGAGCCGGAGGACCTTGGACGACCAGGACGCCTCCCGCAGCTCGACGTGCTCCGCCTCGAAGGCGGCGAGCGCTTCGGCCCGCGGCAGGGTGGGATGCTCCCCGGAAAGCTCGATCCAGAGGCGCACGGCCCGCGATGCCGGGAGGGGCTCATGAGGATGCCGACGACCGTCACGTTGAAAAGGAGACGGGTCTTCGCGGGAGCCCGTTGCAGATCCGGCCGTTCATCCCGAACGACATCCCCGCGGTCGCCACCATCGTGCGCGAGGCGCTTCGGGAGAACTACCCGACGTCTCTCTACCTGGACATCCACCGCTGGTGGCGGGACGGGTTCCTCGTGGCCGACCTGGACGGCCACCCCGTGGGGTTCCTCGCGGCCGTCGTGTCCGCCGAGGGCCAGGCGCGCATCCTCATGTTCGCCGTGGCCGCGGGCTTCCGGGACCGCGGCATCGGCACGCAGCTCATGAACGCGTTCATCGCACGGTGCGCGGAGCGGGGCATGCGCCGGATCGAGCTCGAGGTGCGCAAGTCGAACGAGCGGGGCATCCGGTTCTATCAGCGGTACACCTTCGAGATCGGCTACCTGATGCCCGCCTTCTACACGGACGGCGAGGACGGCTACAAGATGTTCAAGGCCCTGTGAGCGGGTCGCTCACTGGTAGCCTTGGACGTCGTCGCCCTCGTGGACGTTCCAGTAATGGTACGGAGACGATTCCTTCTGGGCCGCGGACATGTCCGTGCCCACGCCGGCCGTGTAGGAACCGTACCGCTCCTTGATCTGCTCCTCGATGGTCCGGGCGATCTTGATCGCGCGCTTCACGTGCTCCGCCTCGATGAGGGAGGCGTTCTCGGTGACCGCGATGTCCCCGGCGGACCGGATGAGGCCGCCCAGCTCGCGCAGGCGCAGGGTGAGCGCCTTGTCCTGGTTGTCCAGGGTCTTCGCACGACGCCGCGCCTCCTCGATGACCGCCCCGACCGCCTCGGACGTGGCCGCGGGGATGCGCTTGTCGATCGCGATCTCTTGGGCGACGAACTGGGCGAGCTTCGCGCGGTTCGTCTCGTTGCCCGGCATGGTCGTCTCGACGAGGACTTCGTAGCCGCCCCCCGTGATGCGCGACCGCAGCGGGGAGAGGATGTGCGGGAGGTCCTGGATGTTGCACGCGCCCACGAAGATGAAGTCGCACGGGACGCTGTCCACCTTGACGCTCGCGCCCGCGCTCTGCGGGTTGCGTCCCGAGATGGGGAAGCGCTTCTCCTGCATCGCGGTCAGGATGTACCGCTGGAGGTGGCCGAGCTGGGGGAGCTCGTCGATGAACAGCACGCCTTGGTGGGCTTCGTGGATGGATCCCGCGACCACGCGGTCGTAGGGCTGCGTGCCGAGCTGCGGGTGGCCTCCGTACGGGTCGTGCCGCACGTCGCCCAGGAGCTCCGTCTCGCTCGCCCCGGTCGAGAGGACGAACGGACTCCGGGTGATGGGGACGAGGACCTTGCGCGGGCTCTCCTTCTCCATCTCCCGGCGCTTCTCCAGGGCCTTCTGGTCCAGCACGCGGACCATCTCGCCCGCGCGCTCGTAGACGACGACCTCCTCTTTGCCGAACTGGTTCCGGGTCGTCGTCACGCGGTCGCGGCCGCCCATCTGGGCCAAGGTGACCTCGAAGATGCCGCTGAACAGGTCCCCGAAGGGATTGCCCGCGTTGCTCCCCTGGGCGACCGTCTTGGGCCGGGAGCACTTGGGGCACATCCGCTCCGTGGGCGAGGAGTACGTACCGCAGTGGACGCACTTGTAGCCGAGGCGCTCCGCGACGTTGATGGGCGCCTCCTTGGGGTCGATCAGGTCCCCCTCGGCGCCGGCCATGCGGCTCTCCTCCGCGACGACCTCGTCCCGCCGCCGCACCTCGACCAGGGGGCGCTCCGGGTTCTCCGGGTTGTGGACGATCCGGATCTCCTCCGTGACCGAAGGCAGATGGAGGGAGAGCGCCTGGGCGATCATGGACTTGCCCGTGCCGGGCGGCCCCACAAGGAGGAGATGCCTCCGCTGCTTGGCCGCGACCCGGGCGAGCTTGACCGCCTCGTCCTGCCCGATGACCCGCTTCATCGGATCGTCCGGGATCAAGATGTCCGCGGTGGTCTCGAGCTCACGGAGGGAGAAGCCCTCGTCCGCGGTCAGCCCCTTGGTCTGCGCGATGGACGCCACCCCGCTCAGGGCGAGAGGTCGCTCCGGGTCCAGACCTCGACGCCCGCGGGCTGCTTCGTGATCGTGCCCATTTTCGTGCCGACCACGGAGTGCATGTTCATCTCGGACGCGATGTCCAGAATCCGCTGGGTGATGATCCCGTCGAACACGAGGGCCCGGGTCTGCTTGGACGTCTTCAGGGTGTCCACGAGCTCCCGCACGGGAACCTCGGCCACCACGCCGTCGCCGTCATCCAGCAACCGGGCCTTGGACGAGCCGCCCATGGCCAGCAGCATGTCGCGATACTTCTCCAGGCGCGGGTTCAGGGTCTTCGTCGTGGGCGTGAGCGCGGGCTCGCGGGACTCGCGCGGCTCCCGGGGTTCCCGGGGCGCTCGCTCCTCGCGCGGCTCCGGGTGGAGCTCGCCGCGAGGCTCCGGCCGCCCTTCGCCTCCCTTGGGCCCGGCGGCGGCCTCGGGGAACTCGGACTCGGCCTTGTAGACCTGGCCCGTGAGGCCGTACATCTCGATGTACTGGTCCGCGGGAATCTTGTTCCGCAGGGCCTTCATGATCTGCTTCTGGGTGAGCTCCTCGACCTCCTTGCCGCGCGGGGCGCGGGCGATGAAGTCGACCTCGGCCACCTGGAGCAACTCCCGCAGGATGAGGTCGCCGCCGCGGTCCCCGTCCGCGAAGGCGGTCAGGGCGCGCTCCTTGGAGAGGTCCTGGATCGTCTTGGGCACGTTGGTCCCTTCCACGGCCACGGCGTTCTTGATGCCGCTCCGCAGGAGGTTCAGGACGTCCTGGCGGCCCTCGACCACGATGATTGCGTCGCTGTCCGCGACGTTGGGTCCGGCCGGCAGGCGCTCCGGGCCAAAGGACACGATCTCCGCGACGGTCACGCTGCCCCGGACCTCGTCCAGGAGGTCCGTCCCGCTCGTCTTGGACTCCTCGACCATGGCGGCCAGGAGCTGGCGGGCGCGCTCGATGATCTTGTTCCGCTTGGAGATGCGCACGTCCTCGACCTTGTCCACCTTGATGGACGCCTTGCACGGTCCCACGCGGTCGATCGTCTCGAGCGCGGCCGCGAGGATGGAGGTCTCCACCTGGTCCAGGGACGACGGGATGAGAATCGTGCCCTCCGTCCGGCCCTTCTTGCTCTGCGCGTCGACCTCAATGCGGCCGATTCGGCCGCTCTTCTGCAGGTCCCGCAGGTCCAGTTCTTCGCCGAGGAGCCCCTCGGTCTGGCCGAAGACCGCGCCGACGACGTCGGGCTTCTCCACGATGCCCTCCGCCTCGAGGCGGGCCTGGATCAGGTACTTCGTTGTACTCGGATCGATGTTCATGTTTCACGTTCCGGGAGGCGTCGACCGCTACTCACGTCCCGCCTATCCGGACGGCTCTGGCGCCCCGCAGGGCGTTCTTCTCGGCTCCCAGGTCGGGAGGAGTGAAAGGAGGATTCGGATGAGTGGGACCGATGATGCGCGGTTCGACCGCTATCCCGAGTCGTCACTGGAGGCGGCCCTATTTAAATATTCTTGAGGCGCCGTTATCAATCCTGGGAACGCCGGCGGGTGTCGCGCGAGCGCGCGCGTTCCGAGTAGTACCGCTTGGAGGGTCGCTGCTGGTTCCGGGAGGCCGCGAGCTCGGCCACCCGCTCCACGAAGCGATGCAGGGACTCCACGTCCTTGATATCCTTCCGGCAGAGGAGGGTCAGCCGGGCCCGCAGCTCGTCGTCGTACCGCATCCCGCTCGCCGTGAGCGCGTCGCGCAGGTTGCGGGCGAGCCGTCCGCCCCGGACGTCCCAGTCCGTCAGGATGATGGCCTCCCGGTGCTCGCGGGCGAGGGTCTCGCAGAGGGCGAGGATGGAGTTCCCGCGGTTCAGCACGCGGACGTCGCCGAGCACGCCCAGTTCGTGAAGGGCCCGGCGGTCGTACTCCCCTTCCACAATGACCGGGACGAAGCGGTTCTTCTCGATCAGGTCGTCGAGCACGCGCTCTAGGTCGTCGTGCAACTCGACGTAATCCATCAGAGACCCCTCAGTCCAAGACGTTCCTCGATGCGCTCCCGGGGAAGCCCCTGGATCGCGACGGTCTTGCGTCGGCTCCGGTGGCCCGCTGCGATGCGGAGGGCGGAGTGCGGGAGCCCGAGGCGCTGGGCCAGGAACCGGAGCAGCTCCGCGTTCGCGGCCCCCTCGGTCGGCTTCGCGGCCACGCGCACGACGACCCCGTGCCTCCACGGGTCCGTGCCGCGGATCTCCGTCCGCGCGGCGCTCGGCGTGACGACCACGTCGAGGAGGACCACGCCTCGACCCGCGTTCTCCCGGACCATCGCGGGCGGCGGCCTATGCACGCTCATCGTGGTTCACTATCGTTGCGCGGGAGATATGTCTTCCGGCGAGGAAGGAGACGAGGGACTCCGGGCGACCCGGGGCGACGGCATCTTATAGCCACCTGGGGATAACGTCGACGTGCCTGGGGAGGAAGAGGTTAACTTCGAGCGTGTGACCAAGGTCTACCGCGAGGAAGGCGGGAAGAAGACCCTGGTCGCCCTCGAGGAGGACTTCTACGACAAGCTCGCGGCCTACGTGAAGCGGCTCGAGGAGGTCTCCAACAAGGAGACGCAAGCCAATCCCAACTCCCCGAAGGCCCTCATGCTCCAAGACGAGCTGCGGAAGGTCCTCAAGCGACGGGAGCAGATCTTCACGTACCGCGAGCGGAAGCTGGCTCTGCTCGCGTCCAGCAAGGCCAGCGGCGCCGAGATCGAGGTGCTGACCCTCCCGCGGCAGGACCGCATCCTCTTCGACCAGATGGTCGCCCTCCTCCGGAAGACGCGCGCGGACGCCTTCGGGGGCTCGCCGTTCGGAAGCGAGGCGGGGCCCACGGAGACGGCCCCACCCGCCGAATCGCCGCCAGCCACCGCGGCCCCTGAGAAGAAGCCGGCCGGCGGAATGAAGGTCCTCTCCAGCGAGGAGACGAAGAGGCCCAAGGTCGCCCCCAGCCTCAAGGACCACGTGGTCGTCCACGTCCTCGAGGACCTGCCGCCGTTCGCAGGACTGGACACCACCTACCATCTGCGGAAGGAGGACGTGGTCACCCTGCCCAAGACGATCGCGGAGATCCTCGTGAGCCGCGGCAAGGCCCGCATCGTGCAGATGCCCGGGGTGAGCGCGTGAATCCGAACGCCCTCCCGAACCGCCGGCGGATCGCCGTGCGCCTCCTTCTCCTGGAGGCCACCCTCCTCGTCGCGATCCTCGGCGCCTTCGCGCTCGTGGTCGAGTGGCGCGTAGGAGCCGGGTCCCTGGCCCTGTTGGTCGTGCTTGGAGCTGCCCTCATCGCTCCCGCCCTCGGCGTGGAGTGGTACCTGGTCGTGCGGAACTGGAAGCGCCTCGACGCGGAGTCCGGAGGCGACGGACCGGCGCCGTGAGCCGGCCGACGCAAGCATTAAGTAGTTCCCTCGCCTAACGATGAAGGCTCTCTGTGGCACATGGGCTCCGCACGCTATCGCGTCCCGTTTCTGTGCCCGAGAACGTGTGCACCCCCGACGCTCGCGGGACGTTCGGCGGGGAAGAGGTAGAGGCCGCGGGAGGAGGTCCGCTCCGAGTGTACCGCGCGCCGCTGATACCGATCATATGCATCCTGGACGTGTGCTAAGCCGACAGGTCAGTGGCTAATGCGCTGTCTGGGGAATGGCTCGGCTCGGGCGCCGACGAAGGACGTGCCAAGCTGCGAAATGCGTCGGGTAGGCGCAAGAAGCCTGTGATCCGACGATCTCCGAATGGGACCTCCTAACCGCGAGGTTGTTCCGTGAGGAACGGGAACCCCCGGAATCGAAGCATCCTAGTACGGGGAGGAAAAGAAACCAATCGGGATGCCCTCAGTAAAGGCGATCGAAGAGGGTACAGAGCAAACCGAAGCCTCCGTTGAAAGACGGCGGCGGTGTGGTGTTCGGACTCCGGCACACCTTACCCTGTCAACTCGAACTCCGGTGGAATGCCGCGACCAAAGAGGGTGACAGTCCCGTAGAGGCAAGCGGGGAAGGTGATTCGGGGTATCCAGAGTAGCGTGCGTCGGAAATCGCGCGCGAAGGTGGGTGGCATAAACATCCAACTCTAAACACGACCCGAGACCGATAGTGCACTAGTAGCGTGAGTGAAAGCTGAAAAGTGCCCTTGACGGGAGGTAAAAAGAGCCTGAAACCAGACAGTTACAGACATACACGGCACGCAAGCGACGAAGTCCGCAAGGATGGAGCGGTGTCGTGTTATCCGTTGTGAATAACGGGCCAGGGAGTTCTAATCCACGGCGAGGTTAACCGCTTCACGCGGGAAGCCGAAGCGAAAGCGACATGCGCGCAACGCCGCAAGGCGCCAGGCGCGTCGTGGGCTCGCGAGGAGTCGTGGGTGCGATGCCCGAAGCCGGTCGATCTATGCCTGGGCAGGCTGAAGCCTTCCGAAAGGGAGGTGGAGGGCCGAACCCGTGTTGATGTGCAAATCACTGGGGTGACCTGGGCATAGGGGTGAAAGGCCAATCTAGGCCGGGAATGGCTGGTTCCCCTCGAAATCAGTCGCAGCTGGACCTCGGCGGAGGTTAGGCCATGGGGTAGAGCTACCGATTGGATGCTAAGGCGGAGAAATCCGTCGGTGTCCTGTCGAACTCCAAATCCGTGGTCGCCGTAGATGCCGGGAGTCGAGTGCCTGGGGTAATCTTGGCATTCGTAAGGGAAACCGCCCAACCTGCAGTTAAGGTCCCTAAGTGCCGACTCAGTGCGAATACCAAAGGGAGTTCGTAGTCTCAGACAGCTGGGATGTGGGCTTAGAAGCAGCCATCATTCAAAGATAGCGTAACAGCTCACCAGCCGAGATTATGGGCCCCGAAAAGGGACGGGGCTTAAGTCGGTCACCGATACTGCAGAGCACCGAAAGGTGATCTTGTAGAGGGGTGTCGTGCGCGGGTCGAAGTCGGGCCGTGAGGTCCGGTGGACCGCGTTCGAATAAGGATCCTGGGAGGAGTAGCAGCAAAGTGCGGTGAGAATCCGCACCGCCGAAAGGGCCAGGGTTCCTCGGCAACGCTCGTCAGCCGAGGGTTAGTCGGTCCTAAGTGTTCCCCTAACCGAGGAACGCGAAAGGGAGGCAGGTTAATATTCCTGCACCATGCGGAACCCTGTCCAACGTCTTAGCATCGCGGTAGGTGGAGTCGTCTTGCCTGGCGATTCAACCGTTGAAACCCCTGGAGTGCCGTCATGGCGAGAAGGGGGCGAAGGCGGGAGTACGGGGGCAACTCCGTCCGCTGATCCGCGGTGCCCGTGAAAACGGCGTTGGAGTCATTCCGTGTGTCCGTACCTAGAACTGACACAGGTGCCCCTGGGTGAAAAGCCCAAGGCGTGTCGGCGAAAATCCACGCGAGGGAATTCGGCAAATTAGCCCCGTACCTTTGGTATAAGGGGTGCCAGCCGCGCGAGCGGCTGGTCGCAGTGACAAGGGAGCCCCGACTGTTTAACCAAAACACAGGTGGCCGCCAGATCGAAAGGTTGTGTACGGCCGCTGAAGCCTGCCCAGTGCTGGTATCTGAAAGCTCGTTTCAACGGGACGAAGGACCAGTAAACGGCGGGGGTAACTATGACCCTCTTAAGGTGAGAACGTCGCCTTAACAAAAATCGGCCATATGCGGGGAACCCCGAGTATCCGTGCGTACTGCAGCCGCAGTAACAATCGCACGGTGCGGACAATCCGCAGGGAAGGCCGGCCCCGGGAACGAGGTCGGAACCCTCAGAGACTTTACGCCGATCACCGCGGAAGCGGTGAAGATAAAGTCCGACCCCCATGGCGACATGGGGAGGCCGCGAGAAATCGCGACCCGCCTATTCCCTCGATGTGAACACGAACGTGTACGCGCGAGGGAGAGGTCTCGAAAGCAACAGATGTGAGCGTAATACCTTGTCGCTTAATTGGCGACTTGCATGAAGGCCCAACGAGAGCTCTCCTGTCCCCGCGTGGAGGCCGGTGAAACTGACGTACTGGCGCACAGTCCAGTACCTTCCACCTGAAAGCGAAGACCCCGTGGAGCTTTACTGCAGTCTGTCGCTGCCGTATGAGTTTGGATGTGTAGCGTAGGCGGGACTCGTTACAAAGGGCCGACCGCTAGGTCGGCACCGAGAGGCCGATGAAACACCGCCCTTCTGGATTCGTACGGCTTACCCCTTCGGAGGGACAACGATAGGTAGGCAGTTTGGGTGGGGCGCCACGCCCTCAAAAAGATAACAAGGGCGCCCAAAGGTTGGCTTAGGAGGGTCAGAAATCCTCCGTTAACTGTAAGGGGAAAAGCCAGCCTGACGTGGACTTGCCCAACGAGAGTCCACGAGAGGAAACTCGGGCCTAGCGAACCCATGAGCCTGATTTGTGCGGGCCATGGATGACAGAAAAGTTACCCCGGGGATAACTGAGTCGTCTCCGGCTAGAGTTCCTATCGACCCGGAGGCTTGCTACTTCGACGTCGGCTCTTCCTATCCTGGTGGTGCATGAGCTGCCAAGGGTGGGGTTGTTCGCCCATTAAAAGGGATCGTGAGCTGGGTTCAGACCGTCGTGAGACAGGTTTGTTGCTTTTTGGTGGAAGCGCTTTGATGCCTGAGGGGAAGGTCCCTTAAGTACGAGAGGAACGGGGGATCGGCGCCTCTAGTGTATGGGTTGTCTGGCAAGGCATTGCCCAGCAGCCACGCGCCATGCGGATAACGGCTGAAAGCATCTAAGCCGGAAACCGTCCTCAAGACGAGGCATCTTACGGCCGCGGTAATCGACCGCGTTGATAGAGCGGGGGTGTACGCAGGAAGTTCGCAAGAGCGACCTGTTCAGCCCGCCGCCACTAACCGCCGTAGCCACACTAGCACCCGTCGGTGGTGCGTTGGCGGCTTAGCCGTCAAACAGGACGCCTATGATCGGTACCCGTGATTTTCCCGCGAGTCGTTTCGGACTGAGCGGAAGCGTTCCCCACCGGCACGTTTATTCGGACTCCAGAATCTCTTCCGGACATGGCCACGACCAGTTGGGAGCGGCTCGCGGACTGGTACGATGCGAAGCAGGGCGATGAGGGCGACCTCTGGCACCGAACCCTGATCGATCCGACCTTTCTCCGGGTCGTCGGGGACGTGCATGGCCTTCGCCTGCTGGACCTGGCCTGTGGGAACGGCTACCTCTCGCGGAGGTTCGCCCGCGAGGGCGCGACCGTGGTGGGCGTGGACGCCTCGAGCCCGATCATCCGGCGGGCCCGGGCGCGGGAGGCGAAAGAGCCTTTGGGCATCCGCTATCTCGTCGCGGACGCCACGCGGCACATCCCGCTGGAGTCCGGGAGCTTTGATATCGTGGCCTCGAACATGGCCCTCATGGACATGGAGGACGTCGAGGGTGCCATCCAGGAGGCTGCGCGGCTGCTGAGATCGGGCGGGCGCTTCGTCGCGAGCCTCTGCCACCCCTGCTTCGACCAGGGGCCCAGCTCCACGTGGATCCTGGAGCGGTTCTTCCGGACGACGAAGGTCTGGAGGAAGGTCGCGCGGTACCGTCACCCGTTCGCGGACGAGATGCCCTGGGGGATCGAGGAAAGGACCGTCACGACGGTGGGCTACCACCGCCCGCTCTCATGGTACGCCCGCGTCCTCCGGGATGCGGGATTCCTCATCCGTTCTCTCGAGGAGCCCGAGCCCACCCCGGAGTTCATCGAGGGGAGCCCGCAGGGACACTACGTGGTGGAGATCCCGCTCCACCTGGTGATCGAGGCCGTCCAGTGGCCGACTCGGGCTCGCCCGCCCCGGTCCCGGGCACGCCCCGCGCAGACGGCGAGCCGGCGCAAGACCCGATCGCCCAAGGCTTCGGCCACCCGCTGAGATCCTCCCGGAACCGGACCGCCCACCGGAACGTTTACGTCCCGACCTCGCTTGGCGAAGGCGTGGTTCGAGTCCCCCTCATCATCGATTCGAACGAGCCCGAGGACATCCCGGAGAAGCTCCAGGAATTCGGTGTCGAGTTCGAGGTGAGGAAGATCGCGCCGGGAGACTATGTCCTGGGCCCGGTCGGCATCGAGCGCAAGACCCTGACCGACTTCTTCAGCAGCCTGGTCAAGAAGCGGCTCTTCGAGCAGGTGCAGCGTCTGCGGGACGCCTACCCGCAGCCCCTCGTCATCCTCGAGGGGGATCTCGCCGAGATCTCCACCTTCCAGCATCCGCAGGCCATCCTGGGCGCGCTCCTGTCCATCGAGACGACGGAGCGCGTGCCCGTCCTGAACACGGCGGACAAGGACCAGACCGCGCTCCTCCTGAGCGTCCTCTGGAAACGCCAGGACAAGGGCGCTGCGGAATACGGCCTGCGGCACAAACCCAAGGCGATGACTCGGGACCAGCGGCAGCGGTTCCTCGTGGAAGGCCTGCCGAGCGTGGGAGAGACCCTCGCGCGGAACCTCCTGGAGCACTTCGGCACCGTGCAGGCCGTGTTCAACGCCTCCGAGGAGGACCTGAAGCGAGTCGCCAAGATCGGGGATGTGAAGGCCGCGGAAATCGTGCAGCTCGTCCGCGCGAAGTACGAGGCCCCGCAGAAACGGCTCGACGCGCCCTCCGACGAGAGCGCGGCCCTTTGACAACAGGTTTATGACACGTCCCCCCGCTGGACGCCGCGGGATGCATTCCACGGAGTCGACCCACTGGGCCCACGCGGAGCGTTCCGCGCCTCCGTCCGGCTTCCGGGCGCAGCTCGCGCGCGGCCTCCATCTCACCGGGATCAGCCTGCGCGTGCTCGTGCACGACCCGCACCTCCTCGCCCTCCCGTTCCTGGCCCTCGTGTTCAGCGGGTTCGTCTGGCTCCTCGTCTTCATCAGCTTCTGGGCCGTCGGCTACTCGCCCGCGGCGGCGTCCTCCACGATCCTCTATCAGGAGATGTTCGTGGCCTACCTGCTCACGTACTTCCTGTGCACGTACTTCATGGCGGCCATCGTGGGCGCCGCGGACACGCGACTCCAGGGGCACCGCCCGACCGTCTCGGACGGATTCCGCGCGGCGAACGGGTGCTTCTTCCGCATCGTCGCCTGGAGCCTGTTCGCCGCCACGTTCGGCGTCCTCCTGCGGCTCGCCTCCTTGCGGTGGGAGCAGGCGGGGAGGATCCAGGCCCGCATCCTGGGGAACCCGGGCCCCTCGCCGGCGTTGTCGGGCCTGCCGGCGTGGGCGTGGGGCGCCCCCGGCCCCGTCGGGGCGTCCCGCCGCAGCCGCCACCTGGTCCGCGAGCGCTGGGGCTCCCACCCGAGCGGCGTCCTGGGCACCGGCGTCGTGTTCCTCCTCCTCTGGCTCTGCGGGTTCGTCCCCCTGCTCTGGGGAATCCTCGGAGACGGCGGCTATCTCGGGGTCGGCCTCGCGGTGCTCCTCTGGCTCGGGCTCATGGCCCTGTGGTCCGTGGTCCACGGGATCCTCGTGACCAGCCTGTACCACTACGCCACGGAGAGCAGCGCGGCCTTCGGGTTCAGCTGGAAGGCGCTGAACCACCCGTGGATCCGCTAGGCGCCGTCGCGAGGAAGGCCCGCAGAACCTCCTCGTGGGGCGCGTCCGTCCGGACGCCGCGCGGATGGAAGTGGGTGCGCTCCGCGCGGAAGCCCACGGCCCGCAGACTTTCCAGGAAGCGGTCGAGCTTGGGCGGCGACCCCCGGAGGCGCTTCGCCATCTCGTCCGTGGTCACGAAGAAGGGCGGCAGGTCGATCTCCCGCCGGAGCGTGTCCAGGAGCCGTCCCCCGGCCGCGGACGTCCATTCCGAGGGGGACAGGGACCGCACGAAGGCGGGATCCCCGAGGGGTCCCGTCCAGAGGGGGCCGATCGCCTCGGGCTCCCGTGCGTCGACCCGGCGGAACACCCCCTCCCGGTCGCGGAGGTAGTAGCCGAGCTCCGCTGGGGGCTCCTTGAGCCCGTCCAGCACCCGGAGGTGCACGCGGAAGAAGTGCTCCGCGGCGAAGGCGAGCTGGGGTCGGATCCCCTTGGCGTGGGCCTCCGCGACGCGGGCGATGTATCCCAGGAGGATCCGGAGACCGATCTCGTGGCCCTGCTCGCACCGGAGGGGATGGGCCACATAGCGGCGCTGGCACGTCTTCGGATACGTCCCGCAGAGAGGTGCCGTGTCCGTGGCCGTGATCCCCAACCCGGAGGGCGTCTTCGCGCCGTGGAGTGCGTGCCCGAGGAACGGCGTCGGCGGTCCGAAGGGGTCGATGTCGACGTAGTCGTACGCCGTTCGGGCCAGGTGGCCTCGGAGGTCGCCGTGGAAGACCTCGCCGGCGAGGCCGTTCCGCTCGAGGTTCATGCGAATGAGCACCGCGGCCTCGGGAGACATGTCCACGAACCCCAGGTCCGGGATGCCCGCCTCGAGCCCCATGCGGACGCCCCACGCCCCGGTGGCCGCGAGACCGTCCAGCACGCGCGTCGGCCGGCCCGGCCGCCTGGCCAGCACGACCGCGCTGAGGTCGCGGTTCACCGTCATCGTGGGATTGTAGAACGGGTACGGACCCTTGGCCCCGGGCCCCTTGCGGCGCGGCACGTCGGGCACGAGCAGGCGCGCGTGGCCCTCGACGACCTCCTTGAGCGGGAAAGGGAAGTCCACGACGGCGGAATCGCAGCCGGCCAGATAGGCCTTCGGGTCAGAGGACCTCGCCCTTCATCAGCTTCACGATCTTGTAGGGCAGCAGGTTCCGGTTGACCAAGGTGACCTCGAGGATCCGCACGTCATCTCGGCGGCGGATGTCCTGCAGGAGCGGATTGCGGGACTTCTTGTGCAGGGTGAGCAGGAGCGGCTTGTCCGCCTCCAACGCGTCCTTCACGGCCTGGACGAAGTTGGGCGACTCGACCTCCATCTTCCCCACCTCGTCGATCACGATGACGTCCGCGCCGTCCGTGGCGCGCCGCAGCGCGTTCACGCCGACCTCCTCGAGCGCGCTGATGTCGATCCCGTAGCGGCCGACCATGGTCTTGGACTCGATCTCACGCGACGCGAAGACCCGCTTCTCCTTGGTCGTCCAGTCGAGGACGTAGAACCCTTCGCGGCGATTGCGCTTGACGATGGGCTCCGTGATCATGCCGCCGACCTTCTTGCCGTCGGCCTCGAGCATCTCGATGACCTTGAGAAGGCAGAAGGTCTTGCCCGCCCCGGGGAGGCCCGTGATGCCGATCTTCAACGCCTCACCCATCGGGCCAAACTCCAAGTTCACCCATAGGGCAGGGTTCTATAAAAACCGTCACCGCAGCCGTCGAGGGGCGTCAGGAGGGCTGGGCGGGGGCCCGGTCCTTCACCGGGGACGCGGGCGGCCGCGGGCTCGATACCTCGGGCCGGCGGACCTTCCGGACCATGAGGATGGGGGTCGTCGTCTTGCGGGCGATCTGGTCCTGCATGGGCCCGAACGCGAACTGGGTCAGCCGCCACTCGCTGCTCGCGCCGAGGACCAGGAGGTCGTAGTTCGCGGCCTCCGCCACGACCGTGTCCACGACGTTCCGGATGCGGACCATCTTCTCCTCGAAGGGCACGCCGTGCGTCCGGCACATCGCCGCCAGCCGGGCCGAGTACGTCCGCTCCCTCTCCGCCTCCAGGTCCGTCTGGACCACGCTCAGGATGGTGATCTTCGCCTTGTGCTTCTTCGCGAGGAGGATCGCGTAACCCGTGGCGTAGGACAGGTGCCACTCGGGCGCGTTCATGATCAGGATCCGGTCCAGCTTCTCCTTGAGCCCCGCGGCCTTGAAGACGACCACGTCGCAGGGGGCCTCCTGGACGAAGCGGTCCACGTTGGACCCGAGGATCCGACCGCGGCGCCAGCCGCCCTTCCAGCCGGCGACGAGGAGGTCGATGTCCTCGTCCCGGATGTTATCCAGAATCGCGTCGTACACGCGGTGGCTGACCTCGACTCGCGCCTTCACGTCGACCCCGGCCTCCTCCGCGCGACGCCGGAGACGGCCCAGGGCCCACCGCACCTCGCTCAGGTAGAGCCGGTCGATCGCGTCCACGGGGAGCGTCTCGGGCACCTCGACGACGTGGAGCAGGGTGAGCTCCCCGCCCTCCACCTGGGCCACCAGGGAGGCGAAGTCCACGAGCGCCGTGCGCTCGAAGTCATCGATGGGCAGCAGGATGCGGTACCGCGGCCGGGTCACGGGGAGCACGGAGCCCACGACCCGCGTGACCCCTGCGACGACCTCCTTCCTCTGGTAGAGGTAGTGCACCCCGAGGCCCAAGGCGATCCAGCCCAGGGCGATGAACCAGGCCGGCGACTCGATCGTCCACAGGCTCAGCGCGAGCATGAACTTCGTCATGATTCCGACGATGGGGATGAGCGGGAAGATGGGGATGAGGTAGTAGCGCTTCACGTCGGGCATGGTCCGCCGGAGGACGATAACGGCCCAGTTCACGAGCAGAAAGAGGAGGAGGAACATGATGTCCGCGCTCGCCGCGACCGTGTTCAGGGGCAACGCGACGACGAGGAGGATGATGATCGCGCCGCTGGTCAGGATCGCGTAGTGAGGGGTCCGCTTCTTGGGATGCAGCTCGCTCAGGAGGCGGGGAAGGGTCCCGTCGCGCCCCATCGCGAAGGCCACGCGGCTCGAGGAGAAGATGAGCGAGTTCAATGCCGCCACGGCACCCAGGACCACGCCGAAGGCGACGATGGGGAGACCGAAGGGCATCACGAGGTCGGCCAGCTCGGCCACCGCGTTCGTGTTCCCTTCCACGACACCGCCCGCGCCGGTCTGGATGAGGCACGCCGCCTGGCTGGGGCTGCAGTTGCCCGCAAGCCCCACGGCGACGAACGCGACGAGGATGAAGATCAGGGTCGAGCCGCCGATGACGATGAAGTGGGCGCGCGGGATGTTGTGTTCGGGGTGCTTGACCTCCTCGCCGGTCTGGGCGATGATCTCGTAGCCCTCGAACACGATGAACGTGAAGCCCATGGCCGCGAACAGGGTCACGAACTGGTCCCAGCCCGTGCTCCCGCGGAAGAACGGGGTGAAGTTCTGCAGGGGGACCCCGCCGTTGAGCAGGAAATGGATCATCCCGGCGACGATGAAGGCGCACACGATGCCCATGAGCACGACCGTGACGCCCGTCTCCGACCGTCCCGTGAGCTTCGTGCCACGGTAGTTCAGCCAGATGAACACAGCCGCGGCCGCGACGGCCAGAGCCTTGACCAGGACGTCCTCCCCCAGGGTGACGCCCAACAGGGTGACCTGCAGCTCCTGAATCCCGAGGAACACCTTGAGCAGGGCGACGGAGCCGAGGCCGAAGCCGAAGATGTAGAAGGACGCGACGACCATGTGGCCGAACCAGGAGAGCCATCCGCCCAGGAAGCCCCAGGGGTCCCGCATGGACCGGCGGATCCAGAGGTAGCCTCCGCCCGTCTCCGGGAAGGCGGACCCGAGTTCCATGTAGGCCATGGCCGTGAACATGGTCACGACGAAGTTCAGCCCGAAGGCCAGGATCAGGGAAGGCCCGGTGATCGCGAAGCCCGGACCCACGAGCAGGAAGATCGTCGTCCCGATCGTGGGGCCGAAACCGATCATCACGATCTCAAGGAGACCGAGGTCCCGACGGAGCTTGACCTCGACCTCGGCGCCCCGGCCCCGTACCATTGAAGGGCGGCCAAGCCCAGGGAGCGTAATTAAGGCTTTGTCGGCCCGCCGCGGACCTCCTTCAGGTACATCAACGGGTAGTCCAGTTCGGGGACGTAGCGGAGGACGGCGGTCACGCGGGCCGCGCCGACCTTGACCGTGACCTCCGCGTGGAGCATCTCATCGGACAGGCTCGCGTACCCGTAGGGACCGCGGGCGCGGAGCCGCTTCCGGTCGATCCGCACGCGAACATCCTCGACCATGGGCTGCACGCGGGTCGCGGACTCGATGGCCCGCTCGAGGTCCGCAGCAGTCGCCCGTGTGAGCGGAGCGCCGACGTACTGATGGTAGATGGAGCCCAGCTTGATGCCCGCCTCGAAGACCGCCCGGTCCCGGTCGCCGCCCGCGAAATATGTCTTCGTGGGATCCCGCGCCACGTCCTTGCCCCCGGGGGGCCAACGCGCTCGGATGATAAAGCTCCCCCGCCCATCGGCAAGCCTTTTTCGCGGGGAAGCAGATAGAGGTGGCGTGTCCGCGGGAGGCCACAAGTTCGACGCTGCCCGCCGCGCGTACCTGGATAGCGACGAGCGGCGCTCCTACCTGGATCCGGATCGCATCCTCAGGGCGTTCAGGCTGACCCGGGGGATGCGGGTCGCGGACATCGGAACGGGGACGGGGTTCTTCGCCATTCCCGCGGCGCGCATCGTGGGCCCGGCAGGGAAAGTCTATGCGGTCGATCTGGTCCCCGAGATGCTGGAGGAGCTTCAAGCCAAGCTGGCTCGCGAACCCGTGCCGAATCTGGAGGCCCTGCGGTCCACGGAAGACCGCATCCCGCTCGCCGATGCGAGCACGGACTTCGCCTTCCTCGCGTGCGTGCTCCATGAGCTGGACGGCCCGGGCACCCTCCTCGAGTGCCGACGCATCCTGACGCGGACGGGACGACTGGGCATCGTGGACTGGAAGAAGGAGGACATGGAATTCGGTCCGCCGAAAGCGCATCGACTGGACGAGGAGGAAGCCCGATCCATCCTGCGCGACGCCGGGTTCCATCCGACGACGACCTTCGAGGCAGGGCGATATCACTATGGCATCGAGGCCCGAATCCGACGAGCGTGACGACGCCCTGAAGGCCGTCACGCACATCTTCTTCGACGCGGGAGGCACGCTCCTGGCCCCGACGCCCCCGCCCGCGGAGATCTTCCGCCAGGTCCTGGAGCGGAAGGGCAAGGTCCTGGACCGCGAGACGCTCGCGGGCGCCCTGCGGTCCCCCGATCTGATCGTGACCCTGATCCGGCCCATGACGTCCAGCCTGGAACCCGAGTTCTTCCGCTCCGTGAACGCCCGCCTCCTGGAATACCTCGGACTGCGGGCGGACGACGCGGATCTGGACGACATCCACGCATCCTTCGAACGGGACGTCGTCTACCATTCCTACCCGGAAGCCCGGCGGACGCTGAAGCACCTCAAGGCCGCGGGTTATCGGACCGGCGTGATCTCCAACTTCTCCCACCGGCTTCCCCGGGTCCTCAAGGAGGCGGGCCTCGCGCCCTACCTGGACACGGTGACCTACTCCTTCGAGGCGGGGGCCGAGAAGCCCCACCCCAAGATCTTCCACGCCGCGCTCGCCCGGGCCAACGTCGCGCCTGAACGCGTCCTCATGGTGGGCGACAGCTACGAGGCGGACTACCTGGGCGCGCGGAACGTGGGGTTCCACGCGCTCCTCCTGTGCCGCCAGGGCCCCTCGCGCGCTGCGTGCCCCGCCATCCGATCCTTGATGGAGCTGCCGGCCCTGCTGGGGGCCGCTGGTTCTCGGGATTGACAAGCACGCGGGAAAGTCTTTTATCGCGCCGCGACGTGGTGAGGGATTCCCTCATGCCGCGAAAACTCATCATCGGAGTCATCGGAGCAGGCAACAAGGCGTCCCAGGAGGGCCTCCGGATGGCCGAGGAGGTCGGCTTCCTCATCGCCCGCGCGGACGCCGTCCTGGTCTGCGGCGGCCTCAACGGGGTCATGCAGGCGGCCGCCAAGGGCGCCAAGCGCGGCGGGGGCCTCACCCTGGGCATCCTGCCCACGGGCAACAAGGCGGACGCCAATCCCTACATCGACGTGCCCGTGGCCACGGCCATGAGCACGGCCCGCAACCTGGTCATCGTCCGCACCGCGGACGCCCTCATCGCGATCAACGGATCCTACGGCACCCTGAGCGAGATGGCCCATGCGTTCGACCAGGGGAAGACGGTCTTCGCCCTCCATACGTGGCCCATGGAGAAGGCCGGCGTTGAGGAGGGCTTGTTCGTCCCCGTCGCCTCGCCCAAGGAGGCCGTGGACCGCGCGGTGGAGTACGCCAAGCGCGCCCTGGCTGCGGAACGGCCCGGCGTTGCGTTCGACAGCAAGAAGACCTGAGACCGGGACGGATGGACGGGATTTCGGTCCTCCTCAGCCTTAAGTGTCGGCTTCGCTTGTGCGACCCGTGCGGTCCCTGCACCTCACCGAGGAACTCTCCGCGGCGGGCCTCCGTCCGTCCGAGGCGGAGACGGTCCGCGAACAGGTCGATGCGGTATTGCGCCGCCACCGCGACCCGGAAGATGCCGACGCCCAGATCCGAATTTGGTCCGATTTCCAGGACCTCATCCGCTCCTCCGCCCCGCTGCAGGAGTGCCACCGGGCCCGATCCGTCCTCTACGATCTCGCCTACCGCGGCCGCGACCCCGCCCGCGGTCCGGGTCCCGCCTGGATCCCTCCCGAGGACGCCCTCGCGACCACCCATCTGGGCCAGTGGATGACCCGGCGAGGGCTGACCCGCTACCGGGACCTCCATCGCTGGTCCGTCGAGCACCGCGAGGACTACTGGAGGGCCGTGATCGAGGAGCTCGGCATCGTGTTCCGGACGCCGCCGCGACGCATCCTGGACCCCCGGTCCGACCCCACCCACCCGGACTGGCTGCCCGGCGCGGAGCTCAACATCGCGGAGAGTTGCTTCCGGGCGGACCCGACCCAGGTGGCCATCGTGTCCGCCTCGGAGGCGGACCCGACCCTGCGGCGGATGACCTACGGGGACCTCCGCAGGCTGGCCTCCCGCGTCGCCCATGGCCTCGAGTCCGTCGGCGTGCGGCCGGGCGAGCGAATCGCGCTGGACCTCCCCATGACCCCGGAGTCCGTGGCCATCTACCTGGGCACGATCCTCGCGGGCCGCAGCGTGGTGGGCGTCGCGGACGCCTCTGCGCCCCTGGACGTCGAGAAGCGCGTCCGGATCGGCGGTGCGAAGGCCGTCTTCACGATCGACTCCTACGTCCGGGACGGCAAGGAGCACGGGATCTACGAGAAGGTGGTCGAGGGCCATGCGCCCCGCGCCGTGGTCCTGCCCGCGGAGGGCCATGGCTCCGTGCGTCTCCGGCGGGCCGAGGACCTCTCCTGGGAGGACTTCCTCGGGGGGAAGGATTCCTTCGAGGCGGTTCCCGGGCGACCCTCCGACGTGACCAACGTCCTGTTCTCCTCCGGCACGACGAAGGACCCGAAGGCCATCCTCTGGACCCAGGCCACGCCGATCAAGTCCGCCGCGGACGCCTACCTGCACCATGACGTCGGCCCGGAGGACGTCCTCGCGTGGCCCACGAGCTTCGGCTGGATGATGGGGCCGTGGCTCACGTACGGCAGCCTGGTCAACTGCGCGACGATGGCCCTGTACGTCGGCGCGGCCCAGCGGCGGGCCTTCGGGCGCTTCGTCTCCGAGGCGGGGGTCTCCATGCTCGGCGTGGTGCCCAAGCTCGTGCGCGGCTGGAAGGAGGAGCGGTCCATGGAGGGCCTGGACTGGAGTCGCATCCGCCGCTTCAGCTCCACGGGCGAGACGTCGAGTCCCGGCGAGATGCTGTATCTCATGGGGCTCGCCGGCTACAAGCCCGTCATCGAGTACTGCGGCGGCACGGAGATCGGCGGCGGCTACGTCACGGGGACCCTGGTCCAGCCGTGCGCCCCCTCGTGCTTCACGACGCCCGCCATGGGCCTCGACTTCGTCCTCCTGGACGAGGGCCATGCCGCGGACCGGGGCGAGGTGTTCCTCATCCCACCCTCCATGGGCCTCTCCAACGACCTGCTGAACTACGACCACCGGAAGGAGTACTACGCGGGGCTGCCGCAAGGTCCGCACGGGGAGGTCCTGCGGCGACACGGGGACCAGGTCGAGCGGCTCGGAGGCGGCTACTACCGCCACCACGGCCGAATCGACGACATGGTCAACATCTACGGCATCAAGTCGAGCGCCGAGGAAATCCGGAGCGTGCTGGCCCACGAGCTCGTGTACGACACGAAGCCCGTCGCCGTGGACGTGGGCGACACGGGACAGCACAGCCTCGTGATCTACGCGGTGCCCCGGGACCCGCGGCTGCTGGGCGACGTCGCGGCGCGCGACCGCCTGAAGCGGGACTTCGCCCGGGAGATCAAGGAGCGGCTCAACCCGCTCCTGGCCCACGTCCACGACGTGGTCCTCGTGCCCGAACTCCCGCAGACGGGACCCGGCAAGACGAAGACGATGAAGGCCCTCCGCCAGGACTACGAGTCCCGCCGCGGCGGGGACAAGGGCTCACGGTGACTTGGGCGCTGCAGCCGGGGGACGCTCCGGGGCGGTGGGGGCGGCCGGGGCGAAGCTCAAGGACCCTTTGGGCGGCTCCAGGGACCGGTTGATCGTGATCTGGGCGATGGTCCCGTAGTACTTGGCCACCTGCTCGATGGGCCGGAGGACGGTGCGGAGGAAGGTGCACGTGCTGCAGATGGCCCCCTTGCCGTCGCACTTGAGCCCGGACGCCTGGGAGAACCCCTTCAGTTCCTTCTCCAGCGAGTCCTTCAGGTCGAGCGCGTCCTCCGCCTTCTCCAGGTTCGAGGTGAAGAAGGCGGTCATCGTGAGTTCCATGAGCTTCTCGAGCTTCTCCTTCACGTCCGCGATCGCCTTCGTGAAGTCCTTGGGGATGCGGCGGGTGGGCTTCAGGAGGGAGATGCTCCCCGAGGCCAGCTCCTCCCACAGGTCCCCGACGTTCTCGAGCATGACCGCGACGACGCGGTCGCCGAGCAGGTGCCGCGGCTCCCCCTCGCCGATCTTCCCCGCGACGCTGCGGTTCTGGGCCGCGAGGATGAGCTGGCGGACGACGAGCCAGTACAGGCGGTCGACCTCCGCCTCCATGCGCACGACCTCCTCGATGTTGCCGGAGCTTGCGCCCGCGAGGATGCCGAGCGCGAGGTTCTCCATGCGGGACGTCAGGTAGTGGAGGCGCCGCAGGAGGCCCTCGATCGGGAAGCGCGTCGGCTCCGCGAAGTTCTCGATCGTCACGAACTTGGGGCCCTGGTTGACGATCGTGAGCCCGGTGAGGCCGCGGACGGCCTCGTGGATCTCCTGGAGCTGCTCGGGGGACAGTTCCTCGCGGCTGCGCACGCGGATCGTGCTGCGGCCCACGAGGTAATTCCCCGTGATGACGCGGGTGAGGGCCTCCGGGCCCTCCCACTCGTCCGCGTCGATCGTCGCCTCGGAGGTGATCGGGTGATCGTCCAGGGGCCCCGTCCGCACGCGGAGGCTGCCGTCATCCTCGACCGTGAGGGTGATGATGGCCCCGGGCTTGAGCCCGTTGATGGCGGCCCAGTCCTTCGGGAGGGAGATGCCCACGCTCGAGTAGCCGAGCTTCTGGACCTTACGCGTCTCGATTTCCATGTGGATACGTACGCATCTACACGACTAAATAGGTGTTGGTTCATTCGAATTGGACGGGGTCCGGACCCCATCCCAACGGTGCCCGACCGACCCGACCCGTACGCCGCTCGGGACGATACGACCTCCGAGCCAGCTCGAACGTATTGCAGGCGACGGCCGGACGCCCGAGGACGACAGGGCGAGAGGGCCGCTTCTCCCGGTGCGCCCTTCAGGCCCTCTGGCGCTGGCGCAGCCGCTTGAGGTCGTCCTCGCCCAGCCCTTCGATCCGCTGCGCCAGGTGGTCGACGCCGGGCCGGCCGAAGGTGCTGACGAGGCCGCCCAGGAGATCGTCGATGTAGGCGCTCTCGATGTCGCGGTACACGTAGATGTACCGCTCGCCTCCCTTGAACGGCTCGCTCCTCCGCTCGATCACGCCCTTCGCCTGGAGCCGGGTGAGGACCGTGCTCACCGTCGTGTACGCCACGGACTTCCCGCGGCGCCGCACGCCCTCCAGGACGGCGCGGGTGTTCCCTTCGTGGATCTCCTTGAGGACCGCGACGATGTCCTGCTCAAGCGGACCGAGCATACGTACTCCGACGATTGGAGTACCTACTCTTGTAGAAGATGCATGTACTGTTGGTGACAATCTCGACCTGGATGCGTACTGCGGCGCCTTCCGACTGTCCACGGCCGCACGGCATCCCCCGTCGGACGACGGCGGCGGGATCCCGAGCAGGGGAACGCGGGTCAGCCATCGTCGCCGAAACGCGGGGGCGAGGCCGTCCCCGCGGCCGGTCCCCTCCCGTCGGAGCGTATGCCGGGGTCCTCCGCGGACCCGCAGCCCGGCGCGGCCTGAGCGGCCCGACCCGACCGACTACGGCTGTAGATAGGCACGATAGGGTCACGTAACGATGTCAGATGATTGAGGTGAAAAATATGGCCTAAATCGCCAAAAAGCCTCCGACCGCGTGCCGCCTCGGGAATCGTCCGCACGCCCCGGCGGCGGGTCGCCGACGGGTCCGGACGACCGCGGAAGGGAAGATGGAACCGAGACGCGCGGCAGAAAGGAAGAGCGTGGGTCGGATCGACGCCCCGCCCTCCGCCGGCCCGGCCCCGGGGTCGGTTCCGGAATTGCCGGACCGAGCCCAGCGCGCCTTCGCCGCCCTCGGGAGCCGCGTGCGGCTGCGGATCCTCGAGGCGCTCGCCGTCCGCCCCATGAGCCTTCCCGAGCTCGCCCGCGAACTCGATCTGAACCGGACCACCCTCCGCTACCACCTGGCCGTCCTCCAGGAGCAGGGCTGGGTCCGGGAAGCCTCGCCGTCCCCGGCGCAGGGAAGCGGCCGTCCGGCGGTGCGGTACCAGGCCGCCCCCCATGCATGGGTCGGCTTTCCCGAGCGGCACTTCGAGCTCCTCGGCGAGATCGCCCTCCGCGCCCTCCTGGAGTCGACGGGGCCCGACCGCACCACGGCGGTCCTGCGGGCCCAGGGCACGACCCTCGGGCAGACGATGGTCCGGGACCTGGCGGCCCGCGCCGAGCTGAAGGAATGGTCCCCGGAGGCGTTCGAGCAGCTCGTCCTCCGCGGCCTCCTCCGCGAGTTCGGCGTCGTCGGCGCCGTGGTGGCGAAGGCCCCCACCGAGCTCACGTATCGGGTGTACACGTGCCCCTTCCTCGAGCTCGCGGAGAAGATGCCGGGGCTCGTCTGCGATGCCGTGGACGCGGGGTTCCACGAGGGGATCGACCGGTCCATGGGCGACGTGGCCACGACGAAGAACGCGTGCATGGGCCACGGGGACGCGTTCTGCGAGTACCGGATCACCTGGTCCCGGAAGCGGAGGTCGACCGACCTGGGGCCGGGAGAGGACGAGAGGGAGGGACGCCGCCGCAAGTAGGTGTTACGGATGACGGACGCCAAGGCCGAAGGGGAAGCGAGCGAGGAAGAGCCAGAGGTTCGCCGGAAGGGCATGGACCGCCGCAAGTTCCTCAAGATGGCGGGGATCGGCGCGGGCGCGGTGGCGGTCCTGGCGCTGGGCGGGAAGTTCCTGGCGGACCGGATCGTGCCGGCGACCCAGGACCCCCGCCTGCGCGGCTCGTCCGTGGACAGCTGGGTCATGATGATCGACCTGCAGAAGTGCGACGGGTGCAAGAAGTGCACCCTCGCCTGCCAGCAGGCCCACTACGTGCCGTTCGACCAGCAGTGGATCCAGGTCTACACCGTCACGGACGATACGGGCGGGACGTACAACCTGCCGCGGCCATGCATGAACTGCCGCAACGCGCCCTGCGTCCACGTCTGCCCGGTCGGCGCGACGTACGTGGACCCGGACGGCATCGTCCTGATCGACCACACGCGGTGCATCGGCTGCCGCTACTGCCTAGCGGCCTGCCCTTACGACGCCCGGTCGTTCAACTGGACGACGCCGTACTATCCGCCGGAGGCCGAGGCCCACCCGTACTCGCCCGAGGAACCGTGGCCGACGCCCAAGGGCGTCGCGATGAAGTGCATGTTCTGCGCGCACCGCGCCAGGAAGGGTCAGCTTCCGGAGTGCACCGTGGGCTGCCCCATGGGCGCGATCTACTTCGGCAACGAGAACGAGGACGCGGTGACGAACAGCGCCGGGGAGACCCTGCCGTTCCGCGCGACGCTGCAGACGCAGGGCGGGTTCCGGTGGAAGGAGGAGCTGGGCACGGACCCGCGCGTCTATTACCTGCCCGCCCGGAGGTGAGACGATGGAGACGGAGGAGTTCAACCGGCTCGTGTCCCCGATGCGCAAGACCACCTGGCGGTTCTGGGCGGTCGTCGCGCCCCTCGCCGCGATCGTCGGCCTGGGCGCGTACGCGTACCTCCAGCAGTTCGAGACCGGCCTGGGCGTCACGGGCATGAACAACTACGTGAGCTGGGGCCTGTACATCTCCGACTTCGTCTTCTTCATCGGCGTGAGCCACGCCGGGACGCTCATCTCCGCGATCCTGCGCGTGAGCGGCGCGGAGTGGCGCAAGCCCATCACGCGCATGGCGGAGTCCATCACGGTCATCGCGATCTGTGTGGGCGCGATGTTCCCGCTCATCGACCTCGGCGGCCCGATGCGGCTCCTGAACCTCGTGGAGTACGGCCGCATCCAGTCCCCGATCCTCTGGGACTTCATCTCCATCGCCACGTACCTCGCGGGCAGCCTCCTGTACCTCTTCCTCCCGCTCATCCCGGACCTCGCCGCCATCCGGGAGCAGAAGGTCGGCGGGCCGATCCGCCGCAGGCTGTACGGGTTCCTCTCGATGAAGTGGCGCGGCAGCCCGTCCCAGAAGCGTCGCCTGACGCGCGGGATCGCGATCATGGCGGTCCTCATCATCCCCATCGCGGTCAGCGTGCACACGGTCGTGTCGTGGATCTTCGCCATGACCCTCCGCGTGGGCTGGCACAGCACGATCTTCGGCGTCTACTTCGTCGCGGGCGCCATCCTCTCCGGGATCGCGACGATCATCCTCGCGATGGCCGTGTTCCGGCGGGCGTACCACCTGGAGCGGTGGATCAAGCCCGTCCACTTCCGCAACCTCGGCCTCATGATGCTCGTCATGGAGCTCATCCTGATCTACTTCACTCTGAGCGAGTACCTCACCGCCGCCTACGGATCGGAGACCGCGGACACGGAGTGGCTGCACTCCCTCGCCTTCGGGCCGTACGCGTACCTGTTCTGGGGCATGGTGGCCGGCGGGTTCCTGGCGCCCGTCTTCATCCTCGCCCTGACCCGCGTGAAGAGCGTGGCGTGGCTCGTCGTCGCCGCGGTGATGGTGAACGTCGGCATGTGGTTCGAGCGCCTGCTGATCGTCGTCCCGGCCATGGCGACGCCGCAGGTGCCCGTGGCCTGGGGCACGTACACGCCGACGTGGGTCGAATGGTCCATCACGGCCGGCGCCATCGCCGGGTTCGCGCTCCTGTACGCGGTCTTCTCGAAGCTCTTCCCCCTGGTGAGCATCTGGGAGGTCTCCGAGCAGACGCCGGCCGCGGAGCCGACGCCGCAGCCCGCGGGCGAGGAGGTGGCCCAATGAGGCGCGCCCTGGTCCTCGCCTTCGCGGCGGTCCTCCTGATCGTCGCACTCGTCCCCGCGGCCGCGGCGGCCGCGCCCACGGCCCCGGCGCCCGCGGCGCAGGACCCGACGGCCCTCCAGGCCGTCACGCCGTCCCTGCTCGTCGCCGGGGTGCCGACCACGCTGGTCGCGAGCCTCCGCGACACGGCCACGGACGCACCGGTCGGAGGGGCGAACCTCAGCTTCTCGGAGCCGACCACCTTCGGGTGGCTCCTCCTCGGCAACGCCACGACGAACGCGCAGGGCGAGGCCGGCGTCCCGTACGAGCCCGTCTACAACGGTACCTACACGATCGTCATCGCCTACGCGGGAGACGCCGGCCACGCGCCGGCGAACACGAGCCTGTCCCTCACGGTCCTCGCGGCCGCGTCGCCGCCCCCGCCGGGCATCCCGACGGACCGCATCATCGTCCTCGTGATCCTCGCCGTCGTCGGCGGCGTCTGGGCGACCTACGGGCTCGTCGCCTGGCAGATCCTCGGGATCCGTGACATCGGCTCGAGGCCCGAGGACGAGGCGTTCGAGTCCAAGGAGTTGGAGAAGATGGAGAAGACGGAGAAGGAACCAGAGGAGGCGGAAACGCCCCGCAAGCGTGTCCCCGGAAGCGCGAATGCCAACCGTGCGGTCGTGTACCTCGCCATCTCGGCCCTCATCCTGTCGGGGGCCGCGGTCGCCCTCCTCGCGATGGGCGGCGTCGGCCACACGGCCGCGTACACGCCGAGCACGGTCTCCCTGCAGGTCACGGTGGTCCCGGACTTCCGCGGATCGGGCTGGGACTCCTTCGTGTCCGACGAGCTCATCGTCCACGCCGGGGACACGGTGAAGATCACCGTGTACAACGACGACACCATGGACCACGGCTTCGCCATCGACGCCTTCGGCGTGAACCAGGTCATCCCCGCGGCGACGCAGGACAACGTCACGGGGGACATCACGCCCTCCGTGACCCTGATCACGTTCGTCGCGACCACGTCGGGCGCGTTCACCTGGTACTGCACCGACCCCTGCGGGCCCGGACACACCACGATGACCGGCACGCTCGAGGTCCTGCCGGACGACTGAGCGCAGGCTGACGAGCGGGAGCCCACGCTCCCGCCCCTCCCCCTTTTTCCGGACGGCGGGGCGCCCTGCCCGAGCCCCCCCTCTCCGCAAACATGTTTACGGCGGCCCGGCGGGAGGGTCCCAAAGGCTCATCTCTCCCCCGGGCTTCGGGCCTCCCGATGGAGCGCGACGTGGACGTCCTGGTCATCGGGGCCGGGCCGACGGGCAGCACGGCCGCGCGGTTCGCCGCGGCGGGCGGCGCCCGGACGCTCCTGATTGAGAAGCGCCAGGAGATCGGCACGCCGGTGCGCTGCGGCGAGGGGATCGGCGCGGGACGGCTCGAAGCTGTCGGCCTAGAGCCGCGGCCGGCCTTCGTCGCGCACGCCATCGACGCGGTCCGCGTCTTCTCCCCCGATGGCGGATGCCTCACCGTGCCCAGCGTCGGCGGCGGGCAGGGCGGCGACGGGGTCGAGCGGGACCTGTTCGACCGCGCCCTGGCCAAGGAGGCGTCCCGCGCGGGCGCGGAGATCGCCCTCAAGACGAGCGCCCTCGGGCTGCTCACGGAGGGCGGGCGGGCCGTCGGCGCGACGTGCGAGCACATGGGCGAGGCCTGCGACGTGCGGGCGAAGGTCGTCGTCGCCGCGGACGGGTTCGAGAGCCAGGTCGGGCGCTGGGCGGGACTCCAACCCCCGCTCCGGACGCGGGACGTGGCCTCGTGCCTCCAGTACACGATCGCCGGCGCGGAAGGGGACGCGCGGTACAGCGACGTCCACCTGGGGAGCGCGGCCCCCGGCGGCTACGCGTGGGTCTTCTGGAAGGGGCACGACGTGGTCAACGTGGGCCTCGGGATCCCGCTCTCGAGGCTCCGGGACCGCGCGGAGGTCAAGGTCTACCTGGACGCCTTCGTGGCCCGCCATCCGGGCCTGGCGAAGGGCGAGGTGATCGAGGAGGTCGCGGGAGGCGTGACGAGCGGCCTGCCCGTGGACCGCAGCGTGGCGGACGGGCTCCTGCTCGCCGGGGACGCGGCGCGGCTCATCGACCCGCTGACGGGCGCCGGCATCCAGAACGGGCTCCTCTCCGGGCGGCTCGCGGGCGAGACCGCGGCACGCGCGGTGCAGGAAGGGGACGCCTCCGCCGCGGCCCTCATGGCCTACGACCGGGCGTGGCGCTCCCGGATGGAGGAGGAGCTCGCGCGGCACTACCTCGTCAAGGAGGCGCTGCAGAAGATCGACGACGCCACGGTCAACACGATCCTCCACGCGGTCGTCGACGCGGACCCGCGGCCGCTCACCGTCCGGACGATCCTGGACGCCCTGCGGGCGCGCTGCCCGGAGACGCTCGCGGCGTTCGAGAAGCTGATGTTCTGATCACGTCGGCCTAGGCTTCACCTTCCGCGTCTTGCGGACCTTGCGCCGCGGTTCGCTCGCCGGCGTCACGAACTCGTACGGGTTCTCGCGGAGGAGCGTGGTCGCACCGCCGCGGGACGGACGCACGGCCGATCTCAAGGGTCCGCGGTGGTTATCCGGCCCGAGACCGTCCCGACCGCGGAGCGTCTAGTCCTTCGAGAGGTCCTCGCCGCCCTCGAAGGTCTGCTGGACCTGGTTGTAGACCTCCTCGAAGCCGAACATGAGCTCCGAGGACACGGGGCTGAGCCTGCGGTACACGCCGATCGTCTCCATGCTCTGCATGAACTCGACGTCCAGGAGGGTCTTCGGCGTGGCCGCGTCGGCCACGAGCGCCTCGTAGAGGGCGATGGGGTCCAGGGACCACTTCACGACCCGCTCGAGCTCCTCCTCGGAGAGCATGTCCGACTTGCTGAGGACGTTGACGAAGGGCAGTGCGTGGCGGAACTGGACGATTGCGCTCAGGAGGACGGAGGAGATGAACCCGGACGCCGTGCGCACGAGGTTCGGGTCGTTCAGGTAGACGAACGCGGAGTCGTCGCGGCCGAAGGCGTCGATGATCGCCGGACCGGACGAGCGGAAGGTGAAGAGCTCGATCTGGCCCGGGGTGTCGATGAGGAAGTAGTTCGTCTCGAACGTTTCCAAGACGTCCGCGATCTCCTTCGCGTTCAGGGCGAGCATGTCCGCGGCCGCGACCTGGGCGCCGTTGGGCCCGAGGCCCTGCTCCCGGATGACCGAGTCCAGGTCGACCCAGTCCTTCACGTCCACGTCGGGCGCGTAGGCGAGGGACTCCGCCCCGGGGTCCAGGTTGACGGTCACGCAGTCGAGGCCCTGGGAGTTCATCCAGAGCTGGAAGGCGTAGACCATGGTCGACTTGCCGCTGCCGGCGGTGCCGACGAAGTAGAGGTTGCGGGCCATGGACATCCGGGCGATGCGTCGCCGCCGGATGAACGTTCGGGCGCGAGGCGGGCGTGGCGCCACGCCCGGCGCCGGCAGGAGGGCAAAAGCGGAGCGGGCCTGAAGGGATTTCCGGGACCGCGGGGACGTCCGCGCGGTCGGTTCGAACCCTTGACCTATCGGTGTCTCTCGACATCCCGACAGGCGTGCCGATAAGAGCCGATCGCTCTACCTAGCTAAGCTACAGGCCCGCGCGGCCGCCTAACGTGCGCCGTTAGTTAAAGATTCCTACGCTCGCCGTCGCGTCACGGGATGGAGCCCGTCCACGTGAGGACGCCGACGAGATGGCCCACGTCGCCCTGCCACACCTCGAAGTGGTACGTCGCCTGGGGTTCCGAGGGCAGCGTGAAGTAGTCGCCCGCGTCCAGGAGGCCGTCGTGGTTCGCGTCCGTGAAGCTCAGGCCGTTCACGGTACCGTTGAGGCCGGCGGGCAGCGCGGCCACGGTCGCGTTGCCGCGGAGGAGCGTGACGTTGAACTTCGCGAGGCCGAGGTCGAACAAGGCGTACGTGACGTCGACCCGCGTGGGAGCCACCGTGTCGTTGAGGTAAAGATGGAGGAGCGTGGACGGCGGCGCGTTCGCCTCCAGGGCGCGCGGCACGAAGACGATGGCCAGGACGGCCATGAAGACCAAGCCCGCAGTCAGGGAGGCGATGAGGAGTTTCGTGGCCTGCGGCGGCGGCGCCCGCTTCCGCTTGAACTGCGTCTCCGGCGGCTTGGGGCGGGGGATCTTCACGGGCCGCCCTCCACGTAGATGGCGGGGCGGCCGGGCATGGCATGGTCCGCCTTCTTCGCCGGGTCCCTGCGGCCCGGGTCGTCGGCCCGGAAGACGTCCACCGTGCAGCCGAGCTCGGACGCCAGGAAGGCCGCGTTCTCCGCGAACAGCGCCATCTCGTCGCCCACGGCGAACCGCGCCGCGTCCTCGGGCTTCACCCGCCGCAGGTCGTCGGAGACGCGCTTCGCGTAGGCGGCGAGGTCCCGGGCCCGCTCCCGCATCCCTGGCTCCGCGAGGGCCTTCTCCATGAGCGCGTTCATCGGGACCGGGCCCGCACGCGCCAGGTCGATGGCGAGCGCGCGCACGCGCGTTTTCCACGCGGGCGCGACGTAGAGCGCGACGCGCTTCGGCTTCAGCCCCGTGACCTTGAGGATCTCGCGCACGTCGGAGAGGGCGGACTGGAGCAAGGCCTCGCCCGCCTCGGCCGCGGGGTCGATCTCGGCGGCACTGGACTCGGGGTACGCGGCGCCCGACACGAAGCCGTCATGCCCGAGCCTCCTCCAGACTTCCTCGCAGAGGTGCGGCGTGAAGGGCGCCAGGAGCTTCGTCTGGACCTCGATGAACCGGGACAGGACGTCCGCGTGGGGCCTGCCGCCGCATCGGCGGAGGTACCAGGACCACGAGCCCTGCAGGTCGAAGTAGCCCACCCGCAGGGCCGTCTTGTAGCTCATCGCCTCCATCGCCGCGGTCGCCGCGGCGACCGCGCGGCTCAGGGTCGAGAGGAACCAGGCGTCGATCGTCCGCCGGTCCGTCCGGGCCGCGGGCGGCTGGGTGGCGAAGGCGTACCAGTCCGCGAGGCGGTTTCCGGCCGCGTCCGCGAACTCCTGGTCGAAGCTCGGGTCGTCCAAGCCGTCCCCGGCGTTCGCGCAGGTGAGCCGGACGACATCGGCCCCCCACTCGCGGACGGCGTCCCGCAGGTAGTGCACGTTCCCGTGGGATTTGGACATCCGGCGACCGCCCAGCTGGACGAACCCGTTGACGCCGAAGCCCCGCGGCAGCAGCTCGGGCGGGAAGACCGCGGCGTGGTTGAACAGGCAGAAGGCCATGTGGTTCTGGACGAGATCCTTCCCGGTGTTGCGGAGGTCGAAGGGGTACCAGTACGTGAACTCGCGGCGGAGCGCCTGGACCTCTGTGGCAGGCAGCCCCAGTCTCGCCGCGATGGCGGCTGCGTCCCCGCGTCCCAGGAAGACGTAGTCGAAGAAGGCGTCGTCCAGCTTCGCGGCCCAGGGCACCTCGCTCCGCAGGCTCCCGCCCTGGAGGACGTGGGCGATGGTGTAGTACGCCATGTAGATCGTGGAGTCGGAGAGGGACTCGATGACCCAGTGGTCGTCCCAGGGCAGCTTCGTCCCGAGGCCCTTGTGGTGGGCGCAGGCCCAGTCCTGCAGCCAGTCGACCACGTAGTCGAATTGCTTCCGGACCGCCTCCGGGTGGAGGGCCATCCGGGCGAGGGCCTCGTGGACCTTCGCCTTCCACGCCGGGTCGCCGTAGGCCAGGAACCACTGGTCCTCGACCACCTTGACGATCGCCCGGGTCGTGCAGCGGCACACGACCTCCGCGCTCGGCTCGTACATGGTGTCCGCCTGGCGGTTCGCCAGGAGCTCCTTGCGGATCTCCTCCTTCGCGATCTCGACGCGCATGCCCGCGTAGGAGCCGCAGTTCTCGCTCATGACGCCCTGGTAGAAGCCGGACTTGTAGACCTCCGCCTTCGCGGCCGCGAGCTTGTCCTTCTGCCGCTGGTCCGTGATCCCCATGCGCTCGACGATCTCCTTTGCGGGGAGGGGGCCCCAGCCGGCGGTCTTGATGATCGGGACCGGCTCGATGCCGCGGATCCGCTCCGGGTCCAGGCCGTACGTCTCCAGGAGGGCGTCGTCCGCCTGGACCTGCCGCAGGGCGACGTAGTCGTCGGGAGCGTCCGAGGGCACGCTCGTGACGATGCCGGTGCCGCGGCCCTGGTCGATGAAGGCGCCCGGCAGGACGGGGATGGCGCGGTTGATCATGGGCGCGATGCCGTCCTTGCCGATGAGCTCGGAGCCGCGGACCTCCGCCTCCCGCGCCACGCGCTTGCCCTGCTCGGCCAGCTTCCTCGCCGCGGGCTCGTTCAGGATCCAGCGTTCGCCGTCGACGGAGGCGACCACGTAGGTCGCCTCCGGGTCCACCCAGATGTTCGTCTGGCCGAAGACCGTCTCCGGACGGAGCGTCGCGGCGACGAGGATGCGGCCGTCCGCCAGGGGGAACTTGAGCAGGGTGAAGGCCTGCGGCGTCACGCCCTCGCCCTCGAGGCGGTCGTGGTCGCCGATGGGCGCCTGGTCCTTGGGGCACCAGATGACCGGGTGCTTGTCGATGCGGACGTAGCCGCCCTCCTTGAGCTTCCGGAACTGCCATCGCACGAACGCGTCGTAGGGCGGGTTCAGCTCCGTCGTGATGAAGGAGCGCCGCCAGTCCACCGCGGCACCGAGGCGCTTCAGGTCCTCCATCGTGGCCGCGGGAAAGACCTCGATCCAGTGCATCGGGTCCGCGAACTTGGGGATCTCCGCGGACGGCAGGCCCATCTGCTCGAGGATGCGGATCTGCCCGCGCTCGCCCTCCGCGACGCGCTTGGCGGCACCGAGGATGGGGAGGCCCGTGCAGTGGAACGCCTGCGGATGCAGGACGTTGTACCCGCGCATCCTCCGGAAGCGGGACTGGAACTCGGCCCGGAGGAAGGAGACGCCGAAGCCCAGGTGCTGGTAGCCCGACATGTACGGATACGGGACGTTGGAATACCACTTCGGCCGCCCGGGCTCCGCGGAGGCCTCGAAGAGGCGGGCCTCGGCCCAGGCCTCCTGCCACCGCCGCTCGATCGCGGCGAAGTCCAGGGCCGGGCGGGCCGGCGGCCGCGCCGTCGGCGGGCGGCGGCGGGGCCCCCCCGTCTCCGGGGGGCGCCCCCCCCGGCGGCCCCGCCCCCGGCTTCCGTGGGGGGGGGGGGGGGCGGGGACGAGGGCGGGGGGGGGGGGGGGGCGGCGGGGGGGGCGGGGGGGGGGGGGGGGGGGGGGGCGCGGGGCGGGGCCGGGGGGGGGCGCCGGCGCGCGGGGGGGGGCTCCCCGCGCCCCGGCGCCCG
>OFHG01000022.1_pt1 | contig 75737 bp, 77 predicted proteins | sample 1521931 | NCBI WGS metagenome assembly OFHG01 (sample SAMEA2468438, study PRJEB22500) | soil metagenome | biome: Glassland; feature: Farmland; material: Clay | place: Australia | collected 2013-01-31 | depth 0.55 m
CCGGCCTTTGTCTTGCCTCACCGGCGCGAACGCTCTTATCCCCGCGCCGTCAAACGCCGTCCACAGAAATATCCATACCTGAAATCCAAAAATGAAAATGCCAGTCAGCTTAACTGACTGGCATTACACCCTCGCGGGTGGCTTCTACTTTCCAAAAATGCAGCCGCAACTACACGCGGTAGTTGGGCGCCTCCTTGGTGATCTGCACGTCGTGCACGTGGCTCTCGCGGATGCCGGCGCCGGTGATGCGCACGAACTCGGGCTTGGTGCGCATTTCGTCGATGGTGGCGCAGCCGGTGTAGCCCATGGAGGAGCGCAGGCCGCCCATCAGCTGGTGGATGACCGGCGACAGCGGACCCTTGAACGGCACCCGGCCTTCGATGCCTTCCGGCACCAGCTTGTCGGCATCGTTGCCTTCCTGGAAGTAACGGTCGGACGAACCCTGCGACGAGGCCATGGCGCCCAGAGAACCCATGCCGCGATAGGATTTGTAGGAACGGCCCTGGAATAGCTCGACCTCGCCGGGGGCCTCTTCGGTGCCGGCGAACATACCGCCGAGCATCACCGAGTAGGCGCCGGCCACGATGGACTTGGAGAGGTCGCCGGAGTAGCGGATGCCGCCGTCGGCGATCAGTGGTATTCCGGTCCCTTCCAGCGCCTCGGCCACGTTGGCCACCGCGGTGATCTGCGGCACGCCGACGCCGGCGACGATACGGGTGGTGCAGATGGAGCCGGGGCCGATGCCGACCTTGACGCCGTCCGCACCTGCCTCGACCAGGGCCAGGGCCGCCGCGGCGGTGGCGATGTTGCCGCCGATGACCTGCAGGTCGGGGAAGTTGGTCTTGGCCCAGCGCACGCGATCGAGCACGCCCTGGGAGTGACCGTGGGCGGTGTCGACCACGACGACGTCGACTCCGGCCTCGACCAGGGCGGCGATGCGCTCGTCGGTGCCGGCACCGACGCCGACGGCGGCGCCGACGCGCAGCCGGCCGTGTTCGTCCTTGCAGGCGTTGGGTTTGTCGGTGGCCTTCTGGATGTCCTTGACGGTGATCATCCCCTTGAGGCGGAAGGCGTCGTCCACCACCAGCACCTTCTCGATGCGGTGTTCGTGCAGTACGCGCTTCACCTCGTCCTTGTCGGCGCCCTCTTTCACCGTCACCAGCTTGCTCTTCGGCGTCATGATGGTGGAGACGGGGGCGTCATGACGGGTCTCGAAGCGCAGGTCGCGATGCGTGACGATGCCGACCAGGCCGCTGGCGTCCACTACCGGCACGCCGGAGATGCCGTAGGACTTGGTCAGTTGCAGCACTTCGCTGATACTGGTGTCGGGCGTCACGGTGATCGGGTCTTTGATCACGCCGCTCTCGAACTTCTTGACCTTGCGTACTTCGGTGGCCTGCTGCTCCACGGTCATGTTCTTGTGGATGATGCCGATGCCGCCCTCCTGGGCCATGGCGATGGCGAGACGCGCCTCGGTCACCGTATCCATCGCGGCGGAGACCAGAGGGAGGTTCAGGGTAATGCCGCGGGTCAGTTTGGTCCTGAGATCCACCTCTTTCGGCAGGACGCGGGAGTGCGCCGGGACCAGCAAAACGTCGTCAAAGGTGAGGGCTTCCTGAACAATACGCATGGGCGATCCACCTTAAGGAGTGCGGGAAAGTTAAACGGGCCATTATACGTTCCATGCCGATGGCGGTAAACAGGACGCAACGGATTGTCGCCGAGATGGAACAATTGTGCGTCCCGAAAACACTATAGAATAGTAGACGTCAGCGCTTACCCCGAAGGAGGAGAGAATAATGAAGAAATCGTTACTGACCCTGTTTGCATCCACCCTGGTCGCCGTCGGCTGCGCCAGTCAGCCCCCGGCCAAGGAGGCAACCGCCAGTCAGGCGGCGGCCACCATCAGCGCCGCCGAACACAGCACAGCCCAGGCCGCCGCGGTCGGTTATGAATGGCGCGACACCGGCAAGCTGATCAAGGAGGCCAAGGCGGCGGAGAAGACCGAGGACTACGCCCAGGCCATAAAGCTCGCCGAGAAGGCGGACCAGCAGGGCCAGGTTGCCGTGGCGCAGCACGCCCACGAGGTCGAGTACTACCAAAAGACCCACGGAGAATTAAGGTAATTCCCGCGCACACAGGCCGGCCCGGTGCCGGCCTGTGTCTATCCCATTGCGGCTCGGACCCGTGCGCCCCTTGGGTATGAGCCCGGCGGTTGCGGCAACTCGGGCAGCGCTGTCGGACTGAAGTCCGCCCCACAGGCGCGTTGCCGGTTGGCGTGTAGACCCATTCAGAACTCTTTTGGTCCAATGCCCCCGGCATATCCCGCCTCTCCCGCGGTTAATTCTTTTTGTATTTTCGCGATAAGCTCTAGAATAGCCGCATGTCCGATTACACCCTGGCCACAACACCCGACAAACCGGGCCGCGACATCTTCACCGTTTCGCGCCTCAATCGCGAGGCGCGGGCAGTGCTGGAAGGCAGTTTCCCGCTGCTGTGGATCGAGGGCGAGCTATCCAATCTGGCACGCCCTGCATCGGGCCACCTCTACTTCTCACTCAAGGACCCGGCGGCGCAGGTGCGTTGCGCCATGTTCCGCCAGCGCAACATGCACCTGCCATTCCGTCCCCAGGACGGCATGCACGTATTGTTGCGGGCGCGGGTCTCGCTGTACGAAGGGCGCGGCGAATTCCAACTCATCGCCGAGCACATGGAGGAGGCCGGCGACGGCGCGCTGCGCCGCGCCTTCGATCAACTGAAGCAGCGCCTCGCCGCCGAGGGACTGTTCGACGCCGCGCGCAAACGCGAGGTGCCGGCGCTGCCGCGCTGCATCGGTGTCGTCACCTCGCCCACCGGCGCGGTGATCCGCGACATCCTAACGGTACTGAAGCGCCGCTTCCCGTCCATCCCGGTGGTGATCTACCCGGTGGCGGTCCAGGGCAGCGACGCCGCCGCACAGATCGCCGCCGCCATCCGCCGCGCCGGCGAGCGCGGCGATTGCGACGTGCTCATCGTCGGCCGCGGCGGCGGCTCATTGGAGGACCTGTGGGCGTTCAACGAGGAACCGGTGGCGCGCGCCATTTACGCGGCACCCATCCCGGTGGTCAGCGCCGTAGGGCATGAAATCGACTTCACCATCGCCGACTTCGTCGCCGATGTGCGTGCGCCGACACCATCGGCAGCCGCCGAACTGCTGAGTCCCGACCGTGAGGAGTGGCTGCTGCGCCTGGCGCGTCTGCGGCAACGGCTGCAACGGGGGATGCACAAGCAGTTGCAGCAGATGGCGCGCAACACCCAATGGCTGGCCAAGCGGCTCAAGCATCCGGGCCGTCGGCTGCAGGATATAGCGCAGCGGGTCGACGGGCTGGAGCAGCGCCTGCACCAGTCGCAGCACAACGAGCTCCGTCACGCCGCCGCTCGCCTGGCGACGCTGCGGGCGCGGCTGGAACGGCAGACGCCCGCTCATCGCCTGACACTGTTACAGGCGCGCCGCAGCGACCTGATGCGACGCCTGCAAACTGCCATGGACCATGCGTTCCATCGTTTCTATCGCCGTTTGGGCGAAGCGGCACACGCATTGGACACGGTAAGCCCGTTGGCGACGCTGGGCCGCGGTTATGCCATTATCACCGCGGCCGACGGCCGCATCCTGCGCAGTACCAGCGACACTGCGCCAAATCAGCGAATTCAGGCGCGTTTGGGCCATGGCCGCCTGTCGTGCCGAGTGGAATATCTACATGATGAATAAAGTGCTGCAAACCATCGTCGGGGGCGTGCTGTGTTGCCTGAGCGCCACTCTTTGGGCCGCCGAGCTGCCGCAAACGGAAGCGGTTCCCGGCGGTATCGCCATCGTTCCTCTGCCGCTGCACGGCGACCGGCGGCCGGTAGTCCGCTACTGGGGCAAACGCGTCATGGTGGTACGGCAGGAGGGGCAATGGCAGGCGGTGGTCGGTATTCCCCTCAGTGCCCGCAGCGGCCACTACAACCTGCACATCGACGGCGGCAAACACGATCGGATCGTCACCTTCGTGGTCCGCCCCAAGCAGTACCCGGTACAGCGCCTGACCCTGTCCAATAAATTACTGGTCAACCCCGACGCCGAGGAGCTCAAGCGCATCTTCCGCGAGCAGCGTCTGTCCAAGCGGGTCTTCACCACCTTCCGCCCGGTGGACGACGTCGCGACCCGCTTCACGTTGCCCGTGGTGGGACCCGTCTCCAGCGCCTTCGGACTCCGCCGCTTCTTTAACGGCGAACCGCGCAACCCGCACAGCGGCATCGACCTGGCCGTCCCCGCCGGTACGCCGGTGCATGCGCCGGCGGCGGGCCGCGTGGCGGCAACGGGCGATTTCTTCTTCGACGGCAACGTGGTGTTTATCGACCACGGCCAGGGCCTGGTCACCATGTACTGCCATCTCAGCAAGATCGAGGTGAAGCCGGGACAGCAGGTGAGACAGGGGCAGGTCATCGGCGAGGTGGGCATGACCGGACGGGCCACCGGACCGAATCTGCACTGGGGCGTCAGCCTCAATAACGACCGCGTCGACCCGATGCTGTTCCTGAGCCGGGAGAGCATCGCCAGCATCACCCACTGAAAATCAAAACCCAAAAAGCCAACCACGGAGGACACAGGGATATCAGGAATGCATAGGCTGTATCGCCTGCAGCTTTGACAGCAGATTCCCCTGTTCCCCGCGCCCCGCGGTTAACTTCTTCCTCTTTGGGCTATCGCCGCCCCCACCGCCTCAATCGGCCTCGCGCTCGACCGTGCAGCAGTGCGAAACCTCGGCGCCTTCCAGCACGGCGCCGGTGGTGGCGTTGGGCCGGAAGGTGGTGCATCCCTTGAGACCGCTGCGATAGGCATCCTGATAGATATCCTGAAACCGTTCGAAGGGATAGTCGACGGGCACGTTGATGGTCTTGGAGATGGCGTTGTCCACGAACGGCTGCAACGCCGACTGCATCGCCAGGTGCTGCGCCGGTTCCAGCTGCTTTGCCGTCACGAACCACGGCGGCAACGGCTCGTCGCCCTGCAACTGGCGCCACAGGCGGTAGGCGAAGTCCTCCACTTCATACTCTGCATAGCCGCCGTCGCGTTCCAATACCCTGCGCCGATAGGTCTGTTCGAACACCGGTTCCAGGCCGCTGGAGACATTGTCGGCCAGCAGGCTGATGGTGCCGGTCGGTGCGATGGCGGTGAGGTGGCTGTTGCGGATGCCGTAGGCCGCGACGGCGTTGCGGATATCGTCCGGCAGGCGCTGCACGAAGGGGCGTTGCAGATAACGGTCGCGCTCGAAAAACGGAAACGGCCCCTTCTGCCGCGCCAGCTCCGCCGATGCCCGATAAGCGCCGTCGCGCACGGTAGCCATGATGCGCGCCGCCGTCTCTCGCCCCGCGTCGCTGCCGTAATGCAATCCGACCATCAGCAGCGCATCGGCCAACCCGGTAACACCCAGGCCAATGCGGCGCGAGCCGTGCGCCTGTTCGGCCTGTTGCGGTAACGGGAAGTGCGAAGCGTCAATGACGTTGTCCATCAGTCGCACCGCCACTTGCACCGTTTCCCGGATGCCGTCCAGATCCACGCGGGCCTGCGCCGAATACGGCTCCTGCACGAAACAGGTGAGATTGACCGATCCGAGGTTGCAGGCACCGTAAGGCGGCAAGGGTATCTCGCCGCACGGATTGGTGGCGCTTATCTGTTCACGATAGGCAAGATTGTTGCTGGCATTGATGCGGTCGACGAACAGTATCCCCGGCTCGGCATAGTCGTAAGCGGCGTGCATGATGCGCTGCCACAGTCCCCGCGCCGACACGCGCCGCATCACCCGGCACGGCACCTCGCCGTCGTGTCCCGGCCAGCGGCGCATCAGCGTCTCACCCTCATCCGGTGCCAGTGCAGCGGCGGGAAACAGCAGCGGCCACGGTGCATCCTCCTCGACCGCCTGCATGAATGCGTCGTCGGCCAGCACCGACAGATTGAAATGACGCAGTTCGTGCGCCTCGCGCTTGGCGTCGATGAAGCGCTCGATGTCGGGATGATCGCAGCGCAGGGTCGCCATCATCGCACCGCGCCGCGCGCCGGTGGAGAGCAGCGTGGCGCACATACTGTCCCAGATACGCATGAACGACACCGGACCCGAGGCGATGGTGCCAGCATGGCGCGCCACCACGCCGGCCGGCCGCAGGGTGGAAAAATCGTAACCGACCCCGCCGCCCTGTTGCATGGTCAGCGCCCCTTCCTTCAGGGCGTCGAAGATACCGTCCATCGAGTCCTCGATGGTCCCCATGACGAAGCAGTTGAACAGCGTGACGTTGCGGCCACTGCCCGCCCCGGCCAGGATGCGGCCGCCCGGCAGAAAACGGAAATTTTCCAGGATGTTGTAGAAACGCTGTTCCCACGCATGGATATCGTGGCTCTCCTGGCGCGCCAGAAACAGCGCAACGCGGCGCCAGGTGTCGATCACCGTCTGGTCGCGCTCCGTCGCACCATCGTGTAGACGGTACTTGGTGTCCCATATGTGACGCGCGATATCGGTGCTGAAATAGCTCATAGATCGCTCCCGTCCCTGTTCGCGTGGCATGCGCGGCCGCGGTTTGCAGCCCCCGCCGCCCGCAACCACGCGGGGACGGATCATCTATCGGACAAGCATAGCTGCTGTCACACTACTTTTTGATGAACCGACAATAGACGAAACGCTGCTCCTTCTGCGCCGGCGTCTGATGGGTTTCCGTCGCCGTTTCGGCCAGCACAAAACCTTCACCCAACTCGGCGCTGAGCGCCTCCGGGCTGTAGCGCCGAACCGGCAGACCGCTGCACGTGTCGGGACCGTCGGGGGCAAAGGTGGCGATGATGAGATGGCCGCCCGAACACAGGCCGGCGTCCAGCGCCTTGCGGTAAGCGCTGCGATCGGCCGGGTCGGTGAGAAAATGGAATACGGCCCGATCATGCCACAGCGCGTATTGCTGCGGCGGCGTAAAAGCGGTGGCGTCCGCCTCCAGCCAGTTAACCTGGGCCGCCCGTCCGGCAAGACGCTCGCGGCTGTGCGCCATGGCAGCCGCGGCGATGTCGAGCACGGAGACATCGCGATAGCCGGCGTCGAGCAGACTATCCACCAGCCGTGACGCGCCACCGCCGACGTCGATAACCGGATCCGCCGGCGCGATACCGCTGGCCTTGATCAAGGCGATGGAAATTTCCGCTTTGGGTTGAAACCAGCTCACCTCGTTAGGCTGCTTCTGCCGGTAGACATCTTCCCAGTGCTGCTTGCGATCCATGGACACCTCCACCTGTAGTTGCCGTAAAAAAATTTACCACGGAGGACACGGGGCGCACGGGGCGCACGGGGGGTTAAATCAGGGTGTGGAGTTTTTCGGATGATCTCTGAAACAAGTCCCCCGTGCCCCGTGGTTAGTCTTGTCTTGTCTTGTTTTGTTTTTCTATCGCTTTTGCGTCTTGCGCCGTTCCGACTTTTTGATGTGTTTGACCAGGCGCTGGCGTTTATGAATTTGACGTGGCGTCAACAAATTCTTCTTGTCGGCGTAAGGATTAACGCCGCCCTTGAATTCGACGCGTACCGGCGTTCCTTCCAGTCGCAACTGCTCGCGGAAGAAGTTGATCAAATAGCGTTGATAGCTGCCCTGGATCTCATCGGTCCGATTGCCGTGGATGACGATAATAGGCGGATTCTTGCCGCCCTGGTGGGCATAGCGCAGCTTGATGCGACGCCCACCTGCCAGCGGCGGTTGATGCGCCATCAGAGCCGACTCCAACAGACGCGTCAGCTCCGGAGTGGAAAATTTGCGCATGGCAGAGGCATAGGCGCGTTTCACCGAACCGAACAGATCACCGACGCCGGTACCGTGCAGCGCCGAGATGTAGTGCAGCTTGGCGAAATCCAGGAACGGCAACTTCAGATCCAGCTCCCGGCGCACGTTGTCGCGCTGATCCTGGGATAGACCGTCCCATTTATTCACCGCCAGTACCAGCGCCCGGCCGGCATCGAGAACGAAACCGAGCAGGCTGGCATCCTGTTCGCTGATCCCTTCGCGTGCGTCCAACACCATGATCACCACATTCGCCTCTTCGATGGCCTGCAGTGTTTTGATCACGCTGAATTTCTCGATCGCCTCGTCGATCCGCGCACGGCGCCGCACGCCTGCCGTGTCGATCAGCGTATAGAGCTGGCTATCGCGCTCGAACGGGATAAAGATGCTGTCGCGTGTGGTGCCCGGCATGTCGAACACCACCACCCGCTCTTCACCGAGGATACGGTTGACCAGAGTTGACTTGCCGACGTTGGGCCGACCGATCACCGCCACCTTGATGCGATCATCCGCAGCCTCCGCCCCTTCGAGCTCCGCTTCCGGCTCCGGCAACAGCACCATGACCCGCTCCAGCAGCGAACGGACGCCACGGCCGTGAACGGCGGCAATCGGAGCCGGCTCTCCCAAGCCCAGGGCGAAGAACTCGGCGCTGAGCAGCGCCGGGTCGCCGGTATCGGTCTTGTTCACCACCAGCATCACGTTCTTGCCGTGCTGCCGCAGCCAACGCGCGATGGCTTCGTCGGAGGCGGTCAGGCCGTCGCGGCCGTCCACCATGAACAGCACCACGTGCGCCTCGTCCACCGCCTGCTGCACCTGACGCACCATCAGCGATTCGACGCCCTCCTCGTTGCCGGAGAGGCCGCCGGTGTCCACTACGATGTAGGGGCGATCACCGACCTTGCCGATGCCATACTGGCGATCGCGGGTCAGACCCGGCATATCCGCGACCAAGGCGTCACGGGAACGCGTGAGATAGTTGAACAGCGTGGACTTGCCGACGTTGGGCCGGCCGACCAGGGCGATGACGGGTTTCATGATGCTATTCGCTCAATGTTGCAGCGGGCTCACCCGGAACGCATTGAGCACACCCTCTTTATCCATGGCATAGACATAAGCGTCGACGACACGCGGCGCGGCCATCACGGCGCGATCACGTTGGTAACCGTTGGAGGGATATTCCGACGGCACCGGGTACCATTCCTGCCAACTCTTGACGCGCACGCGCGCCATCAAATGACCGTCCTCGCGAGCCAACCAGTGCAGATAGCCCTGGTAGTCGGCGACAATGACCGCGTCGCCCTGCAGCGCCGGCGCCGAAAGCTCGCGACCGTGCAGCGCGCCCTGCTTCCACAAGGTGCCGCCGTCGCTGCGCGCCAAGGCCCACACATTGCCGTCGGAATCGGTCACATAGAGTTCATTCTGCGACGCGGCAATGCCGGTATAGGAAGAGAAGTTGCGCGTCCATATCAGTTGGCCGCTGTCGAGCGAAAAGGCCGAAATACGGCCCTGGTAACTCACGGCATAGACCATCCCGTCGGCGACCACCAATCTTCCGTCCACGTCGTCCATGCGCTCCAGCTCGGTGCGCCCATGCGGCACGGCCAGCACCTGGTCCCAGATGACGCTGCCGTCGGTCACCGACAATGCGACCACATGACCATCGGCAAAACCGGCAACGACGATGTTGCCTTCAATCTGCGGCTCACCGACGCCGCGCAGCGACAACAGCGGCACATCCTGACTGTAGCGCCACAACTGGTGCCCATCGCCGGCATCCAGGCCATACAGCACGCCGTCCACCGTGTGCGCCACCACCACGTTGCCGCGCCGCACCGGGGCCGACAATACCTCGCTGCTCAACGGTGTGCGCCACATAATGCTGCCATCAGATTTACGCACTGCGATGACCTCGGCATTGCCCCCGAACAGCAGCAGGTCGCTGCCGTCGCCCGGACCGGCGTTGATCAGCGCATGAATGTCGCTACGCCATACGCGCTTGCCGTCGGCGGTCGCGAACGCATCGATCACACCGTGACGATCGGCGGCATAAATATACTCACGCTGCACCAGCGGCGCGAGCTTGATATATTGCCGTCCGACCCCTGCGCCGACCTGGCGCGCCCATACCTCGTCGACCTGAAGTTGCGGCTTATAGCTGGTCAGCGCAGCCGGTGCCTCAATCGTCACCAGGCTGGGATTGCCGCTGCATGCCGCCAACAACGATGCCGCGACGATGAATGTAATATGGCGTAAATAGCGCATCACTTTTTCGGGGTCCCCGCATCGGCCAGATCATCCAGTTTCATACGCAGCAACTGTTGTTTACCAGGCACTTTCGCGTAGCCGCTCAGCGCCTTGCTATAGGCGCGATAGGCATCCGCACGTTTGCCCAGCGCAAGATAGGCATCGCCTTTAACCTCTTCCACCATGGCGGCAAAGCTTGCCGCGTCGCCGTTGAGCTGTTGCAGCGCCTGTTGGGGCTTTCCCTGGGCGACCAACACCCGAGCCAGACGTACCCGCGCCAGCTCCTTGAGCTCCGGCAGTTTGCTGTGCTCCATCGCCCACTGCAACTGCGCCGCAGCGCCGTCAAGATCGGTGCGGTCCACCGCCTGCTGCGCCAAGGTCAGCGAAGTCAACACCGCATAGGTCGTGGTGGGATAGCGGCCGATAATCTCGCGGCCGATCTCCGCCACCTGTTTGGTCTCTCCGGCATTCATCTGATTCAGCAACAGCTGGTATGCCATGGATGCGCCATTGGCCTGTGAACGCTGGTGGCTGACCCAGGTGCGCCAACCAAAGGCCACCGCCACCGCCAACACCACGCCGACCACGACGGCACGGCCGTTCTCGCCCCACCATCGTCTGATGGCATCAAGCTGTTCTTCTTCGGTTTCGTAGACCACCGCAATCTCCTCTTTATGCTACTGCCGCGCCGTCACGAAATCGCGCATGAACGGCACGATTTCATCCAGCGCCACCGCCTGTTGTTCCGCCTGGTCGCGCAAGTGCTTCACGCCGACCGTACCCGCGATGGCCTCATCCTCGCCCAAGATCAAGGCCAGAGGCGCGCCGCTCTTGTCCGCTCGTTTCAACTGGTTCTTGAAACTGCCGCCGCCGTGGTGCAGTTGCAGACGCACACCCGCCACTTCGTCGCGCAACCGCTCCGCCAGCAACATCGCGTGCTGCTGCGCCATGTCGCCGACCCGCACGATATAGGCATGCGGCAGGTAACGCTGGAACGGCACGCGGCCCTCCTCCAACAACGCCGTCAACCGTTCCAGACCGATCGCAAAACCGATGGCCGGTGTCGCCTTGCCGCCGAGTTGCTCGACCAGCCCGTCGAAGCGTCCGCCGGCACACACCGTGCCCTGCGCCCCCAATTGGTCGGTTACCCATTCGAACACGGTACGTCCATAATAATCGAGGCCGCGCACCAGACAAGGATTGATCGTATAACGCACCCCCGCCGCGTCCAATTGTGCGCACAGCGCCGTAAAATGCGCGCGCGACTCGTCGTCCAGATGTTCGGTCAATTTCGGCGCAGCGGCAATCAGCTGTGCCAATGCCGGGTTCTTGCTGTCGAGAATACGCAGCGGATTGCTGAGCAGACGCCGCCGGCTGTCGTCATCGAGTTCCGTTTCGCGCTGCGTGAAATAGGCCACCAGCTTCTCGCGGTACATGGCACGCGCATAGGCCGAACCAAGGGAGTTCAACTGCAAGCTGACCGCGTCGCTCAAACCCAGTTCGCGCCACAAGCGCGCGCTCATCAGGATCAGCTCCGCATCGACATCCGGCCCTTCCAACCCGAACGCCTCGACGCCCAGTTGGTGAAACTGACGATAGCGCCCCTTCTGCGGCCGCTCGTGGCGAAACATCGGACCGATATACCACAGCTTCTGCGTCTGGTTGTGCAGCATCCCGTTTTCGATCGCGGCGCGCACACATCCCGCCGTCCCTTCCGGCCGCAACGTCAGCGAATCGCCGTTGCGATCGGCGAAGGTGTACATCTCTTTCTCGACGATGTCCGTCACCTCGCCGATGGAGCGTTTGAACAGCTCGGTCTTCTCCAGCAACGGCATGCGCATCTCGTTATAGCCGTACGCAGCCAACAGCCGCCGCAGCGTCTCCTCCAGAAACTGCCAAGTGGGGGTCTGCTCCGGCAGGATGTCGTTCATCCCGCGGATCGCCTGAATATTACCGCTCAATGCTTACTCTCCAACCAAAATAAAAATTGAACCACGGGGAACACGGGGATTTAGGGCCTCACGATTCACAACTCGTTCGCCTTGAATACTTTTCCCCGTGCCCCCTGTACCCAACGGGCATAAATGTTCCCCGTGGTTAATTGTTCTCGTTCTTCCGCCGCGCCAGTTCGGCGCGGATCTGCTTTTCCAACTCGTCCACCAGGTTGGCGTTGTCTACCTTGTGGTCCGGCTTGCCGCCGACATACATCAAATTGGGCTGACCGCCGGCCAAGCCGACATCGGCCTCGCGCGCCTCGCCGGGGCCGTTGACCACACAGCCGATCACCGCGACGTCGAGCGGCTCCAGGATATCCTCGAGCCGTTGCTCCAGTGCGTTGACGGTGGCGATGACGTCGAAGTTCTGGCGCGAGCATGACGGACAGGCCACCAGATTGATCCCCTTGCTGCGCAAATGCAGGCTCTTGAGGATATCGAAACCGACGCGGATCTCCTCCACCGGGTCCGCCGCCAGCGAGACGCGGATGGTATCGCCGATGCCGTCGGCCAGCAGCATGCCGAGGCCGATGGCCGATTTCACGGCGCCGGCGCGGAAACCGCCGGCCTCGGTGATCCCCAGGTGCAGCGGTTGGTCGATCTGGCTGGCCAGCCGGCGGTAAGCCGCCACCGTCATGAAGATCTCCGACGCCTTCAGGCTGACTTTGAAATTGTGAAAATCCAGCTTATCGAGGATGTCGATGTGGCGCAGCGCCGACTCCACCAGGGCGTCGGCGGTAGGTTCGCCGTATTTCTTCTGCAGTTCCTTCTCCAGTGAACCGGCATTGACGCCGATACGGATCGGGATATTGCGCTCGTGCGCCGCGTCCACCACCGCCCGCACCCGATCGTCCCGGCCGATGTTGCCGGGGTTGATGCGCAGGCAGTCGGCGCCCAACTCCGCCACCCGCAGGGCGATCTTGTAGTCGAAGTGGATATCGGTGACCAGCGGCGCCTGCACCTGCTTCTTGATCTCGCCGAACGCCTCGGCCGCCGCCATATCCGGCACCGAGACGCGCACGATATCCGCCCCGACCGCCTCCAGCGCGCGGATCTGGCGCACCGTCGCCGCCACGTCGTGGGTATCGGTGTTGGTCATGCTCTGCACCGAGATCGGCGCATCACCGCCGACGGCCACGTTGCCGACCATGATCTGCCGCGACTTGCGGCGCTGAATCGTTGAGGAGTGTTGCATCGGCTTACTCGTCAAGCACCGCGTTATCGCTCGCTTTTCCCAGATGGAAATGCGCTTTGTTGCCGTGTTCGTAGGGCGACATATCGAATGCCTTGCCCTGATAGTAAATCGTCACCCCCGGCGCATACCCGAGAAACACGTCAAACGGTGCCTTGCCGAGTACCGTACTGTTGGTGCCCCCCTTGAGCAGTTCAAAAGCCACCCGCTGGCCCGTGGCGTCGGTTATTTCGACCCAGCAATCGGCCTTCGCTTCCAGTTGAATCTCCGCCTGCGCCGACGGCGCTATCGCGGCGGGAGGGGTCGCGCTCGGCGCGGCAACGGCGGGCGCCGGCGCTCGACTCTTGCGGGCAGCCGCCGTCGGCGGGCTCGCCGTCGACGCTTGCGCCGGCGTCGTATTTCCCGCCGCCGGCGCAGCGCCGGACGGCGGCGGCAAGGTCAACTCGACGGTCCCGCCGTGCTTGAGCACGGCCGGCGCTTCGTCGTGGTGGACGGTTGCCGACGGTCGCCGCGCGGCCCACCACGCCATCGCCAAGATCACCAGCAGCGCGATGATCAGGTAGGTCACCAGTTTCACCGGCAGATCGCCGCTGCGGCGCTGCCGTGGCGGCATTACGGGTGAAACCAGCGGCGGCTCCGCTGACGGACGCACATAAGCGGCAACGATATCCTCCGCCGGCAAATCCAGCAGACGGGCATAGCTGCGCAGGTAACCGCTGACGAAGGCGGCAGACGGCAGCTGCTTGTAATCGTCTTCTTCCAGGGCGCGAACCAACTCCAAGCGCAGGCGTAGCCGGGCGGCGACCTCTTCAAGCGTCAACCCGGCACTCTCCCGCGCCTCGCGCAGGCGCATCCCCGGCCCGCGTGATACGACGGGTTCGGTGATTTCCTGCTCGTTTGTTTCCATAGAATATTCGCTCACTGCTTGATGGAGTTCAGGTACAACTGGGTCTGTTCCGAATTGGGGAACTGGTTTTTCAACGACAACTCGTAACTGGCCAATGCGTTTTGATCGCCTAGGATGCGTTCGATACGGATTCCGAGCCAGAGGCTGGCCGGGGTATCGGGGGCCACCGCACGATAGCGTTGCAGGAATGCCCGGGCCGAGATGTAATTCTTTTTGTCGTAGCTCAAGTGGGCCATCTCGAGCAGCGGTCCGGGCATAGTCGGATCGACTTGCAGGGCACCGCGATAATATTTCTCCGCCGCCGTAAGATCGCCCTTGTCCCGCATGCAGTGCCCCAGATTGTCGTAGACCTGGCCGCGATCAGAATAGACTGGGTTGTCGAGCGCCTTCAGCATATGCGTCGCGCCGTCATCGTAGCGTTTCTGTTGACACAGGAACACGCCGTAGTTGTTCTGCACCGACGAATCATCGGGCGCCAAATCCACCGCCTTGCGGAAATAGTGATCGGCGTCCTTGGGTTGCTTCAATCTGCGGTACAGCTCACCCAGGTAATGATTCGCCGCCGGCGAGTCCGAATTGTATTTCAGCGCTGTTTGCAGTTTATCCATCGCCAGCGCGTAACGGCCCTGCGCCATATAGTGCGCACCGAGTTCGGCATTCAGTTCCGCCGCCTTCTGCGGGTCAACGCCGTTCTCGGGCTGGCTCGCGCAGCCTGCAAATACCACTACCATCAACGCAACGATAACTGTACGTATACGCATCATATGGCCATCCTCTGAATCGTGGACACCTTTTGACTACGGCGGGTCCGGTCCTGCACCTCGCCGACCAATTGGCCGCATGCGGCCGCGATGTCGTCGCCGCGGGTCTTGCGGGTGACGGTCATCAGGTTGCCCGCCATCAGGATGTCGCGGAAACGATCAATAGTTTCCTGACTGGAACGGCGGTAATTAGTTCCAGGGAACGGGTTGAACGGGATCAGGTTGACCTTGGAAGGCGTACCCCGCAGCACCTTGAGCAGGGCGCGGGCATGTTCCGGCGTGTCGTTGACGCCGGCCAGCATCGCGTACTCGAAGGTGATGCGGCGGTGCGGCGCGTCGACGCAGTAGCGGCGGCAGGCCGCCAGCAGCTCGGCGATGGGATACTTGCGGTTAAGCGGCACCAGCTCGTTGCGCAGCGCGTCGTCCGGGGCGTGCAGCGACACCGCCAGGCTGACGTCGATCGCCGCGCGCAGCTGGTCGATGGCCGGCACTACACCGGCGGTGCTGACCGTGACGCGGCGTTTGGAGATGCCGAAGGCGTAGTCGTCCTGCATCAGCTCCATCGCCTTCACCACGGCATCGAAGTTGAGCAGCGGCTCGCCCATGCCCATCAGCACCACGTTGCTGATCACTCGCTCGCCTTTATTTTGCGGCAGGCCGATAAGCCGGCTGGCCAGCACCACCTGGCCGATGATCTCGGCGGTGGTGAGGTTGCGGTTGTAGCCCTGGCGCGCGGTAGAGCAAAAACTGCAGTTGAGGGCGCAGCCCACCTGGGACGAGACGCACAGGGTGGAGCGATCCGTCTCGGGGATGTAGACCATCTCGATGGAATTGCCGTCGGCCAGACGCAGCATCCACTTGCGGGTGCCGTCGCGCGAGGGCTTGTCCACTGCCACTTCGGGCAGGCGGATCTCCGCCAGCTCTTTGAGCCGGTCGCGCAGCGCCTTGCTCAGGTTGCTCATGGCATCGAAATCGTCGACGCCATGGTGGTAGATCCACTTCATCACCTGAGAAGCGCGGAAGGCCTTCTCGCCCAGCGCGGCGAAGAAGGCCTCCATTGCCTGCCGGTTCTGGTCCAGCAGATTGATCGTCATAGAGTGTCGACTCCCACGCGCCCTTAACGGGTGCGCGGGCAGATCTCCTCGGGCTTGAAGAAGTAGGCGATCTCGGTCTTGGCGGTATCGGGACCGTCGGAACCGTGTACCGCGTTCTCGGTGAGCGAACCGGCGAAATCGGCGCGGATGGTGCCGGGAGCCGCGTCCTTCGGGTTGGTGGCGCCCATCACCTCGCGGTTCTTGGCGATGGCGTTCTCGCCCTCCAGCACCTGCACCATCACCGGGCCGGAGGTCATGAAGGCGACCAGGTCATTGAAGAAGGGACGCTCCTTATGCACCGCATAAAAGCCCTCGGCCCGTTCCTTGCTCAGGTGCAGCATCCTGGCGGCGACGATCTTGAGGCCAGCCTTCTCGAAGCGGGCGTAGATCTCGCCGATGACGTTCTTGGCCACGGCGTCGGGCTTGATGATGGAAATGGTGCGTTCGACTGCCATCGAGGGGCTCCGTTACAAATGCAGGTAAATAGCGGGATCCAGATACGTCAAACCCGCGATTATACGCGGGCTCAACAGGCCGTACCAGCGCCGCGGCTGGGAACGGAGAACTACATCAGCCGGAAAAACCCTTAACCACGGAGGACACGGGGAGCATGGGGAATACCAAGGATGTCGGGGCAGTGGCCTGCACGATTATTGCGGCAAAGACCCCTAGCCCCGTGGTTAATTGTCAGCTCCTCTCGTCGATCCAGGCCATCTGGATCGCCTCCAGCATCTTCTCGTTGGAGCGCTCGGGGTCGTCATCGAAGCCCTCCAGGGAGCAGACCCAGCCGTGCAGGTCGGTAAAGCGCACGTATTGCGGGTCGACGTCGGAGTGCGCCTCGTCCAGGGCGATGGCAATATCGAAGGTGTCGTTCCACTTCATGGTTTTCCTCCGGAAAACAGGTACGAGGGCCGAGGTACAAGGGACGGCGTTCGCTGCGTTCACAACCATATATTCGGTGCGCTAAGCGCACACATTCCCTCGCCCATCGCCCCTCGTGCCTCGTGCCTCTGTTTAGTGCTTTTCAGACACCATGTTGATGGTGTACTTGGGGATCTCGACCACCAGATCCCGATCCGTCACCACCGCCTGGCAGGAGAGGCGCGAATCGGGCTCCAGCCCCCACGCCTTGTCCAGCAAATCCTCCTCCAGCTCCTCGGCCTCCTTGAGGGCGTCGCCGCCTTCGCGCACGTAGACGTGGCAGGTGGTGCAGGCACAGGACTTCTCGCAGGCATGCTCGATCTCGATGCCGTTGGCCAGCGCCGCGTCGCAAATGGTAGTGCCCGGTTCGACCTGGATCACCGCCCCGTCCGGGCAGATCTCCTCGTGGGGCAGAAAAATTATCTGGGGCACGGCAGAGGTTTCCTCACTCGGACAACGAAAGAAAATTCAGTACGCAAATGGGCGCGAATCAGGGTATTGGCTACCGGGCATGCCATGGCGGCATACACCCTTACTTCGTAAGCCAAAGAACTTTTGCCTGCATTTGCGTTCATCTGCGCACCATTCAACTTATTGATCTTAAAGCTCGTCGACGCGGTGACCGGCCAGGGCGCGCCGGATGCCGGCGTCCATACGCCGCTGCGCGAACTCGGCGCTGGCACGGTCGGTGGCCTCGATGGCCTGTTTGATGGCACGGTGGTCGCTGCCGTCGCGGCGGCGGCGCAGTTCGTCCATAGCCTGATCTATGGCGGCCCGCTCGGCCGGATTCAACAGCGCGTCGCCGTCGGCGGCCAGCGCGGCGTCCAGCGCCTCCAGCACCCGGTCCGCCTCCACCTGCTGTTCGCGCAGGTTGCGCGCCGCTACATCCTCCTCGGCGTGGGAGAGGGAATCGCGCAGCATGGTCTCGATCTCGCCGTCGGTGAGGCCGTAGGAGGGCTTCACCTGGACGCTGCTCTCGACCCCGGAGGTCATCTCGCGGGCCGAGACCGACAGCAGGCCGTCGGCATCCACCTGGAAGGTAACGCGAATGCGGGCGGCGCCGGCCGCCATCGGCGGGATACCGTGCAGTTCGAAGCGGGCCAGGGAACGGCAGTCGGAGACCAGCTCGCGCTCCCCCTGCACCACATGGACGGCCATCGCGGTCTGGCCGTCCTTGAAGGTGGTGAACTCCTGGGCGCGCGCCGCGGGAATGGTGGTATTGCGCGGGATCACCTTCTCCACCAGGCCGCCCATGGTCTCCAGCCCCAGCGACAGGGGGATCACGTCGAGCAGCAGCATCTCGTCGTCGGGCTTGTTGCCCACCAGCACGTCGGCCTGCATCGCGGCGCCGATGGCCACCACCTGGTCCGGGTCGATGTCGGTCAGCGGGATGCGGCCGAAGAACTCGCCCACCCGTTCGCGCACTCGCGGCACCCGGGTCGAGCCACCCACCATCACCACCTCACTGACGGCGTCGGCGTCGATGCCGGCATCCTTGAGGGCGCGGCGGCAGGCCAGCAGACTCTTGTGGAGCAGCGGGTCGACCAGGGCGTTGAAGCGCTCGCGGCTCAACTCGCTCTGCCAGTGGCTGCCGTCGGCCAGTTCCAGCTTGATGGCGGCCGTCGGCGCGTCGGTCAGCGCCTCCTTGGCGGCGCAGGCATCGCGCAGCAGGCGGCGCATCTGCTTGTGGTCGGCGTCGTCGCCGATACCGGCCTCGGCCATGATCCACTCGGCGATGGCGTGGTCGAGGTCGTCGCCGCCCAGGGCCGAGTCGCCGCCGGTGGCGAGCACCTCGAATACGCCCTGGTGCAGACGCAGGATGGAGATATCGAAGGTGCCGCCGCCCAGGTCATAGACGGCGATGACGCCCTCCCCGCCGCGATCCAGGCCGTAGGCCACAGCGGCGGCGGTGGGTTCGTTGAGCAGTCGCAGCACGTTGAGACCCGCCACCTTGGCGGCGTCCTTGGTCGCCTGGCGCTGGGCGTCGTCGAAATAGGCCGGCACCGTGATCACCACGCCGATCAGGTCGCCCCCCAGCGCCGCCTCGGCCCGTTCCTTGAGCGCCTTGAGGATCTCCGCCGACACCTCCACTGCGCTGACGTCGCCACAGGCGGTGCGCAGCCGCGGCACCGCGGCATCGGCATCTGCGAACGCATAGGGCAGCCGGCTGCCCAGTGTCTTGACGTCCTTGATCCCGCGCCCCATCAGGCGCTTCACCGAGGCGATGGTGTTGAGCGGGTCCGTCACGGCGGCCGCCTTGGCCTCCTGGCCCACCACGCGGCCGCCGTCGTCCAGGTAGCGGACCACCGAGGGCAGCAGCTGCCGCCCCTGCGCGTCGGGCAGGGTTTCGGTGGCCCCGCTGCGCACGGTGGCGACCAGGGAGTTGGTGGTGCCGAGATCGATGCCCGCCGCCAGCCGGTGCTGGTGCGGTGCCGTCGATTGGCCGGGTTCAGCGATTTGCAGTAGTGCCATTGTTCAGTCCGAATTTGTCATTGCTGAACGAAAAAATCAGTCCGCAAATGAACGCGAATGGACGCAAATAAGGCCAGGGCCTGAGTAGCCAGTTTCGCTTGCTTGGCGTGAGAAAACCATCGGCGTTATTCGGCGCAAAGTGTAATCGGACAGACGATTGTCCTAACTAACAATTTGCGTTTATTTGCGTTCATTCGCGGACTGAATTTTAATTCAAGTCCCATGCACGAGGTCTTCCTCGCGCCCGTCCACCTCTTCCAGCAGCTTGCGCATGAACTGCAGCTTGCGCACCCGTTCCGGTGCCGACTGCAATGCCTCCGGGGTGCCGCCGAACAGGTCGGCGAGATCGGCCATCAGCCCGCGCTCTAGCTGCTCCGCCCGATCGCGCACCGCGTTGAGCGCGGCGAAGGGATCGGCGGCGGCGCGCACCTCGTCCAGCGCCTCGCGCAGCTCCATCTGCTCCATCAGGAACGCCGGCTCCATCGCCGTGTCGGTGTCGGCGATCTCGATCCCGTTCAGCTGCAATAGATAGCGGGCGCGTTCCAGCGGATCCTTCAGGGTGCGGTACGCCTCGTTGATCAGCGACGCCTGCTGCACCGACAGCAGCCGCTCGCGGTCCGAGGCACCGACAAAGCGGTCGGGATGCGCGGCGCGCTGGAGGTCGCGGTAGCGCAGTGCCAGCGCCTCGCCGTCCACCTCGAAGGCGACCGGCAGGCCGAACAGCTGGAAAAAGTTCTCGCTCATTAGCGCCTATAAAAATCAACCACGGGGGACACGGGACGCACGGGGATCAAAATACAGCATTTGCCCCGGTGTTACCCGTGTCCCCCGTGGTTAGTGGTGTGTCCCCGTCAGACGTTGAAGCTTTCGCCGCAGCCGCAGGCATCCTTGACGTTGGGATTGTTGAACTTGAAGCCCTCGTTCAGCCCCTCGCGCACGAAATCCAACTCGGTGCCGTCCAGATAGAGCATGCTCTTGGGGTCGACGATCACCTTGACCCCGTGGCCTTCGAACACTTGGTCCTCGTCCTGCGTCTCATCGACAAACTCCAGCACGTAGGACATGCCGGAACAGCCCGACGGCTTGACGCCGAGGCGGATGCCAACGCCCTTGCCGCGCTGGTCGAGGAATTTGCGGATATGGTCCGCCGCCCGTTCGGTCAGTAGTACACCCATGGTCGCCTCCCGCCGCTCAGGCTTTGCCCTGCTTGCTCTTGTAGTCGGTAATGGCCGCCTTGATGGCGTCCTCGGCCAGCACCGAGCAGTGAATCTTCACCGGCGGCAGCGCCAACTCTTCGGCGATGGCGCTGTTCTTGATCTCCAGCGCCTGATCGAGGGTCTTGCCCTTCATCCACTCGGTCACCAGGGAACTGGAGGCAATCGCCGAACCGCAGCCGTAGGTCTTGAACTTGGCATCCTCGATGACGCCGTCGCTACCCACCTTGATCTGCAGCCGCATCACGTCGCCGCACGCCGGCGCGCCGACCATGCCGGTGCCCACGTCCGGGGCCTCCTTGTCCATGGAGCCGACGTTGCGCGGATTTTCGTAATGTTCGATGACCTTCTCACTGTACGCCATATCTCACTTCCTCACCGTACTGCCGAATCGCGGTCCAGGGCCGCGATGATAAATCAATGGGCCGACCACTGCACCGTGGCAAGGTCGATCCCCTCTTTGTACATATCCCACAGCGGCGACAGCTCGCGCAGCTTCGAGATCTTCTCGCGAATCAGCTCCACCGTATGATCCACGTCCTGCTCGGTGGTGAAACGGCCGATGGAGAAGCGGATCGAGCTGTGGGCCAGCTCGTCGGGCCGGCCGATGGCGCGCAGCACGTAGGAGGGCTCCAGGCTGGCCGAGGTGCAGGCGGAGCCGGAGGAGACGGCCAGGTCGCGCAGCGCCATCATCAGCGACTCGCCCTCGACGTAGTTGAAGCTGATGTTGAGGTTGTGCGGCACGCGCTGCTCCATGTCGCCATTGACGTAGACCTCTTCCATGTCCTGGACGCCGCTGAGCAGGCGGTCGCGCAACATGCGGATGCGTTCGTTCTCCTGCGCCATCTCCTCCCTGGCGATGCGGAAGGCCTCGCCCATGCCGACGATCTGATGGGTTGGCAGCGTGCCGGAACGCATGCCGCGCTCGTGGCCGCCGCCGTGCATCTGCGCCTCGATGCGCACCCGCGGCTTACGGCGCACGTAGAGCGCGCCGATGCCTTTGGGGCCGTAGATCTTGTGGGCGGAAAAGGACATCAGATCGACCTTGAGCTGTTGCAGATCGATGGGCACCTTGCCGGCGCTCTGGGCGGCGTCCACATGGAACAGGATGCCGCGCGCGCGGGTCATTTCCCCGATGGCGGCGATATCCTGAATCACGCCGATCTCGTTGTTCACGTGCATGATGGAGACCAGGATGGTGTCGGGGCGCAGCGCCGCCTCCAGCTTGGCCAAGTCGATGAGGCCGTTGGCCTCCGGCTCCAGGTAGGTCACCTCGTAGCCGAAGCGCTCCAGGTGACGGCACGGGTCCAGCACCGCCTTGTGCTCGGTCTTGCTGGTGATGATGTGCTTGCCCTTCTTGCCGTAGAACTCGGCCACGCCCTTGATGGCGAGGTTGTCCGATTCGGTGGCGCCGGAGGTCCAGACGATCTCCTTGGGGTCGGCGTTGATCAGCGCGGCCACCTGCTTGCGCGCCTGTTCCACCGCCTCTTCCGCCTCCCAGCCGAACACGTGCGAACGCGACGCTGGGTTGCCGAAGTGCCCGCTCTCCAGCGTCAGGTAGCTGCACAGTTTCTCCGCCACCCGGGGATCGACCGGGGTGGTTGCGGCGTAGTCCAGATAGATCGGTTTGTTCATTGCCGTCTCCGTCGTCATATCGAGTCGGGTATCAGCCCCAGGCCGTAGCCTGCAGCGCCTCCACCCGGGCCGCCTGCCGTTGCAGTGCGGCAATCAAAGTGTCCACGTCATGCTCCGTATTGCCGCGCCCCAGGCTGATGCGCACTGCGCAGCGTGCAATCTCCGGCGCCACGCCCATCGCCAGCAACACATGGCTCGGTTCGTGTTCCGCGCTGCCGCAGGCGGCACCGCTGGAGACCGCCATACCGAGCCGGTCCAATTCCAGCAACAGCGTCTCGCCGTCGAGTCCGGGCAGCGCCAGAAACAGGGTATTCGGCAGACGCTGCCGCGCCTGCGCGGCGAACAGCCTCAACTGCGGCACCTGGGCGGCGAGCCCCTGTTCGAGACGCCGCCGCAAGACGAGCAGCCGGGCGCTCAATCCATCCAATTCCGCCAGCGCCAGTTCCGCCGCCCTGCCGAATCCGACGATCGCCGCGACATTCTCCGTGCCGCCGCGCCGTCCCTTCTCCTGGCCACCGCCGTGCAGCAGCGGCTCCATATCCACGGCCTTGTCCAACACCAGCGCACCGCAGCCCTTGGGGCCGTAGATCTTGTGCGCCGAGACACTCATCAGGTGGGCGCCGCTGGCGGTAAAATCAAGCGGCCATTTACCCGCCGCCTGCACCGCGTCGGTATGCAGCAAAGCACCCGCCGCACGCACCTCGGTCGCCAGCGCCGCTATATCGTTCACCACGCCGGTCTCGTTGTTGGCCGCCATCACCGAAACCAGGCGCGTATCCGGGCGCAGCGCCGTATGCACAGCCTGCACCGTCACCTCTCCCTGGTCATTTACCGGAATGGTATCCCTCTCCCACCCCAGGCGCCCAAGGGCGGCGGCGGGAGCCAGCACCGAGGCATGCTCTACGGCGCTGATCAGCAGGCGCCCAGGCGCCTGGCGGTCGGCCACACCCTTCAGTGCGGTATTGTTGGCCTCGGTGCCGCTGCTGGTGAACACCACCTGCGACGGGTGAGCGGCGACCAGTGCGGCCACCTGCTCGCGCGCCCGCTCCAGCGCTGCCCGGCTGGTTCGACCCTGGGCATGCACGCTGGACGGGTTGCCGTATGCCCCCTGAAGATAGGGGAGCATCGCCTCCAGCACCCGCTCATCGAGCGGGGTGGTGGCATTGTGGTCCAGATAGATCACCGCGCAGCTACGAACCGGCACCGGGCCGCGCTAGTTGATCGCAGCCTTCCTGTTGTCCGTCAGGGACACGGCGGTCTTGCGATCCTGGCGTGCAGCCACTTCCTGCACGCATTCACGTGCCACCAGTTGCGCCAGGCTGATCCCCTGCAGAAACGCAAGGATCTGATTGCTCAGATCGCACCACAGTTCGTGCGTCAGACACGGACCCTCGTCCTGGCAGTTGCCGACACCGCCGCAGCGCATGGCGTCAACCTTTTCGTCCACGGCTGTGATCACGTCCGCCACGCAGATCTCGCTGGCGTCGCGGCTCAGGCGATAACCGCCGCCGGGACCGCGGGCGCTGTCCACCAACCCATTCTTGCGCAGCTTGGAAAACAGCTGCTCAAGGTAGGAGAGAGAGATTCCTTGACGTTGGGAGATGTCGGCGAGCGTAATCGGGCCATCTTTGTAATGCAGCGCCAAATCGAGCATTGCTGTGACCGCATAGCGGCCTTTAGTAGTTAACCTCATTGCCTTGTCCCTAATAACCCAGTAAAGTTGTGGATGTTGGTAACAGCTAAGGTAGCAATACCAACCAATTCAGTCAACTATTTTCTTCCTTACGTTCGGCAGGGCATCCACTGCACTCCTCGGCACTCTTGCACCCGCTCTGCGGTTCACCGTCGCTGCGGATTTCGCACGACCCGAGCGGCGGCAACTGCACATCCCCCAGCTCCGCCCCCAGGGTCTTCAACCCCTTGCACATCTCTTCCATCTTGCCGTCCATGATATGGATGTGATCCAGCATGCAGTTGATGGCATTGGCCACCGGGTCCGGCATGTCCTGGGTAGTGCCATAGGCATCGAAGCCGATCTTTTCGGCGATGGCGCGGCGCCGCTCATGGTGCTCGTCCAGCTTGCGGCTCACCACGCGGCCCGGAATACCGACCACGGTGGCGCCCTCGGGTACATCCTTGACCACCACCGCGTTGGAGCCGACGCGCGCGCCGTCGCCAATGGTCAGCGGCCCCAGCACCTTGGCGCCAGCACCCACCACGACATTGTCGCCCAGCGTGGGATGGCGCTTGCCTTTCTTCCAGCTGGTGCCGCCGAGAGTCACGCCGTGATAGAGGGTGCAGTCATTGCCGATCACCGCGGTCTCGCCGATCACCACACCCATGCCGTGATCAATGAAAAAACGGCGGCCGATGGTGGCACCCGGATGGATCTCGACGCCGGTGAGCCAGCGCGCGAAATGGGACAGCAACCGCGCCAGCCATTTCCAACCGGCGTTCCACAGCCGATGGCTGAGGCGATGGATCATCACCGCATGCAGTCCCGGGTAGGCCGTCAGGATTTCCAGGACGTTGCGCGCCGCCGGGTCGCGCTCGAAGATGCAGGCGATGTCCTCACGTAGGTTATTGAACATATCTCATCCAGTGGCTGGGAATGTCTTATGGAAACCATCAAGTTGCATTTTCGCACAACGATGGGCAAACGGAACAGTAAACAACTACCGGCGCCAAGGTTTTCAACGCCGCACGCGCTTCTGTGTCTCAGTGAGGATGCCGCGCAGAATATTCAACTCGGTGCGCTCGGTCCGCGCCCGGTTATAGAGACGCCGCAGGCGGCGCATCACATGGCGCGGATTGGCCGGGTCGAGGAAGCCGATGTCGATCAGGGTCCGCTCCAGATGATGATAGAACGATTCCAATTCTTCAGCGTCGGCGTAGTCGCCCTCCTCCGCGATCAGGGGCCGGTCGTCCAACAGGCTCATGCGCAGCTCGTAACTGACGACCTGCACCGCCGCCCCCAAGTTCAGCGAACTGTAGTCGGCATTGGTGGGTATGTGCAGCAAATAATGGCAGCGCTCCAGCTCCTCGTTGGTCAGCCCCGAGTGTTCCCGCCCGAACACCAGCGCCACCTCCTCCCCGCTGTGCGCCGCCGCCGTGCCCCGACGGGCGGCGCTGCGGGCGTCCAGCAGCGGCCACGGCAGGGAGCGCAGTCGTGCGCTGGCGCCCAACACCAGGCTGCAACCGCCCAACGCCTCCTCCAGCGTGGCGCAAACGGCGGCACGGGTCAGCAGGTCGTCGGCACCGGATGCGCGCGCCGTTGCCTCGGCATGGGGAAACAGCTGCGGCCGCACCAGATACAGCCGCGACAACCCCATCACCTTCATCGCCCGTGCCGCCGCGCCGATATTGCCGGGATGGCTGGTTTCGATCAGGACGATGCGGATCCGGCCCAATAGGTCAAGGTGCGGTGAATTCTGCTCGACAAGCGGCATTTTTTTCCCCTGCGTAACGTGAATTTATGGGCCGTCCAGGCTAAAATAGCGCCCTTGCCGCACCCTGCTTCTTTTACAATCGGAGAGCCGTCCATGCACCCCATGCTCAACATCGCGGTCCGCGCTGCACGCCGGGCCGGCGATATTATTGTCCGTTCCGTCGAACATGTGGATGGCCTCACCATCGCGGCCAAGGCGCGCAACGACTTCGTCACCGAAGTCGACCGCCGCGCCGAGCATGAAATCATCCAAATCATCCACAAGGCCTATCCGCACCACGCCATCCTCGGCGAGGAGACCGGCGAGCACAACATGGGCGGCGATATCCATCAATGGATCATCGACCCGCTCGACGGCACCACCAATTTTCTTCACGGCTTCCCGCAGTTTGCCGTCTCCATCGCCCTGATGGTCAAGGGCCAGTTGGACCAGGCGGTGGTCTACGATCCCATCAGCCAGGACCTGTTCACCGCCAGCCGCGGCGGCGGCGCCCAGCTCAACAGCCGCCGCATCCGCGTCGCCAAGCTCAACGACCTCGAAGGATCGCTAATCGGCACCGGCTTTCCGTTCCGCATGCCGGAGCTGCTCGATCCCTACCTCGCCACCTTCCGCGCCATGGCGCCCAAGGTGGCGGACATCCGCCGCGCCGGCTCCGCCGCCCTCGACCTCGCCTATGTGGCCGCCGGCCGCCTCGACGGTTTCTGGGAGTTCGGCCTGTCGCCATGGGACATGGCGGCCGGCGCGCTGCTGATCCAGGAGGCCGGCGGCGTGGTCGGCGACTTCGGCGGCGGCCAGAACTACCTCGACGGCGGCAACATCGTCGGCGGCAACATCAAGGTCTATGAGGCGATCCTGAAGACCATCCAGCCGGTACTGCCCGTCGAACTGCGGCGCTAGATCCGGCCGCTGTCCTCAAGTTCCCGCCATTGCGTCCGACAAAGTAACGGAAGAGAGCCAATGGCGGGAGTCCCATGCAAAATTTACGCATCAACCCGATTACGCCCTTGGAGCTGACGATGCGCGAAGCGCTCGACGGTATGGACGATTTCGCCTGCGGCTTCGCCTACCAGAGCACGCCGGGGGTATTCGAAATTCTTGCGATCGAGCCGGCCGAGACGCCGTCCTCCTACGATGACGCCGCTTGAGCGCAACGGGACGAGCGCCGACACGAACCAAGAGCGATAAAAAAAGGCCCGCTTGGGCCTTTTTTTTACATCACCCACAGCCGGCGGGATCAGGGCGTATTGCGCGTATCCGCCCCTTCCTTCTGCACCGGCATCAGGTTCTGTTTGTTGACGCCAAGCGCCAACGCCGAGGCGCTTGCCACGTAGATGGATGAGTAGGTACCGACCATGATACCGAGGATCAGCGCTACGGAAAAACCGTGAATCATCTCGCCGCCGAAGAAGTACAGCGCCAACACCACCAGCATGGTGGTACTCGACGTCAATATGGTGCGTGACAGGGTCTGGTTGATGGCCAGGTTGACGATCTCGACCGGCGTCCCTTTGCGCATCTTGCGGAAATTCTCGCGGATACGGTCATAGACCACGATGGTGTCGTTGAGCGAGTAACCGATTACCGCCAGGATCGCGGCCAATACCGTCAGGTCGAACTCCCAGTGGAACAGGGCGAACATGCCGAAGATCAGCACCGGGTCATGGATGGTGGCGACGATGGCGCCGGTGGCGAGGCGCCACTCGAAGCGAATGGCCACATAGATCAGGATGCCGAAGAGCGCGATCAGCATCGCCAAGCCGCCGTCCTCCACCAATTCGCTGCCCACCTGCGGGCCGACGAACTCGACACGGCGCAACTCCACCGGCTTGCCGGCCGCCTGCTGCAACGCATCGTGGATCTCTGTGCTCACTGCGGCACTGGTTTTGCCCGCTTTGGGCGACACCCGGATCAACACATCGCGGGCGGTGCCGATCTGCTGCACCACCGCGTCGCTGAAACCTTTCTTTGCCAGCGTGTCGCGCACCTCGGTCAGATTGGCCGACTGCGAATAGGCCAGCTCGATCACCGTACCGCCGGTGAAGTCGATGCCGAGGTTGAGACCGCGGATCGCCAAGGCACCGATGGAGACGGTGAACATGATGATCGACAGCATCATGGCGATCTTGCGCTGACCGAGGAAATCGATCTTGGTATTGCGAAATATCTGCATTGCGGCTGATTCCTTACAGCGCCACCTTGCTCAAGCGGCGTTTGCGTCCGTAGATAAGGTTCACCAACGCACGGGTAACCATGATCGCGGTAAACATCGAAGTGATAATGCCGACCGACAGGGTGACGGCGAAACCTTTCACCGCGCCGGTACCGAAACCGAACAGCACCACCGCCGCCAGCAGGGTGGTGATATTGGAGTCGGCGATGGTGGCAAAGGCCTTTTCGTAGCCGGCGTGAATGCTCGCCTGCGGCGAGTTGCCGCTGTTCAGTTCCTCACGGATGCGTTCGTTGATCAGTACGTTGGCGTCCACCGCCATACCGAGCGTCAGCACGATACCGGCGATACCCGGCAAGGTGAGTGTGGCCTGCAATATGGAGAGAATCGCCACGATCAACACCAGGTTCACCAATACCGCCACGTTGGCGATCATGCCGAAGCTGCGGTAGAAGAACACCATGAAGACCACCACCAGGATCAAGCCCAGCACCACCGAGCGCATGCCCTGATTGATGTTGTCCTGTCCCAGGCTCGGGCCGATGGTGCGCTCTTCGATGATCTCCATCGGTGCCGCCAGCGAGCCGGCGCGCAGCAGCAGTGCCAGGTCGTGCGCCTCCTCGTTGCTGTCCAGGCCGGTGGTCTGGAAGCGCTTGCCGAAGCGGTCGCGGATCACGGCGACGCTGATCACCTTTTCGGTGCGCTTGGTGATATGCACCGGCTTGCCGTCGACCATCTGAGTCTCGGGCTTGGTTTCGATATAGACCACCGCCATGCGATGGCCGATATTGTCGCGGGTGGTGTCGTCCATGCGGCGCGCACCCTCGCCGTTCAGGGTCACGCTGACCATCGGGCCGCCGCTCTGGCTGTCGATGCCGGAAGCGGCGTCGATGATCTGGTCGCCGCTGATGATGATCTGTTTCTTCAGCAATACCGGCCGGCCGTTGCGATCGTGGTAGATGCGGCTCATCGGCGGTACGTCGCCGTCCAGCGCCGCCTGCAAGCTGTGTTTCTCGTCCACCATATGGTACTCGAGGGTGGCGGTGGCGCCGAGGATGCGTTTGGCGGTGGCGGTGTCCTGCACGCCGGGCAGCTCGACCACGATGCGGTCGTCGCCCTGTTGCTGGATCACCGGCTCCGCCACGCCCAGCTCGTTGACGCGATTACGCAACGTGGTGATGTTCTGTTGCAGCGCATACTGCCTGGTTTGCAGCACCTCTTTCTGGCCCAGTGATCCCACCAGATAGAATCCGTCGGGACGAGTCTCGTCGCTCAACACCATGTCCCGGTATTGCGAATGGACCAGATCGTGCGCCTGATTGCGTGCGGCGGCATCACGGAACTTGGCCTCAATCCGGTCCTTCTCCAGCCCCACCGTCTCGTAGCGGATGCGCTTCTGCCGCATCACCGTACGCCAATCACTGGCGTAACTGTCCAGGGTGTGATTGATGGCCGCATTCATGTCGACTTCCAGCAGAAAATGGACGCCGCCGCGCAGGTCCAGCCCCAGATACATGGGCAGGGCACCGATGGATTCGAGCCAGGCGGGGGTGGCCGGCGCCAGATTGATGGCCACCGCATAATCGTCGCTGAGCGCCGCGCGGATGTCGTCGTAGGCCCTGAGCTGGGTACCGGTGTCGGCGAAGCGGACCAACAGGTTGTTGCCTTTCAGCTCATCGCGCTTGAACGGAATCCCCTTGGCCTTGAGTGCCTGCTCCACCTTGCCCAGGACAGCCGCGTCGACCTTGGTGGCGTGGGTGCCCACTACCTGCACCGACGGGTCGTCACCGTACAGGTTCGGCAACGCGTAAATGGTGCCGACCACCAGCACAATGACGATGAGCAGATATTTCCACAGGGGATACTTATTCATGACCACCTCTCCAAACGCCCGCCGCCTCCCGCGGCGGGCCGGGGAACCAAATTCTTGTTATGGATTAAAGACCGCCCTTGATAGTTCCCTTGGGCAGTACACTGGCAAGCGCCGGTCGTTGTACTTTCACGCGCACGTTGTCGGCTATCTCGATCTCGACGAAATTGTCGCCCAGGTCGGTCACCTTGCCGACCAAGCCGCCGCTGGTGATGACCTCATCGCCCTTGGCGACGCTGTCGATCATTCGCTTGTGCTCCTTGGTGCGCTTCTGTTGCGGCCGGATCAGCAGGAAATAGAACACCGCAAACAGGACCGCGATGGGCAACAAACTGGTCAGCATGTCCGGCGACTGCCCTGCGGCGGGGCCGGCGGCGGCCACGGCATCGGAGATGAAAAAGCTCATGACGATTCCTTCTGTTGCTTGTACGGGATTGGGGTCCGCGGCGCGCGTGGAGCGACGGCCGCAGCGGGGCCGTATTATGGCACAGGCGGCACCGCTTGTCCGCGCCTGCCATAGAAGTCGGCGACGCACGCCTCCAGCGCCCCCTCACCGATGGCGTGGCGCAGGTCGCGCATCAGCCGCTGATAATAGTGCAGGTTGTGGAGGGTGTTGAGGCGTGCCCCCAGAATCTCGCCGCACTTGTCCAGATGGCGCAGGTAGGCGCGCGAGTAGTGGCGGCAGGTGTAGCAGTCGCAGTCCGGGTCCAGCGGCCGGGTATCGTGCTGATGCTGGCTGTTGCGGATGCGCACCGCACCCTCGCTGGTGAACAGGTGGCCGTTGCGCGCGTTGCGGGTCGGCAGCACGCAATCGAACATGTCCACGCCGCGGCGCACCGCCTCGACGATGTCCTCGGGCGTGCCGACGCCCATCAGGTAGCGCGGCCGCTGCGTCGGCATCTGCGGCGTCAGCGCGTCGAGCGTATGCAGCATCTCCTCTTTCGGCTCGCCCACCGACAGGCCGCCGATGGCGTAGCCGTCGAAGCCGATCCCGGTCAGCCCGGCCAGGGATTCGCGCCGCAGCTGTTCGTACATGCCGCCCTGTACGATGCCGAACAGGGCATTGGGGTTGTCGCCGTGGGCCTGCTTGCTGCGCTCGGCCCAGCGCAGCGAGAGCTCCATCGAGCGGCGCGCCTCCGCCTCGGTCGCCGGATAGGGGGTGCACTCGTCGAAGATCATCACGATGTCCGAGCCCAGGGCCCGCTGCACCGCCATCGACTCCTCCGGTCCCATGAACACCTTGGCGCCGTCCACCGGCGACTGGAAGGTGACCCCCTGCTCGGTGATCTTCCGCATCTCCCCCAGGCTGAACACCTGGAAGCCGCCGGAGTCGGTGAGAATCGGCCCGTCCCAGTGCATGAAGCCGTGCAGGTCGCCGTGCAGATTGATGATCTCAGTGCCGGGGCGCAGCATCAGGTGGAAGGTGTTGCCGAGGATGATCTCCGCGCCCACGGCGCGCAGCTCCTCCGGCGTCATCGCCTTCACCGTGCCGTAGGTGCCCACCGGCATGAAGGCCGGCGTCTCCACCGTCCCGCGCGAAAAGTGGAGCCGGCCGCGGCGCGCGCAGCTGTCGGTATGCAGCAGTTCAAATTTCATGGAGAGACCATTTAACCACGGGGAACACGGGGAACACAGGGGAGACAAGAGGTCAAAGCCATCAGCCCTCCCCCCGTCCCCCGTCCCCCGGGGTTCGTCTTCGTTTGTGGCAGAACAAACATTGCATCGCCGTAACTGAAGAAGCGATACGCTTGCGCCACCGCATGGCGGTAGGCGTTCATCGTCTGGTCGTAGCCGGCGAAGGCGCAGACCAGCATCAGCAGGGTCGACTCCGGCAGATGGAAGTTGGTCAGCAGGGCGTCGACCACGCGGAAGCGGTAGCCGGGATAGATGAAGATATCGGTCTCGCCCTGGAACGGTTGCAGCTCGCCCGCACGGGCGGCGCTCTCCAGGCTGCGCACCACCGTCGTCCCCACGGCGATCACACGGCCGCCGCGGGCGCGGGCGGCGGCGATGGCGGCGCAGGCCTGCGGCGACACCTCCAGGTATTCGTGATGCATGATGTGGTCGCGGATATCGTCGGCCCGCACCGGCTGGAAGGTGCCCGCCCCCACATGCAGGGTGACGAAGGCACGCTCCACCCCCTGCTCCGCCAATTGCGCCAGCATCGCGTCGTCGAAATGGAGCCCCGCGGTCGGTGCCGCCACCGCCCCTTCGCACCGGGCGTAGACGGTCTGATAGCGCGCGGCGTCGGCGGCGCCGGCCTCGCGCTCTATATACGGCGGCAGCGGCATACGGCCGTACCGTTTCAACATATCCAGCACCGGTTCGGCAAAACGCAGCTGAAACAGGTCGCCGCCGCGCCCTTCGACCACCGCCTCAACGTCCTGTTCCAGAGTCAGCCAGGTACCTGCTTTGGGCGATTTGCTGGCACGGACATGGGCCAGGGCGTGGTGCCGGTCCACGATCCGCTCCACCAGTACCTCCACCTTGCCGCCGCTCTCCTTCTGGCCAAACAACCGCGCCGGGATCACCCGGGTATCGTTGAACACCAGCAGATCGCCGCGGCGCAACAGCCCCGGCAGGTCGCGGAACTGCAGGTCACGCAGCGCGCCGTCGGCACCGTCGAGCAGCAACAGCCGGCTGGCCCCGCGTTCGCTGGCGGGAACCTGAGCAATCAACTCCGGAGGGAGGACGAAATGGAAATCTTGGCGGCGCATGGCGCGCGCATGGTAGCAAATTACGAAGAAACTTTGCCGCCGCCGCGCAGATTACTTATAATGCGCGCCGCATGCCGGGGTGGCGAAACTGGTAGACGCAGCAGACTCAAAATCTGCCGGAGGCAACTCCGTGTCGGTTCGATTCCGACCCTCGGCACCACATACAAATCAATAAGTCACCAAAAATCACTGCGGCCTGGCGCTCCCATGCCCTCTGCACTGGGGCGCTGACCGGACCACTAGCCGACGGCAGAATCGCCGCGGGCAGGTCCGACAGCATCACTGCCGTATGCATTCGCCAACCCGCCAGGCCTACGAGCGATAATCTCGATTGCGCGGAGACTCGCTCGTCACCGGCTTGAGTCGGGCGACAACGTTGTTGGCCCGAGGCAGCGCATGGCGGCACCCCTCGGCGGGTGGGCGCGGCAAAGGCCGGTTCGATATCCGGAGCAATTCGTGAAATGGGCTCAGCGCGATATACTGGGGCGCGGACGGCGATAACCAGTACCCTAAGGAGGAGCGCGTGACCGAAATGATCGAATGTCCCGAGTGTCACACGAAACGAACCGCCGATACGGCCGAATGTCCGCAGTGCATCCGGGAAACGGCGGCGTCGAAAAAGACCTCCCTATTCCACCCGACACCGGAAAAGATCCTCCTTCTGCTGGCAGTGGGGTGGGCACTGGTGCATATGTTCAATGCATTCTTCGGCAAGAACATCCACACCCGGCACTACGATATCGACTACGCCGCCGTCTCCTCCCATATAAGCAACAGAATCTCCAATGCGTTGCCGCTGTATGCGGAGTTGAGACGCAAGACGGTTCCCATGTTCCAGGACCCCAGCGTTGTCAACGGCAGGCTGACTCCGGCGATGAAGGCGTGGGCAAAAGAAGAACGCCACTATCAGCAACTGGTCCTGTGGCAGGGTGCTGCGCGCCAGGTCCTGATGCAGGCACCGCCCGACATTGCGCCGAAACTCGAGATGAATCTGGAGGCGATGACCAATCTCGCAATCGCAGACAATGTGCTGTACCAAGCATGGACCATCTTCGTCGAGAGCTGCAACGGTTCCATGGCGGCCTATCGCCCCTATCTGCGCGCCGCCGATGACGCCTATGCACGGACCCAGGAGGTGCTCGCCGGGAACTTCGTCGGCCAGCCGTTTCGTGATGCGATCGTGTCGGAGCCCGCCTACCTAGCGAAGGCGCCGATACCCAAGCGAATCTGTCCGGGCCACCGGCAGTCACAACCGCATAGCGCTCCATAGCACGCGGAGCAACCTGACGCCCCATCAGTGGGCGCCACCCTCACGCCACTACGCACGGGCTGCCGCAGCGATTCACGGCCTACGAGAATCTTCACATCGGGAGGCGATCATGCGGTGCCGGCCAAAACTCATCCGCCCTGGCGAAAATCCGGGTAGAGCAGCATGCCGCCGTCGATCGGAATGGTGATGCCGGTGATGTAGCCGGCGAGATCGCTGCAGAGGAAGGCGATCGCATGGCCGATCTCGTCGGGTTCGCCGACCCGGCCCATGGGTATCTTGTCATCGAGGTCGGCCAGCCCTTTGGGGTCCTGCCAGACGTTGGCGTTGATCGGAGTCTTGATGGCGCCGGGAGCGACGGCGAGCACCCGAATGCCCTGCGCCGCGACCTCTTGCGCCAGCGTCTTGCTGAACATGCTGAGCCCTGCCTTGGCGCTGGTATAGGCGCTGTAGCCGGCCCACGGGATGAACTCGTGAACCGAGCTGGTGTTGATGATGACGCCGCGGCCCTGTTTGCTCATCCGCTCCACCGCCGCGCGGGCGCAGTAATAGGGACCGAACAGGTCGATCTCCACCACCTGCCGCCAGGCCGCGATGTCGCTGTCGGCACACAAGGCGCGGGGGCCGTCGGTACCGGCATTGTTCACCAGGATATCCAGGCCGCCGAGTTGCTGATCGACGCGTTGGAACAGCGCGTCCACCTGCGCCTTGTCGGAAACGTTGTCCAGCTCGAAGGTGTAGGCGTTCACCCCGAACGACTTGGCGACAGCCGCCACTTGCTCCGCGGCATCGGCTTTGTAGCGATAGGTAATCGCCACGTCGGCACCGGCCTGGGCCAAGGATTTGGCCGTGGCCGCGCCCAGCCCCGAGTCGCCACCGGTGATAAGCGCCTTGCGGCCTTGCAATTCGATTGCGATCACGTTGCTCTCCTTTTGCTAGTCGGTAATCTGAACTTCATAGTCCTGGCCTTCCCATGCCTTCCGCTCCGGCCAGTAGAAAGTGAATTGGACCGTATCGCCGGCACGCAAATCGCTGAGCGGGAGCTCGACCCGATGGACGCCGAGTCCGGTATCCTGAGTGTCACTGTCCCTGACGGCGTTCCAGCCGTTGTTGCCCCAGTGCACACGAGCCGGCGCCGGCAACACCAGGGAGAAGCGATTGCCCGCCCTGACGTGGCGGGGACGATAGCGCGGCCCCCAAATGTCATGGGCAATCTCCGGCCGCACCCCTCGATAGCGTGCCCAGGTGGCCGCGGGCCGGTCCACCGGATAACCCAGCGCGCGGCTGTAACACAGCTTGATGAATTCGCCGTGGGCCCAGACCAGCGGCATGGCCGAGCCGCTCGGCTTGCCCGGCTCCAGGCGGTGTTCCGGTATGGGAAGCCAGTCCCACACCTGCTCCGGCAACAGGCCGGCGCGACCGGTCATGGCGATCATGGTCTTGATATACGGCAACGGGTCTTCGCCGGCGAGGAGCGCGTAGTGGCCGCGCTCTCCCACCAACAGCGGCCAGCCGCGCCCGCGGCCGGTGCCGTCGAAGGGCCGGCCGTCGTTGTGTTCACCGTAACCGTCGCCGTTGTAGCGATGCCAGACGGGACCACTGGGCGTGTCGGTTTTGAGCAGCAGGTCCACCACCTTCAGCGTATCGACTATGTAGGGATCGTCGGCGCGGCGTAAGCCGTAGCGCACCAGCTGCAGGAAATCGGTACCGATCTGCTCCTCGGCCGGCAGTTCCGGATCGATGGCGCGATTCTTGATCAGGACACGCTCGGCCTGGGCGCCTTCGTGGACCAGAATGTCCGGCGGTGCGGTGCGGATGTAGTAGCCCTTGACCCCGAGGCGCTGCGCCAGGGCCGTATCCCGGGCCACGGTCCAGTCGTCGAGCCGGGCATTCCAGCTGTCCGCCAGCAGCAGGGCGAACTCCCGGGCCTCCCCTTCGAGAAAGGTGCTGCCCTCGACCAGCGCGGCGATGACGATGGCGAGGGTGAAGGTGTTGATGCCGGGGTCCTCCTCCCAACGGTCCTGGCCGGTGGTGGGACCCTCGCAGGCGATGAAGGAGAGGGCCCGGCGCACCATGTCGGTGACCGGAATCCCCTCCAGTGCGTCCTGCCCGCGCAACGCGGACGCCAACAGCACCGGGAAGGCAGCCTCGTCCAACTGAATGCCCTGCCAAAACGCATCGCCGCCGAGCCACTGGTTCTGCAGCCAGTGCCCATCCTCCTGCTGGGTGGCCATCAGATAGCGCAGCACGTCGCGGGCGTCCTCGAACGCCCCCATGGCCACCAGCGCCCCCGCAGTTTCCACCAAATCGCGGCACCACACCAGGTGATAGCCGCCGCGACTCTGGCTGCTCTCGCCCCACGGAACGGCTAGGCTCGCCACCGCGGCGCCGGCATAGGTCCGATCCTGGTGCACCTTGAGCACCATGCCGGAAAGCGCGAGCATTTCGCGCAGCTCATCCGGCACGTCGGGAGGGCTGCCCGTCCCCAGCCAGGACTGCCAGACGCGACACTGCGTCTCCCAAACCTGGGTGAAATCCTTCATCAGGCTCGCCATGGCCAGAGTGGCCGCCGACTCCCGGCTGGTCCCCAGACCGAGGGCGAGGGTGGCTCGATCAGGCAATTCGCCCGTCAGGGTGACGGCCCCCGGTCCGGCGCTATCGTATTGCCACGTCATGCGTCCGTGGCGATCGAAGTCCCGCCAGCCGTCGCTCGCCTCGAGGCAGCCGACGGAGCAGCGCTGCCAGGCATCGGAACCGTCCTCCGCAGCCGCCGCCAGCGCCAATCCGAAAGGGCCCTGCTCCGCCCACAGCATCGTGCGGCCGTTGTGTCGACCGACTGCGGCCAGATTATTGTGCGCGTCGCCGCCCAGCCGAGCCGCCAGCAGGGCGTAGGGACGCAGTCCCTCGTCTCCCTCCAGCCGATAGCGCAACAGCAGCGTGTCGCGCCGTTGCGACGGACAGATCTGCAGCGTGAAGACGAAACGGGGATGGCGGTGAACGATGGTGAGCGCCGGCACGCCGGGCTGCGGCAAGGTCACCTCGTAGTTCCCGAGGCGGCGCAGCTCGACCCAGAAGCCCTGGTCGTCGGCGATGATAAAGCCGAGGTCCTTGATTTGCGGGATGTCGATGCGCGGGTAATAGACTTCCGTGAGGATGCCTTCGGCGACGGTGTACCAGAGCCGTGAAGATCCGAGGCTGGTACCGACCATATCCTTGCCGGCGTGAGCCCAAGTAGGGTGCGAAGAGGTTGCCTGGGGCGCTTGCATAACGGCCTTCCTGTTGTTCGCCATGTTAAGGAGACCCGCGTTTGGCCCGAATGTTTCAAAATTCGTGCGCTGACCCGCCGCCTGGCGCCGAAACGGCGGCGATGACAACCGCGACGAGGGCATCACCTTGGAGTGTAGGGAGGTTTTATGACGGAAGGGGTTCGCGACCCTTTTCTGCGTGACCCGCGCCGGGCGGCGATGCCCCTGACGGGCGAATGGATCGGGCGCGGGCGTCTCGGCGGATAATGCGCCAGCACCATGGATGGCGGCAGCGGCGCCGAGGCGTCATTGCGGCTCACGGGCGAAACACGCCGTAGCGGTCGTGCTCGAAGTGGTGAAGTTTGGCGACGGCAATCGTCGACCAGTGCCGGCCGGACAAGCGGAACACGACCACCCCCAGCAGTGTGCCCAGCAACGGACCCAGCCAGTAGATCCACCACCCATGCCAATCGCCCGAGATCACGGCGGGGCCAAAGCTGCGGGCCGGATTGGTGCTGGTGCCGGAGACATTCGCCTCGCCCCAAACCATGACCGCATACAGGAATGGAAAAAGAGCCGGCGTAAAATCCCGCAGGCGCCGGTGCTGCAGGAAAAAGAACAAGCCAAAGACCAGCGCGAAGGTGGTCACCGCCTCCCCCAGCAAGGCCCAGCCGACACCGTAAGCGGCACCTGGAAATGTTGCGCCGAAGGCAATGCTGCGCCCCATCGCCCCCCACGCGAGCAACGGCACCGCGCCGATTGCCGCACCGGCCAGTTGCGCCAATACGTACCCCGGGACGTAACGCCCCCGCAGCTTGCCCATCAACCAGAAGGCCAGGGTAACGGCCGGATTGATATGCGCCCCGCTCTCTTTGCCGAGCGGCGACAGCGCGATCAGCGCGCCGGTCGTCCCAAACAGGAAGCCGGTGAGCAACCGGCGCCACCCCGCATCCGGCAGCAGCCGGACCACCGGGCTGCCGTGGCCGAAATCCAGGATCACAATCGACAGTCCCACCGCCACGAGCAGTGCCGTGCCAATCAGCTCCGCACCGTAGAGCATCCAGGGAAATGGTCGTTTAGGGGTATCCATGTGCAATTGCCGTTGAGGGTGCGCGGAAATCCGGCGCGGGAGGGCTACGGACCCTGGCTATTGTGGGGGGCCGGCGGCGCCACGGCAATAATGATCGATACGCGGCGGTTTTTCGCCCGTCCCGCCTCGGTGTCGTTGGCGGCGAGCGGCCGGGTATCGGCATATCCGACCGCGCTCAGCCGATCCGCCGGGATGCCGCGGGCGATCAGGTGCCGGACCACCGTGCTGGCGCGTGCCGCCGAAAGCTCCCAATTGGAGGGAAACTGGGGCGTGGAAATGGGAACGTTGTCGGTATGTCCTTCGACGGTAATGGTGTGGCCGCCCCGCGCCAGCAGCGGTACCAGTTTGTCCAGCACCTGCTCGCCCTGGGGCATCAGGTGCGCCTCGCCCGACGGGAACAGGATGCTCTCCTTCATGCGCAGTTCCACCGTGCCGCGCTTGGTCAGCACCTCGACGCTCTCGCCCATGCCCTGCCGGCGGATATTTGCGGTCAGCTCGCGGAACAGCCGCTGTTCCTCGCTGACCGGCTTTACCACCGCATGTTCCACATGCCCCATCTCCTTGGAGACGGCTTTGCTCAACTGACGGTACTTTTCCGCGTCGGTCTTGGCATAGGCGAGCATCACCACGAACAGCGTGAGCAGCAGGGTGAGGACGTCGATATAGGTGAGGATCCAGGCGTTGTCGTCTTCCGACGCGAAGTCCGGCGGGCGAAAACCCTCCCGCCTCAACGGCGGCAGGCTGTGCCGTGCCTGCTCCAGTTCCGCCGCCAACCCATCCTTATCCGCCGCTTCGGCGGAGGACACGGACGAGGGCGGGGAAGCGCTATCGCCCGGGGCGGGTGGGTGGGGGCCGTCGTTGCGCTCTGCCATCGCCTTTGCCCCTACTGCCGGATCTCATCCTCGTAGCGCGCCATGAACGATTTCAGCGTCTCGCGGATATAGGCGGGGGAGCGTCCCTTGCTCATCAAAGTGATCCCCTCCTGCACCATGTTCATCAACATCACCCGCTGTTCGGTGCGGCGCTCCAATTTGATGGCAATGGGTTTGAAGATCAGGTTGGCGAGAATGATGCCGTAGAAGGTGGTGATCAGGGCGATGCCGAGGTTGGCCCCGATGCGCGCAAAATCGTTGCCCCCCATCGAGAACAGCATGTTGATCAGGCCGATCAGCGTCCCGAGCATGCCAAAGGCGGGAGCGAACATCGCCATGGTGCGAAACACCTGCGCCTCGGCCGCCTCCTTGGCGTGCAGCCGATTCATGCGCCACTGCAACAGGTCGAGGATGTCGTCCAGCGGCGTATCGTCGATCACCAGCTGGATACCCATGCGCAGAAAGGGATTTTTGAGCTCGTTGAGGCGGCTCTCGATGGCCGGCAGATTGCCCTTGAACCATTGCCGCGACACCTCGACGATCTCCTCCATGTCCTCCTTGGCATAGTAGCGCTCGCTCTGCAGCACGATGATGAAGACGCGAAACACGCGCAGCACCTCGTGCAGCGGGTAGCTGATCAGGGTGGCGGCGATGGTGCCGCCCAACACGATGCCGATGCCCGGAACGTTCCAATAGAAGCCCAAATCCTTGGCGCTTACCGCGATGATTGCCGAAAGCATCACGATCCCGCCGAACATGCCGAGTACTGTGGACGGATTCATCGCTGTTGGATTCCCCCTTGCCGCTCACTGGGATAGTAGCGTGTTGCAAGACGAGTGCGCCAGGATCGGCCCAAGGCGGGACAGTCCCGGCGGACGCATTACCAAACCGCGGCGGTATGAATTGGGCAATACTCCGACGGGCTTGAGAGCCTGGAGTGAGGGCCGTCAAACGGCCGCGAGCAGACGTTGGATCACGCTGCCGGCCAGGGTCAGGCCGAACAGCGCCGGCATGTAGCTGATCGTTCCGTTGACGGCGCGGTCGCGTCCGTGGCCGGTAGGCTGCGGCGGCAATGGCGGCCGACCGGGCTCCGTCGACCACACCGCCAGCACCCCGCGACCGACGCCGCGTTTCTTGAGCCGTTTGCGCATATGGCGCGCCAGGGCGCAGATGTCGGTATCCATGACGTCGCCGACCCGGATGCGGGTCGGGTCCAGCTTGCCGCCCGCCCCCATGCTGGAGGCCACCGGCAGGCCCATTTCGTAGGCGGTGACCACCAGTCCCACCTTGCTGTTGAGGGAATCGATGGCGTCCACCACGTAGTCGAAACCGTCGCCCAGTACCTGGGGCATATCCTCCACCTGGAGGAAACGGTCGATCAGGGTCAGCTCACACCCGGGATTGATGTCGCGGATACGCTCGGCGATCACATCGGCCTTCTTGCGCCCCACAGTGGAGCACAGCGCCGGCAGCTGGCGGTTGATGTTGGAGGCGGCCACCACGTCGTGATCCACCAGGGTGAGCCGGCCCACCCCGGCCCGCGCCAGCGCCTCGGCGGCAAAGGAGCCGACCCCGCCGAGACCGGCGAGAAAGATCCGGGCACCGCGCAGCCGCTCGATACCGTCGTCGCCGAGCAGGATATGGGTGCGTTCGAACAGGTCCGGCAAACTCATCGGGATAAAACTCCAACCGCGGGGACTCAGGGTACAAACGGCCTAACGATACCCTAAAGGCACTGTCGTTGGGCACAACCGGCTACACGAATCCGGACATTCATCGCCCCGCGCACCCCTGGCTACACCGTCGTTACCGGCCACATCCGCAGCACGGCGCGGGCGTTGGCGCTGGTCCGGGCAGCAATAGTCGCGGCGTCCTCGTCGCGCAGTTCGGCCAGTACCGCCAGTACCTCCGGCAGGTACTCGGGACTGTTGCGCTCGCCGCGGTGGGCGGCGGTGACGATATCGGGGGCGTCGGTCTCCAGCACGATGGCGGTGAGCGGCAGTTCGCGCGCCAAGGCGCGGATACGCAGGGCGCGGTCATAGGTCACGCTACCGCCGAAGCCGAGCCGGAAGCCAAGGTCGAGGTACTGGTCGGCCTGCTGGCGGCTGCCGCTGAAGGCGTGGGCGATGCCGCCGCAGGGGAAACGCAGCCGGCGCAGGGTGGCCAGCACCGGGTCGTGAGCCTTGCGCACGTGCAGCAGCACCGGCAGCCCGGCCGCCGCCGCAAGGCGCAGCTGCGCCTCGAACAGCGCCTGCTGCGCGGCACGGTCCAGCCCGGCGACGAAGTAGTCGAGGCCGATCTCGCCGACCGCCAGCGGCCGCTCCTCCGCCAACCGCCGTTGCAGCTCATCCAGATGCTCCGGCCGGTGCCGCTCCAGATAGATCGGATGGAGGCCGAGGGCGGGCAGGAGGTCGCGCTCGCGCCGGCACAGCGCCAGCAGGCCGTCCCAACCCGCCTGATCGACCGCCGGCACCACCTGCGCGCAGACCCCGGCGGCGCGGGCACGCGCCAGCACCTGATCGCGGTCCGCGTCGAATTCGGCGACGTCGATGTGGCAATGGGTATCGATCAGTTCCATGACGCTATTACAGCAGATCGCGCGGCAGGGAGACGAGGCGTGATCTTTGCGTATTTTTTACATTTACCCTCTCTTTGCCGTATCCCGCCCCTATCCTTGTATACTTAGCCGCTCGCCTCGACCTATACGATCTAACGCAACCCGTTCGCGAAGGACCAACATGAACCAGCCGACCACCAGTGCCGCCTTCGAGTGGCTGCGCAGCACCCCCATCGCCTCGCTCAACGTCGAGGTGCAGGAGTTCCGCCACAAGGTGACCGGGGCGCCCCACATCCACATCGCCGCCGACGACGACCAGAACGCCTTCCTGGTCGGCTTCCGCACCGTGCCGCAGGACTCCACCGGCGTCGCCCACATCCTGGAACACACCAGCCTGTGCGGCAGCCGTCGGTTTCCGGTGCGCGACCCGTTCTTCATGATGACGCGCCGCTCGCTCAACACCTTCATGAATGCCTTCACCGCCAGCGACTGGACCGCCTACCCCTTCGCCAGCCGCAACAGCAAAGACTTCTACAACCTGATGCAGGTCTATCTGGACGCGGTGTTCTTCCCCACCCTCGACCCGCTCGATTTCGCCCAGGAGGGTCACCGGGTCGAGTTCGAACGGGCCGACGACCCCGCCTCGCCGCTGGTATTCAAAGGGGTGGTATTCAACGAAATGAAGGGGGCGATGAGTTCGCCCAGTTCGGCGCTGTATCAGAGCCTGACCAAGTACCTGTTCCCGACCATCACCTATCACCACAACAGCGGCGGCGACCCGGAGCGCATCCCGGACCTGAGCTATGACCAGTTGAAGGCGTTCCACGCCCGCCACTATCACCCGTCCAATGCGCTGTTCATGACCTACGGCGACATCGCCGCCCACGAGCATCAGGTCTATTTCGAGGACTACGCGCTGAAGGATTTCGACCGTCTCGACGCGGCCATCGGCGTAGCCGACGAACAGCGCTACAGCGCGCCGGTCTATGCCGAGGAGAGTTACCCCCTGGACGGCGAGACGGACACCGCCAAGAAAACTCATGTGGTGCTGGGCTGGCTGCTGGGCAAGAGCACCGATGCGGATGAACTGCTCACCGTCCATCTGTTATCGGACGTATTGCTCGACAACAGCGCCTCGCCGCTGCGCCAAGTGCTGGAGACCACCGAACTGGGCAGCGCGCCGTCGCCACTGTGCGGCCTGTCCGATTCCAGCCGCGAGATGTTCTTCGCCTGCGGCCTGGAGGGATCGGAGCCGGAGCGGGCCGAGGCGGTGGAGACGCTGATCCTCGATACCCTGCGCGAGGTCGCCGCCAACGGCGTGCCGCAGGAACAGGTGGAGGCGATGCTGCATCAGCTGGAATTGTCGCAGCGCGAGATCAGCGGCGACGGTTTTCCCTACGGTCTACAGCTGCTGGTCCACGCCCTGTCGCCGACGCTGCACGGCGCCGACGCGGCGGCGATGCTCGACATCGACCCGGTGCTGAACCGGCTGCGCCAGCGCATCGCCGACCCCGAGTTCATCAAATCCCAGGCGCGCAGCCTACTCGACAATCCGCACCGGGTACGCCTGGTGATGAAGCCCGACACCGGCCTGTCCGCCGAACGGGCGCAGCACGAAGCGCAACGGCTGGCCCAAATCAAGGCGTCGCTGGACGAGCCGCAGCGGCAACAGGTCGTCGCCCTGGCGGCGCAACTCGCCGCGCGCCAGGCCCACCACGACGACCCGGAACTGCTGCCCAAGGTAACCCTCAGCGACGTCCCGCCGGACCTGGCCATCCCCCAGGGCGAAACCAGCGAACTGGCCGCCACGCCGGCCACCTGGTTCGCCCGCGGTACCAATGGGTTGGTCTATCAGGAACTGGTGATCGACCTGCCCGAGCTGGAACCGGACCTGGCCAACCTGCTGCCGATCTTTGCCAACCTGCTCACCGAGGTGGGCAGCGGCGGCCGCGACTACATCGCCACCCAGTCGTTGCAGGCCGCCGTCACCGGCGGCATTTCGGCGCGTACCAGCGTGCGCGGCGCGGTGGACGATGCCGCCAAGGGACGCGGCGTGTTCGTGGTCGCCGGCAAGGCGCTGGCGCGCAACCACGCGGCCCTGACACAGCTGCTGCGCGAGACCTTCGAGGCCGCGCGCTTCGACGAACTGCCGCGGCTGCGCGAGCTGGTGACCCAGGAGCGGCTGCATCAGGAGCAGAGCGTCACCGGCAGCGGCCACGCGCTGGCGATGATGGCGGCGGCTTCCGGACTCTCGCCCAGCGCCGCCCTCGCCCATCGCTGGTATGGACTGGCCGGTATCAAGGCGCTGAAGAGCCTCGACGAGGCACTGGAAGACGAAGTGGCACTGAAGGCCTTCGCCGATCGGCTGGAACGTCTGCGCAATGTGCTACTGCAGTCGCCGCGCCAATTCCTGCTGATTGGCGAGGAGGAGCAGAAAGGGGGCTATACGGCGGCACTGTCCGAGCGTTGGACCGACCTGCACCCGACACAGACCACCGCGCCGTTCGACCTGCCGCCAAGCGGCGGCCAGGTGCGCCAGGGCTGGACCACCTCCACCCAGGTCAACTTCTGCGCCAAGGCCTATCCCGCAGTGCCCGGCGACCACCCGGACGCGGCGGCCCTGATGGTGTTGGGCGGCTTCCTGCGCAACAACTACCTGCATCGCACCATCCGTGAGCAGGGCGGCGCCTACGGCGGCGGCGCCGGCTATGACCCGGACAGTGCCGTGTTCCGCTTCTACTCCTACCGCGACCCGCGCCTCGCCGAAACCCTGACCGACTTCGATCACGCGTTGGAGTGGCTGCAGAGCGAGGAGCACGAATGGCGTCTGGTGGAGGAGGCCATCCTCGGTGTCGTCTCGGCCATCGACAAACCGGGGTCGCCGGCCGGCGAGGCGAAGAAGACCTTCCACGCGGCACTGCACGGCCGTACGCCGGAGCAGCGGCGCCGCTTCCGGACACGGGTGCTGGAAGTGAAGCAGGAAGATCTGAAACGGGTCGCCGCCACCTATCTCAAGCCGGAGCTCGCCAGTACCGCCGTGATCAGCAACCCGGCCAAGTTGGAGCAGGCCGGCTTGGCATTGGAAATAATCAACCTATAGAGTCATGTATGCGGCGCCGCGGAGCGCACTGCAGCCGGATGAGTCGGCCGGCCTTTTCGCCTTGCATCCCGCGCGCCGCGGCACCTCTGCATCGAATCAATCCATTATGAGTTACGCACTGGAAATCAACGGTCTGCGCAAGACCTACCGCGGCGGCCTGGAGGCACTGAAGGGCATTGACCTCAACGTCAAAGAGGGCAATTTCTTCGCTCTGCTCGGTCCCAACGGCGCCGGAAAATCGACCACCATCGGCATCGTCACCGCGCTGGTCAATAAGAGCGGCGGCACGGTCCGGGTATTCGGCCACGACATCGATCGCGACCCGATGGCGGCGCGCCGCTGCATCGGCCTGGTGCCGCAGGAGTTCAACTTCAATCAGTTCGAGCCGGTGATCGAGATCGTGCTCAACCAGGCCGGCTATTACGGCATAGAACCGCACGTCGCCCAACAGCGTGCGCAAACCTACCTGACCCAGTTGGGATTGTGGGACAAGCGCCGGGTACAGGCACGCAGCCTGTCGGGCGGCATGAAACGGCGGCTGATGATCGCCCGCGCCCTGGCCCACGAACCGCGCCTGTTGATCCTCGACGAGCCCACCGCCGGCGTCGACATCGAGCTGCGCCGTTCGATGTGGAAGTTCCTGCGCGACGTCAACAGCCGCGGCACCACCATCATCCTCACCACCCACTACCTGGAAGAGGCGGAAAACCTCTGCCGCGACGTCGCCATCATCGACGAGGGCAGCATCGTCGCCCATACCAGCATCAAATCGCTGCTCAACCAGCTCAACTCCGAGACCCTGGTGCTGGATGTCAAACATCCCCTAGACCATGCGCCGCATCTGGACGGCTACGCCACCTGCTTGGCCGACCCCCACACCCTGGAGGTCGAGGTGCCGCGCAGCCACGGCATCAACCGTCTGTTCGAGGAGCTGTCGGCCCACCACATCGACGTGATCAGCATGCGCAACAAGGCCAACCGGCTGGAGGAGCTGTTCCTGCGGCTGGTGGAGAACGGGGGAGGCCAATCATGAGCGGCACCAACATGACCGCCTTCAAGACCATCGTGATCAAAGAGATCCGCCGCTACCTGCGTATCTGGCTCCAGACGGTACTGCCGCCGATGGTGACCACCGCCCTCTACTTCATCATCTTCGGCCGGCTCATCGGCCGTCAGATCGGCGATATCGAAGGTCACAGCTATATGGACTACATCGTCCCCGGGCTGATCCTGATGGCGGTGATCACCAACTCCTATGCCAACGTGGTGTCGTCATTCTACGGTGCCAAGTTTTCCCACTACGTGGAAGAGATGCTCATCGCGCCGATCCCCAATACGCTGATCCTGCTCGGCTTCGTTGCCGGCGGCGTGGCCCGCGGCCTCACCGTGGGCGCCGCGGTAACCGTGGTGGCCGCCTTTTTCACCCACCTCCAGATTCATAATCCGGCCGTGGTGCTGGCGGTGGTGGTGCTCACCTCGACCCTGTTCGCGTTGGGCGGTTTCATCAACGCCGTCTACGCCAAGAGCTTCGACGACATCTCGATCGTGCCCACCTTCATCCTGACGCCGCTCACCTACCTGGGCGGCATCTTCTATTCCATCGACATGCTGCCGCACGTGTGGCACCAGATATCGCTGTTCAATCCCATCCTCTACATGATCAACGCCTTTCGCTACGGCATCCTGGGTGTCAGCGACATCCCTTTGACAACCGCGTTCGGCGTCATTCTGCTGTTCATCGGCCTGTTGTTCGGCTTCGCCCTGTTTCTGCTTCACCGCGGCGTCGGTCTGAAGAATTGAGCGATTGCCGGCGACGGGTTGCTAGACTATAAACGACGTTTCACGCCAGGATATGCGCCGCCATGACGACCGAGAAAGTGGAATGGAGCCCGACCTTCGATACCGAACTGCGGCTCGTCGACGGCGAGCATCAGGCGCTGGTGATACGTCTTAACGGCCTGATCGAGCAATTGACCGCAGGCGCTCCCACGGCACAATGGCTACCGGCGCTGGACGGCTTGATTCAACATGTCGCCGATCACTTCGCCCACGAAGAACGAGTCATGGAAAACATCAGTTATTCCGACTACATCCCCCACCGCGACATACATCGCCAACTGCTGAAAGAGGTCGCGCAGTTCCGCCAGGAGCTCAACCCCGACGAACCGATCAAGGACACCCTGGCAACGATACGGTTTTTGAAATTCTGGGTATTGCGCCACGTGGTGCAGGAAGACATGAAGATCAAGAAATTCGTCTACAGCGGCGTATACGACATCGAAAGCGACTAACCGCGACGCCGTCTAGTCCCGCCGCTCCCAAGCGTCGAGCACTACAGTTTCCCCCCACAGCCGCATCAATACCGGTAAGCTGCTCGCCGGATCGCCGCTGGTAAGAAAACCCACGCCGCCTGTGCAGCCGGTCGCCAGCGACCCGGCTACGGTGAGACGGCGCTGCAGTTCCGCCGCCACTGCCGGCCCCGTCTCCAGCACCTCGACCGCCGGTCCGGCGACGGTTTCGATGGCGTTGCGCAAAAACGGATAATGAGTGCAGCCCAACACGATCTGATCGGCGCCTGCGGCCACCAGCGGTTCCACGTAACGCCGTACCAACGTCAATGTCCCCGCGTCATCCCACATCCCTTGCTCCACCCGTTCCACCAGACCGGGACATGCCTGTGCCACCACGCGCGCACGCTCACCGTAGCGCGCCAGCAGCGCAGCGTAGCGCGCGCTGGCCAGCGTCGCCGCGGTCGCCAGCACGCCGACCGTGCCCGATAGGGTACGGTTTACCGCCGGTTTCACCGCGGGTTCGATGGCGACGATAGGTAAAGTGAACAGTGTACGCAGATGTTCCACCGCCACCGCGGTGGCGGTGTTGCAGGCGACCACAATCGCCTTGGCGCCGTGCTCTACCAAATAGCGTGTAATGTGCTCGGCCCGGTCACGGATCCGTTGTGGCGACAGGTCGCCGTAGGGTGCATGCGCCGAATCGGCGACATAGACCAGATCTTCGCCGGGCAACAGCGTACGAACAGCACGCAGCACCGACAGACCACCCACCCCGGAGTCGAATACGCCGATGAAGCCGCCCTCATGCATCGTGGATGTCACCATCACGGAGTGGAAACGGCTGTGCTGCGATAAAGCGATTTGGCGCAGACCCTGCCGCAATAACCAAATGCAGGAGCGGCGGCGCCGCGATTAGGGATCATCGCGGCAGAGCCGCTCCTACTTATCGCGGCAGAGCCGCTCCTACTTCTCCCGGGTCGCATGGAATTCCACCTGCGGCCAGCGTTCGCGGGTCAGCTCCAGGTTGACCCGGGTCGGCGCCAGATAGGTGAGCAGACCGGAGCCGTCGATCGCCAGATTGTCATGCGCCTTCACCTTGAACTCGTCCAGCTTCTTGGCCTCATCGCACTCGACCCAGCGCGCGGTCGCCACCGTCACCGGTTCGAAGATACAGTCCACGTTGTATTCGTCCTTGAGACGGTAGGCGACAACGTCGAACTGCAGGACGCCGACCGCGCCGAGGATCAGATCGTTGTTCTTCAATGGCCGGAACAGCTGCGTCGCCCCCTCTTCCGACAGCTGTTCCAACCCCTTTTGCAGCGCCTTCATCCGCAGCGGGTCCTTGAGCACGGCACGGCGGAACAGCTCTGGTGCAAAGTGCGGGATGCCGGTGAATTTCAGCTCTTCGCCTTCGGTAAAGGTGTCACCGATCTGGATGGTGCCGTGGTTGTGCAGGCCGATGATGTCGCCGGGCCAAGCATCTTCCACCTGTTCGCGATCCTGCGCCATGAAGGTGATGGCATTGGCGATCTTCACGTCGCGCCCGAGGCGTACATGCTTCACCTTCATGCCCTGGCTGTAGTGGCCGGCGCAGACCCGCAGGAACGCAACCCGGTCGCGGTGCGCCGGGTCCATGTTCGCCTGGATCTTGAATACGAAACCGCTGAACTTCTCTTCGTCCGGCTCCACGGTGCGCGCAATCGTGGCACGCGGCAGTGGCGGCGGCGCGAATTCCACCAACGCATCCAACACCTCGCGCACGCCGAAGTTATTGATGCCGGAGCCGAAGAACACCGGCGTCAACTCTCCGCGCAGAAAGGCCTCATGGTCAAACTCGTGGCTGGCGCCGCGGACCAATTCGATCTCGTCGCGCAGCTCCTGCGCCAGGTTGCCGAACAGCTCGTCGAGGCGCGGGTTATCCAGCCCATGGATCACCTCGCCGACGGCGATCTTGCCGCCGTGCTGGGGCGAAAACAGGTAGATTTCATCGTTGTAGAGATGAAACACACCCTTGAAACCCTTACCCATGCCGATCGGCCAGGTCATCGGAGCGCAGCGGATCTTGAGTACCTCCTCCACTTCGTCCAACAGGTCGATGGGCGGACGGCTCTCGCGATCCATCTTGTTGATGAAGGTGATGATGGGCGTGTCGCGCAGGCGGCACACCTCCATCAGCTTGATGGTGCGCGACTCGACGCCCTTGGCGCCGTCGATCACCATCAGCGCCGAGTCGACGGCGGTGAGGGTGCGATAGGTGTCTTCGGAAAAGTCCTCGTGGCCGGGGGTATCGAGCAGGTTGACGATGTGCTCGCGATAGGGAAACTGCATCACCGAGGAGGTGACGGAAATCCCGCGCTGCTTCTCCAGCTCCATCCAGTCGGAGGTGGCATGACGCGCAGCCTTGCGGCCCTTGACGGTACCGGCCAGCTGAATGGCGCCGCCGAACAGCAGCAGCTTTTCCGTCAGCGTGGTCTTGCCTGCATCCGGGTGCGAGATGATGGCGAAGGTCCGGCGCTTATCGGCCTGAACTCTAATCTGACTCATGACTTTCCTGGGTGAAAAAGGCGATATTCTACGACGAAATGTCGCTCAATACCCGCGCCATGATGATGGCGTCTTCGCGTCCCTGTTCCGACGGATAGTAACCGCTGCGCAGTCCCACCTGGTTGAATCCCATGCTCTCGTACAGGTGTACCGCGACCTTATTGGAGGGACGCACCTCCAGAAAGACGGTGTCGGCACCGTGGCCGTGTGCCGCTTGCAGCAGATGCTCCATCAGCTGCCGTCCCAGGCCATGTCCCTGCCGGCCGGGCGCCACGGAGATATTGAGCACGTGCGCCTCCCCGGCGGCCGCGGACAGCACGGCGTAGGCGGCGACCATCCCGTCGGCCTCCATCACCCAGCAGCTGTAGCCGACGCGCAGGCAATCGCGCATGACCCCCTCGGTCCACGGATAGGGGTAGTTCTCCAGTTCCACTGCCATCACCTGCGCGATGTCGCTCGCGTGCATCGGCCGCACCGAGACCGCCGCATCGCGCCGTACCGTGCTCATTCCGCTCTCTCTCCGGCGGTGGCGACAGCCAGGCGCAGGTCATCCCACGACTTGCGCTTCTCGCCGGGGGAGCGCAACAGATAGGCGGGGTGATAGGTGACTACCAAAGGGATATCGCCGTAACGGTGAACGCGGCCGCGCAACTTGCCGATGGGTGTGTCGCACTTGAGCAGGTTCTGGGCGGCGATGCGCCCCACCGCCAGGATCACGCGCGGCTGGATGAGCGCGATCTGGCGCCGGAGAAATGGTTCGCAGTTGCCCGCCTCATCCGGTCGCGGATCGCGGTTGTCGGGCGGCCGGCACTTGAGCACGTTGGCGATATAGACCCGCTCGCGCGGCAGACCGGCGGCCAGCAGCATGGCGTTGAGCAGCTGCCCGGCGCGGCCGACGAAGGGTTCTCCCTGGGCGTCCTCGTCGGCGCCCGGCGCCTCACCGATCACCAGCCATTGCGCCTCGCGGTTGCCGACGCCGAACACGGTCCGGGTACGGTTGGCGACCAGTTCGGGGCAGCGGGTGCAGGTGCTCACCCGTTGTTGCAGTGCAGCCCAATCGAGGGTGGCGATATCGGATGTGGTGGCGACGGGAACATCAGTTTCGGCTTCACGGTTTCGGGCTGCGGGTTCCGCATTTGCAGCTTCGGATTTCAGGGACGTGGGCTCCGGCGATGCTCCGGTGCGGGTGGCGGGCGCCTCCTCCGGCACGGGGGCAGCGCCGCCGCGCCGCTCCCAGGCCTGGATGCCCATGGCATCGAGATAACGGAGGCGCCGGCCGTCCACTAGGCCGGCCATTCAGCAAACGTTGAAAAAAAAACCGGGTCCGCAAATGAACGCGAATGGACGCGCATCGATCCTGTATCGCTCAGCGCCGCCCAATGCACTGCGGCATTGCATGTTCCCGCAAATTTGCATGCAGCGGCGTTCATCTGCGGACTATCTTCCGGCCCATCACACGGTTGCCCCTTGGGGGTGGGCGCGCTCCAGCGGCGCCATGATCTTGTTGAGGGCATTGAGATAGGCCTTGGCCGAGGCGATGACGATGTCGGTGTCGGCCCCCTGGCCGTTGACGATGCGCCCGCCCTTCTCCAGCCGCACGGTCACCTCGCCCTGGGCGTCGGTACCGCTGGTGATGTTGTTCACCGAATAGAGCTGCAACTCGGTGCCGCTCCGCACCAGGCCCTCGATCGCCTTGAAGGTGGCGTCCACCGGACCGCCGCCGCTGGCACAGAGCTTCTGCTCCTCGCCGTCCAGGGTAAGGGTGACGCACGCCTCCGGCGTCTCGCCGGTCTCGCAGCAGACCTTCAGATAGGACAATTTGAGGCGCTCGATGGCGCTGCTCTCGATGTCGGTCTCGGTGACCAGGGCCTGCAGGTCCTCGTCGAATATCTCGTGCTTCTTGTCGGCCAGATCCTTGAAGCGGGCGAAGGCGGCATTGAGCGCCTCGTCCGATTCGAACTCGATGCCCAGCTCGGAGAGGCGGCTCTTGAAGGCGTTGCGGCCGGAGTGCTTGCCCAGCACCATGCGGTTGGCGCTCCACCCCACATCCTCGGCGCGCATGATCTCGTAGGTCTCGCGGTGCTTGAGCACCCCGTCCTGGTGGATGCCCGACTCGTGGGCGAAGGCGTTGGCGCCGACGATGGCCTTGTTGGGCTGCACCGCGAAACCGGTGATGCTGGCCACCAGCCGCGAGGTAGGGACGATCTGGGTGGTGTCGATATGCTCCACCTGGCAGGCGAACACGTCCTGCCGGGTACGCACCGTCATCACCACCTCTTCCAGCGCGGCGTTGCCGGCGCGCTCGCCCAGGCCGTTGATGGTGCACTCCACCTGGCGCGCGCCGTTGAGCACCGCCGCCAGCGAGTTGGCGGCCGCCAGACCGAGGTCGTTGTGGCAGTGGACCGAGAAGATCGCCTGGTCGGCGTTGGGGGTGCCCGCGATCACCCGGCGCACCAGCTCGCCGAACTGCTGCGGCACGTTGTAACCCACGGTGTCCGGGATATTGATGGTGGTGGCGCCGGCCTTGATCACCGCCTCGAAGATGCGGCATAGAAACGGTATCTCGGAGCGGCCCGCGTCCTCGGCCGAAAACTCCACGTCGTCGGTAAACCCACGCGCCCGCGTCACCGCCTTGACCGCCTGCTCCACCACCTGGTCGGGACTCATGCGCAGCTTGCGCTCCATGTGAATCGGCGAGGTGGCGATGAAGGTGTGGATACGACCGGCGTTGGCCTCCTTCAGCGCCTCGCCGGCACGGTCGATGTCCTTGTCCAGGGCGCGCGCCAGGGAGCAGACCACGCTCTCCTTGACCGTGCGCGCGATGGCCTGCACCGCCTCGAAATCGCCGACGCTGGCGATGGCGAAGCCGGCCTCGATCACATTCACCCCCATCCGCTCCAGCGCCTTGGCGATGCGCAGCTTCTCCTCCCTGGTCATGGAGGCGCCGGGACTCTGCTCACCGTCGCGCAGGGTGGTATCGAAAATGATCAGTTTGTCTTTCATGGAAATACTCCGTCGGCTCTATGTCATCTTACCGGATGGTGCTCCAACTGCGGAACCTGCGAGCGGAACGGGCCGGCAGTGAGCACGACAGCGCCGCCATGCTCACTGCCGGGGGTGTTCCTCATCCGTCGGCGGCGGCTGCGCCGGCGACGACGCATCACCGCCGGCGTGGCGTCGGCGATGTTTGCGCAGCAAATAGACGGTCAACACGGGCCCCGATACCGCATAGATGAGAAAGGCGAAAAACAGCACCTTGGGCGGATCGATGGTGATGGTGACGTAGACCAGCACCACCGCGAGGATGGCGACAAACGGCACCTTGCCGCGCAGGTCCAGCCCCTTGAAGCTGTGGTAACGGATGTTGCTCACCATCAACAGGCCGGCGATCAGGGTCAGGACCAGCGCCACCCAGCGCATCTCGCTGCCATTGAGCCCGGCGTCGTGGCTGAACCAGACCAGGCCACCGACGATGGCCGCCGCCGCCGGACTGGCCAGACCCTGGAAATAGCGCTTGTCGGCAATACCGATCTGAGTGTTGAAACGCGCCAGCCGCAGCGCCGCCGCCGCAGCGTAGATGAAGGCGGCCAGCCAGCCGACTTTACCCAGCAGGTGCAGCGACCAGGAGTAGATCACCAGCGACGGCGCCAAGCCGAAGGAGACCATATCCGACAGACTGTCGTACTCGGCGCCAAAGGCGCTCTGGGTATTGGTGAGGCGCGCCACGCGGCCGTCCAGTCCGTCCATCACCATGGCGATGAAGATGGCGATCGGAGCCGCCGCGAAATGGCCTTTCATCGCCGCCACGATGGCGTAAAAGCCGGCGAACAGCGCCGCCGTGGTAAACAGGTTGGGCAACAGGTAGATACCGCGCCCGCGTTTTTCGGGCGTTTCTGAAGTATCGGGGCTTTCGTCGGTCATAGGCACCTCGCAAGGGTCCACAGTGTAGTAGCGCGGGCGGTCCGGGCTCAAGTCCGGCAAAAGAATATCCTCTCGCCAAGCCGCCAACAGCGCCAGGGGAAGAAGACAAGGATATTTCTTGGCGCTCGTGGCGGCTTGGCGAAAGTCAGCCGCGGTTCCCTCAACATCCGGAGATACCGCCGAAAAGGAAACGGCCGGCCCCGCCAAGGGTACCGGCCGCCGGTTAAAGCCGCATGACCAACTTAATTCTTGCTCTTGTCGACCAGCTTGTTGGCGGTGATCCACGGCATCATGGAACGCAGCTTCTCGCCGACCACTTCGATCTGGTGCGCAGCATTGTTGCGACGCCAGGCGGTCATCTCGGGGTAGTTGGACTGGCCTTCCAGGATGAAGCGCTTGGCGTAGGAACCGTTCTGGATGTTCTGCAGCGCCTCGCGCATGGCCCAGCGGCTCTCGTCATTGATGACTTGCGGACCGGTGACGTACTCGCCGAACTCCGCATTGTTGGAGATGGAGTAGTTCATGTTGGCGATGCCGCCCTCGTACATAAGGTCGACGATCAGCTTCAGCTCGTGCAGGCACTCGAAGTAGGCCATCTCCGGCGCGTAGCCGGCCTCGACCAGGGTCTCGAAACCGGCCTTGACCAGCTCCACGGCACCGCCGCACAGCACGGCCTGCTCGCCGAACAGATCGGTCTCGGTCTCGTCCTTGAATGTGGTCTCGATGATGCCGGTACGGCCGCCGCCGACGCCGGAGGCATAGGAGAGCGCGACGTCCTTGGCCTTGCCGGAGGCGTTCTGGAACACGGCGATCAGGTCGGGGATGCCGCCGCCCTTGACGAACTCCGAGCGCACGGTATGACCCGGCGCCTTGGGCGCGACCATGATCACGTCCAGGTCGGCGCGCGGCACCACCTGATTGTAGTGGATGGCGAAACCGTGGGCGAAGGCCAGGGTGGCGCCCTGTTTGATGTTCGGCTCGATCTCGTTCTTGTACAGATGGGACTGGAACTCGTCCGGGGTGAGGATCATCACCAGGTCGGCGCTCTTCACCGCGTCGGCGGTCGCCTTGACGGTCAGGCCGGCCGCTGCGGCCTTCTTGGCGGAGGCGGAACCGGGACGCAGTGCGACGGTGACGTCGACACCGGAGTCCTTGAGGTTGTTGGCGTGAGCGTGGCCCTGGGAACCGTAGCCGACGATGGTGACCTTCATGCCGCGAATGATGGAGATGTCGCAATCTTTGTCGTAATAGATGTTCACAGCTCTGTTCCTTTCGATAGTTGCAAGTTACAAGTTTCAAGTTGCAAGTAAAAAGAACATCTCTTGTTACTTGTCACTTGCCACTTGGTACTGTTTTCAAATTTTCAATGCCTTCTCGCCGCGCGAGATGCCGGAGACGCCGGAGCGGACCGTCTCCAGGATCAGATTCTTGTCCAGCGCATGGAGGAAGGCATCCAGTTTGTTGCCGTCGCCGGTCAGCTCGATGGTGTAGGTGGTGTCGGTGACGTCGATGATGCGGCCGCGGAAGATATCCGCCATGCGCTTCACCTCGTCGCGCTGCTCGCCGCCGATGGCACGCGCCTTGATCAACATCATCTCGCGTTCGATGTGCGGCCCCTCGGTCAGATCCATCAGCTTGACCACATCCACCAGCTTGTTGAGCTGCTTGGTGATTTGCTCGACGATGTCGTCGGAACCTCGGGTCACCAGCGTCATGCGCGACAGCGACGGGTCTTCGGTCGGCGCCACGTTGAGCGACTCGATATTATAACCGCGGGCGGAAAAAAGTCCGGCGACGCGCGACAGTGCGCCCGCCTCGTTTTCCATCAGGATCGATATGATGTGTCGCATCGCTTACACCAGGATCATTTCGTCCAGGCCGGCGCCGGCCGGAACCATGGGATAGACGTTTTCGGTCTGGTCGGTGAGGAAGTTCATGAACACCAGGCGGTTCTTGTGCTTGGTGAAGGCCTCCTTCAATGCCGCTTCGACGTCGCCCGGCTTGTCGATCTGCATGCCGACATGGCCATAGGCCTCGGCCAGCTTCACGAAATCGGGCAGCGATTCCATATAGGAGTGGGAGTAGCGGCGATCGTAGAAGAACTCCTGCCACTGGCGCACCATGCCGAGGAAGCGGTTGTTGAGGCAGATGACCTTGAGCGGCAACCCATACTGCAGGCAGGTCGACAGCTCCTGGATGTTCATCTGGATCGAGCCTTCGCCGGTGACGCAGACCACGTTGGCCTTGGGATTGGCGAACTGCACGCCCATCGCCGCCGGCAGGCCAAAGCCCATGGTGCCGAGGCCGCCGGAGTTGATCCAGCGGCGCGGCTTGTCGAACTTGTAGAACTGCGCCGTCCACATCTGGTGCTGGCCCACGTCGGAGGTGACGAAGGCGTCGCCCTTGGTGATCTGGTAGAGCTTCTCCAGCACATACTGCGGTTTGATCAAATCGGAGCTGTGATCGTATTTGAGGCACTCCTTGGCGCGCCACTCCTCGATCTGCTTCCACCATTTGCCCAGGGCATCGCCGTCCGGCGCCTCGCCCGACGCCTTGATCAGCTTCATCATATCCTTGAGGACATTGTCGACATTACCGACGATGGGAATATCCACCTTCACGTTCTTGGAGATGGAAGCCGGATCGATGTCGATATGGATGATCTTGGCGTGCGGGCAGAACTTCTTCACGTTGCCGGTGACGCGGTCGTCGAAGCGGGCGCCGATGGCCAGCAGCATGTCGCAATGCGACATCGCCATGTTGGCCTCGTAGGTGCCGTGCATGCCGAGCATGCCGACGAACTGCTTGTCGGTGCCGGGGTAGCCGCCCAGTCCCATGGAGGTGTTGGTGACCGGGTAGCCGAGCAGGCGCGCAAAATCGGTGAGTTGCTTGGCAGCATTGCCCAGGACCACGCCGCCGCCGGTATAGAGCATCGGCCGCTTGGCGCCCAGCAGCAGAGTCACCGCCCGTTTGATCTGACCGACGTGCCCTTTCACCACCGGATTGTAGGAGCGCATATTCGCTGTCTTGGGATAGACGTACTTGGTCCGGTTGGCGGTCACGTCCTTGGGGATATCCACCACCACCGGGCCGGGACGGCCGGTGGTCGCCAAGTAAAAGGCCTTCTTTAAGGTCTCGGCCAGCTTGGTAACGTCCTTGACCAGGAAGTTATGCTTGACACAGGGGCGGGTGATGCCCACCGAGTCGACTTCCTGAAACGCGTCGTTGCCGATCAGGCTGCTGTTGACCTGGCCGGTCAGCACCACCATAGGAATCGAATCCATGTAGGCCGTGGCGATACCGGTGACCGCGTTGGTGGCGCCCGGTCCCGACGTTACCAGCACCACACCCGGCTTGCCGCTGGAACGGGCATAGCCGTCGGCCGCATGAGTTGCGGCCTGCTCGTGACGAACCAGGATGTGCTTGACCTTGTCCTGCCTGTACAAGGCATCGTAGATATGCAGGACCGCACCCCCCGGATAGCCAAACAGACACTCGACGCCCTCGTCCTCGAGGAAACGGACGATGATCTCGGCACCGGACAGTTCCACCGCAGAAGTCTCCTAGAAAATAAAGCCCGCGAAAACGGGCGTGTTGCGAAAAGATGACGGCTAGAAGATGGGAAGCTACTGAGAATCGCGGTCGAGGTCAAGTCCGAGTGCGCCGGACTTCGCGGTTTCTGGCCGTCCCCCTTGTGCACAGCGAGCAAAAACCGATAATAGAGGCATCAACACCCCTACCGATATACGTCAGCTGCGAGGGAATACCGTTACCATGACCAGGGAAATCAGCTTTTGGCCTGCCATCGTCATGGCGGCATCTCTGCTGCTGGCAGGCAGCGCGGGTGCCGCAGGGCTGTACAAATGGACGGATGCCCAAGGCAATGTCCACTACACGCAGGATCCGCCGCCGCAAGGGCAATATCAACAGTTGACCCCGCCGCCACCGCCGTCGGAAACGGCACCGGACGAAAATTTGCAAAAGGCGCGCGACGAGTTGACCCCGCCGCCGCCGCCGACCGGCGACGAAAAAATGGATAAGCTGCAGGCCGAGGTCTACAAGAAAAACTGCGCGATTGCCAAACAAAATCTCGATGTATTCACCACGCACCGCCGTGTCAAAAACGACAAGGGCGAGATCGTGATACTCGGCGATGACGAGCGTAAGGCAAAAATCAAGGAAACCCAGGACCAGATCGACAAGTACTGCAAGTAGTTGACCGCCCCATGCCTTACCTGTTGATAAGAACCAATCAGAATGTGACGGAGGCTGCGACGGCGACCTTGCTGACGCGCGCCTCGCGTGAAGTGGCCGGCCTGCTGGGTAAGTCGGAACGCTACGTGATGGTGAGCCTGGAACAAGGCCAGCCGATGCTGTTCGGCGGCAGCGCCGATCCCCTTGCCTACCTCGAACTCAAGAGCATCGGCCTGCCCGGCGGGGAAACCGCCCGGCTGTCGGCCGCGCTCTGCGATTTGCTGGGCCAGGAGCTGGGGGTCCCCCGCGACCGCATCTATATTGAATTTTCCAACGCCAGCGGCCCGCTGTGGGGCTGGAATGGCGCGACGTTTTAGTCGCTCTCGATTATCATATCCGCACACTCCGTGCCGCCATCGCGGCAGCGGACGATCATTGCCTTGCCAGGAGAGTCAGCTTCACCATGCGCGCATCCCGCTACCTGATAGCCACCGTTAAGGAGACCCCTGCCGACGCCGAGGTCATCAGCCACCAGCTCATGTTGCGTGCCGGCATGATCCGCAAGCTGGCCGCCGGCCTCTACACCTGGCTGCCGCTGGGACTGCGGGTACTGCACAAGGTCGAGTCCATCGTACGCCAGGAGATGGATCGCGCCGGCGCCCTGGAAGTATTGATGCCGGCGGTGCAGCCGGCGGAACTGTGGCAGGAGTCGGGCCGCTGGGACCAGATGGGCGAAGAGATGCTGCGGCTGAAGGATCGCCACCAACGCGACTTCTGCTTCGGTCCCACACACGAGGAGATCATCACCGATCTGTGCCGCAACGAATTGCGTTCCTACAAACAGCTGCCGGCCAACTTCTATCAGATCCAGACCAAATTCCGTGACGAGCGCCGGCCGCGCTTCGGCGTGATGCGCGCCCGCGAGTTCCTGATGAAGGATGCCTATTCCTTCCATCTGGACGAAGCGTCATTGCAACAGACCTATGCCGACATGCACGCCACCTACTGCCGCATCTTCGACCGGCTCGGGCTGCAATATCGGCCGGTGATGGCCGATACCGGCGCCATCGGCGGCACCGGCTCCCACGAATTCCACGTCCTGGCCGATTCCGGCGAGGACGCCATCGCCTTTTCCGACGGCAGCGACTACGCCGCCAATGTCGAAATGGCCGAGGCGTTGGCACCTGCCGGTGGGCGTCCGGCCCCCGCCGAAGAGTTGCGCGTGGTGGACACGCCCAAGGCGAAGACCATTGCCGAACTGGTGGAGCAGTTCGACCAACCCATCGAGCGGACGGTCAAGACCCTGGTGGTCCACGACAGCGAAGGGGGCTTGGTGGCCCTGCTGGTGCGCGGCGACCATGAGCTGAACGTCATCAAGGCCGCCAAGCTGCCCGCGGTCGCCAGCCCCCTGGTGATGGCATCGGAGGCGGAGATCCGCGAGGCGATCGGCGCCGGCCCCGGCTCTCTCGGACCGGTCAAGCTGCCGCTGCCGATCATCGCCGACCGCGCCGTGGCCCAAATGGCCGATTTCTCCGCAGGCGCCAACAGCGACGGCAAGCACCACTTCGGCATCAACTGGGAGCGCGACCTGCCGCTGCCGCAGGTGGCGGATCTACGCAATGTGGTGGACGGCGATCCCAGCCCGGACGGCGCAGGCAACTTGCAGATCAAACGCGGCATCGAGGTGGGACATATCTTCCAACTCGGGAAGAAATACTCGGAGTCGATGAAGGCCACGGTACTGGACGAGAACGGCCAGTCCGCGACCATGACCATGGGCTGCTACGGCATCGGCGTATCGCGAGTGGTCGCCGCCGCCATTGAGCAGAACCACGACGAGCGCGGCATCATCTGGCCTCAGACGATCGCGCCGTTCCAAGTCGCGTTAGTCCCCATCGGCATGCACAAATCGGAGCGGCTGGCGGCGGCGGCCGAACAGATGTACCGCGAGTTGCAGGACGCCGGCTACGAAGTGCTGTTCGACGACCGCAAGGAGCGGCCCGGCGTCATCTTCGCCGACATCGACCTCATGGGTATCCCGCACCGCATCGTACTCTCGGAGCGGGGACTGGACGCCGGTAGCGTCGAGTATAAAGGGCGACGCGACCCACAACCGAGCGATGTTGCCATCCCTGAACTGACCACGTTCCTGCGCGCCCGCGGCGGGCATGACTGACGCGCGCGGCACACTATGCGACGAAGCCGTTGGTTGACCATCTTATTGTTGTTGGGGGCTCTGTGCGGCCCAATGGCCCACGCCGCCCCCGCAGTCGACGAAAATCTACGGCAACGCCTGGCGATCGCCATGGCAGAGCAAGGAACGGTACCGGATCGCTTCACCGCCGAGGTGTGGCTGACCGACATGTCGACACGATTGAAACGCAGGATTCCCGACGCCGACCGCCGTCTGCATTTGCTCGAAACGGTCTATTACGAAGCGACCCGGGTCAAGTTACCGCCTGAACTGGTACTGGCCCTCATCGACGTCGAGAGTAACTTCGACCGATTCGCCATCTCCAACGCCGGCGCAGAGGGACTGATGCAGGTGATGCCGTTCTGGCTGGCGGAGATCGGACATCCTCATGACAACCTGTTCAATATCCGCACCAATCTTCGAATGGGCTGTACCATTCTGCGCTACTACATGGATATGGAACACAATAACATCACGCTCGCTCTCGCCCGCTACAACGGCAGCGGCGGCAGCTATAAATATCCGCAACGTATCTATCAGGCGCTGCGCACCCGTTGGTTCAAGTAAAGGCAGAAAATCGTGACGCCACCGTAGCGCCGCGTCAACCGGTCAAAAACGCCGCCGGGCACTCACAATCGACTGTTTCACACTGAACCTCGACCACCTCCGCCGCCGGCGGCCCCTGCCACAGCCAGGCCTGTAACCGCTCCAACATCCCCGTGTCGCCGCAGGCGAGAACCTCGACCCGCCCATCCGGCAGGTTGTGGGCGTGGCCGGTGATGCCCAGCGCCTGCGCCTGCCGCTGGGTGGAGGCGCGATACCACACCCCTTGTACCCGGCCGCCCACCAAGCAGCGCAGACACGGCATCAGGGCAATACCGCGACGGCGCTTTCACCGGCATGCAGGCCGTCGGCGGACGGATAGCTGAATACGATATCCAGCGCGTATTTTCCCCCGCTCCCAGTCACCGGTTCCATACCGATGCGACGCACCGTGCCGGTATAACTCCTGGCGCCTACGCGCACTGCCACCTGTTCACCCCGCTTCAGCGTCGCCAATTGCGCGTCGCCTACCTCAATGCGCACCAGCATGCGGCCGATCTCCGCCAGCGTCAGCAACGGCACGCTCTGCATCCGCGTCACGACCGTCTGCCCCTCTTCGACGCTGCGCCGCAACACCACCGCGTGAAACGGCGCCCGCACGTGACTGTATTCAAGATGGAGTCGCGCCAGCGTCAAATCGGCCTTGGCGCTTTCGAAATCGGCCGCGGCGCTTGCCGCCGCTATCTTTGCCACCTGCAATTCGTGATCGGACAGCAAAGTGCGATCGTAGAGATCCTTGGCCCGTGCCAGCTCCCGTTCCGCTTCCGCGCGCGCGCCACGGGCCTTGATCACCTCGGCCTCGGCCTTCTGCACTTGCGCCTTGAATCCCCGATCGTCGAGACTCAACAGCAGCTGTCCCTTGGCCACCTCATCGCCCGCATGCACATCCACCTTGCGCACCACACCCGAGACCGGGGTGCTCAGTTCCACGCGCCGCACCCAGCGCAGCGTTCCGTCCAGCGTCGTGGCATAGAGCGGCGACACACTCATCAGTAACAGCAACGCCAAAATTATCCGCTTCATAAGCTCCACCTGTTGACCATGCATACCCTCACTGCGCAGCCCCGGCGGCCGCGTCGGCCGGCAACGGTCCGCCCGTCAAGGCATCCATCGTCTCCCACGCCAAGGCAATGGCGAAATGTACATCGGCGCTCTCCAGCTGCGCCTCGCTCATGCGTACCATGGCATCGCCCAGATCGGTCTTGAATTCCATTTCGTATATCGCCCGGCTTTGATCGAGATAGAGATCGCGATAATCCTTCAGCGCCTTCGCCTCATCGGTACGAATACGCAGGTTATTCAACGCCAGCCACTGATCCAGCACCGCCTGCCGCACCTCTTCCTCGGCCGCGCTCAACCGCGCCTGCACCCGGTATAACGCAGCCGTCTGACGTGCCACCGCGGCATCGGTACTTCCTGCATCATACAGCGGTACGTTCAAATAAATGCCCGCACGCAGCTTGTCGTTGGAGCCGATGGAACGGCTGTAATCCGATGCCTCCACTTCACCGCTCAGGCTAGGGCGCAAACCGGCGTTGGCAGAGGCCAACTGCTCCCGCGCCGCTTGGACCTGCTGGCGCAAGGCCAGCAAACGCGCATTGTCGCGCAAGGCCTTGTCCACCAGCGGCTCATAGTCGGGCAGCGGCCGCTTCACCTGCGGCAATTCGGGCATGACCAGGGTGTTGGGCAGCTGCCGTGGACGGTTCAATGCGATCGCCAGCTGCGCGCGCATCGCCCGCATCCGTCCCTGGCTGGCGTAGCGCCGCACGCGCGTCTGCTGATATTCCGCCTCTTTCTTCGCCAGATCCAGGTCCGACACTTCGCCCAGTTTGTGTCGACGACGCAATTTATCGAGATCGACGTAGGCAACCGCCAGCGCCTCATCATCACGGGTATATTCCATATCGGCACGCAACACCGCGAAATAACGGCGCATGATCTCCAATCGACGCCGGCGTCGCGCCTCAATCAAATTCTGTTCCTGACCGGCCAATTCATGTGCCGCCGCCGCCTGCCGCGAGCTGCTGCGCCCGAAATCATAGAGTTCCTTGCGGACATAAAGGCTGACGTTGTTGTCGATATGGGAGTTATCAGGTGTGATGTCGGCCGGTTCTATCCAGCGCAGCCGTCCCTGCAGCGAAACATTGATCCCGTCGCTGGCGTCAGCCGCAGCGACATCGGCCCGTGCCGCATCCACATCGGCATGGGCCTCCTGTAACACCGGGTCCGGCTCATTGGCCTGCGCCAGGGCATATTTCAGCGTCAGCGGATCGGGCAGCGGCGTCTGTGCATAGGACGGAAGCACGCTCCCCAGGCACGCACAGAGCCCCACGACAGCGATTCGAACAAAGCCGCGCATCGGTTTTGAACAGTTACTGGAGATGTTCGCGCTTGTATCTAACGAAGGGCATCTTCCTGTAGGTACCGTCAACCACGTAGCGACCCATCAGCATGAATTCCGTCACCCCCGAAGTGCTGCCGGTGTAGCGGAATATCTGTTTGCCCTTCAGGTCGTAAAAAGCAAACACCGGCGTTGCCCGCACTCGATTTACCTTGGCGAATTCCTGTTCAGTGGTCTGACGACCGTGGAAATCGGTGATCGCCACATCACCGAGGATATCCACCGGGAAACTCAGGAAATGCCTGCGGTAATAGGCCTGAACTTCGGGTTGGTTCAGGACATTCTGCTCCATGTAATGACAGAACGGGCAGTCCGCCTGTTCGAAGAACAGCAGTACGCCCTGCTTGCCCTCATGGCGAGCGGTCTGCAATTCATCGGCGAAGTTGCCGAATGTGTCGTTGAAAAAATAATTAAACGGATCACGCCCGGGTGCCGCCAGCGCAATCAACGGCACCATGCATAACAGATACCACGCCAGCAAAAGACGTCGTCTCATATCGCTCCTCCACCGCCGCTTCAATTATCATGGCGGACTATTATTTTTGTGTATGACTATCGTAATTCTTGATGAAGTCGGTAAGCACATCCGAGGTGATCTCGCCAATCTGGCGCGCCACCGGACGCCCGTCAGGCGCAATAACGTAGGTCGTCGGCAGACCCGGAACCGGTCCGATCGTCTCCATATCGGGCGTCCCTTTCAGAACCGGATAGGAGATCATGTAATTGCTCACGAACCGGCGCAGCTTCTGCTGCGAAATACCGCCCATGTCCATATCCACCCCGAGAACCACCGCCTTGCTCTTGTGCGTATCGTAAAAATGGATCAGCTCGGGGATCTCCTCCTGGCACGGCGGGCACCAGGTCGCCCAGTAGTTCACCACCACCCATTTGCCGTGATAGTCGGATAAACGATGTGGCTTTCCATTGAGGTCGTACAGAGTGAACTCAGGCGTGGCCAAGGCCACCTGAGCCACCAATACCAACATCAACGTAAACACCAACTTCGGCCGCGACATGAACATTTTCTCCGTATTTAGTAATAGTGTCGGCAACCGCCGCGCTTATTCCCTATCCGGGGCCGTTCCAAGATCACGCGTTCGATTTGTGATCGGCCGCATGCGACAGATAGAGCGCCAAGCCAAGCAGGGCGATGCCACCGGCAAGAGCCAGCAGGTCGATTGCCGTGTCGAATGTCATGGCAATTGCATGTTCGAAAAATTTAACGATGAGAATCATCAGGATAACCTTGGCCAGGCGCGCCTTAAGATCATCGAGACTGCGAATCAGCAGTACGTTGGAAGAGGTTTCCGAGCCTTCCGCCTTGTCGATTTTGCTGATAAACAGTTCATACAAGCCGAGCGCAAATATCAGCAGCACCGTTGCCAGCAGGTACCCATCAACAATTTCGACAACGTGGGCGATGGTAGTTCCACGCAAGGAACTGCGGGCAGCCATATCCATGGCCGGCGACGCGTAATGCGCCAGATGGACCAACATATAGTAGGCGTCGACGGTCGCCATATAGAACATGGCAAATGACGCGAGAAGACTGGCCAAAACCGCAAATACCACCACAAAACGGCTTTCCCATAACAGCCCTTCAAACAACTGCTCCACACGTTTCATATCACAACATCCTCTCCAATTAGAAGTCGATTGCAGCGGATACCCTTTTGTTACAAACAAAAACGAAGGGCCCCGAACGGGGCCCTTCGATAATTGCCTAGAGTAAGTGAGGTTACTGAGCCAAATAAGCCGTATCTGAGGCTTCTACCTTGCCCAGAGCCCACGCACCGCGAGTCTTGGCGTGCTTCACCGCTGCCGCGATATCGGCCGCCGAGGCGCTGCGGGTAATGGAGAAGACCTGGCCCGGATAGATCAGATCGGCATCCTTAATCTTGTCGTGATTGGCCTTATAAATCAGCGGCCATTCGTACGGGTTACCGTAGATGTCGCTCTTGCCGGCAATCGTCCACAGGCAGTCGCCGTGTGCCACCGTATAGCTACCGGCCGCCATCTTGGCCATTTCCGCCTGATGCTGGGCCAGTGCGTCGGCAGCCTGTTTCTGCGCCTCGTTGGCCAGCATCACTGCCTTGGCATTGTCACCCGCCTTCATTGCATCCTCAGCCTGCTTCACCAGACCTTCGGTATCACGCCAAGTCGCGCCGGCGGCATTGGCCTTGGCGATTTCCGCCTTGGCGGCATCGACGGCCTGTTGTGCATCCTGAGCGGAGGTAGCAGCGGCCTGGGTCGGCGCCGCGGTAGTGCTCTGTTGCGGAGTGCTGGCGCACCCGACGGCAACCGTGAGAACCAGTGCCGCAAGACCGGAATACTTCAGCATATTTTTAATTTTCATAATCCGTGGCTCCATGCGAACGAAGAAACCCCCCTTTAGACCCTGCGGTCGAGAGGCACCAATTTCAATTTATAAGAAGCTAACACCCGCGCGAAAATCGTGTCAAGTCAATACGGAATTAATGTTCCTCCATTCACTCAAGACGTTATGTTACGTTCTTCACACTATCCGGCATTCATTTGCCCTGCTCTGCGGCCACTGAATTGTCACGGGCGCGAACCGCCTCCTCCTTCGCCGCCACGGCCGACTTACGGGCTTCGACATAGTCGCCGTGTTGGAGTTCCTCGGTAGCTTTATTCATGAATATTTCGGCATTGCGCAGCGGCTGCACGGCATGCTGTTCGGCATGCGCTTCGCGCGCCGCCTTGATCGCCTGACGGGCATCGCTCATTTCCTGAATCGGGGGTGCCACGGCACAACCGGCGACAACCAGCGGGAGGAGCAACACCCATAGCGCAACAATTCTAGCCTTCGGCTTCATCTGCATAGGAGAAATAAAGTGAAGATGGGCACGAATTCGATAATAACCATATAACCTGACGCTATCACCCGCCCTATAGGCTGTCAAGGCAAATACCGGTAGAATACAAATGCTTGTGAATAGGAACTGATACCAAGGTGAAAGTCGTCATTTATCACAATCCCCACTGTTCGAAGTCGCGTCAGGCACTGCAGCTTTTAACCGGGCAGGGGGTCGCCCCGCAGGTGGTCGAATACCTGAAAACGCCGCCGAACCACGCCGAACTGGCGCAGCTGCTGACGCTGCTGGGACTCGAACCGCAACAGCTGATGCGGACCAAGGAACCCGAATACCGCGAACTGGGCCTGGACAACCCCGCATTGAGCCGCGCTGTATTGATCGACGCGATGGTCCGACACCCCAGGCTCATCGAGCGTCCCATTGTGGTAAACGGGTCCCGCGCCACCGTCGGACGACCGCCGGAAAATATCCTGAAGATACTCTAATCCAATGATTGAAATATTAATTTTGTACTACAGCCGCCACGGCTCAGTGGCGGAAATGGCGCGCTACGTAGCGCGAGGCGTCGAGGAGGTGGCAGGTGTCGCCGCGCGGCTGCGCACCGTGCCCGAGGTGTCCCCCGTCTGCGAGGCGGTGGCCGACAGCATACCGGCGGAAGGTCCCCCTTATGCCGAGCCCCGCGACCTGGAAGAGTGTGCCGGACTGGTGCTGGGTAGCCCCACCCATTTCGGCAACATGGCGGCGTCGTTGAAATACTTCATCGACCGCACCAGCCCGTTGTGGCTTTCTGGCGCCCTCATCGGCAAACCGGCCGCGGTATTCACTTCCACGGCCAGCCTGCATGGCGGCCAGGAGACGACCCTGCTATCGATGATGATGCCGCTGCTCCACCACGGCATGATGCTGATGGGATTGCCCTACAGCGAAAAGGAATTGCTTTCCACGCAGGGCGGCGGCACCCCCTATGGCCCGACACATCACGCCGGCGCCGATGGCAACCTGCCGCTGAGCGATGATGAAAAGCGGCTCTGTCAGGCGCTGGGGCGGCGCATCGCTAGCGCCACCCAGGCACTGCTGGCCGCACACGCGATTCCTTCGGTGCGCTCATGAGCGGCAGAACGCTGATTCGCAGCGCCGCCCTGATCGGCTATTTCGGTCTCATCGCCCTGCTGCTTGTGTGGCAGCTATGGCTGTCGCCGCCCCAGCTGCCCACAGCTTTCGTTCTACTGGTGTTGGTGGGTCCGCTGCTGCCGGTACTGCGCGGCATGGTGCAAGGGCGCGCCAAGAGTCATTTCTGGGCCAGCATCCTCGCCCTGTTCTATTGTGTCCACGGCATTGGTGAGGCGTATGCCGTCCCGCAGGAACGGCTATTGGGGGCAGTGGAAATTCTGCTGAGCATCGACCTCTACGCCGCCGGGCTGCTCTACGTGCGATTGTGCGGCGGCGTCATTCCGCGTCGCGGCAAGGACGATGAGGTCAGCTGAGCAGGTCGCGGACGAAGGGGATGGTAAGGCGCCGCTGCGCCGCCAGCGATGCGCGATCCAGACGGTCGAGCAACGCAAACAGCGCATGCATATCGCGTGGGCTGCGCCGCAGCAGATAACCGCCGACCTCGGCGCTCAATTCCAGACCGCGGGCGCGCGCACGCAACTGCAGCGCAGCCAATTTGCCCGCATCGTCCAACGGTATCAGCTGGAACACCGGGCCCCAGACAAGCCGTGATCGCAGATCGGGAAGCACCACCGGCAGTGCGGCAGGACTCAGGGTCGCCGCGGCCACCAGGCGTCCCCCTTCCCCGCGCACCCGGTTGTAGAGGTGAAACAAGGCCGTCTCCCAGCCCGGATCGGCCGCCACTGCCTGCAGGTCATCGACACAGACCAGGGACATCGCCTCCAGGCCGTCCAGCACTGCGGGACCCAGTTCTCGCAGCTCACCCAGCGGCAAATAGGCCGCCGTCGTCTCCGCATGACACAGCGCCTGCAGCAGGTGACTCTTACCGCTGCCCGCCCCGCCCCAGACATAGATGAACGGTTCCGCCACCTGCTGCAGCGTGTGGATCAGTACCGCGTTATCGCCGGGATAGAAATTCGCCAGCGTGGCGCTATCGCGCAAACCGATACGCAACGGCAGTTGCATTGACTCCGCCACGGCGCGGTCACTCCCGATCAGCGGTCGAATAGAGCCGGCTATTGAGATAGCGCCGACGCAGATCACGCAACACGACCAACAGCACCGCCGCAACCGGCAACGCCAGCAGGATGCCCACGAAGCCGAAAAGTTGTCCGCCCGCCAGCACGGCGAAGATGACGGCCACAGGGTGCAGCCCGATGCGCTCTCCGAGCAGCAGCGGCGTCAACACGGTCCCTTCCAGCAGTTGCCCGACGCTGAACACCAGCAACACCAACAACGGATGCGTCACATCATGAAATTGCATCACCGCCGCCAACCCGGCGCTGCTGATGCCGACGATGAAGCCGAGATAGGGCACGAAACTGACCAGCCCGGCGACCATGCCGATGAGCAGCGCCAGGTCGAGTCCGACCAGCCACAATCCGGTCGTGTACACGATGCCGAGCGCCAACATCACCGACAGCTGGCCGCGGAAAAATGCGCCCAGCACTTGGTCGACCGAGCGCGCCAAAGCAACCGCATCGGACTCTATATGGCGCGGCAACAATTCCCGAATCCGCGCCATCAACAGATCCCAATCGCGCAGCAGATAAAACGTGACCACTGGGACGATGAACAGATTGGCCAACCAGCCGAGCAGACTCAGGCCGGAGCGCGACAACGATGCCAATAGCCTGGCTGCGGTACCGCCGGCCGACTGCCAGTGGCTGCCCGCATAATCCTTGAGTCCCCACAGATCAACGTTTTCGCGCAACCCCAGTTTTGTCTGCAACCAGGGCAGCGCCTGCTGCTGCAACCAGTCAAGATAACCCGGCAATTTGGTTGTCAGCAGCGCGAGCTGCCGCTCAAGCATGGGCACCAATACCAGCAACAGCAGTGACAACAGCAACAACAGTCCGAAAAAGACCGCCACCACCGCCAGGGTCCGCGACAGGCGCAACCGTTCGAGCCGATCGACCAGGGGGTCGCCGATATACGCCAGGATTGCCGCCACCAGGAACGGCACCAGCACCGGTGCGAGCAGATAGACCAGAACACCGCCGCCGGCCGTGCCCGCCAACCAGAACCACTTCCCTGAATCGTTCATGATCTGTTCCCGTAACGGAGCGCGCGTCGACTCCATGTCAATACGTAGGCGCTCCCGCTGAATAGGGTGGTCGCCACGACGCCATATTCCGCCAGCCCCCTCCATGACGCCGCCAAGCCGCCGTGCCACGCGCCCCACAACACCATCACCACCAGCACGATCTGCGCAAAGGTATTAATCTTGCTGCTGACCAGCGGCGCCATCGCAAACCGGCCGACAACGAAATAGTAAGCCGCCGCGCCGACCACGATAACCAGATCGCGCAGCAGTACCAGAGCGACCAGCCACCACGGCAACCGATGCAGCCAGCCGAGGCTCAAATAGGCCGAAATGAGCAGCAGTTTATCGGCGATAGGATCGAGAATGGCACCGAGACGCGATATCCAGTCGAAGTGCTTGGCGAGAAACCCGTCGACACCGTCGGAGACCCCTGCCACCACAAACAGCGCCAGCGCAACGCCGTAATGGCCATGCAGCAGCGTCCACACAAAAGGTGCGGTGAGCAGGATACGAAGGATGGTGATGAGGTTGGGCAGGAACCGCATCAGGGAAGCAACCGGTAAAAGAACTCCGCTTGCTGTGATCCGGGTTGCGGTACCGGACCCGACGCCGCCTCCAGCGTACTCCCAAAGCCGATGGTACGAATGATGCCCTTTTGCTCGACATGCAGCGCCAGACGATAGGTGACGGTGCCGGGTTTCACTTCATCCACCTGGACATCAGTAACGCCGTTGAGCGATTTCAGATAGTAAAGGACGCGCGTGTAACCGGCCAAGTCATGGATATCCGCGACATTCAGCAGAATCGAGCTGCCGCCGCCGACATCGCCGACTTGCGCGAAACGCAGCGATAGCGAGTCCGTCGTTGCGTCGACCCCGGCCGTCAGCACCTGAGCCGGCGTCGAACCGTCATTATTCCAAGTGGTGCTGTCCTCACCGACCCGAAGGGTCCAGCCGGCATGCCACATCCCCTGCGCGTCACGATACAGCCGTCCAATCAGCACCGCCTGCGGACTATAGCGGGCCGACGCGGCAAGCAGGGTATCCTGGAATCCGCCCCAGACGTCGGCAACCGCCACCTTCGACTGATCCTCCAGATCCCAAAGCGGCAACCGCAGCGGCAGGCCGCGCAGCTTGGCTTCATCCTCCAGCGCCTGCGACTCATCGCTGCCGTCGGACGCAGACACCAAGTGGCGACTGCCATTACCGTCGTCGACCGCCAGCCACACCAGCACCAGCGGCCGAGCCCGACCCCACACCGGCTGGTGACGGGCGCGCAATGCCTGGTCGATACCTACGGGGTCAAAGGCCATCCACAGTTGCAGCGGCGGCGGCGCTGCGGCGGTCGTGGCGGGGGCTGCGGCAGCGGTCGCCGGTGCGGTGGCGGTTGCCGCCGGCGGCGCGGTGAGATAGCGATATTGTTGGACGTAATGGGGCGCGTCGTCGAGCATATCGGCAAGCACCGGGTCTTGGGGGGCGCCGCCATAGCCCGTCACCCGCACCAACACCTGCGCCAACCCGGCACGCATCGCCTGCGCGCGCGCGGGCTGCTGTTGGTCAGCAACGGGGACACTGGCATCATAGAGGCCCTGCACTTCGGCGGCAGAGGCGCCAAAGGCGGGCAACAAGCTGAAGATCAGCCACAGCGTACGAAAATGTTTCATGCCCGCGCACGCTATGCCACTGCCTGCCGCAAGTCAAGCTGCGAGAGACGACGCAACGCGTTCGCGGTACAATAGCCGGCTTTCCGCGCGGCCGCGGCGCCGCGCTACACATCTATTCGGGGGCCATACGTGGATAAGGACAAGCAGCAGAGCGGTGCCGGCCTGAGCTACCGCGACGCAGGGGTCGACATCGACGCGGGCGACGCCCTGATCGAACGCATCAAACCCTACGCCAAACGCACTCAGCGGCCCGAGGTCATGGGCAGCCTGGGCGGCTTCGGCGCCCTGTGCCAGATACCGCTGGACCGCTATAAAGAACCGGTACTGGTCTCCGGTACCGATGGCGTCGGCACCAAGCTCAAGCTTGCGATGCAAATGCACAAGCACGACACCATCGGCGTCGACCTGGTGGCGATGTGCGTGAATGACCTAGTGGTCCAAGGCGCCGAGCCGCTGTTTTTCCTCGACTACTATGCCACCGGCCACCTCGACGTGGACGTCGCCGCAGATGTGATCAAAGGGATCGCCGCCGGCTGCGAACAGGCCGGCTGCGCCCTGATCGGCGGCGAAACGGCGGAGATGCCCGGCATGTACCATGGCGGCGACTACGATCTGGCGGGATTTGCCGTCGGCGTGGTCGACAAGAGCCGAATCATCGACGGCAGTAAAGTGCGGCCGGGCGACGCCCTCATCGGGCTCGCCTCCTCCGGGCCACATTCCAACGGCTATTCGCTGGTGCGCAAGGTACTGGAAGTGAGCAACGCCTATCTGGGCGAGGAATTCCACGGCCGCACCCTGGGCGAGACCCTGCTGGCCCCCACCCGCATCTACATCAAGCCGCTGCTCGCGCTGTTCGAGCAGGTCGACGTTCATGCTCTGGCCCACATCACCGGCGGCGGCCTGCTGGAAAATATCCCGCGCGTACTGCCGCCTGAATGCCGCGCAGTCATTGACGGCGACAGCTGGCATTGGCCGCCGGTATTCCATTGGCTACAAAAGAAAGGCGACATCGCAGCACAGGAAATGCATCGCGTCTTCAATTGCGGCGTCGGCATGGTACTGGTCGTGGCCCAGGACGAGGTGGCCCGCAGCCTCGATATTCTCAAGGCCGCCGGTGAAGAGGCGTGGCAGCTCGGCACTATCGATGCAGTACCGGCCGGCGCCGCACAGGTGGAAATACGCGGCTGAAGATGACATCCACCGACCGACCACGGCTACCCATCGTCGTTCTCCTCTCCGGCAGCGGCAGCAATCTCCAGGCGATAATCGACGCGGCACGCACGGATCTCCCGGTGGAGATTCGTGCCGTCATCAGCAACCGTGCCGACGCCTACGGCCTGGAGCGGGCGCGTCTGGCCGGCATCCCGACCCGTCTGTTGAGCCACACGGATTACCCTGACCGTCCGGCCTTCGACGCAGCGTTACGCACATTGATCGACAGTTACCGGCCGGACCTGGTGGTGCTTGCGGGCTTCATGCGCATTCTTAGCGACGATTTCGTCCGCCACTACGAGGGACGCATGCTCAACATCCATCCGTCGCTGCTGCCGCGCCACCGCGGTCTCGACACCCACGCACGCGCGCTGGAGGCCGGCGATCGGGAACATGGCGCCACGGTCCATTTCGTCACCCCCGAACTCGACTCCGGCCCTATGGTGCTGCAGGCGCGGGTCGCCGTAGAGCCCAGCGACAGTCCCGAGTCACTGGCCTCCCGCGTGCTGGAACAGGAACATCGCATCTACCCGCAGGCGATCCGCTGGTTCGCCGAAGGACGGCTGAAACTGGAGGCCGGACGGGCACTGCTGGACGGTCACCGGATCAGCGCCGAATAGCGTGGCTGCGACACGACTTTCAAGTCCAACCGCTGACCACCGATGCCCGCAAGGCGCGCCGGCGCGCCCCACCCTTGCGTTCCGTTACCGGCAACCGGTATCGTGCTTACCTAAATCGCTACTCGGTAGGATATTTACGGCCATGGAGATCCGAGCTTGAGGCACATCGCGAGAACCATTCCCTTGATGCTTCTGGCGACGACGATCTTCTGCACCAGTGCCGTCGCGGCAACGCCGAACGACAGCGAGCGTAACGCCCTGCTCGCGCTGCTCGACCAGCAGACGGCCATCGCCACCAAGACCAAACTCAATGCCGATTATGTGCCGGGCATCGTCACGGTCCTTGAGGGCAGCGATCTGGAGGCGCGCGGATATCGCAGCGTGTGGCAGGCGCTGGCGCTGGTCCCCGGCATCGACCTGTTCCTCGACAACACCGGACGCAAACGGCTGTCGATCCGCGGCATCAGCGATACCCGTTATTCCGGCAACGTCAAGATCATGCTCAACAGTGTCGCGGTCAACGCGGCCAAGGACAGCATGGCCGACCCGGTGCTCGACCTGCCCATCGAACAGGTGCAGCGGATCGAAGTGATCCGAGGCCCCGGCTCGGTGGTCCACGGCGAGTATGCTTACAGCGGGGTGATTAACGTCGTCACCCGCAAGGAGGGGCGGCGCGCCTACGCAACGGTCGGCAGCAACGGAACCGTAGGCGGCGGCCTGCTGCTGTCGCGCGACGACCCAAGGCAGCAGTGGCAAGTGGGTCTCAACCTGGCGGCGGCCAAAAGCGACGGCGGCCGGGAGCAGACCGGGCCCGACGCCCTGTACAACACCTCCCCCAGCCTCGCCGCCGATTCCTACGCCCCCGGCCCCGCCAACACCACACACGAGACCGGTTCCGCCATATTCAATCTGCGCCACGAGGGATTCTCGCTGCTGGCCCAGTGGAGCACGGACGGCGAGGGCGATCACTTTGGCATCAATGGCATTCTGCCGCCGCCGCAGGATCGCATCGTCCTCCGCAACAGTTACAGCGCTGTTACGGCCAAGCAGACCCTGGAGTCGGGCGAACGCTGGCGCGTAGAGCTGTCACTGGGTTGGCGCGAAGCCGAACAGACCAACAGTGGACTCTATTTGGGTCCACCCCAGGCCTTCAAAGGCAGCGCCGGCCCGGCCATCGTGCTCGACTCCGCCTACCGCGAAAGCCGGGTCGACGGCGGCATGGATCTCCATTGGAACGGCTGGCAACGCCACCATCTCCTGCTGGGACTGAGCCACAGCGAGGTCAGGGTCGACGAGTCATCGGAAACCATTAACCTCGACCCGGCCACCGGCCGGCCGTCGTCCACCATGAACACCTTTTCCACCGGCGTCGCGCCCGGCACCCGGCGGTTGATCGATGCCGTCATGCTGCAGGACGAATTCCGCTACAGTGAGCTGTTCACTCTCACCACCGGCCTGCGCTACGACCATTACAGCGATGCCGGTAGCCGGTTCACACCCCGCATTGCCGGCGTCTGGCGCCTCGATCGGCACCACATCGTCAAGGCCCAGTATGCCCAAGCATTCCGTCCACCCGACTTCAATGAAATAAAACTTAGCCACAATGTCCGGCCGTCGATCATCGACACCTACGAGATCGGTTATATCCGCAAGTACGAAACGGCGGAGACCCGATTCAACGTGTTCTATTCAAAACTTTCCGATCTGATCGTCTTTGACAATGCATCGAACGAATATATAAATGACCATGCCCGTACCCGCGGGGCAGAACTAGAGCAGACGCTCCTGCTTGCGCCGAGGATTTCACTCGACGGCAATCTCTCGTATGCCGACACCGAGGACTCGCAGACCGGACAACCGATTCCAGGCGCTGCGAAATGGCTGGCGAACCTCGGCATTACCAAGCGTTTCACGCCTGACACCCGACTGCAGCTGCAATACCACTACGTCGGCGACCGCCAGCGCGAAGTATCGGATCCGCGCGCCGCCCTGCCCGGTTACCAGACGCTCGACGCCACACTGACGTTCAACAATGCCGGCTATCGCAGCCTGACCCTGCGCGGCGGGGTGAAGAATCTGTTGGATGCGACAGTGCTCTATCCGGCGTCGATGACCACCGATAGCGCGGGCCACCCCATCGTCAGCTACGCCAGCGACCTACCCGGCCCCGGCCGCATCTGGTGGCTGCAAATGTCCTATCGCTATTAGAGAACGGCCCATGACGCACGGACCAGGGAATGGGTGGCGAATATCGACAGCGGTGGCGCTGTTGCTGCTGGTGCTACTGCCGTTGGCCGGTCATGCCGACGACCAGGACCAGCGCCGAGTCCTCATCGGCATCAACATCTTCCCAGCCGTCCTGGCAGCCGACAGCAGGCTGACACAAAAGGCGGCCAACGGCGGCAAACTGGAACTGTTGCTGCTTTATGATACCGACCGCAGCGACGCAAAGCAGCTCGCCGACCGACTCAACAGCTTCGCACCGATCCGTGGTCTGACCATCGACGCCCACATTGCCCACTACGATCAGCTGGCGGACTACGACACACATCCCCCGGCCGGCATCTTCCTTACCGGATCCCCGCCCAACCAGCTCGGGGCCGTGGTGGCGTTCGGCGAGCGTCATCACATCATCGTCTTTTCGCCGTTCGCAGGCGACGTCGAACAAGGGGTCGCAACGGGCCTCTATGTCAGCGACCAGATACTGCCCTACGTGAATCTGAACACCCTGCGGCGCTCGGACATCCAGCTCCGGCCATTTTTCCTGGAGGTTGCGCGGCACTATGAATAATCCTGCCTCCAATGCTTTGTCCGTCGGCAAGCTGCAGTTTCGCCTGACGCTGTTGTTCCTGTTGCTCGCGGCGTGTCTCACCGGCCTGCTCAGCATCTACTGGTTCAAGGTACTGGAGCCGCAATTGCGTAGCGAGGCCCGCGCCAGTGCCGCGGCGCTGGCCCAGTCACAGTCACGCAACCTCGCCAATGCCTTGCTGGCCGGGCTGCAACGGCATTCGCCGCAAAAGCTCGCCGATGCCATGGACGAGGTACTGGTGCTGATCGATCCGAATACCCGCGCCCATTTCGTCGAAGGCCTCGAGGTGGAGGTCAATGAAGACGCCGTTGCCGGGGACGGTGGGCAATTCGACCTGAACCGCGGCGACATCACCTGCGGCGATTGCTTTATCACCAAGGTGCCGCTCTACTCACACATCAATCATGAACTGCTCGGCGCAGCCGTATTTCACTCCAGCAGCCTGGCGTTTCAGCGCCTGCACGAACAGGTACGCACCAAACTCATCAGCATATCGGCCCTGGTACTGCTGATGTTGGTATTCGTCTGGTACGCGGTGACCGCGCTGTTTCTGAAGGTCAAGGCGAGCGAAGAAGCAGCGGCAGCGGCGACCCGCGCCAAGAGCGACTTCCTGGCCACCATGAGCCACGAAATCCGCACACC
>OFHG01000023.1_pt1 | contig 75423 bp, 63 predicted proteins | sample 1521931 | NCBI WGS metagenome assembly OFHG01 (sample SAMEA2468438, study PRJEB22500) | soil metagenome | biome: Glassland; feature: Farmland; material: Clay | place: Australia | collected 2013-01-31 | depth 0.55 m
CCTATAACGATAAAGAAACATTTATACACAATTGGAGGACAAGATGGGCAAAATCAATACATTAGCGGCAACATCGATGTTGATGACGGGTGCGTTGTTGACACCCTTGGCGGCGCAGGCACTGCCGAGCTTCGCGCGTCAGACCGGTATGAGCTGTGCCATGTGTCACACGGTATTCCCCCAGCTGACCCCTTACGGCCGCATGTTCAAGCTGCAGGGCTACACCACGGCGGCCGGTATGTTCGCCGAGCCCGCCCAACAGCACAGCAATCTGTCCGAGGTCACCTCGGCGCCGCTGGCGGCGATGATGCAGGTCTCTTATACGGCGCTGAGCAAATCTGCGGCCGGTAAGCCCAACACCTATACCGATTTCCCGGATCAGCTGAGTTTGTTCTATGCCGGTCGCTTGTCCACCCATATGGGCGCTTTCGCCCAGCTAACCATCGACAACACGGGCAGCTTTGGTATGGACAACACGGACATCCGTGCCGCGAACACCACCTCCACCGCCAATGGCAAGGAGTTGATTTACGGCGTCAGTCTCAACAACGGACCGACCATGGAAGACGTCTTCAACACCACGCCGGTTTGGAGCTTCCCCTCTGCGAGTTCGCCCGAAGGCGCCGGCCCGCCGGGGACGTTCCTCTTGGGTAATGGCAACGTCAATGCCACAACGGCAGGTCTTGTGGCCTACGGCATGTACGACAACAGCTGGTACGGCGCGGTCGGTGTTTATCATTCGACCGGACTGAGCGGTGGTGGCGATGCGGCTGCAACGATCTATGGTTGGGCACCCTACTTGCGCGTGGCTTACCAGCAGGACAACGGGACCAATAACTGGGAAGTTGGTGCCATGGCGATGGATGCGGACATGACGTCGATGCAAAATCCCAACTCCTCCAATTATGACTCCGCCTCCCACAGCAGTAGTCTGCCCAACGACCCGGCCGCTCCGCGGGCGAAAGTGAGCGATATTGGTGTCGACGCCCAGTACCAGATTCTGAACGGCGTCAATACCTTTACCGGTCGGTTCAGCTACATCGCTGAAAAGATTGATGACGCGCAAAATCTCTACGGCCTTGACAGCAATAGTAACGTTTACCCCGTTATTAGCACCAAAGGTAGTATCAAGATCAATACCCTTGGACTGTCCGGGACGTACTACTACGATCGCAAGCAAGGCGCTACGCTCGGCCTGTACTCTGTAAGCGGCGACAAGGCCAATTATTACGGTGGCGCGGCGGGTGCAGCAGTGAAGCCGGATTCGAGCTACATCGTTGCCGAGTACGACTATCTGCCGTACCTGAACACCAAGTTCGCGGTCCAGTACACCGCTTTCAACAAGCTTGACGGTACCAGCAGTCACGCCAGTGACAACAACAATCTGTACCTCAACGCCTGGTTCATGTTCTAACCGGCCTATGGTGGACGCGGCCTTCGTGGCCGCGTCCATTTGATTATCCTCGCCGATACAGTCGTCACGCTTTGCCGGCATCGGACGTAGATTTTTCAATGCTGATATCCGCCGCGAATCAGCCTACCGGCGCATCCCTTTTTGATCTGTCCGCTGAGCTCCGCTTAAGTCATACCGCCGTCTGTTGTGACGGACGATATGAAGGCTTTCGGCGCGGGCAAAATATCAGCTACGGCGTCATATAACAGGCTGCTGAAAAACTCCCTCTCCCTCAGGGAGAGGGTTGGGGTGAGGGAAGAGAATTGGCGTAAGTCATTGATTTTTGATCCCCTCATCCTGTCCTTCTCCCTGGGGGAGAAGGGACGAATACCTTTTTCAGCAACCTGATAAGGTGTTGTGAATATACGGCGCTGAGCGGCGTGGCCCTTATTGCGCCAGGTAGGCCTTGTCGGATGCCTCGACTGTGCCCAGGGACCAAGGGCCTCGGCTCTTGGCGTGCTTGATGGCGACGGCGATCGCGGCGGCGGATGGGTGGTGATTAATCACCAGCATCTGGCCGGGGTAGATCAGGTCGGCATCCTTGATTTTCTTGTCGTTCGCCTTGTAGATGAGCGGCCACTCGAAGGGGTTGCCGTAAACTCCGCTTTGGGCAGCGATGCGCCACAGGCAGTCGCCGCGGACCACGGTGTAGTAGGCGGGTTCGGCAGGTGGCGCAGCAGGCGCAGGCGGCGTCGCCTGCTGTTCCGGTGCGGTCGCGGTGGTGGCGGGAGCGGGCGGTACGGCGGCCGGGGCCGCCGGTTGCGGCGTCCCGGTGACGCTGGAGGTTTGCGGCTGCGGCGTTGCCGGCGCGCTCTTCTGTTTCGGTGTGAACAGATACCAGAGGAGCAGGGCGATCAGCAGTATCGCGATCACGATATATATCGTCATATTCTTGTTTTTCATGATGGCATCCGTTTTGCTGGTGGGATGTGCGCCGCAATGCGGCGAGTGCGAGACGTCGTGAATTCAAGGATAGACGACGCCTGTATGGAAAACAGAGAGAAGGATGCTGCTGGGGCGTTACGGATTCATTACGAACCGATGTGCGGTGTTCAGTTGCGCAATGGTCGCGGCATAGACGTTCCTCCGGTGGTGATTGGGAATGTGGTTGGTAGGAGCGCCTTTGGCGCGATGGGTTGTTGTTATCGCGGTGGAGCCGTTCTTACAGGGCGCCGGTGCAGATTTGGTAGACGCCGGCGCTCACAATGAACTCGTCCTCCCCTTGACCCTGCCCGGCATAAGGCGGCTGCAGCAGAACGTCTTCGGCAGCGGGACTTCCGTTTCCAATATGAAGTCGCCGAATTCGTCGGCTCGTTCGCGCCGGTCGGTGAAGGAGGTGATGCTGTTGAGCAGCAAGATACGTTGGTTACCGCCTGCCAGGCGAATTGTCCCGCACAGGCCGCACTATTCCACGGCGTCGCTCATGGACGTCTGGGCAGCTTCGAATATCTGCAACTCATTGTCGCTGCCGAAACGCATGACGAAGTCATATACCGGGGGATCGATTTCAGACAGCAGCGGCGAGATCCAGATGCTAGGTACGGAATCCACGAACGTCGCCTTAACGTAAGGACTGGTGCGGTGTTTCTGCTTGCCGAGGCAGTAGCCGCAATTGACGGCAGTCACCTCGGCAAGACGCTGAGCCCAGTCACTGGGCCGAAATATGCGCCCGTGTCGCGTCATTCCTTTGATAATCATCGCGCCGTGCCGTTCATGCGCTATTGCGCGCGCGGCAAACGATGCGGATACGACGACAGTGACGTCGCCATTATCATTGTTTTCACCGAGTAAGCACGCAGTCGGGTACTCTTGCACAATACTATTTCCTTTCCGCATCTATGCAAGGCAATACGGTTCGTGCCTAAACGATATTCACATAGTAAAGTCGGGTTACATGCATGAGCATGTAACTCAAACCGCTCTGGCCGGTCGTTGATTCACGCGGCAAGCGGCCACTGCCAGCGTGACCCAATGTTCAACTTGGTCAGCAAGCGATGCGACGTCGATATCGTCTGCCGACAGCGCCGACGCTACATGCTCAAAATCGGCAACCAACACGGGTTCGTCGGGGAACCATTGCTGCAATGCGGTGGCTGCGCGCTCCGTGTCTTGCATGCTACCGGTACCGCCATGTATTCGGTCCAATGTGCCGATCATGGTTCGGACGCTACTTTCGATGCAGGCGCGAACCTCGCTGAGATTGCCGTCAATAAGGAAGGCATTGCGGCTATTGCGCTGATAGAGCAGCTCAGCCTCCAGCAGTGCCAGCGGGTCCTCTCGTGAGCCGGCGCACTCGGCGATGCCCCTTTTGGCGACGTTAAAGACGGCGCTCGTCCCAATGTCCTGTGATAGCAAGGCGACTTCCTCGGGCTTGACCACAGAGATATCTGCCAGCAATACGTTGAAATACTCAGTGCCCACGCGCAACACCCATGCCCGGAACGATTCGCTGGAATTCCGCTGTTCGCGGAAGTCATCGTGAATCCTGCGCACCGCCTCCGGAACGCGCGCTGCGGGTATCGACGGCCCGCTGATAGCGAGGCTGCCGTTGCCGGAATTGCCGTCGCCGCCCAGTTGCAGCGTGTAGCTCGGGATCAGCGTGCCGTGATGGCGCCGGCCCTGGCCGTATAATCCGATGTCGCCGATGTCGCTGTGCGCGCAGCTGTTTTGGCAACCGTTGATGCGGACGCGCAGATCCTCGGCGCCGCCATTGATGCGCGAAGCCAACGACTGCGAGGTTGTGATTGCCTGAGGGCATAATGCCGCGCCGGGGCAATTCACCACATCGTCGCCGGTACGCGGTACCGACAGTCCGATGTGCGCCAAACGATCGCGTAACTCGTTCAGGAGCGCTTCTGGAACATCGGTAATCAACAGGTTCTGGTCGATGGTGGTGCGTACCTGTTTCAGGTCGAGAGCGTCGAGCAGCGCGGCCAGTCCGCGCAATTGTCGGTTGCACAACTGAGCCAGGCGGACACTCACCGGTACCGCGAACAGGCCGGGAATGCGCTGCGCTGCCACGGATCTTGCCATCCCCTGGCGGGGTGGCGATGCGTCCTCCGGCTGGCGCCAGACACCCTGCACCCGCGGCCGTCCGAGTGAACGGCCGCGTTGCAGTTCGGCCTGGTACATCTCAGTCAACTGCGCCTGCGTGAACTGATCGCGCAGAAATTTACTGCGCGCATGGGCACGATTGCCGCGGTCCGAATAACGATGGTGCAGGATCACTACGGCTTCGACGGCGGCCAGCAGATCGGCTTCGATGACGAAAGGATCGAGTTCCACAGCCGCGCGGGGTTTTGCGCCAAGGCCGCCGAAGGCGAACAAACGGAAGCCGCCCACGCCATCGCGGCTGGTTGCGACCAAGGCGACGTCATTGATAAGGCCTTGCGCGCAATCTTCCCCACAGCCCGAGATGCTGATCTTGAATTTTCGGGGCAGTTGCCGTGTCAACGGATTACCGAGAAAATGGCGGGTAATGGCGTCCACATGCAGGTGGACGTCCACGTGCTCGCGCTGGCATACGCCGGCTAACGGGCAGGCGGTAATATTGCGCACGGTATTGCCCGACGCCTCGCGGGTGGTTATGCCGCAGCTCGCCAGGTGGTCCAATACTTTTGGCGTATCCTCTATGCGCAGGAAATGAAATTGTACGTCCTGGCGGGTGGTCAGGTGAGCAACCTTGTGCCCCGCCTGGCCGTATGTTTCGATTATCTCGGCCAGCCCAATCAGTTGCCGTGGTTGCAGCTTTCCGCCGGGCAGTCTGGCACGCACCAAATGGTAGCCCTCCTGCAGCTGTGCATAGACCCCCTGAATCAGCCGGATAGCGGAAAACTCTTCCTGAGCGATCTCGCCACTCAGAAATCGATTTACGTCATCGCCGTAGCGCCGCAGTATTATTTCGTCAATCATTTCAGTTCCTTAAGTCGACAAGTTTTGGCCAATTCAAATGCGAACCATTAATCCGGCTCCCAACAGCAACAATACTGTCCCCATCAACGGACGCATGGTGCGCTGTGGCAGCTGCACTCCGAGGCGGCTGAACAGTACGACACCCGGTAGCGATCCCAATAACAGGCTCGCCAACAAATTCCAGTCCATGTGTCCAGAGCGGAGATGGCCCAAGCCAGCGAACAACGTCAGTGGGACGGCATGCACAACATCGGTTGCGAGAACTTCTATCGGTGTCAGTTGTGGATAGAGTAGGTAGATAAACATCGTTCCTACGGCACCGGCACCGACCGACGACATGGTCACCAGCGCACCAAGTATCAGACCGGCGGCTACCGTCAGCGGAGCGCGCCACTTTGCCGGCAGCTTCCACGATCGGGTGACGCTATGCGGGAGATGGCGTTGTAACGGCGCGTGTAGCAGCAGTGCCAGCGCAGTGAGCATAAGGGCGATGCCGATAACGACAAACAGAATACGTTTCATGGCCGCGGTGTTGACCGCCAGCACCCCGAGCAACCAAAGCGCGAGCGCCGCCCCGGGGAAACTGCCGAGTGCAAGACGTACGACCGCCGGTCGGTAAATGACGCTGTATTTGTGATATACAGGAATTGCGCATGATTTTGAGATCGCTGCATGAAGCAGATCGGTGCCCACGGCCGTCAGCGGAGGTACCCCGACCAGCAACAGCATCGGCGTCATCAATGCGCCGCCGCCGACGCCGGTCAGCCCTGTCAGACTTCCGACGAAGAATGCGGCAATGGAATAAGATAGGTTCATCGCTGCCGGATGCTCGTTTGATGAATGAATGACGCCAGCATATCAACCCTCGATAAGATGAGAAGGAATTCGTTTCTATATCGTTATGTCAGGAACTTCTAAGCGGAGCGAATAATGAATATTCAGCAACTTCGTTACATAGCCGCGGTGGCGGACACTGGCCTCAATATCTCTGCCGCGTCTGAACGGTTGTTCACGTCGCAGCCGGGGGTCAGTAAGCAGATACGGTTGCTGGAGGAGGAGTTGGGGGTCCAGATATTCGAGCGTAGCGGAAAGCAGCTTGTGCGCATCACTGAAGCCGGAGCTGCGGTGTTGAGTGTCGCCCGGCGTACGCTGGCCGATCTTGATCAGCTGCGTCGTACTGCAGAAGAATTCAGCAGCCCATCTCGCGGTTCACTTTCCATTGCCACCACGCACACGCAGGCGCGCTATTTTCTGCCCCGGGCGGTAGACCGATTTACTCGCCGCTATCCCGGCGTGACATTGCACTTGTACCAGGGGACACCTTTGCAAATCGCCGAACTGGCGGCCAGCGGCGCAGTCGATTTCGCTATCGCTACCGAAGCTATGGAGCATTTCGAAGAACTGGTGATGATGCCGTGCTATTACTGGAATCGAGCCATCGTCACTCCCTGCGATCATCCTTTGCGTGACGTGCAGCCGTTGACCTTGGAAGCGGTAGTGCAATATCCCATCCTTACTTACGTGTTCGGATTCACCGGACGATCGCAACTGGACGCCGCCTTTGAGCAGCACGGATTACATCCGAATGTCGTGTTTACCGCTACAGATGCGGATGTAATCAAAACCTATGTGCGGCTCGGTCTGGGGGTTGGGATCGTCGCGCGTATGGCCTACGATCCGAAGGTGGATACGGATTTGTGCGCACTCGATGCGGGTCACCTGTTTTTAAGAAGTACGACCAAGATCGGATTCCGTCGCGACATGATGCTACGTGGCTATATGTACGATTTCATCGCAGAGTTCTCTCCACACCTTGATCGTGAGCATATAGACGCTGCGTGCGCCGCGGCAAACAACATGGAACGCGAGGCGTTGTTTTCGAATCTGGATCTGCCCGTGTTATAATCTTGCTCCATTTTTTATCTTCGCTTATGTGCGTTCGTGACCTGGAAAAGGCTATTGCGTGAGGTCTTCATCAATGCTGTCGAGTAACGGCGATTTTATGATGCCATGCTCGGTGAGATGACGCACGATCGCATCGGCTGCCTCTATCGCGCTGGCGGTCTCGGTATCGATGTGGATGTCCGGCGCCTCGGGTGTCTCATAAGGCGAGTCGATGCCGGTGAAGTTGCGCAACTCCCCGCTGCGGACTTTTCTATAAAGCCCCTTGGGATCGCGTTGTTCGGCAACCTCAAGGGAAACGTCGACGAATATTTCGACGAATTCATCGGGTTTCAATAGGTTGCGCGCCATGCGTCGTTCGGACCGGAACGGTGAAATGAACGATACCAGGGTGATGAGCCCCGCATCTGCCATCAGTTTCGCCACTTCTGCAACGCGCCGTATGTTCTCGACGCGATCCGCTTCGGTGAACCCCAGGTCTTTGTTGAGGCCATGCCGCACGTTGTCGCCGTCGAGGATGTAGGTGTGGCGCCCTGCCGCATGCAGCTCCTTCTCCACCAGATTGGCAATGGTGGATTTGCCGGAAGCGGAATAGCCGGTGAACCATAGTACGCACGCCTTCTGCTTCTTGGCGGCGGAACGCGCCGCCTTGTCCACATCCAAATGATGAACGTGGATGTTGTGCGAACGCCGCAAAGCGAAGTGTATCAATCCCGCACCGACTGTGTTGTTGCTGAGGCGGTCGATGACTATAAACCCGCCGGTATCGGCATTGTTGGCGTAGGGGTCGAAGGCGATGGAACGATCGACGGCAAGGTTGCAGATACCGATGGCGTTGAGGTCGAGCCTTTTGGCGGCCAAGCGTTCGAGTGTGTTGACGTTTACCTGATACTTAATTCCGGTAAAACTGGCACCTATTGTATTGGTGGCGATCTTAAGCAGATAGTCACGGCCCGGCATCATCGGGTCATCGTGCATCCAGACCAGCGTGACCTCGAACTGATCGGCCACTTCCGGCGGATCACCGATGCCGGCGATCATGTCACCGCGACTGATATCCACCTCCTCGTCAAGGGTGAGCGTGATCGATTGGCCGGCCACGGCGTAGTCCAGGTCGCCGTCGTGGCTGACGATACGCCCTATTCTGCTGGTGCGGCCCGAAGGCAACACGCGGATCGGTTCGCCCGACCGGATGCTGCCGCCGGCAATGGTGCCGGCAAATCCCCGGAATTCTTGGTTGGGACGATTGACCCACTGTACCGGCAGGCGGAACGGCTGCCGGAGGCGCTGCTCTTGCGCCAGGGGCAGTGTTTCCAGGCAGCCCATCAGCGTCGGCCCGTGGTACCAGCGGGTGTGTTCCGAAGCCTCGACTACGTTGTCGCCTTCGAGTGCGGAAAGCGGGATAGCGATGACGTCACTCAATCCAAGCTGGTCGGCGAACCGGCGGTATTGTGTCTCGACCGCACGAAATACCTGCTCGGAGTAATCGACCAGATCCATCTTGTTGATCGCCAGCACTACGCGGCGGATACCGATCAGTGAGGCCAGGTAGCTGTGGCGCCGGGTCTGGGTGAGCACTCCCTTGCGCGCGTCGATGAGGATGACGGCGGCGTCGGCGGTGGAAGCCGCGGTGACCATGTTGCGCGTGTACTGCTCGTGGCCAGGCGTATCGGCAACGATGAATTTACGCCGATCGGTGGTGAAGAATCGATAGGCGACATCGATGGTGATTCCCTGTTCGCGCTCGGCGGCAAGGCCGTCCACCAGCAGGGCGAAATCGAGTGCCTCCCCTTGAGTTCCCCAACGTTTCGAATCGGCCATGACTGCGGTAATCTGGTCGTCAAACAGAGTCTTCGATTCGTAGAGCAGACGGCCGATCAGCGTGCTCTTGCCGTCGTCGACACTGCCGCAGGTGATGAAGCGCAGCAGGCCTTTATGTTGATGGGCGTGCAGGCGATCTTCCACGTCGAGGGCGATCGTATCCCGGTCTATGGCACTGGGTTGCGGCATTAGAAATATCCCTCCTGCTTCTTTTTTTCCATGGAGGCGTCTCCGTCGCGGTCGATTACCCGGCCCTGGCGTTCCGATGTCGTTGTGAGCAGCGTCTCCTGAATGATGGCGGGCAAGGTGTCCGCCGCCGATTCGACGGCGCCGGTAAGCGGATAGCAGCCCAGAGTGCGGAAACGCACCTGCTTCATGCACGGAAGCTCGCCGGGATGTAGCGGCATGCGATCATCGTCAACCATGATGAGTACGCCGTCGCGCTGCACCACCGGTCGCCGGGCGGCGAAATAGAGAGGCACGATCGGAATCCGTTCCAAATGGATGTATTGCCATATATCCAGCTCCGTCCAGTTGGACAAGGGAAATACGCGGATGCTTTCGCCCTTGTGCTTGCGCGCGTTATACAACCGCCACAGCTCCGGACGCTGATTTTTAGGGTCCCATCGATGCTGTGCCGAACGGAATGAGAAGACCCGCTCCTTGGCGCGCGACTTCTCCTCGTCGCGGCGCGCCCCGCCGAAAGCGACGTCAAAGCCATACAAATCCAGCGCCTGTTTGAGACCCTCTGTTTTCATCACATGGGTGTGAATGGCCGTGCCATGCACAAACGGATCGATACCGCGAGCCGCGCCGTCGGGATTGACGTGTACCACCAGGTCGAGGTTGAGCCGACGCACGGTATCGTCGCGAAATTCGATCATCTCGCGGAACTTCCATGCAGTGTCGACGTGCAGCAGCGGAAATGGCAGCTTGGCCGGGTAGAATGCCTTTATAGCCAGATGCAGCATCACCGAGCTGTCTTTGCCGATGGAGTAGAGCATGACCGGGTTATCGGCTTCTGCGACGACTTCACGCATAATATGGATGCTTTCTGCTTCCAGTCGCTGCAAGTGCGTAAGATTCATCTACTGTCCTCTCCGGGTGCGCAGCGGTATCTATTCACGATGCGACCTTCATCGTGAGGCGACATTAAGCGCATGCAGGCCGCACTCCTTGAGCGTTGATTCTTCCCACCACCAGCGTCCGTCGCGTTCTGGCTGGTTGGGCAGCACCGCACGCGTGCATGGTTCGCATCCGATACTGATGTAGCCGCGTTCGTGCAGCGGGTTGTACGGAACACTGTGGCGCCTGATATATTCCCATACCTTGGCCGAACTCCAGTGCGTCAGCGGGTTGTATTTGAACAGCGCATGTTCCGGTGTGGCGAAGGCGGCGTCATACTGAATCGCAGGCAGGCCATGGCGCGTTCCGGCGTTCTGGTCTTCGCGCTGTCCGGTGATCCACGCGTCTAGCGTCGCTAGTTTGCGACGCAGCGGCCCCACCTTGCGGATCGCGCAGCACTCTTTGTGATCGTCCGCATAAAAACTGTGGAAACCTTTGCACACTATCATCTGCTCAACAGCCGCAGAATCCGGAAACTGCACCTCAATATCGACACGGTAGTGATCGCGCACCTTGTCGAAGAATCGGTAAGTTTCTGAGTGCAATCGTCCGGTATCGAGCGAGAATACCCGTATATCACTGCGTATCTTTATGGCCATATCGATCAGGACGACATCTTCCGCGCCGCTGAAGGAAATGGCGACGCTATCGTGCCGCTCCAGGGCGGACGCCAGGATGTCCGTGGGCGACGCGTTTTCATACGTGCGAGCTAATTCTTCAAGCTCAAATGCCGACAAATCAGCCATGTGTCGACTCCTCATGTGGGGCTGTTTGAAATTTCAATGAGTGGTTGTATCAGCTGTACGCGGCCGCCTATTACGCCGTCGTCATCTGACGGTTGAAAGAAATAGCACGACCGTTTCGCGCTGAAAAATAATCGATATTTCTATGGTTAGATCATGATGGAATATGCCGCCAAATTCCGGTGTACGGCGTTTTTTGGATCGCGTGACGGTTTTTCCCGATATGCGCATCATGCCATCGGCTCATCAGGCAGTATTATGGGTGGGGTAGATGTGATGATTGTGTGTTCCGTTGCGCGCTGCGCCAACGGCTGCCAATGACGATGAGCGCGAGAGGTATCCGGTCGGACTGGAGCCCGACAACATGACGCAGTTCATCGCTGCATGTGGTGGAGCGGTTGCGGCATATTCGCCGCAACGCCGGGTGAGCGGCACTGCGACCGATAAAAGAACGCGCCACAACTTTCGTGTTGGCGCGTTGAAATCCCCTATTGCAGGAGGAATCGTTCCACAGGTGTGTCGCATGTAACCACGTGCTGTACTTCGACACGGACGATTAATATCACGGCTACGGCGTCGTGCAAAATAATCTGAACTTCTATGGTTATAACATACGGGAATATACGCTACGAATCTCCGCGGCGCGGCGCCTTACAAGAAGATGACGCCGCACCGCGCAGCGGATGCACGCAACCACCCGCGGAGCGGATGACGATGTGGAAACGTTTTTAGCGCAGTTCTTTGAAAAACCGCTTCAGCGAGCGGCTGACCCAGCCGTCGGGGCGACGGTAGTCGACGTCCACGTCCATGCTCGCCTTGATCGACGGGCCATAGGCCGCGTCGTCATTGCGGATGTGGTTGACCAGCCAGCGGCTGAGCATGGCGTGCAGTTCGTCGGTGATGTCTTCTCCGCCCTGGAAGCGGAACTGGTATTCGCCGACGCGCTTGACGAACAGGTCGTGTACGCGCTTGTGCGCACGGTAGAACTGATACGAGGCGTCTTCCATCAGCGACTCTTCGAACGCGAAATGCGACAGCGTGTAGTCGACGAGTTCGGCGATGACGTCGCCCACCGCGCCCATTCTGGCGTCCGTTCCGGGTTGGTGGGCGCGGCGGACGTCGTTCAATTGGTTGAGCATGTTGACGATGCGCCGGTGCTGATTGTCGATGACCTCGATGCCGATGTTCAGATCGGGACTCCAGGCGATATTTTCCATTGACTCCTCCCCAGGTTGCGTGAGGCCGTTTTTCCGCTCCTGTTATTGCGACCGCCGTGCGTGGTCGTGTCATGGCGCCCGTGGAGGGGCGCGGCGCCATCCCTGGTGGTGTCGCGGCGCTGTGGCGAACGACAGACGCCGGCGGAAAGAACGGGTGATTCAGCCATTGAAACGGAAGGAGTATAAGACCGAAACGGCGCTACCCCGTGATTGAAACATGTGGCAACATACTGAGATGTACTGAAACAGGTCGCGCCTTCGTGGGTGGTTCAAGGTCGGAGGTTTTGGGGCGATGAAAAATGCCATAGCCGGAATCACATGCGTGGTATGAATCGTTTTTATCTGACCCGATACTCCTGGCGCGCTGCAACAAGTCTCGGTGAACTATCAACTCTTCCAGCAAAGATAACGGATGCCTGTTTCCGTGTCTTTGAGTGGATCGATCCGCGGATCTACTGCAATACCAATCCGTTATCAGGGACGTAAGAAAAGGGCGGTATGCAGCTTCTTTGTGAACTCAATTTATTCCGCCGCCGGTTTGTCGAGCGTTTCCGCGGCAGAGCTGCTGTTTGCCCGTCAAAAGCCGAACAACCGCATTGTCGCTCTTACAGCGCGCTGGTACCGACCTGGTAGACGCCGCCGATGACGATGAACTCATCCTCGCCCTTGAGCCTGCCCGGCAGCAGACGGCTGTAGCAGAGCACTTTCGGCAGCGGGACCTCCGTTTCCAATATGAAGTCGCCGAATTCGTCGGCCCGTTCGCGCTGGTCGGTGAAGGAGGTGACGCTGTTGAGCAGCAGGATGCGTTCGCGTTTGCTGCGCTGCTCCAGGACGTCGTGGCCGTCGAGGCGGTTGACGCCGCGGTAGAGGCGCAGGTGACTCGTTTCGGCGTAGCGTTGGCCGAGCTCGTATTGGCAGTAGGTGTAGAGCAGGTCGAGCTGAGACTCCAGGGCGTTGGTGTTGTAGAGGCCGTGGCTGCGGGCTTCGAGGTAGGCGTGGTAGCTGTCGTCGCCGCCGTCGCGGATCGGGCCGCCGTGGTGGCGCGGCAGCAGGCCGAAGCGCGATTCGACCCAGCCTTTCAACACCGCGGCCTCGCGGCCGTCGGCGTCGAACGACCAGCCGCGCAGGATGCGCAGGTAGTCGGCTTTGTCGCGTTTGAGACGGCTGTTGCGGGTGAGGCCGGCCTCTTCCGGCGCGTCGAGCAGGAAGTGGGCGTTCATGTAGTCGCTGAACAGTTGCGCGCGCTCTTTGGCCGATTCGGCCTGGGCCAGCAGGCGGAACAGGTCGCGGTGCAGTTCGGCGACGCCGTCGATGTAGAGCGGGGCGGGATGCCGTTGGTAGGTGAGGCTGCCGAGGATCATGGCGGGCAGGTTGCAGCGGTTGATCGGCAGGCGCGCCTGCGCCGGCAGGAGGGGGCCTTGGTCGGGGTCGGGCGCTTTGTCGCTAACCATACAGCTCTCGGGTCTTTGTCGTATATCACACCGCTGAAATAGGCCGCGGCGAAGTTAAAATATTCATATAAAACAGTGTGGTGTGTGTTGTTCCTGGGTTTGGCACAAGGGTTGCTCAAGAGTCATCGACAGTTTATCCCGTGTCCCAACGCAAGGAGAACATACCATGGCACTACGTCAATGCGCGATTTACGGCAAAGGCGGTATCGGCAAGTCCACCACCACCCAGAATCTGGTGGCGGCTCTGGCCGAGGCCGGCAAGAAGGTTCTGATCGTCGGCTGTGATCCCAAGGCCGACTCCACCCGTCTGATCCTGCACTCCAAGGCTCAGACCACTGTTATGCATCTGGCCGCCGAGGCCGGTTCGGTCGAAGACCTGGAACTGGAAGATGTGCTGTCCGTCGGTTATGCCGGCATCAAGTGCGTCGAGTCCGGTGGCCCGGAGCCCGGAGTCGGTTGCGCCGGTCGCGGCGTTATCACCGCCATCAACTTCCTGGAAGAGGAAGGTGCCTACGACGAGGAACTGGATTTCGTGTTCTACGACGTGCTGGGTGATGTGGTGTGCGGCGGCTTCGCCATGCCGATTCGCGAGAACAAGGCGCAGGAGATCTACATCGTCGTTTCCGGCGAGATGATGGCCATGTATGCCGCCAACAACATCTCCAAGGGCATCGTGAAGTACGCCAGTTCCGGCGGCGTGCGCCTGGCCGGCCTGATCTGCAATAGCCGTAACACAGCTCGCGAAGACGAACTGATCGAAGAGCTGGCGCGTCAGCTCGGTACCCAGATGATCCACTTCGTGCCGCGCGACAACGAGGTGCAGCGCGCCGAGATCCGTCGCATGACCGTCATCGAGTACAACCCGAAGGCCAAGCAGGCCGACGAGTACCGTTCCCTGGCGCAGAAGGTGATCAACAACAAGAAGTTCGTGATCCCCACTCCGCTGACCATGGATGACCTGGAAGACGTGATGATGAAGTTCGGCCTCCTCGATGAGGAAGACGAGTCCATCGTCGGCAAGACTGCTGATGAGCTGGCTACGGCCTAACAAGCGCTAAACCGCGAAGGACGCGAAGTAGCAATGCAGGATGGGTTGGGCGCGAGCGCGACCCATCGGGCGACAGGGCGGGTACTGCTTACGTTCAACCCACCCTGCGAAGTCGTGTACTTTGCGGTGAATTCTTCACTACATACGTCCGCCGGATTAGGCGGCGATGAAGGAGAAATGAAATGACGACGATGACCCGTGAACAGACCGAGGCCCTCATCAACGAGGTGCTCGAGGTCTATCCGGCCGCTGCGCGTGAGGAACGCGAAAAGCACCTTGCCGCCAACGACACCAGCCAGGACAAGGCCGGCAAGTGCATTACCTCCAACCGTAAATCGCTGCCCGGCGTGATGACCATCCGCGGCTGCGCCTATGCCGGTTCCAAGGGCGTGGTGTGGGGTCCGATCAAGGACATGATCCACATCTCCCATGGTCCGGTCGGCTGCGGCCAGTACTCCCGTGCCGGTCGCCGCAACTACTACGTCGGCACCACCGGCATCAACACCTTCGGTACCATGAACTTCACCTCGGACTTCCAGGAGAAGGACATCGTGTTCGGCGGCGACAAGAAGCTGGCCAAGCTGATCGAAGAAGTGGAGACCCTGTTCCCGCTGAACAAGGGCATCTCGGTGCAGTCCGAGTGTCCCATCGGCCTGATCGGCGACGACATCGAGGCGGTTTCCAAGAAGGCTGCGAAGGAGCTCGACAAGCCGGTCGTGCCGGTGCGTTGCGAAGGTTTCCGCGGCGTCTCCCAGTCGCTCGGCCATCATATCGCCAACGATGCCATCCGCGACCACATGCTCGAAGGCGTCGAGAAACAGGAAGGCGGTTCCTACGACGTCTCCGTCATCGGCGACTACAACATCGGCGGCGACGCCTGGTCCTCGCGCATCCTGCTCGAAGAGATGGGCCTCAACGTGGTGGCCCAGTGGTCCGGCGACGGCACCGTCGAGGAGATGAAGAGCTGCCCGCAGGTCAAGTTGAACCTGCTGCACTGCTACCGCTCGATGAACTACATCTCCCGCTTCATGGAAGAGAAGTACGGAATTCCATGGCTGGAGTACAACTTCTTCGGCCCGACCAAGATCGCCGAGTCGCTGCGTGCCATCGCCGCGCACTTCGACGACACGATCAAGGAAGGCGCGGAGAAAGTCATCGCCAAGTATCAGCCGCTGATGCAGGCGGTGCTCGACAAGTACAAGCCGCGCCTGGACGGCAAGAAGGTGATGCTGTACGTCGGCGGCCTGCGTCCGCGCCATGTCATCGGCGCCTACGAGGATCTTGGCATGGAAGTGGTCGGCACCGGTTATGAGTTCGCTCATAACGACGACTACGACCGCACCGTCAAGGAGATGGGCAACGCGACCCTGATCTACGACGATGTCACCGGCTACGAGTTCGAAGAGTTCGTCAATAAGATCAAGCCCGACCTGATCGGCTCCGGCATCAAGGAGAAGTACATCTTCCAGAAGATGGGCATCCCCTTCCGCCAGATGCACAGCTGGGACTATTCGGGTCCGTACCACGGCTACGACGGCTTCGCCATCTTCGCCCGCGACATGGACATGGCCATCAACAGCCCGACCTGGAGCAAGATGACCGCTCCCTGGCTGGCCGCTGCCGATGCCTCTGCCGCGAAGGCGGTAAACGAGTAAGAAAGGCACTAACCACGAAGGACGCGAAGTAACGCAAAGTACGACGATTTTTTACTTCGTGAGACTTTGCGTCCTTTGCGGTTGATCCAGAACTCAATAAGCCGTTGTCCACGGATGAGTGGCGCGGCAGGAGAAATGCAATGAGCCAGTCAGCTGAAAAAGTGATGCCTTGCTATCCCTTGTTCCGGGAACCGGAATACAAGGAGACGCTCGCCAACAAAAAGGCGAAATACGAAGCTGCACACACCCAGGAGAAGATCGACGAGGTGTTTCAGTGGACCACCACCCAGGAATACCAGGAGCTGAACTTCCAGCGCGAGGCGTTGACCGTCGATCCGGCCAAGGCCTGCCAGCCGCTGGGCGCGGTGCTGTGCGCACTGGGTTACGAGAAGACCCTGCCTTACGTACACGGCTCGCAGGGCTGCGTCGCTTACTTTCGCAGCTACTTCAACCGTCACTTCAAGGAGCCGGTCTCCTGCGTCTCTGATTCCATGACCGAAGATGCGGCGGTGTTCGGCGGCCAGAAGAACATGCACGCCGGCCTGGAGAACGCCAAAGCGCTCTACAAGCCCGACATGATCGCCGTCTCCACCACCTGCATGGCCGAGGTTATCGGTGACGACCTGAACGCCTTCATCGGCAACGCAAAGAAGGCGGGCAGCATCCCGGAAGAGTTCCCGACCCCGTTCGCGCACACGCCGTCCTTCGTCGGCTCGCACGTCACCGGCTGGGACAACATGGAAGAGGGCATCCTGCGCTACTTCACCCTCAACCACATGGAGGGCAAGGCGCCGGGCAAGAACGGCAAGCTCAATTTCGTGCCGGGTTTCGAGACCTACCTGGGCAACTACCGCGTGATCAAGCGGATGATGGGCGAGATGGACGTGGACATGACCCTGCTCTCCGATCCGACCGAAGTGCTGGATACGCCGGCCGACGGCGAGTTCCGTATGTACGCCGGCGGCACCACGCAGGCGGCGATCAAGGACGCGCCCAACGCCATCAACACCATCCTGCTGCAGCCGGCGCAGTTGGATAAGACCAGGAAGTTCGTGGAAGGTACCTGGAACCACGAAGTGCCCAAGCTCAACATCCCGATGGGCCTGGAATGGACCGACGAGCTGTTGATGAAGGTCTCCGAGCTGAGCGGCAAGCCGATCCCGGCGTCGCTGACTCTGGAGCGCGGCCGCTTGGTGGATATGATGACCGACAGCTACGCCTGGCTGCACGGCAAGCGTTTCGCGCTGTACGGCGACCCGGATTTCCTGATGGGGCTGACCAAGTTCCTGCTGGAGATGGGCGCCGAGCCCACCGACATCGTCTGCAACAACGGCAACAAGAAGTGGACCAAGGCGATGAAGAAGCTGCTGGAATCCTCGCCCTACGGCAAGGAGACTCAGGTGCATCACGGTAAGGATCTGTGGCACATGCGTTCGCTCTGCTTCACCAACAAGCCGGACTTCCTCATCGGCAACAGCTACGGCAAGTTCATCCAGCGCGACACGCTGTACAAGGGCAAGGAGTTCGAGGTTCCGCTGATTCGCATCGGTTTCCCGATCTTCGATCGCCACCACCTGCACCGCATGACCACCATGGGCTACGAGGGCGCTATGTACATCCTCACCACCCTGGTCAATGCCGTGCTGGAGCGTCTGGACGAAGAGACCATGGGCATGGGCACCACCGACTACAACTTCGACCTGGTGCGCTAAGACGGATAACCATGGGGGACATTTATGCCCTTTGGGTGCGGGGAACACGGGGCTTTTCTGAACAAACGTATGAATGCCCTGATTTGGATTTCCCCGTGTACCTCGTGTGCCCCGTGGTTAGTAGTTTTTACTGAGGAGTCTTACCAATGCCCAGCGTAATGATTCGACAGACGGCGGACGGCAAGCTCTCTTTCTATGTCGCCAAGAAGGACTTGGAAGAGACCATCGACACGCTCGAATTCGACAGTGCCGAGAAGTGGGGCGGCGAGGTGAAGCTGGAGGACGGTTCGTTGTTCTACATCGATCCGATGCCGGCGCCGAAGCTGCCGATGACCATCCGCGCGAAGAAGTTGTAGGAGCCCGGCTTCGCCGGGCGATTTTCGCCCGATAGTGGCTTCGGACATCCTGTCCTCCCGCCACATAATGCCTTCCATGGCAAAAAATCGGGCTCCCACATTGAACGGAGATATGATGCATGGCCATGTATATCGTTAAAGATGAATGCACTTCCTGCGGCGACTGCGAGCCGATATGCCCGACCCAGTCCATCGTGAAGAAGAAGGGGTTGTACGCGATCAATGCGGACACCTGCACCGAGTGTGAAGGCGACTTCGACGATCCGCAATGCGTCGACGTCTGTCCCATCAGCAACTGCATCCTGCCGCTGGAGGCATGACGCCATGGGCGCGCAGGGGCTCTCTCGGGAAGTTGCGCTGCGCATCGGGCTGGCGGCACGGATGCTGCCGGATACCGATTCCGCACAGTTGGTAGCTACGCTGGTCATGGCGCTCGGCATGCCGCTCAGCGACGAGAAACTGTCGCAGTTGACGGTGCGCAACCTGCGCGAGGCCGACGACGGCCGTTTCGGCGATGTGGCGATGCCGGCATTGAAGTCGGCGATGGATTACTTGTGGGGCAAGGCGTGCGTCGAGGTGGACGATCCCGCTCTGCCGAAGCCGGTGCCGTATCGGGAAGGCGACATGCCGGGGTCGATCCGTGTGGCGATCGCTTCCAACAACGCCGAAAAGCTGGATGGCCACTTCGGCAGTTGCATCCGCTTTCTCATCTATCAGGTGTCGTCGGACGACGCGCGTCTGGTGGAGGTGCGGCGTGCCGGTACCGATGGCGTGGGTATCGACAAGAACGCGGAACGCGCCGAGCAACTGCGCGACTGCCAACTGCTGTGCGTGGTCTCCATCGGCGGGCCGGCGGCGGCCAAGGTGGTGAAGGCGGGCGTGCACCCGATCAAGTATCCGCACGGCGGTGAGGCGCAGGTGATCGTAGCCGAGCTGCAACGGGTGCTGACCGGCTCGCCGCCGCCGTGGTTGGCGCGGGTGACGGGCCGGGCATCGGATCTGGAACGTTTCGTGGTCGCGGAGGAGTCCTGACGGTGGCGCTGGCGCAGGGTCAACTGGAGGCGATCGCTGCGGCGGTCGACGACCCGCGGTCGCTGGCGCTGGTCGAGCGGTTGCGGTCGCAGTTTGCCGGGCTCACCTTCACCCTCTGCGCCGACGACGACGTCATCGGCATGCGGCCTGTGTTGGAGCAGAACGAATTCAATCTCTATCTGGTGGACGGCTCCGACCACTGCATGCGGCTGACGCGCCAACACGAGCTGGCCTCCGGCGTGCTGGTGGCGTGGAAGGACGAGGATGATGAGTAGGTGTGCGGCTATGCATGCTGACTCGGTGCAATTCTCCCTTCTCCCTCAGAGAGAAGGGCCGGGGATGAGGGGTGTGGAAATGCGTTTATTTATCCCCTCACCCCAACGCTCTCCCTGGGGGAGAGGGAAATTAGAGTGGGCCGTAACCACGACGAGGTATTGGCCTTTTTTGCGGGCCCCGTTATATATGGCGCTATATAACGGAAACGGAGGCGGCTGAATGGCCAGGCGCAAGCTGGGCAAGGTGGGGATTTCGGGACGCTTCTGGCTGGAGCGGGGCGAACAGCAGTTCCTTGGCCACGGCCGTATCGAGCTGCTGGAGCGCATCGCCGAGACCGGCTCCATCTCCCAGGCGGCGCGGGCCATGGGGATGAGTTACAAGGCCGCCTGGGATGCGGTGGACGCCATGAACAACCTGTCGGACGAGCCCCTGATGCGGCGCAGCACCGGCGGGCGCCACGGCGGCGGCACCCAGCTGACCGACCACGGCCGCCGGCTGATCGAGGTGTACAAGGCGGCAGAGCAGGAGTACCAGCTGTTCCTGCGCCGTCTCGGCGCGGGGGTGGACAACTTCGACCGCTTCTACCAGTTGATGAGGAGACTCTCGATGAAGACCAGCGCACGGAACCAATTTCAGGGGCGGGTGACCCAATTGAAGCAGGGGCCGGTCAATTGCGAAGTAATCATCGGCCTGCCCGGCGGCGACGAGCTGGTGGCTATCGTCACCAACGAGAGCGTGAAGGGGCTGGGCATCGAGGTGGGCAGCGAGGTGTTTGCGTTGATCAAGGCGTCGTGGGTGATCCTCACTGCGGGCGGCGAGACGCTGCGTACCAGCGCCCGCAACCGGTTGTGCGGCACGGTGGCGCGGGTGCAGGAGGGGCCGGTCAACTGCGAGGTGGTGATCGAGCTGCCGGGCGGCCGGAGCATCGCCGCCATCGTCACCCACCAGAGCGTGACGAGCCTGGGGCTGCGCGTCGGGGTGGCGGCCTGTGCCCTGATCAAGGCGTCGCACATCATCCTGGCGGTGAGCGAATAAGAGGTTTTTGTTTTGGTTGGCGTTATATACGCCTATATATAACGCGGGATTTGAAGGCGACAAATATTAACCACGGGGGACACGGGGAGCACGGGGCTGTTTCAGACAAACAAATGAGGCATTGATCCTGATTTTCCTGTGTACCCCGTGTCCCCCGTGGTTGATTTCTTGGTCTTGGTTTATTTGACAGTTGGAACTTAGGAGGAATGAACATGAACGGCATGTGGCGGAAGTTGATGGTGGCGGCGGCGTTTTCGCTGGCGGCGGTGAGTGCGTCGGCGGCCGAGGTGACAGTGGCGGTGGCGGCCAATTTCACCTCGACCATGAAGACGCTGGCGGCGAAGTTCGAGGCCAAGACCGGCAACAAGGTGGTGGTCAGTTTCGGCTCCACCGGCAAGCTCTACACCCAGATCGTCAACGGCGCGCCGTACGACGTGTTTCTCTCGGCCGATACGGCGCGGCCGCAACTGTTGGAGCAGAACGGCAAGGCGGTGGTGGGTTCGCGCTTCACCTATGCGCTGGGGCGGTTGGTGTTGTGGAGCGCCAAGCCCGGTGTGGTCGATACCGAGGGAACCATCCTCAATGACGGCGATTTCGAGCATATCGCCATCGCCAATCCCAAGACCGCTCCTTACGGTGCCGCCGCCATGGAGGTGATGAACGGCCTGGGGGTCTACGACACCATCAAAAGCCGTATCGTCGAGGGCGACAACATCGCTCAGACCTATCAGTTCGTGGCCACCGGCAATGCGCTCATCGGTTTCGTGGCGTTGTCGGAGGTGGAGGCGAAGAAGACGGGATCATGGTGGGAGGTGCCGCAGGGCTACTACACGCCGATCCGGCAGGATGCAATATTGCTGAAGCGTGCCGCGCACAATGCCGCCGCCAAGCGGTTCATGGCATTTCTGCGCTCGGGTGCGGCCCAGGCGATCATCGCCGGCAGCGGTTACGGCGTCGACCAATAGGGGCACGGCGGAATAACGGAGCGCGGCGGCGATGACCCTGACGCAGGTACCGTTGGAACCGGTGTGGCTGACGCTCAAGCTGGCCACCCTCACCACCGTGTTGCTGCTGCTGGTCGGCACGCCGGTGGCATGGTGGCTGGCGCGCACCCGCTCCTGGTGGAAGCATCCGATCAGTGCCGTGGTGGCGTTGCCGCTGGTGCTGCCGCCCACGGTGCTAGGCTTCTACCTGCTGTTGCTGCTGGGGCCGAACGGCCCCGTCGGTCACCTCACCACGGCGCTCGGTCTCGGCACGCTGCCGTTCACCTTCGCCGGACTGGTGGTCGGTTCGACCCTCTATTCGTTTCCGTTCGTGGTGCAGCCGCTGCAAAACGCCTTTGAGGCGCTGGGCAGCCGTCCGTTGGAGGTGGCGGCGACGCTGCGGGCCACACCGTGGCAGGCCTTTACCACCGTCGCGGTGCCGCTGGCGCTGCCCGGCTTCATCACCGGCGCGGTGCTCGGTTTCGCCCACACCGTAGGCGAGTTCGGCGTGGTACTGATGATCGGCGGCAACATTCCGGGCGAGACCAAGGTGTTGTCGGTGGCCATCTACGATCATGTGGAGGCGCTGGAGTGGGACCAGACCCACTGGCTGGCCGGCGGCATGCTGCTGTTCTCGTTCCTGGTGGTGTTGGCCATGTATCTGGTCGCGCGGCGTGCCCGGCAGGTGGCGCTATGAGCGGGGTGGAGGCGCGGTTGCGGCTGCGCTACGGCGAGTTCTCGCTGCAGGCGGAGTTCGAACTGCCGGGACGCGGCATCACCGCGCTGTTCGGTCCGTCGGGTTCGGGCAAGACCACGGCGCTGCGTTGTGTTGCCGGGCTGGAACGTGCTCGGGGCTATCTTCGCTTCGAGAACGAGGTGTGGCAGGACGACGCGGCGGGCCGGTTCGTTCCGACCCATCGCCGTGCCATCGGTTATGTGTTCCAGGAGGCGAGCCTGTTTCCCCATCTGTCGGTGCGGCGCAACCTGGAGTTCGGTTGGAAACGGATTCCGCCGGCGCAGCGGCGCGTGGTATTCGACGATGCGGTGGCGCTGCTCGGCGTCGGCCATCTGCTGCAACGCCAACCGGCACGCCTGTCGGGCGGCGAACGGCAGCGCGTGGCCATCGTCCGCGCGCTGCTTACCAGTCCGCGCCTGCTGCTGATGGACGAACCGCTGGCGGCCCTCGACCATCGCAGCAAGCTGGAGATCCTGCCGTATCTGGAACGGCTGCACGGCGAGCTGGCGATCCCGGTGCTCTACGTCAGCCATTCGCCCGATGAGGTGGCGCGGCTGGCCGATACCATGGTGTTGATGGAGCGGGGCCAGGTGCGAGCAGTGGGTCCGGCCACCGAGTTGCTGGTGCGCCTCGACCTGCCCCTGGCCCATGCCGACGACGCCGGCGCAGTAATCGATGCGGTGGTGGGCGGACATGACGGCGAGTATCATCTGACCCATCTCGATTTCGACGGTGGCCGTATCTCCGTTCCCAGCGCGGCGCGGACGGCCGGTGCGCCGGTGCGGCTGCGCATCCACGCCCGCGACGTCAGTCTCGCCCAGGCCCTGCATCGCGATACCAGCATCCTCAATATCCTGCCGGTGGAGGTGACGGCCATCGACGAGGCGGGACCGGCGCAGCTGCTGGTCAAACTGTGCGCCGGCACCACGCCGTTGTTGGCGCGCATCACGCGCCGCTCGGGCGCGGCGCTGGCTTTGCATACCGGCCAGCGGCTGTTCGCCCAGATCAAGAGCGTGGCGTTGGTAGAATAAAAACAGGCACGAGGTACAAGGGGAAAGGTACAAGGAAATGAGCGGGCTGTGCCCGTAGATGATATTTGATGTTCGCGTAGCGAACACCGTCCTTTTACACTCGTATCTTGTCCCTTGTCCCTTGTCCCTTGTCCCTTGTCCCTTGTCCCTTGTCCCTTGTCCCTGCGTTTAAGGATTTCCATGGAACATCGCGCACCGCATCACGCCAAACGTTTCACCGAAGGTTCGATCCTCCGCTCGCTGGTGATGCTGGCGCTGCCCATCGTCTTCGCCAACATACTGCAGACCGCCTATCAGCTCACCGATACCTTCTGGGTGGGGCGTCTGGGCGGCGAGGCGGTGGCGGCGGTGTCGGTAAGCTTTCCGCTGATCTTTCTGATGATCTCGCTCGGCGGCGGGCTGGGCGTGGCCGGTTCGGTGCTGGTGGCCCAGTATACGGGCGCAGGCAAGCCGGATACCGTCAATCATGTGGCGGCGCAGACCTTGTTGATGGTGCTGGTCGCCTCGCTGCTGCTGTCGCTGCTCGGTTACCATTTGTCGCCGCTGGTGTTGCAGCTGATGGGTGTGGAACCGGCCATCATGCACGATGCCACGCGTTATCTGCAGGTATCGTTCCTCGGCATGGTGTTCACCTTTGGCTTTTTCATGTACCAATCGATCATGCGCGGCATCGGCGAGGTGCGGGTGCCGGTCTATATCGTGCTCAGCACGGTGTTCCTCAACCTGCTGCTCGATCCGTTGTTCATCTTCGGTTGGGGGCCGATCCCGGCGGCCGGCGTGGCCGGCGCCGCCTACGCCACCGTCGGTACTCAGGCGATGGCGGTGATCATCGGCATGGCGACGTTGCTCGGCGGTCGCTACGGCATTCGTTTGCAGCTGCGCAATTTCACGCCCGACTGGGCGCTGATGCGGCGCGTGGTGCGTCTCGGTCTGCCGGCCTCCATCGAGCAGTCGACCCGCGCCCTCGGCCTGACCGTGATGACCTTTCTGGTCACCAGCTTCGGCACGCTGACCATCGCCTCCTACGGCATCGGCACACGCATCCTAAGCTTCATCATCATCCCCGCCATCGGCATCTCCATGGCGACCGCCACCCTGGTGGCGCAGAACATGGGCGCGGGTAACGCCAAACGCGCCGGCGCCATCGCCTGGATGAGCGCCGGGATATCTTTTGTGGTGCTGGAGCTGGTCGGCGTGCTCTGCTTCCTGTTCGCCGAGCCGCTGGTGCGCTTCTTCGTGCCGAACGCGCCGGGGGTCATCGCCGGCGGCGCCCAGTTCCTCCACGTAATGGCCCTGACCTTCGGCTTCATCGGCTTGCAGCAGGCCTTGAGCGGCGCCTTCCGCGGATCGGGCAATACGCTCAACACCATGATCCTGGCGCTGGTGTCGCTCTGGGTGTTCCAGTTTCCGCTCGCCTATCTCCTGTCGAAGCACACCCACCTCGGCGCGGTGGGGCTGTGGTGGGCCTTTCCCAGCGCCAACGTGATCGTCGCCTGTATCACCGCACTGTGGTTCCTGCAGGGCGGCTGGCGCCGTACCCGCATCATTGAAACGCCGCAGGAGAAACTGACCGGCGAGGTGACCGAAGAGGTGATCGTGCAGGAGGGGATCAACAGCTAAGTGCGCAGGCGCCGGCAATGGCGATTTCCATCGGCGGCTGTGTCCATTGCGCAATAGGTGATTCCCCCTTTTAAAGGTCGACAACGGCGCTGCTTTGACCTTCTTGGAGTCAACGCTTCCATTCAATTGACAACCGCCTTTCCGCCCCTCTATGGTGCAGAGATTATTGTGCCGTGGATAAGCTGGTGCCAAGAATATCCGGTTTTGCGCTGTTGGGATGGTTGTCGATCGCCGCGTTCGGCCATCATGGCGTGCCGCGGGGTTTGACGTTCGTCAACGCCGCCTACGGCGCGGAGCGACCGCCCATCATCATCGCCCACGTCTGTCCCACGACCGGCCGTTTCGCGTTGCATTGCGAGGCCGATCGCCGCGGTGCGGAAATGGCGATCGGCGAATTCAACGGTCGCGGCGGCGTGTTGGGCCGTAAGGTCGTCCTCGTGTCGCGCAATCCGACGCTGGACCCGCGCCATGCGGCCGAAGTGGCGCAGCAGTTGATCGCCGGGAATCACGTGGGGTTCCTGCTGGGCGCCATCGACTCCGGCGTCGCCGCCAGCATGTCGGCGGTGTGCCAGAAATACGGCGTCATCTTCATCAACACCAACTCGTCGGCGCCGTCGGAGTCGGTGAAGAATGCCCATCGCACCAAGTTCGTATTCGATGCCAGTGCGGCCAATTTCAATCGTGCCTTGCTCAAGTATGCGTTGTCGAGGCGCAAATCGAAGCGTGTTGTGCTGCTGACCGAAGACGACGAGTGGGGGCGCAGCAGCGCCGCCGCTTCACGGCAATATATCGCCCAATACGGCGGCACTGTCGTCGGCGAGGTGGTGGTGCCCGAGTCGTTGCCCGACCCCGTCGTTGCACTGAAGCAGGTGGCCGCGATCCCGGCCGACGTGGTGGCGGTCAATATCAGCGGCAGCAACCAGATCCGGCTGTTTTCGCAGATCGACCCGGCGGTGCTGCAACGGCAGTCGTGGGTGGTGGGCGAAGTGGATTGGGAGGAGCTCTATCCGGCACCGGGAACGCCGCGGCCGTTGTATGGCATTACCTGGGCCTGGAATCTGAAGACGCCCGGTACCGCGGCCTTTACCGCGCGCTATCGTAAGCGCTACGGTCATACTCGGCTCGACTATCCCGGCGACGTGACCTATTCCGCCTATTTCGCGACCAAGGCACTGCTTAACGCCATCGAACGTGCCGGTACCACCGACAACCACGCGGTGATCAAGCGCCTGGAGCATCTCCGCTGGACGGCGCGCGAACGCATGCAGGACTATCCGGCCTACATGGACCCGGTGAGCCATCATCTGCAACAGACCATCTATATCGCCACCTGGCATCCGCGTGTCACCCATCCGGAACTCGGGCAGCAGATCCTCGCCCACGTTCCGCCGCAACAGGTGTTCTATGAGAAGGAGCGGACGACGCGGCTTGAACCTCTGGCCGCTACGCCGCACTACGCCCCGTGAAAGCACCACGATTCGGTCTCATTGCCCGTATCGCCCTGCTGGTGGTGTGCGTCGAAGTCGCTGCGTTCGGCGCGCTTGGGTGGTTCTATTCCAGCCGCTATAGCAGCGCGCTGGTGGAGCGTACCTACGCGCGTCTACGCCTGGTCGGCCAGATGATGGCGAACGACGAATTGGCTATCACGGCCCTTTCGCGCAGGCCGTTGATGAGCGACCTGTTGGGGGCACCCTACCAGCGTGGTATGGCCATTGGCGGCAACGGCCTGGTCATCGTCTCCACCGATCCCGCCTATCTGGGACGCCCGGCCCGCGATGTCCCTGGATTGGACGCCCGGTGGCTGGACAACTCGAAGCCGGATATGCGTTTCATCAACGGCGATGACACGCTGACCGCGATCATGCATGTTCGGGACAGTGACGGTGATTCGCCGCTCTATTACCTGGTACTCACCATCAGCACGGCCGATCTCAATGCGGTGAAACGAACCATCGCGCTGGGCGGGCTGTTCGGCTCGTTGTTGTTCATCCTACTGACCTCCGCCGGTATCGTCCTCATTGCCCAGCACCTGATCACGCGGCGGGTCGGTACCTCGCTCGCGGCGTTGAAGCGGGTGGAAGAGGGCGCACTCGATGCCCGGATACCGATTACCTCGGATGATGAATTAGGGCAGCTCCAGGCAGGCATCAACTCGATGACCGAGAAGGTCGGCGGCCTGCTGAACCAGCATCGCCTCTATACCGAGGAGTTGCGCAAGCAGAAGGACCTGCTTGCCTCGATCATTCAACACGCGCCGATCCGCGTATTCTGGAAGGATCGCGACTATCGCTACGTGGGCTGCAACAGTCGGTTCGCCAGCGACGCGGGGATGAGCGCGCCCGACCAGTTGATCGGCAAGACCGACTTCGACATGGTATGGCAGGAGCAGGCGGAGCTCTATCGTTCCGATGACCGGAGCGTGATGGAGTCGGGCAGGTCGAAGCTGGATTTCGAGGAGCCGCAGACCACGCCGGACGGCCGTACCATCTGGTTGAGTACCTCCAAGGTGCCGTTGCGCGACAACGAAGATCGAATCATCGGCCTGCTTGGTATCTACACCGACATCACCGCGCGCAAGGAGGCGGAAGAGCAGATCCGCAGTCTCGCCTATTTCGATCCGCTGACGGCTTTGCCCAACCGCCGCCTGCTGATGGACCGTCTGCATCAGTCGATGGCGGGCAGCGCCCGCAGCGGTCAGTACGGCGCGGTGATGATGCTGGATCTCGATAATTTCAAGGACCTCAACGATTCGCAGGGCCATGATATCGGCGACCACCTGTTGATCCAGGTGGGCAAACGGCTGCGGGAGAATATACGCCAGGCCGATACGATATCGCGGGTGGGCGGCGACGAATACGTGGTGATCGCCGACTCGCTGGGCGTGGACGAGGCATCTGCCGCAGTGTCCGCCAAGGGTATTGCCGAGACGATGCGCAAGGCCTTCCTGAACCCGTATGTGCTCAAGGACGGCGAGTTGACCCACTACAGCACTTCAAGCATCGGCGTCACCCTGTTTCAACGCAACAACGTCTCGGCTGACGTTCTGCTGAAACAGGCCGACGTCGCGCTGTACCAGGCGAAGAACGCCGGACGCAACACCATCCGTTTTTTCAATGCCGAGATGCAGACCGCCATCGATGAGCGCGCCCGGATGGCGACAGGACTGCGCAACGGGCTGGAACAGGGTGAGTTGCGACTCTATTACCAGCCGCAGGTCGACCGTGACGGTAATTTGATTGGTGCCGAAGGATTGTTGCGCTGGCTGCCGCGCGACGCCGCGCCGGTATCACCGGCGGTCTTCATACCGTTGGCTGAACAGACCGGACTGATCCTGCCTATCGGAGAATGGGTGTTCGAACAGGCCTGCATCCAGCTCAAGCAGTGGGAGGCAGACGCCGCTACCCGTTCCCTGATACTGGCGGTCAATGTCAGCGCCCACCAGTTCCGCCAACCCGATTTCGTCGAACAGGTGGCGCAACGCGTCAGGTGCTCGGGCATCGATCCCGCCAAGTTGAAACTGGAGCTTACCGAAAGCGCCGTGCTTTCGAATATCGACGAGGTGGTCGGGCGCATGCACGAATTGAAGCAACTGGGGGTGACTGTCTCGCTGGACGACTTCGGCACGGGCTTTTCGTCCCTCTCCTACCTGAAGCGTCTGCCGCTGGATCAGCTCAAGATCGATCAATCCTTTGTCCGCGACATCCTGCATGATCAGAACGACGCCGCCATCGTACGCGCCATCCTGGCCATGAGCCGATCGCTGGGAATCAATGTCATTGCCGAGGGTGTCGAGACCGACGGGCAGCGTTCGTTTTTGTTGGAGCACGGCTGCGAACACTTCCAGGGCTATCTGTTCGGGAAACCATTGCCCATCGAAGAGTGGTCGCAGGTGTTCTTGGACCGTTAGTTAAAACGGGTTACCCCGTACTATTCACAGGCGCGCGATCTACCGCTGCCCGACCGGTTCTCCCGTCGAGGGCGACAGTCGCCGTGATGCCTCAGGCATGCGGTACGATGATGGGAACGATATCGTCGGCATGCTTCTTCGCCAGCTTGGCCGCCTTTTTTTCCTTCGGTGATAGCTGGGCCTGTTTTTTCGCTTCCTTGTTCGACTTTCGTGCTTTGGACATGGTGTCTTCTCCTGAACATGTTACAGGGTGTCGGGGCAACGATGGCGGGGGGGCGAAGCGGAGGGCGTACGCCCTGGGGTTCGTTCAGCCCGGTGCTGCTCCGGGTGTGGTGATGCGTATTGAGTATGGACCTTCGACGGCGCAAACGGTGGGTTATTTGCGCGTAGGAGGAGAAGGTGCTGCGCCGCCGCCAACTGCCATGGACGGCTTTCACACCGGGCGGAAGCGCAGTCCTGTCTTTTGTCGCCGAGGGTTGTCCGGGACGGCTCGGCCAATCAGTCGTCGAGTTGGGTGCATGCTTCCCGGGTGGGCTGGTCGGATGACGTGCCCAACAAGGACGTGTAGCAGACGTATTCACGGCCGTGGCCATCGGACAGATTGCGCAGGGGCATCTCCCTCACGACTTCATAGTTGTCGTATCCATCATGATGAACTGGTAGTCGTCCCCCACGCCGACCTCCAGCCCGCCGCCGTTGCCGGCGCCGAACTTTTCCCACCAGGTATCGGGATTGGCGCCGTCGAAGTAGAGCGGCATGGCGGGGCCGCCGTGGCGATGCCAGGCCATGATCGTGGGGTTCGGCATTTCGTTTTCCTTGGCAAAGTTCTTGGCGAGGAGACTCGCGCCTTGGAAATCGAGGGCAGCTCCTTGATAGTCGATATGGGCATTTTGCATGGTCGTACCTTCGATGAAGTGACCGCTTGCGGCGAGGCTGCCGTTCGACAGTGGAGTTGGTGTGGCCCCATAACTGATAAAAGCAATTAAATACTTTTGGCTTGCATGTTTCATGTCGGTCAACGTCGACGCTGTCGTTCACGGGAGGACACTGTGGCGCGCTTCTTTGCAACCGACCGGCATAATGAACGGCCGGTTCTGCCGTGGCCCCGTGTATACTTCCAGCATGTCGGGCAGCGTCGTGCCGCCCACAACACTTCGCCGCCGTCCCGGAAATCGCGTTCGGGCCGAGCTTCTCCTAGCATTCCCATCATCAGAACGTCACGACGGCAGCCGAGTACGTGACGCCGCACCGCATCCGCTCACCGAGCGGCAGGGAGAATCGCGTGGGATCAGGATCAAGGGCGGGCAACTCGAATCTCGTCAGAGTTTGGCGCCGGGCCATGGCACGGTTGAGCGGAGCGCGTGCGGGCGCTAGCGGTGCGTCGGGCCTACCGGGTGACAACGAGCCGCCGTTGCGGGCGGAGCTGTTCGGTGCCGAGCAGATGGCGCAGCACGGCGTGCGCCTGGCGACGGCCCACCGCGTGACGCCGGCCGGTCGACCGGGCCGGCTGCTGGCGCGGCTGACCGCCAACGAGCGCGTGGTGATCGCCACCTGCAACCAGCTGACGGCGTCCGTTGCGACGAAGCATCGCATCACCCCCGCCGGGGAGTGGCTGCTCGACAACTTCTACCTCATCGACGAACAGGTGCGCACCGCCAGGCGTCATCTGCCCAAGGGTTATAGCCGGGAGCTGCCGGGTCTGGCCGAGGGCGCTTCGGTGGGTCTGCCGCGGGTCTACGACATCGCCCTGGAGACCATCTCCCACGGCGACGGCCGGGTCGACCCGGAGAGTCTCAGCCGTTTCGTTGCGGCCTATCAGACGGTCACCCCCCTGCGTCTGGGCGAGTTGTGGGCCATCCCGATCATGCTGCGTCTGGCGCTGATCGAAAATCTGCGCCGTGTCGCGGTGCGTATCGCCGCCGGCCGGTTCGACCGGGATCTGGCCGTGGGCTGGGCGAATAAGCTGACCGAGGTCGCCCACCGGGATCCGAAGAACCTGATCCTGGTGATCGCGGACATGGCCCGCTCCAATCCGCCGATGAGCACGCCGTTCGTCTCAGAGCTGGCGCGCCGCCTCCAGGGCCAGGGGCCGGCCCTGGCCCTGCCGCTGACCTGGATCGAACAGCAGCTGGCCGAGTCGGGTCTGAGCATCGAGCAGTTGGTGTATGCGGGCAATCAGCAGCAGGCCGCCGACCAGGTCTCCATCAGCAACAGCATCGGCAGTCTGCGCTTCCTCGGGACCATGGATTGGCGCGATTTCGTCGAGTCCATGAGCGTGGTCGAACGGACACTGTGTAGCGACCCGGCCGCGGCCTACGCGGCGATGGATTTTGCCAGCCGCGATCGCTACCGCCATGTCGTTGAAACGGTGGCGAAGGCGAGCGGACTGGACGAGGAGGCGGTGGGTCGGCATGCCGTCGAACTGGCGCAGGCCGGCGCCGCCCGCGACGGAGACGACGCCCGAACGGCCCACGTGGGTTACTACCTGATCGACCAGGGCCTGCCCGAACTGGAACGCGTCACCCAGGCACGCCGTGACCCGGTCAAGGCGTTGCGGCGCGGCGCCGCCCGCGCGGCACTGCCGCTCTATCTGGGCGCCATCACGCTGATCGCCGCGGCCCTGACCGCGGGCCTGCTGGCGCAGGCCCGCAGCGACGGCGTGGCCCACTGGGCGCTGGCGCCGCTGGGGTTCCTCGCGCTGCTGGCCGCCAGCCAGTTCGCGGTCGCCCTGGTGAACTGGCTGGCCACCTTGCTGGCCTCGCCCCATCCGTTGCCGCGCATGGACTATTCGGCCGGCATCCCGCCGCAGGCGCGCACCCTGGTGGTGGTTCCGACCATGCTCACCAGCGGGCACAATATCGACAGCCTGGCCGAGGCGTTGGAGGTCCGCTTCCTGGCCAACCGCGACGCCCACCTGCACTTCGCCCTGTTGACCGATTTTCGCGACGCGGCTCAGAAGACGCTGACCGACGACGCGTCCCTGCTGCAACGGACGCGGGAGCGCATCGACGCCCTTAATGCGCACTACGCCGATGGCGGCAACGACATCTTTTTCCTGTTTCACCGTCCGCGCCGCTGGAATGCCCACGACCGCATCTGGATGGGCTACGAGCGCAAGCGCGGCAAGCTGGCGGACCTGAACGCGCTGCTGCGGGAGGGCAACGGCGACGGCTTTTCCCTGGTGGTCGGCGCCACCGCGGTGCTGCGCGAGGTGAAGTACGTCATCACCCTGGACACCGACACCCAGCTGCCGCGCGACGCCGCGCGGCAGTTCGTCGCCACCATGGCGCATCCGTTGAACCGTCCGCTCTACGACGCGGCCTTGGGGCGGGTCGGCGCCGGTTACGGCATCCTGCAACCGCGCGTAAGCGTGAGTCTGTCCGGCGCCAATCAGTCGCGCTATGCGCACCTGCACGGCGGTGAGCCGGGCATCGATCCCTACACCCGCGCCGTCTCCGACGTCTACCAGGACAGCTTCGGCGAGGGCTCGTTCATCGGCAAGGGGATCTACGATGTCGAGGCGTTCGAGCAGTCGCTCAAGGGGCGCTTTCCCGAGAACCGCATCCTCAGCCACGACCTGCTGGAGGGCTGTTACGCCCGCTCCGGGTTGCTGAGCGACGTGCAGTTGTACGAGGAGTACCCGGCCCGCTACGGCGCCGACGTCAACCGCCGCTACCGCTGGATCCGCGGCGACTGGCAGCTGGCCGGCTGGCTGCTGCCGTGGGTGCCCGGTGCCGACGGCCACTATCGAAAGAACCCGCTGTCGGCGCTGTCGCGCTGGAAGCTGTTCGACAATCTGCGCCGCAGCCTGGCACCGGCGGCGTTGACGCTGCTGTTGCTGCTCGGCTGGACGGTGTTTTCGGCGTCGTCGTTCTGGACCCTGGCGGCGCTTGGCATCGTCCTGATCCCACCGTTGCTGGCCGCGTTGCTGGATGTGCTGCGCAAGCCCGAAGACATGCGGACGGGCCAGCATCTCGCCGCCGCGGTTCACGCCGCCGGCCAACGCTTGATTCAGACCCTCTTTGCCCTGACGACGCTGCCCCATGAGGCGTTCTACAGCCTTGATGCGATCCTGCGCACCCTGTGGCGCCTGTTGTTCACCCATCGGCGGCTGCTGGAATGGAATCCCTCCGGCGATCAGGAGCGGTTGAGCCGCACCGGCCCGGTCGCCTCGTTCCGCGCCATGGCCGTCGCCCCGTTCCTCGCCGCGGGCACGGCTGTCATCCTGGCGCTGACCCATCCGGCCACGCTGGCGGTGGCGGGCCCGATCTTGCTGTTGTGGCTGATCTCCCCGGCCGTCGCCTGGTGGAGCGGCCTGCCCCTGGCCCGCCGCGAGGCGCAACTGAGCGCCGAGCAGCGCCGTTTTCTCGGCCGCATCGCGCGCAAGACCTGGACCTTTTTCGAGACCTTCGTCGGCCCGGAAGACCATTGGCTGCCGCCGGACAACTATCAGGAATACCGTGCCGCCACCGTGGCCCATCGTACCTCGCCCACCAACATGGGGCTGGCGCTGTTGGCGAATCTCTCCGCCAACGATTTCGGCTACATCCCCGCCGGGCAACTGGTCGAGCGCACCGCTCACACGCTGGAGACCATGGCCGGCATGACGCGCCATCGCGGCCATTTCTACAACTGGTACGACACCCAGTCGCTGCAACCGCTGCACCCCGCCTACATCTCGACCGTGGACAGCGGCAACCTGGCGGGCCACCTGCTGACCCTGCGTCCGGGCCTGCTGGCGCTGCTCGATCGCCCGATCCTGGAGCCGCGCTGGCTGGACGGCCTGGGCGACACCCTGGGAATCGTGGAAGAGGCCGCGGGTCTTCCCGCGCCGGCCGCCCTGGTTCGCTTGCGCGAGGCGTTCGCTGCGGCCGTCGCCGCGTCGCCGGCCACGCTGTCGACGGCCCGACAGGCGTTCGCCCGGCTGCTGCGCGCCGCCGAGGCGCTCGGCGCGGTGTTGGACGACGGACCCGAATCGCCGCTGGGCGGATGGGTCGGTGCCCTGGCCCGGCAATGCCGGGCGTTGTGCGACGAACTGGATTTCCTGGCGCCGTGGAGCGGGTTGGCGCAGGCGCCCGACGGCATCGACGCGTTTCCCGAACTGGACGCCGTGCCGACGCTGCGCGCCCTGGCCGGTCTCGATATGGCGTTGTCGGCCCGTTTCGACGCGGCCGCCGGGGCGACGTCCGAACAGGCGGCGTGGCTGGCCGATCTGCGTCGCCTGGTCGAACAGGGCAGCGAACGCGCCCAGGCCCGCATCGCCCTGATCCAGCGCCTGGCCGTACAGACCGGCGAACTGGCGGAGATGGAGTACGACTTCCTCTACGACAAGGCCTCGCGCCTGCTCAGCATCGGCTACAACGTCGACGAGCGGCGCCGGGACAACAGTTACTACGACCTGCTGGCCTCGGAGGCGCGCCTGTGCGTGTTCGTCGCCATCGCCCAGGGGCAGCTGCCGCAAGAGAGCTGGTTCGCCCTGGGGCGCCTGCTGATCCAGGCTGGCGGCGATCCGATCCTGTTGTCGTGGAGCGGATCGATGTTCGAGTACTTGATGCCGCAACTGGTGATGCCGAGCTACGAGCACACGCTGCTCGATCAGACCGCCAAGGCGACGGTGGCGCGGCAGATCGAGTACGGCCAGCAGCGCGGTCTGCCCTGGGGTATGTCCGAGTCCGGCTACAACACCGTGGACGCGCATCTCAACTACCAGTACCGCGCCTTCGGCGTACCCGGCCTCGGGCTCAAGCGCGGCCTCGCCGACGACCTGGTCGTCGCTCCCTACGCCACGGCGCTGGCATTGATGGTGGCGCCGAAGGCCGCCTGCCTGAACCTGCAACGTCTCGCCGCCCTCGGGGCGGAAGGGCAGTTCGGCTTTATCGAAGCCATCGACTACACCCCGGCGCGGCAGCGGCGCGGTGAGCCGCATACCCTGATACACGCTTACATGGCCCATCACCAGGGCATGAGTCTGCTGGCGCTGGCCTATCGCTTGCTCGACCGTCCGATGCAGAAGCGCTTCGTCTCCGACCCGCTGTTCCAGGCCACCCTGTTGCTGTTGCAGGAGCGCATACCCAGGGCTGCGGCGTTTTATGCCCACAACATCGAGCTCGCCGACGTTCAGGCCGGCGCCGCCGGCGCGCAGATGCCGATCCGTGTGCTCGACACCCCCGACACGCCGGTGCCGGAGGTGCAGTTGCTCTCCAACGGCCGCTATCACGTCATGGTCACCAATGCCGGCGGCGGCTACAGCCGCTGGAAGGATCTCGCCGTGACGCGCTGGCGCGAGGACTCCACCCGCGACCACTGGGGCACGTTCTGCTACCTGCGCGACATGGACAGCGGCGCACTCTGGAACAGCGCGCACCAGCCCACCTTGCAGCGCGCGGAAACCTACGAGGCGATCTTCTCCGAAGGGCGCGCGGAGTTCCGCCGCCGCGACGGCGATATCGACACCCATACCGAGATCGTCGTCTCGCCTGAAGACGACATCGAAATGCGCCGGGTGCGCATCACCAACCGCTCCGCCGAGCGCCGGACCATCGAGGTCACCAGCTACGCCGAGGTGGTGCTGGCAAACCCCGCCGCCGATGCGCTGCACCCGGCGTTCAGCAATCTGTTCGTGCAGACCGAGATCGTCGAATCGCGCCGCGCCATCCTCTGCACGCGCCGGCCGCGTTCGCGCGACGAGGCGGTGCCGTGGATGTTTCATGTGATGGCCGTGCACGACGCAGAGGCCGGCACGCTCTCCTACGAGACCGACCGGGCGCGCTTCATCGGCCGCGGCCGCAGCCTCGCCGCGCCCCAGGCGATGGACGCCGCCGGGGCGCTCTCCGGCAGCCAGGGTTCGGTGCTGGACCCGGTGGTGGCCATGCGTTGCCGGCTCACCCTCGAACCCGAGCAGTCGGCCAACGTCGATCTGGTGTACGGCATCGGCGACAGCCGCGAGGCCGCCATGGGACTGGTCGAGAAATACCAGGATCGGCGTCTGGCCGATCGCGTGTTCGAATTGGCCTGGACCCACGCCCAGGTGGTGCTGCGTCAGATCAACGCCGGTGAGGCGGATGCGCAACTCTACGGGCGACTGGCCAACTCCATCATCTACACCCACGCCACGCTGCGCGCCGACGCCAGCGTGCTGCTGCGCAACCGGCGCGGTCAGTCGGGCCTGTGGGGCTACGCCATTTCCGGCGACCTGCCCATCGTCCTGCTGCGCATCGCCGACCCGGCCAACATCGAACTGGCACGCCAGTTGATCCAGGCCCACGCCTACTGGCGTCTGAAGGGCTTGATGGTGGACCTGGTGATTTGGAACGAGGACCGCGCCGGTTACCGCCAGGTGTTGCAGGACCATATCCTGGGGCTGGTCGCAGTGGGCGTCGAGAGCCAGGTGATCGATCGGCCGGGCGGCATCTTCATCCGTTCGGCAGAGCAGATATCGGAGGAGGATCGCCTCCTGTTCAAGAGCGTCGCCCGCGCCATCCTCAGCGACGAGCGCGGCACCCTGGCGGAACAGATCAACCGTCTCGGCCCGGCACAGGTGCGGGTGCCGCTCCTGACGCCCAGCCGTCCCTGGGCGGGGGAGGCGCGGGCCGCCGCCGCGCCGCCGCCGCGCGAGCTGATCCTGGGCAACGGCATCGGCGGCTTCACCCCGGACGGGCGCGAATACGTCATCACCACCCACCCCGGACAACGGACGCCGGCGCCGTGGGCCAACGTGCTGGCCAATCCCCACTTCGGCAGCGTTATCTCCGAGAGCGGCCAGGCCTACACTTGGGGCGAAAACGCCCATGAATTCCGCCTCACCCCCTGGCATAACGACCCGGTATCCGACGCCGGCGGCGAGGCCTTCTATCTGCGCGACGAGGAGAGCGGCGAGTTCTGGTCGCCCACCCCGCTGCCGGCGCGCGGCGCCACGCCCTACGTCAGCCGCCACGGCTTCGGCTACAGCGTGTTCGAGCACACCGAGGGCGGTATTCGCTCCGAGCTGTGGGTCTACGTGGCCATCGATGCGGCGATCAAATTCTCCGTGCTCAAGGTGCGCAATCTCTCCGGTCGCACGCGCCGGCTCTCCGCTACCGGCTACGTCGAATGGGTGCTGGGCGACCTGCGGCCGAAATCGACCATGCACCTGACCACTGAGGTCGATCCCTACAGCAGCGCGCTCTATGCGCGCAACCGCTACAACACCGAATTCCCCGGTCGGGTCGCCTTCTTCGATGTCGACGACGCCAACCGCACCGTCAGCGGAGACCGCGCCGAATTCATCGGCCGCAACCGCAGCCTGGAGAATCCGGCGGCGATGGCGCGCACCCACCTGTCCGGCAAGGTCGGCTGCGGCCTTGATGCCTGCGCCGCGTTGCAGGTGGCCTTCGAGCTGGCCGACGGCCAGGAGCGCGAGATCATCTTCCGGCTCGGCCTGGGGGGAACGCCGGGCGGTGACGAGGCCAACCGGCTGGTGTACCGCTCACGCGGCAGCGACGCCGCGCGGCGTGCGCTCGAAGCGGTCTGGCACTACTGGAATCACACCCTCGGCGCGGTCCAGGTGCAGACACCCGATGCCTCGCTCGACGTGCTGACCAACGGCTGGCTGCTGTACCAGACCATCGCCTGCCGCATGTGGGCGCGCAGCGGCTACTACCAGTCGGGCGGCGCCTTCGGCTTCCGCGATCAGCTGCAGGACGCCATGGCGCTGGTGCACACCGAACCACGGCTGCTGCGCGCCCAGCTGCTGCTGTGCGCGGGGCGCCAGTTCCCCGAAGGCGATGTCCAGCACTGGTGGCATCCGCCCGCCGGCCGCGGCGTGCGCACCCACTGTTCCGACGACTACCTGTGGCTGGCCCTGGCCACCTGCCGCTACGTGGCCGGCACCGGCGACACCGGCGTGCTGGATGAACCGGTCCGCTTTCTGGAAGGCCGTCCGCTCAACGCGGAAGACGACTCCTACTACGACCTGCCCGGCCGCTCCGAGTCCATGGAGAGCCTGTACCAACACTGCGAGCGGGCCATCCGCCACGGCCTGCGCTACGGCGCCCACGGCCTGCCGCTGATCGGTTCCGGCGACTGGAACGACGGCATGAACCGGGTCGGTATCCACGGCAAGGGGGAGAGTGTGTGGCTGGGTTTCTTCCTCTACGAAGTGCTGCGCCGCTTCGGCGCACTGGCGCGCCAACACGGCGATGACGCCTTCGCCGAACTCTGTACGAGCGAAGGCGCGCGCCTTGGCGAAAGTCTGGAACAGCATGGCTGGGACGGCGCCTGGTATCGCCGCGCCTACTTCGACGACGGCACGCCCCTCGGCTCGGCGGACAACACCGAATGCCAGATCGACTCGATCGCGCAGAGTTGGTCCGTGCTCTCCGGGGTCGGCAGCGCCGAGCGCGCGCAGGCGGCCATGGAGGCGGTGGACCAGCGGCTGGTGCGCCGCGACGCCGGACTCATCCAACTGCTCGACCCGCCCTTCGACCATACCGATCTCGATCCCGGCTACATCAACGGCTACGTGCCAGGCGTGCGCGAAAACGGCGGCCAGTACACCCACGGCGCCATCTGGGCCGCCATGGCCTTTGCCGCCCTGGGCGACAGCCAACGCGCCTGGGAACTGACCACCATGATCAACCCGGCGAACCACGCCAAAGCGCAGGAGGCCATCGCCACCTACAAAGTGGAACCCTACGTCATGGCCGCCGACGTCTACGCCGCGGCGCCGCACATCGGCCGCGGCGGCTGGACCTGGTACACCGGCTCAGCCGGTTGGATGTACCGCCTCATCCTCGAATCTCTGCTCGGTCTGCAACTGAAAGTGGACCGCCTGCACCTCGCCCCCTGTCTGCCCGCGCATTGGCAAGGACTCACCATCCACTATCGCTTCCGCGAAACTGTCTACCACATCGCCGTCTCGCAAACGTCGGCCGGCGAAGACGGCAAGCGGGGCGTGACGCGCGTGACGGTCGACGGCATCGAACAAGAGGATCTGGCGATTGGTTTGGTGGACGACCATGAGGAGCATGCGGTGGAGGTTTGGGTGCGGGCGAAGGCGCCAGCCCAGGGCGATGCGTAACTTGCCGAACATAACCTAAGCACGTCGAGCCAACCTTCTTGCAGGCATTATCCACGAAGGCGGGAACTGCGAAAGCCCACCGATTCCAAAATCTCTACGGAAGTTTGAATGAATCACTGTTGCATGAAGCCTGGCGTAACCTGAATAAACGGGGCGCACCGGGCGTCGACAAGGTGACCATCGCCCAGTATGGAGAGAACCTGGGGGAGAACATCAAACGGCTGGTAGAGCGTCTGAAGCGGGATGAATACCGCAGCCGGTTAATTCGGCGAAAGTACATCCCCAAGGGAAACGGCAAAGTGCGGCCGCTTGGTATCCCGGTCGTAGAAGACCGGTTGTAGAAGCACTCTTAGTCTTAGGGACATCCATAACTCAGATCACGATCTCCACGCCTTTGGGCTAATCATGGCGAGTTATGGACGGTTCTGTGTTAGCCGGCAATTACGGGTCAGTTGTCGCGCGCTGCGGCGCAGGTGATGCACAAGGTGGCGGTCGGGTCGAATTCCAGCCGGCGCGGGTCGATGGGTTCGTCGCAGTCGGCGCAATAGCCGTAGCTGCCGTCGTCGCAGCGGCGCAACGCCGCTGCGACGCGCCGTTGCATAAGTTCCGTCCGTTCGCGGGTACTTTGTGCCATGGCCTGTTGTTGCAACGCGTCCATGCGCGAGAGACGGCCGACGCTCGATTGGTCCAGCGCCACGGTGGCGCTGGAGGCGTCGCGTGTTTCGTCCAGTGCCGCCAGTTCCTCGCGCATATGCAGCAAGCGGGCCCTGAAATGGGTAATGTCCGGTTCGGTATCGTTACCGTGCATGGGTGATGTACTCAGAGACATCCATGATCCAGATCATCTCTTTGCGTTACGTCGTCTCTGCCTTCAATCGCCCAGGCGGTCGAACATATCCTGTTCGATGGCGGCGTACTCGGTGTCAGTGAGGTCGAGATAATCGAGCACCTCGCTGCCGATGCGTTCCCAGTCGTGGCTGTCGTTACGACCACGATAGGTATAGCTGATGTGTTCGGCCATGGTCAGCAGCGAAACGGTGCGGCAGAGCTGCGCTTCGTCCTTGTCATCGGGGTGAACGGCGCTGCCGCGCACCAGCTCGCTCAGCCGGTGGTGATTGATGATGGCATGCGAGATGCGTGACGGTAACCCCCAGCTGCGGCTTACATAATAGCCAACCACCGTATGATTGGTGCCGATAGTCTGTTCCTCCACCTCGGGCAGCGAGCGGCCTTTCTGTTCGTTGGCGTCCTTGAGGATTGTCTTGTAGTGGGTAAATTTCTGCATCAACAGCGGAATGCCGCAATCCTGGAACAGCCCTGCCGTATAGACCTCGTCGGGCGCGACACCGCCCAGTTCCTTCGCCAGCCCGGCGGCAACCGAAGCGATATCGTTGGCGGTGTCGAAAAAACGATCCATCGCCGGATAGTCGGCGTTCTCCATCGCCTCGCGCAGCGACAGGCTGGTGACGACATTGACCACATTGGTGAGTCCGAGAAGCATCACCGCCTCTTCTATGGAACTGACTTTGTGTCCCAGGCCGAAGAAGGGCGAATTGACGGTCTTGAGTACACCGGCGGAAATGCTCAGATCGTGGGCCACGGCGTCGGCAATGGTGCTCAGATTCGGGTCGTCCGACGCCAGTTCAGAGCGAACCGTCACCAGGGTCCCCGGTTGCGGTGGCAGGTTGATGCCATGCAGAACTTCGCGGGTACGCTCTCGATCGAAAACGATACTCATGGTTGTCTCCGTATGCCGCATGCCTTGTCTTCACTGTCGGCTGCGGCGCTCAAGTTAGGAGCGCTGCCCTGTGCTTCGTGTCGGTGTTGACATGACGCATGACAATTACACGTCATCCGTCGCATCTGCTTGCGACGGCAGGTGCATGGCTTCACGCGCAATTTATTCGGTTTCACCGACAAATTGCTTGCATTGTCAGCCTCATGAAAACTCGGATTAGGATCGGCGTCTGTACAATGAGGCGCTGTTACATACGCTATGACGTCGGGGAACAGTGGCCACTTCGCGAACTACTGGATATGTGCTGCGAAGCGTGCAAAGTGGAGAGCGTATATCTGACAGCGGTATCTGGCGACGGGATCTACGAAATCAATATACTTCAAATCCGCGGGATATCAACGTCACGGAGTGAGCGATGATTGCGGATTCTCTGATATTTGCCGGTAATGTCGGCAATAGCTCGGTTTGCCATGTGAAATTGTCGCCATGGCACGATTTGAATTGTGGAAATAGTATCAGCGCGATGAATGCAGTGCAGCTACGCGCAGTTGGAGATGAAAGTCCATTTCATCTCCAACTGCGTTGCTGGTTCCGGTGAACTGTTGATAAATCGCAACATTCCTAGGTGTTGCTTTGCTCTTCCTCGACGGTGAGCGCATCCAGCGCCTGCTGTTGCTCCAGTTCATGCGCGGCGATCTTGGCGTGGTCCTTGGACAGGTACAGATACATCACCGGCACGATGTACAGACTGAACAGGGCGCCGATGCCGAGACCGCTGGCGATGACGATGCCGAGCTGGTTGCGCGGCGGTGCGCCGGAACCGGTGGCTACGATCAGCGGGATTACGCCGAGCACCATGGCAAGGGTGGTCATGATGATCGGACGCAGACGGATGCTGGTCGCCCTCTCCACCGCTTCGCGCAGGTTCAGTCCTTCGCTCTCCTGGATGTCGTTGGCGAACTGCACCACCAGGATGCCTTGTTTGGTGATCAGCCCGATCAGGGTGATCAGTGCGATCTCGGTGTAGATGTTGAGGCTGGCGAAACCGAGTGCCATGAACAGCAGGGCGCCGGCCGCCGACATCGGTACCGCGAACATGACGATCATGGCGTCGCGGAAGCTGTTGAACTGAGCCGACAGCAGCAGGTAGATGAGGATCAGCGCCAGCAGCACCGACAGCATGAAGGTGTTGCCCTGTTCCATGAACTGGCGCGCGGCACCGGCGTAGTTGACGGCGGCGGTCGGTGCGATCTCATGGGCGGTCTGGGCCAGGAAGGTCAGCGCCTCGCCCTGGGAAACGCCGGGGAACGGCACGCCCTGCAGATCGACGCTGTTGATACGGTCGAACTGCGGCAGCGCCTCGGGGATCACCTTGGTCTTGAACGTCACCAGGGTGGAGAGGGGCACCAGTGCACCGTTGGCGGCCTTGATGTGGTACTGCTCCAGGTCGCTCGGGTCGGCGCGAAAGGTATCCGACGCCTGCGGGATCACCTGGTAGGCGTAGCCGTCCATGGTGAAACGGTTGACGTAGGCGCCGGAGAGCATCGGTTGCAGGTCTGCGGCGATCTGATCCATGTTGATGCCGAGGTCGGCGGCCAGTTTGCGGTTCACTACCGCTTCGTACTGTGGCTGATCGATCTTGAGGCTCTTTTGCAGGAACAGGAAACGGTGGCTGGCGCGCGCCTTGGCCATGATCTTGTCGGCGATGCGGTTCAGGTCACCATAGGAGCCTGATGAGGTGACCACGAAGTCGATGGGGAACAGGCCGGAGGAGCCGGGCAGCGGCGGCGGTGTGAACACCGCCATCTTGAGGCCGGCGATCTGCTTCAACGCGCCCTGTAGCTGGGGCACCAGTTGCGTGGCGGTGCGCTTGCGCTGGCTGAAATCCTTCAGCGCCATGCCGGCGATGAGGCTGTTGTTGCCGGCGCCGGTGGGGCTGAAGCCGGTGACCATGAAGGTGTGATTCTTCTCGGGGATTTTGTCGAATTTCTTCAATACTTCCTGGCCGAGGGCGTCGAGGTAGTGCGGCGCAACATTGGGTTGTGCCGTGCCGAGACTGAACACCACGCCGCTGTTTTGCGGCGGCGACAGTTCATGCCGCACCCCGGTGAACAGGAACCACAGCGCGATGAAGGTGGCGAAGATGAACACCAAACCCACCACCGGCGTCTCCAGGAAGCTGTGCAGCGAGCGGTCGAACAGTCCGCGCAGCCGGGTGAAGGCCGTTTCCAGAAAATGGTTGAGGCCATGGGCCGGGGTCGGCCGCAGGATGCGGCCGCTGAGCATCGGCGAGAGGGTCAGCGCAATGACCATCGAGATCAGCACGGCGAACACGATGGTGAAGGCGAACTCACCGAACAGCGCGCCGTTGAGGCCGCCGCCGAAGGCCACCGGCAGGTAGACGGCGATCAGGGTGGTGGACATGACGATGATCGGCAGGGTCAGTTCGCGTGCCGCCAGCACCGAGGCCTGGAAGCCGGTGCGTCCTTCGTCGATGTGACGATGGACGTTCTCAACCATGACGATGGCGTCGTCGACCACCAGGCCGATGGCGAGCACGAAGGCGAGCAGGGTCAGCAGGTTGAGCGAGTAGCCTGACAGGTACATGAGGAAGCCGGCGCCGATCAGCGATAGCGGTATCGCCACGCCCGGAATAATCAGCGCGCGCGCCGAGCCGAGGAAGATGAAGATTACCAGCACCACCACACCGACGGTGATGGCGATGGTGGTGGCGACCTCGTCGATGGCGTTGTGGATGAAGGCGGCGCCGTTGTAGGGCAGACCCACCTGGAGGCCGGGCGGCAGGCGATGCTTCAGCTCTTCGATCTTGTTGCTGACGCCGAGTGCCACCGACAGATCGTTGGCCGTCGGCGTGGTCTGGATGGCCATGGCCACAGCGGGATGGCCGTCGAAATAGAAGCTGGAGATATAACTCTCCGCGCCGACCTCGACCTTGGCGATGTCCTTGAGATAGATCGGCGTGCCCTTGACGGTCTTCACCACCAGGTCGCTGAACTGGGCGGTGGAGGTCATCTCCAGGTTGCTGGTCAACGGCACCGAGATCAGGTTGCCCTGGGTGCTGCCGGTGGCGGTCACCACGTTTTGCGTTGCCAGGGCGTCATGCACGTCGGCGGCGGTAATGCCGTGGGCTGCCATGGAAGCGGGGTTGAGCCAGATGCGTACCGCCTGGTTGTTGCCGTTACCGCCGGAGGCGCCGGACGGCAGCACCTGCGCCTGGGAGACGCCGGAGACGGTCTGCAGCAGCGGCTGGGCGTTACGCACCACGTAGTCGACGATCTGCGAGGTGTTCATCGTACCGTCGGGGCTGACGAAGGCGATGTACATCAATGCGGTGCCGCTGCCGGAAGAGGAGTTGACCACCGGAGGGAAACTATTTTGCGGCAGCAGGCTCTCCACCTGCTTGACCTGGGTCAGGGTGTTGGTGAGCGCCGCCTCGGAACTGGTGTTGAGCTTCATATGGAGGGTGATGGTGGAGGAGCCCTGGCTGCTGGTCGAGGTCATGTAGTCGAGGTCGGGCACGCTGCCCAGGACCCGGCTCAGCGGCTGGGTGATATAGCTCTGCACCGTCTGCGGACTGGCGCCGGGATAGGAGGTGCCGACGGTGATGACCGTGGTGGTGAGCTGCGGGTACTCACGCACCGTCATCTTGCTCAGGCCGAAGGCGCCGAGCACCAGGATCACCGTCGCCAGGGTGACGCCGAGCACCGGGCGGCGGATGAACAGATCGGTCCAGCGGGCGTTGACCAGATGTTTAGCCATCGTTTAGCTCCCTTCCGGACGGGCGGCGGCTGCCTTGCTCAGCGCCCCGGAGGGCGGCTCAATCTTGATATGGGCGCCGGGATAGAGATTGACCTGACCCTCGGTGACCACCTCGTCGCCGGCCTTGAGCCCCTTGACCACTGCGATCAGATTGTCGCGGTTGGCACCGGTCTGGACGATACGCTCCTCGGCGATGGTGCCCTTGTCGGTCTGTTTCACCACATAGACATATTCGCCGTAGGTGCTGTAGGCGATGGCGGTCTGCGGCACCGCTACCACCTGGTTGGTCGCCATCAGGCTAATGGTCACATCGCCGAACATGCCGGGGCGCAGCAGGCCGTCGGCGTTGGGGACGCTCGCCTCGATGCTGAGGTTGCGGGTGGTGCTGTCGAACGCCGAGCCGAGCGCCGTGATGGTGCCGGCGAAGCTGTGGCTGGGCTGGCCGCTGACGCTGAGGGCGACGCCATCACCCACCGCCACCCGGGCCAGGTCGCGCTGGGGGATCTGGAAGTCGACCAGCAGCGGATCCCACTGCTGGATATCGACCGCGCCGGCCCCCGGAGAGACATACTGCCCGAGGCTCACCTGGCGGATGCCGAGGTGGCCGTCGAATGGGGCGCGCACCTGCAGATTGGCCAGCGCCGCCTGATCGGCGGCGACCGCCGCCGTGGCTTCGTCGTAGGTGGCCTCGGCCGCCTGCAACTGCGACTGGCTGGTCAGCTTCTGCGGGAACAGGCTGCGCTGCCGCGTCAGTTCCTGCTTGGCGTTGAGCAGCTTGGCGCGGTCGGATGCCAGCTGGGCCTGCGCCACGTTGTCGTTGAGCTGCACCAGCAGGGTGCCGGCCTTGACGGCGTCGCCCGACTTGAAGTGAATGCCGGTGACCATGCCGGCGGTCTGGGCGGTGAGCATGGTCCCCTGGACCGCCTTGAGGCTGGCCACCGCCTGCAACCGCTCGGCCCAGGTCAGGTTCTGCGCCTTGCTGGTGGTTACGCTGATCATCGGTGCCGGCGCCGCGGCCATCGCCTTGTGGATCATGGCGCCGATGAAGCGATTGAAGCCGATGACGCCGCCATACACCACGGCGATGAACAGGACCATGATGACGACGCGGCGTTTAAAGTGCGCTTTGGGGGATGCCATGGGGTAGTTCCTCAAGAGTGCTGAGTTGGTGCGATAGCGCACGGGGTGCCGTCGGGATGCGCGGTGGCAGGTACGCTGCAGTGATGATGGTTGAGCATGTTGCTGGATCCTTGTTGATTATTGTCATTCCGGCAGCACGGCGCCGCCTAGGTTTGCGGCCGCCTGCGCGTCTCCGCCTCGACCAGGGAGACGCCGTAGTCGGTGAGGCGGCGCAAGGTCTGTTCCAGCGAGCGGTCGTCGCTCAGCAGGGTCGGCGCGAAGGCCTCGACGAAATCCCGCTTGATGAACAGTACCATCCCCATGCCGGCCAGGCTGATGGCGAGGTGCTGGATCGCGTCGTCCGGCGCCTCGACGCCGCAGTGGCGGCAGAGGAAGCGGCAGAGTTGTTCATGTTGGGGCCGGAAGAAATCTTCACAACGCTCGTTGAGCAGGCCGGTCGGCTGTATCTGTTCGCGCACCAGCAGCATGTGGCGGTGCGGGCTGATGCAGGACTCGGTGAGCAGTTGCGCCAGCGGCTGGAAGAAGGCCTCCAGGCCTTCGCGCAGTGTGGAATCGGGCGCGAGCAGGGCAGCCGGCACGCCGGTGATGCACTCGGGCGGGCGGCACACCGCACGGTAGAGCGAGGCCTTGTCGCCGAAGTGGTAGTGGATGGCCGCCGCGTTGGCCCCCGCCAGGCGACAGATCTCGCGGGTCGAGGCACGGGCGTAGCCCTTCTCCGCGAACACCTCGGTCGCGGCCTCGATCAGGCGTTGGCGCAGCTTGGGGCTTTCGTCGTTCATCCGTGCTAACCGTTGAGGATTCCGAATGGTAGGCGAAGCAAACGGCTGTTTCAAGCGCTTGCTTGAATCTATGTCCAGGTGTGACCGGATTGTGGCCGGAATGCCACCGTGGTACTCCTTTTGTCGCAAAGACGACAAGCTGATGCAAGTAAAAATCACGTAAATTCAGTTGGATAGACGCTGGCACGGGCGTTGCTGAAGGAGTTGCAGGCCTTCAGACCAACAGGTGTTGCCATGCAGCCGAAAGAGATCGCCGCACTGCTGGACGAGCCGGCTTGTGCCCACAATACCAAGTCGAAGTCCGGCTGCGCCCGCCCCAAGCCCGGCGCCAGCGCGGGCGGCTGCGCCTTCGACGGCGCGCAGATCGCGCTGCTGCCCATCGCTGACGTGGCGCATATCGTTCATGGCCCCATCGCCTGCGCCGGCTCCTCCTGGGACAACCGCGGCACCCGCTCCACCGGTCCGACGCTGTACCGCATCGGCATGACCACCGACCTCACCGAGCAGGACGTGATCATGGGCCGCTCCGAAAAGCGGCTGTTCCACTCCATCAAGCAGGCCATCGACAGCTACGCTCCGGCGGCGGTGTTCGTCTACAACACCTGCGTCCCGGCACTCGTCGGCGACGACGTCGAGGCGGTGTGCAAGGCGGCGGTGGAGAAGTGGGGCGTGCCGGTGGTGCCGGTGGACGGCGCAGGTTTCTACGGCACCAAGAATCTGGGCAACCGCATCGCCGGCGAGTCGATGGTCAAGCACGTGATCGGCACCCGCGAGCCCGACCCTCTGCCGGAGGGTAGCGAACGTCCCGGTATCAAAGTGCATGACGTCAATCTGATCGGCGAGTACAACATCGCCGGCGAGCTGTGGCACGTGCTGCCGCTGCTGGACGAACTGGGCCTGCGCGTGCTGTGCACCCTCTCCGGTGATGCCCGCTTTCGCGAGGTGCAGACCATGCACCGCGCCGAGGCGAATATGATGGTCTGCTCCAAGGCGATGGTGAACGTTGCGCGCAAGCTGGAGCAGAAGTACGGCACGCTCTGGTTCGAGGGCAGTTTCTACGGTGTGCGCGACGTCAGTCAGGCGCTGCGCGATTTCGCCCGCCTGATCGGCGACCCGGACCTGAGCGCACGCACCGAACAGGTGATTGCGCGCGAGGAGGCGAAGGCCGATGCACTATTGCAACCGTGGCGCGAGCGGCTCGACGGCCGTCGCGCGCTGCTCTACACCGGCGGCGTCAAGTCGTGGTCCATCATCTCCGCGTTGCAGGATCTCGGGCTGAAGGTGGTTGCCACCGGCACCAACAAATCCACCGAAGAGGACAAGGCGCGCATCCGCGAACTGATGGGGCCGGAGGTGAAGATGCTCGACGAGGGCAGCCCGCGCGCGCTGCTCGACACGGTGCGCGACTACCAGGCCGACATCCTCATCGCCGGCGGCCGCAACATGTACACCGCGCTCAAGGCGCGCATCCCGTTCCTCGACATCAACCAGGAGCGCGAATTCGGTTACGCCGGCTACGCCGGCATGGCGGAGCTGGCGCGTCAGTTGGCGCTCACCATTGAAAACCCCATCTGGCCGGCGCTGCGCAAACCGGCACCGTGGGAGGAGGTCGCGTCATGAGCGTTACGGTACTCAAGCGCAACAAGGCGCTGACGGTCAATCCGCTGAAGACCAGCCAGCCGGTGGGGGCGACCCTGGCGTTCCTTGGACTGAGCCGGGCGATGCCGCTGATGCACGGCTCCCAGGGCTGCACCGCCTTTGCCAAGGTGATGTTCGTGCGTCACTTCCGCGAACCGATCCCGCTGCAGACCACGGCGATGGATCAGGTGAGCACGGTGATGGGGGCTGACGACAACGTGGTCGAGGCGCTCAAGACCGTGTTCAGCAAGAACAAGCCGCAACTGATCGGACTGATGACCACCGGGCTGGCGGAGACCCAGGGCGCCGATATCCGTCGTGCCGTCAAACAGTTCCGCGAGCTTCACCCGGAGTTCGACGATCGCTGTGTGGTGCCGGTGGAGACCCCGGACTACGTGGGCGGCTTCGAGAGCGGTTTCGCCCTGGCGGTGAAGTCGATGGTGGAGACCATCGTCCCCGAGTCGAATCGCGTCGGTCTGCGCCAGCGCCAGGTCAACGTGTTGGCCGGCGCCCACCTGACGCCGGGCGACGTGGAGACGCTCAAGGAGATGATCGAGGCGTTCGATCTGCGCCCGGTGGTGTTGCCCGATATTGCCGATTCTCTCGACGGCCATCTGACCCAGGACGATTTCACGCCGCACACGGTCGGCGGTACGCCGCTGTCCGACATCCAGCTGATGGGCGAGTCGATCGCGACCCTGGTGATCGGTCGGGCGCTGCACGGTGTCGCCGACGCGCTCAACGCACGTACCGGCGTGCCCGATTACCGTTTCGATCATCTGCTCGGCATCGACGCGGTGGACAATTTCGTCACGGCGCTGAGCCTGATCGCCGAACGTCCGGTGCCGGAGCGGCTGCGACGCCGGCGCGCGCAGTTGCAGGACGCCATGGTGGACAGCCACTTCATGATCGGCCTGCGCCGCTGCGCCGTCGCCGCCGAGCCCGATCAGCTGCTGGCGCTGACCGAGCTGTTGCAGGGGATCGGCGCCGAGGTGGTGGCGGCGGTGGCGCCGAGCCGCGGCCCCGCGCTGGAGGCGCTGCAACTGGACGAGGTGAAGATCGGCGACCTGGAGGATTTGGAACAGGCCGCGTGCGAACGCCATGCCGAGCTGTTGCTGGGCAACTCGCACTTGGGGCAGAGCGCCAAGCGGCTCGGCCTGCCGTTGCAGCGCATCGGTTTTCCGCTCTACGATCTGGTCGGCGGCTACCAGCGCGCCGCCGTCGGTTATCGTGGCACGCGCCAACTGCTGTTCGACCTGGCGAACCTGATGCTGGAACACGGCGAACATGAGATCGCGCCGTACCGTTCCATCTACGCGCAAAAGAGGGACTGAACCATGAGCATGCAGCGGCAGTTGCGGGTGTTGGACGGTAACGAGGCGGGGATTGCTCCGGGACTGCTGGTGGCCTTCGCCAGCTCCGATCTGAAACGCGTGGATCAGCATTTCGGCTCCGCCGAACGCTTTGCCATCTACCGGGTCGAGGCGGAGCGGGTGACGCTGTCGCAGGTAGCCGAGTTCGGCAGGCTGGAACACGACGGCAACGAAAACAAACTGTTAGAAAAATTCGTGCTGCTCGACGGTTGCGCCGCGGTCTATTGCCAGGCGGTCGGTCCGTCGGCGGTGCGCCAGTTGCTGGGACTCGGCGTGCAACCGATGAAGGTGCCGGAGGGGAGCGCCATCGGCGCACTGCTGGGCGGCATGCAGCATGAGTTGCGGCAAGGCGCGCACGGTTGGATCGGCCGCGCGCTGGCACGGCAACGGCGGGATCAAAAGCGGTTCGACGTCATGGAGGCGGAAGGCTGGGAGGATTGACGGCGGCGGTATCGGAGATGTGCAACGTGGAAGCGGTTGATGGGATTCGGGGGCGAGTTCCGGTTTCCGCATTGCACATCCCCCATGCCGCCGCAGGATTACGAATACCTAAACGGAGAGACCACGATGAATGCAGTGACGATTGACGACCCGGTGCTGACCACCGATTTCGCCGCGGAGATGGTGAAGCAGATGCGTGCCCTGGACAGCTACGGCGTGTGGGAAGGCTACACCCCGGCCCAGCTGCTGGACCCGTTCGTGCTGACGCCGGAACGCAAGAAGGAGATCCCGGTGGTCGGCGATCCGGACGAGGAGACCATGGCGCGGGTGAAGGCCTTCTACAACGCCATCTCCATCCTGATCGAAAAGGAGTGCAGTCTGATGGCGATCCCGATGATCGTGCTCAGCCACGAAGGCTTCGGTCGCGTGCTGATCACCGTCGGCAAGCTGGTGGTGGTCGACAGGACCCTGCGCGATGTGCACCGCTTCGGTTTCGCCAGCCTCTCCAAGCTGAAGGACGAGGCCGACAAGCTGCTGTCCATCGCGCTGGAGCTGATCGGCGAGCACTCGAAGGTGGCCGGATTGTAAGACCATTAACCACGGGGGGCACGGGGAACACGGGGAATTCCTGAATTCATACGGCACGTTGCTGGCGTTTCCCCGTGCCGTACTCCGTGGTTCAATCTTGCATCGGGGGATGGGTGATGAGCGAAGAAAAGCTGAAACAGTTGGAGAAAGAGGTCAAGAAGCGCAAGCGCATCGCCAGCGAGTGGTCGTCGCAGCTGCACGACCTGGTGGAAGAGCGGTTGCCTGCGGCCTACGGGGAGTTGCCGGGGATCGCTCAGTCGACCTATGACGCCTGCAAGGCGTGGGAAGAGGCGAACGAGGCCTGGCAGAGCGCCCAGGCGCAACAGCGAACGGAGAGAGAAAGATGAGTGAAATGATCACCGGCCTGACCCGCGGAGGGTCCAATTGGACGCCGGAATTCATCGTGGCCATCAATCAGGCTGACTGCATCGGTTGCGGCCGCTGCTACAAGGTGTGTCCGCGCGAAGTATTCGAACTGGTGGAACGCGAGGTCGACGATGAGGATGACGACGACGATTTCTCCGACGACGTCGCCATGGTGATGTCCATCGCCAACGCCATGGACTGCATCGGCTGCGGCTCCTGCTCGCGCGTCTGCTCCAAGAAGTGCCACAGCCACGCGGCTGCGGCCGTCGGGACTTGAAAAAAGCGAGATTGAATCACGAAGGGCGGCTGCGGAGTGCCTCGTACCGTCCATGACCATTTCTGGATACGTAGGAGCGGCTCCGCTGCGATGGCTGTGTTTCCTTTCGGCCTTTTTTCGCGGCATAGCCGCATCTACAGTAATGCGAACAAACGGGAAAGAGCATGCCTAAGCCGGAAAAACACATCTTCGTCTGTTCCCAGGCGCGACCCGACGGCCATCCGCGCGGCTCGTGCAGTGCCAAGGGTTGTGCGGCGATCGCCGAGGAGTTCTGGTACCAGCTGCAGGAGCGCAACCTGTTCGGGCGCTTTCAGCTGACCAATACCGCCTGTATCGGTCCCTGCGGTGTTGGCCCCAACGTGCTGGTCTACCCGGAAGGCGTGATGTACAGCGGTATCGGCAAGGAGCAGGTGACGGCGATCATCGAGCAGCATCTGCTGGGCGGTACGCCGGTGGCCGCGTACCAGACACCGGACGACATGTGGGGCTGACATGACCGGCGGCGCACGGCTGATCGTCTATCACAAGCAGGCGACCAGTGCCCGGCTGCGCTTCTTGCGCTTCGCCGAACACACCGTGTGCGGGTTCGGGCCGCTGCCGTCGCTTGCCGTAGTGGTCGATGTCGCCGAACTGTCTCGGTTCGATCCGGCAGTCGTGCCGCATCCGGCGCCGTTGCTCGGCCGGATGGCGCGCGAGTTGGCGCTGTCCGCGGGCAGTATCGCGCTCGATCCGAAATTCGTGGCGCGCGTTGATGTGCCGGGTGGACCGATAACCGTCTACGCGGCCGCGTTCACCTCCATCGATCCGCCGCTCGCGGCGGCACAGGCGCAGGGCGGCGCATTCATCGACCTGACGCAGGCACGGGATCTGCCACCGCCGGAGCTGGAGTTGCTGCGGCGGATCTACTCCCACGTTTTGGGCGGCTGAGTCGCAACGATGACGCCGCCCACTTTTCCAATTCGATCCGCGGTGGTCAATGACCTGCCGGTGCTGGTCGGACTGTTGCAACAGCTGTTTTCTATCGAAGCCGATTTTCTTCCTGATGCGGAAAGGCAGCGGCGCGGCCTTGAGCAGATTCTGCAACGGCCGCAGCAGGCGGTTGTGTTGGTCGCGTTGCACGACGGTGCGGTGATTGGAATGTGCAGTGCGCAGATTTTAGTCTCCACCGCGCAAGGCGGGGAGACGGCGCTGGTCGAGGATGTGGTGGTCGATGCCGGACAGCGTGGCAACGGGGTCGGTACGGCGTTGCTCGATGCGCTGGACGAATGGGCGCAACAGCGCGGTGTGTCGCGTCTGCAACTGCTCGCCGATCGCGGCAATGCGCAGGCGCTGGATTTTTACCTCCGCAGGGGCTGGCTGCCGACGCAATTGTGCGCTTGGCGTCGGTTCGTACCGGCGACAGAATAAAAGAGGCTGCTCCCCAAGAAGGGAGCGGACTCAAGTGCGGGCACAATCAAGGGATAAACCGTTTCAGGGTTGTCTATTCGAACAGCAACTGCAGCATGCGTGAGCGGCGCTGCACCAGCTCCTGATAAATTCCAAAATTCCAACGTTCGATCTCGCAGCGACTGTGCGGACTGAATTTGTCAAGTTCGTTGCGGAATAGTTCGATTTCGCTGCGCAGACGCTTCTCTATCGTCTGTTTCTGCTGCCGATAGCGCTGATGGAACTCATTCAAAGTGGTGACGCTGACGTATTCCATTACCTGCTCCCTTGCATTTGCTGTTTTGTTTGTCCTTTCGGCCGCATGGTTCCTTGCGCGCAGGCAGCGATTCTTACCGCGAAATCGTGAAGATAAAACTACTATTGCGCGACGCAGCCAGTACGTGTCGCCGTTCACAAAATCGAACGACGATGCGGTGTGTCGTTGAAAAATTAACGCAGATTATTGAACGCCAGGTTGCATGTTAATGACATATTTGTGGCGGCGTGCGCCGATGTACTACGCAAGGAGTGGTCACTCCGCCGCAAGCAATCCTTTCAGGTAGTAGACCAGGGCCAGCGCTTCGCGCGGTGTGAGGGCATCGGGTTCCACCTTGCGCAGTTCGGTGACCACCGGGACATCGGGCGGCGGCGGCAGTTGCAGCGCCATCTGGCGTTCCGGATTGTCGTGTTCGCGCAGCGCCGCATCCTCCGTCTCCAGGGCGATCAGCTTGCGTCGCGCCGCCTCGATCACCTGGCGCGGTACGCCGGCAAGCTGCGCCACCTGCAGACCGTAGCTCTGGTTGGCCGGTCCGTCCTTCACGGCATGCAGGAAGACGATGGTGTCGCCGTGTTCGACGGCATCGAGGTGGACGTTGGCGACACCGTGCACCAGATCCGGCAGTGCGGTGAGCTCGAAGTAGTGGGTGGCGAACAGGGTGAAGGCGCGGATGCGCTCGGCCAGGTCATGGGCGCAGGCCCAGGCCAGGGACATGCCGTCGAAGGTGCTGGTGCCGCGGCCGATCTCGTCCATCAGCACCAGGCTTTGGGCGGTGGCGTTGTGCAGGATGTTGGCGGTCTCGGTCATCTCCACCATGAAGGTGGAACGGCCGCCGGCAAGGTCGTCGGAGGCGCCGATGCGGGTGAAGATGCGGTCGAACGGACCGATCACCGCGCGCTCGGCGGGTACGAAGCTGCCGATGTGGGCCAGCAGCACGATCAGCGCGACCTGGCGCATGTAGGTGGACTTGCCGCCCATGTTGGGGCCGGTGACGACAAGCATGCGGCGCGTCTCGTCGAAGCGGATGTCGTTGGGGACGAACGGCGTGTCGCTGTGCTGCTCCACCACGGGATGGCGTGCGGCATCCAGCTCCAGTCCCGGCGCGGCGACGAGTTGCGGCGGCGTCCAGTTGAGCGTGTCCGCACGTTCGGCCAGGTTGGCCAGCGCGTCGATCTGCGCCAGTGCCGCCGCGCACTGTTGCAGACCGACCAGTTCGGCGCATAGCTTCTCCAGCAGCTGGTCGTAGAGCGCCTTTTCCCGCGCCAGCGCCCGCTCGCTGGCCGACAGGGCCTTGTCTTCGAAACCCTTCAGCTCCGGGGTGATGTAGCGTTCGGCACCCTTCAGGGTCTGGCGGCGGATGTAGTCGTCGGGCACCTTGTCGCTGTGGCTGCGGGTCACCTCGATGTAGTAGCCGTGTACCTTGTTGTAGCCCACCTTGAGGGTGGCGATGCCGCTGCGCGTCCGTTCCCGGAGCTCCAGATCCACGAGGAACTGACCGGCGTTGGCGCGGATCGCGCGCAGCTCATCCAGCTCGGCGTCATAGCCAGGCGCGATGACGCCGCCGTCGCGGATCAGCAGCGGCGGGGTCTCGATGATGGCTTGTTCCAGTAATCCGTGAAGCTGCGGTCGGTCGCCCGCCTGCTCGGCCAGAGCGCTGAGCAGCGGCACTTGCAGCGGCGTCAGCAGCTGCCGCAGCCGGGGCAGGCGGCCCAGGGCGGCGCGCAGCTGGCTCAGGTCGCGCGGGCGTGCCGACTTCAACGCCACTCGGGCGACGATGCGCTCCACATCGCCGATGCCGCGCAGCAGGTCGCGCAGACCCTCCCAGGTGCGGTCGTCGCCGAGGGTTGCGATGGCCCGCTGACGCGCTTCGAGAATCTCGCGCTCGCGTAGCGGACGGTTGAGCCAGCGCCGCAGCAGGCGGCTGCCCATGGGGGTGGTGGTGCGGTCGACCACGCCGGCCAACGTGTGCTCCGGGTTGCCGCTCAAGGAGAACTCCAGCTCCAGATTGCGGCGGCTGGCGGCGTCCAGCAGCACGGCATCGTCGCGCCGTTCCAGGCTCAGGCCGCGGATGTGGGGCAGGGCGGCGCGCTGGGTCTCCTGCACGTATTGCAGCACGGCGCCGGCGGCGCCCAGGGCGACGCTGAGGTGGTCGCAGCCGAAGCCGCCCAGGTCGCGGGTACCGAACTGGCCGGTGAACAGGCGCCGCGCCGTTTCGGCATCGAAGCGCCATGGCGGCAGTTGCTGGAGGCCGCGCCGTTCGCGCCACAGGGGCGAGGGGGGCAGGTCGTCGGCGAGCAGCAGCTCCGCCGGGTGCAGCCGCTCCAGCTCGCCGGCCAGGGCCTCTTCGCCGTCCAGTTCCATGACGCTGAAGCGGCCCGAGGTGATGTCCAGCGCCGCCAGACCCCAACGTTCACCGTCGCGGGCGAGGGCGCACAGCAGGTTGTCGCGCCGCTCTTCCAGCAGCGCCTCGTCGGTGACGGTGCCCGGGGTGACGATGCGTACCACCTTGCGTTCCACCGGTCCCTTGGCCAGGGCGGGGTCGCCGATCTGTTCGCAGATGGCCACTGACTCGCCCAACCGGAGCAGTCGCGCCAAGTAGCCCTCCACCGCGTGGTAGGGCACGCCGGCCATGGGGATGGGCGCACCCGCCGAGGCGCCGCGGGCGGTAAGGGTGATATCCAGCAACTGCGCCGCCCGCTTGGCGTCGTCGTAGAACAGCTCGTAGAAGTCGCCCATGCGGTAGAACAACAGCACGTCGGGGTGTTCCGCCTTGATGCATAGATATTGCTGCATCATTGGGGTGTGGGCGGTCGGATGTGTGGGTTTGGCCATAGTGAGACGAAGGATAACGAAAATGTCGCAGCGCCGCGAAGGGTTGCGTGCTGCCGTCCCCCTCTGTTACCTATTTACGCGGATATTGATCAGGAGAGAAAGCGTGGCCAGAGATTTCGACGAGAAGCGCGACTTCATCCGCATGTGTCTGGAGTGCCCGATGACCTTTTCCCGCGCCGGGGAGAGCCCGGTATTCACTGCCGCGGCCAAGGACCTCAGCGGCGGCGGCCTCGGTTTTGTCACCGCCGAGGCGGTGCGCCTGGGCGAACTGCTGGAGGTTCGGGTGGCGCCGCAGCAGGCCGTGGTGCCGCCGCTGGCGGCCGAGGTGGAGGTGGTCCGGGTGGATGCGTTGGCGAGTGGCGACTACGACGTGGGCGTGGCTATCCGGCGCTTTGCCTAAGCCGTCTCGTCGACGTAAGTGCTCGGCGCCGTGCCGCCACTGACGGCGGCGTTGGACTGGTAGGCGGAGAGGGCGCGGGTGGCGTAAGGCGTCTGGCCGGCGGATGGGATGCCGTGCCGGTTCGAAGCCTGGACCTGTTGCTGGCGCGCTGCGCGGATCAAATCGCGATAGTCGCCGCCGCCCTGGCCGTTGAGCAACTCCCCGTGGTTGACGTATTCGGTAAGGCTGGACGTGGTCGAGCCGGGCTGGGGCCCGGCCGGAGTTTGCTGCGTCTGAACGGCGTTCGGCCGTCCGCTCTGTGCCGGGGCCGGGGGCAATGACAGCGGGTAAAGGGCGGTGCGGATTTCCATCGGCCGGGCGCTAGCGGGTGAATTACGCTGGATGTTAGTGGCAAGCGTGGTCTGGGTCCATAGCCGACACAGGGCCGCGTGGGTCGGAGATGGCGTCGGTTTGACATATTCGAGGCGTGGTGATGACGGACGGCGAACTGGGTGAGTTGGCGGCGCGCGTGGCTGAGGCGCTGGCGGGACGCGGTTGGCGCCTGGCGACGGCGGAATCGTGTACCGGTGGCTGGGTGGCCAAGGTATGTACCGATATCGCCGGCAGCTCCGGTTGGTTTGAACGGGGTTTCGTCTCATACAGCAATGACGCCAAGCTGGAGCTGCTTGGCGTACACGGCGAGACTTTGGCGGGGTATGGCGCGGTGAGCGAAGAGACCGTGCGGGAGATGGCGCAGGGCGCCTTGGTGCGCAGCCGGGCCGATGTCAGTCTGGCCATCAGCGGCATTGCCGGGCCGGCCGGCGGCAGTCCGGAGAAGCCGATAGGAACCGTCTGCTTCGCCTGGGCCGTCCGCGGTAACGGCACCAGCACCCAGCAGGTCCGGTTCGAGGGCGATCGCGATGCGGTGCGGCGCCAGGCGGTGGCGCGCGCCCTGCGCGGGGTGCTCGATGTCCTCCCGCGGGGGTGAGACCCGGCGGCTGTTCTTCGCCTTGTGGCCGAGCGCCGAACTGCAGCAGGAGTGTTACCGACGTGCCAGCCGGGTGGTGCGCGAAGGGGGCGGCAGGCCGGTCGCGGCGGCAAATCTGCACCTGACCCTGGCCTTTCCCGGCAGTGTCGATGCCGAAACGGGCGTCTGCCTCGAAGCAATCGCAGCCGCTATTTCGCTCCCACCCTTTACTTTGAACCTCGACCATGCCGGTTACTGGCCGCGTCCGCGGGTGAGCTGGCTGGGGATCAGTGAAACCCCGCCGGTGCTGCGGGAGTTGGCGCGGCGACTTAACGACGGCATGGCCCAATGCGGGCTGGAACCGGAACAGCGCCCGTTTGCGGCCCATCTCACCGTGGCGCGCAAGGCGCTGCGCGGTCCGCAGCAACCAGCCGTCGAGCCGTTGCTGTGGATGGTGGCGGATTTTGTCCTGGTGGAGTCGTTGACCCTGCCTGAAGGAGCCCAATATAGAGTGATCAGGCGCTGGTCTTTGCTGCCGCATGACTAGGCCCGACGGCGGGAACTGTGAAATAATCCAGCCTTTGTGAATACCGGCGGCGGGGCATGGACGGCCCCGCCCAATGCGTTTTTATGGGAGGCCCCGATGGACGACAACAAGCGTAAGGCGTTAAGCGCCGCACTCAGCCAGATCGAGAAGCAGTTCGGCAAGGGATCGGTGATGCGTATGGGCGACTCCACTGTCGCGCGCGACATCCAGGTGATCTCCACCGGTTCGCTCGGGCTGGATATCGCCCTGGGCATCGGTGGCCTGCCGCGCGGGCGAGTGGTTGAGATCTACGGTCCGGAATCCTCCGGCAAGACCACTCTGACCCTGCAGGTGATCGCGGCGGCCCAGCGCGGCGGTGGCACTTGCGCCTTCGTCGATGCCGAACATGCCTTGGATCCGCTCTACGCCGCCAAGTTGGGCGTCAACGTCGACGACCTGCTGGTGTCGCAGCCCGATACCGGCGAGCAGGCCTTGGAGATCGGCGACATGCTGGTGCGTTCCGGCGCGGTGGACGTGGTGGTGGTCGACTCGGTCGCGGCGCTGACGCCGAAGGCGGAGATCGAGGGCGAGATGGGCGATTCCCACGTCGGCCTGCAGGCGCGTCTGATGTCGCAGGCGCTGCGCAAGCTCACCGCCAACATCAAGCGTTCCAATACCCTGGTCATCTTCATCAACCAGATCCGCATGAAGATCGGCGTGATGTTCGGCAGCCCCGAGACCACCACCGGCGGCAATGCCCTCAAGTTCTACTCCTCGGTACGTCTGGACATCCGCCGTATCGGCGCCATCAAGAAGGGCGACGAGGTGGTCGGTAACGAGACCCGCGTCAAGGTGGTGAAGAACAAGGTGGCGCCGCCGTTCCGCCAGGCCGAATTCGACATCCTCTACGGCGAAGGCATCTCGCGCGAGGGCGAGATTATCGACCTCGGCGTCAAGGCCAACATCGTCGAGAAGTCCGGCGCCTGGTACAGCTACTCGGGCAACCGTATCGGCCAGGGCAAGGATAACGTACGCCAGTTCCTGAAGGACAATGCGGAGATGGCGCAGGAGATCGAGGCCAAGATTCGCGCCGCGGTGTTGCCGGAAAAGGCGGCCGCAACCGCCGAGAGCGACGCGTTGGTGGAAGAGGCCTGAGGCCTGCCCATGTCATGCGGGTCGGGTTGATACCCGAAGGGCACGCAGAGTCCGACCCACGATCTCGATATGACGCAACAGGACGATCCTTATCCGCTGGCAATAAAGCTGCTGGCGCGGCGCGAGCATGCGGCGCGCGAACTGGAGCGCAAGCTGCGCGACAAGGGATTTGACGCGGCGGCGGTGCAGGGGTGTATCGCCCGCCTGCAGCGGGAACGGTTGCAGAGCGACGAGCGTTTTACCGAAGTCTACGTGAGCTCGCGGACGGGGCGGGGATACGGCCCGCTACGTATCCGTGCTGAACTGGCCGAACGCGGGGTGGACGACGAGATCGTGCAGCGTCATCTCGATGCCTCGGCGGAGCAGTGGCGGCGGCTGGCGGACGAGGCGCGGCGCAAGCGGTTCGGTGCCAGATTGCCGCAGGATTATCAGGAACGGGCCCGTCAGGCCCGTTTTCTACAATACCGGGGTTTTTCCGGGGAACAGCTGCGTGGTTTGTTCAAAGACGAAGAATTTTGACTGATGCGGTTGCCGCTGAGAAATATTGATTGGTTGGCGAATAAACGCGATTGGACGTAAACAGAGGTACATGATTTGCCGGCTCGGACACTAGGATATTCGCGTTGTTGGGTGTAAACCGACGAATTCCTGTTGTTTCAAGTTGAGACCGAACCCGTGCGGAACGAAACGAGCATTATTTGGATCACTCGAAGATGAAAAGCGCAGAGCTTCGCCAGTCCTTTCTGGACTTCTTTCATGGCCATGGTCATACCGTCGTGCCTACCAGTCCGCTGGTGCCCGGCAACGATCCGACGCTGCTGTTCACCAATGCGGGCATGGTGCAGTTCAAGGATGTGTTCCTCGGCCAGGAACAGCGGCCCTATTCCCGGGCAGTGAGTGTGCAGCGCTGCGTGCGCGCCGGCGGCAAGCATAATGACCTGGAAAACGTCGGCTATACCGCGCGCCACCACACATTTTTCGAGATGTTGGGCAATTTCAGTTTCGGCGACTACTTCAAACGCGAGGCGATTCACTACGCCTGGGAGTTCCTTACCGGCATGCTGCAATTGCCGGCTGACAAGTTGTGGATCACGATCTATCAGGACGACGACGAGGCGGGCGCTATTTGGATCAATGAGATCGGCGTGCCCGCCGATCGCGTCACGCGCCTGGGCGATAAATCCAACTTCTGGTCCATGGGCGATACCGGCCCCTGCGGCCCCTGCTCGGAGATCTTCTACGACCACGGTCCCGGGATATGGGGTGGGCCGCCGGGCAGTGCGGAAGAGGACGGCGATCGCTATATCGAGATATGGAACCTGGTGTTCATGCAGTTCGATCGCAGTGCCGACGGCAAGCTGACGCCGCTGCCAAAGCCTTCGGTCGATACCGGCATGGGATTGGAACGGCTGGCTGCGGTGATACAGCACGTCAACAGCAACTACGATATCGACCTGTTTCAGAATCTGATCAAGGCGACGGCGGCCCTGGCCGGCGAGCGGGATCTCGGTAATCCGTCGCTCAAGGTGATCGCGGACCATATCCGCTCCTGTGCGTTTCTGGTGACCGACGGCGTGGTGCCGTCGAACGAGGGGCGCGGCTACGTCTTGCGCCGCATCATCCGCCGCGCCATCCGCCACGGCCACAAGCTGGGTCTGCGCCAGCCGTTTTTCCACAAGCTGGTGGCGCCGCTGGTTGAGGAGATGGGCGCCGCTTATCCGGAGCTGGCCAAGGCCGAGTCGCAGGTGACCCGCATCCTCAATCAGGAAGAGGAGCGCTTCGCGGAGACCCTCGATCAGGGGATGCAGGTGCTGGAAGAGGTCATTGCCGCGCTTGCCGGGCATCGGATTCCGGGCGCCACCATCTTCAAGCTGTACGACACCTACGGCTTTCCGGTGGACCTGACGGCCGATATCGCCCGTGAGCGCAACCTGGAACTGGATATGGACGGTTTCGACCGCGAGATGGCGGCACAGCGCGAGCGCGCCCGTGCGGCCAGCACCTTCGGCGTCGCTTACGGCCACAAGCTGGAGATCGCAGGCAAGACCGAGTTCAGCGGTTACGAGCGGCTCGACGACCGTGGCACGATCGCCGCGCTGTATCGGGACGGTGAACAAGTGGAGCAGTTGGCGGCGGGTGAGCAAGGAATGGTGATCCTGGATCGCACGCCGTTTTACGCCGAGTCCGGCGGCCAGGCCGGGGATTGCGGCCGGCTGTGCGCCGACGGCGGCGAATTCGCGGTGCAGGATACGCATAAGCAAGGTGAGGCATTCGGCCACCTCGGCGTGATGCAGAGTGGAACGTTGCGCGTGGGCGACGTGGTTAGCGCCGAGGTTGATTCGGCCGCGCGTGCCGATACGGCGGCTCACCATTCCGCCACCCACCTGCTGCATGCCGCATTGCGCCAAGTGCTGGGTGAGCACGTGCAGCAGAAGGGGTCGTTGGTAACGCCTGAGCGGCTGCGTTTCGACTTCTCCCATTTCGAGCCCATGAGCCGTGAGCAGTTACGCTGCGTTGAACAACTTGTTAATGAACAGTTGCGCAGCAACAACGCCGTGGAAACGTCTATCATGGACGCCGACGCGGCTATCGCCGCCGGTGCCATGGCGCTGTTCGGCGAGAAGTATGGCGACAAGGTGCGGGTGCTGCGCATGGGCGATTTTTCCACCGAACTGTGCGGCGGTACCCATGTCGGACGCACGGGCGATATCGGCCTGTTCAAGATCGTTGCCGAAGGAGGTGTCGCGGCCGGGGTGCGGCGTATCGAGGCGGTTGCCGGTCGTCGTGCATTGGCGTGGGTCGAAGCCACCGAGGAGAACCTCGATGCGGTGGCGGCGGCCGTCAAAGGCGCTCGCGACTCGGTAGTCGAGAGGGTCAGGCAGTTGATCGAGCGCCAGCGCAAGCTGGAAAAGGAACTGGAGCAGATTAAAGCCAAATTGGCGAGCAACCAGGGTTCCGACTTGGCGAGTCAAGCTGTTGATGTCAAGGGTGTTAAAGTGCTGGCGGCCGATTTGGAGGGGTTCGATCCCAAGGCGTTGCGCGATACGGTCGACCAGCTAAAAAACAAGCTGGGGTCGGCGGCGATTGTTCTGGCTACCGTGCAGGGTGAGAAGATCAGCCTGGTTGCCGGCGTCACCAAGGATCTGACCGACCGCTTGCAGGCCGGCAAGTTGTTGCAGGAAGTGGCGCAGCATGTGGGCGGTAAGGGCGGCGGCCGGCCGGACATGGCCCAGGGCGGCGGGACCGAACCGGCCAAGTTGGGTGCCGCTCTGGCCGCGGTTCCGGGCTGGGTGGAAGGACAATTAGTGGGGTGATAACCGCTATCCCCTTTAATTTCGGGCTGAATTGGTGTTTAATCTGCGCCCTTTATACCCAGTAGGGTCGGCGAATCTGTAACCATGGCTTTAATCGTCCAAAAATACGGTGGTACCTCTGTCGGTAGCGCTGAACGTATCGAAAACGTAGCGAACAAGGTCGCAGCTTTCCGTGACCGCGGTGATGACGTTGTCGTGGTGGTTTCCGCCATGAGCGGTGAGACCAATCGCCTCATCGACCTGGCCAAGTCGATTCAGAGCCCGCCGGATCCGCGCGAGTTGGATGCGCTGATCGCTACTGGAGAGCAGGTGACCATCGCATTGCTGAGCATGGCGTTGAAGAAACGCGGCTACGATGCGCGCTCCTATACCGGGGGCCAGGTACGGATTTTGACCGACAGCTCGTTCAACAAAGCACGTATTTTGGCGATTGACGAAAAGAACATGCGCACTGATCTGGCCGCGGGGCGCGTGGTGGTGGTGGCCGGTTTCCAGGGCGTGGATGAGCACAGCAATATCACCACGCTCGGTCGCGGCGGTTCCGATACTACCGGTGTGGCGTTGGCCGCGGCCCTCAAGGCCGATGAGTGCCAGATTTACACCGATGTCGATGGTGTCTATACGACCGATCCCCGAGTTGTGCCGGAAGCGCGTCGCCTCGATCGCATCACCTTCGAGGAGATGTTGGAGATGGCGAGCCTGGGTTCCAAAGTATTGCAAATTCGGTCGGTGGAGTTTGCCGGCAAGTACAATGTTCCGCTGCGTGTGCTGTCCTCTTTCCAGGGCGGCCCCGGTACCCTCATTACCTACGAGGAAGAAGGGATGGAAGAGGCACTCATTTCCGGTATCGCGTTCAATCGTGACGAGGCACAGCTGACGATTCAGGGTGTGCCTGATCAACCCGGCGTCGCTTATAGAATTCTCGGTCCCATCGGTGCCGCCAACATCGAAGTGGATATGATTGTGCAAAATACCAGCGCTGACGGTAGCACTACCGATCTGACGTTTACCGTACACCGTAACGATTTCGACAAGGCTCTTTCGGTGTTGAAGGATGTGGCCGCCGAACTGGGTGCGCGTGAAGTGAAGGGTGATACGAAGACCGTCAAGATTTCGCTGGTGGGTGTCGGTATGCGTTCACATGCCGGAATTGCCAGTACGATGTTTGAGGCTTTGGCAAAGGAGGGGATCAATATTCGTATGATCTCCACTTCCGAAATCAAGATCTCCGTCGTCATCGAAGAGAAGTACCTTGAACTCGGTGTGCGTGCATTGCACTCGGTATTCAAGCTGGATCAGGCGCCTGCGGCCTGATATTTTCTAAAGGTTCAGTCTGCCGACGGTAGCTGTTGGATGCGGTAAGCTGGTATTTTGGGTCTATTATATATAGTCAGCGCCGAGGCCAGGAATGGGCTGAAGCTGCGTTGGCGCTATCGCTATGAATTGAGGAGACGGAGAGATGCTGATATTAACTCGCCGCGTCGGTGAAACGCTCATGATCGGTGAAGAAGTGAGTGTGACGGTGCTGGGTATCAAAGGTAATCAGGTGCGAATCGGTGTAAACGCGCCGAAGGATGTGTCGGTGCATCGCGAAGAGATCTACCAGCGAATTCAGCGCGAAAAGCAGGGCCAGGACGAGCAGGAATAAAAGGCGAATTTCGTCTTTACGCATACTGCTGAGGCGGGTATCCTTAGCGGCTGCCGAGTTTTGGAGAGATGGCCGAGTGGCCGAAGGCGCGCCCCTGCTAAGGGCGTATGGGTCAAAAGCCCATCGAGGGTTCGAATCCCTCTCTCTCCGCCATATATATCCAGAAAAAACGGATTTCTTGACATGCCGTGGCGGCATCAAGATAATACGCAACCTCATGCGCCCGTAGCTCAGTTGGATAGAGTACCTGGCTACGAACCAGGTGGTCGGGAGTTCGAATCTCTCCGGGCGCGCCATTCAAGAACAACGGGTTAGAGACATTTCTCTAGCCCGTTTTTCGTTCTAGCACGACGAGTGCGGGACTTTTCCCTACACACGCTGTGCGCTGCATCCATCAATATCTCCAACTCAGCAGCTGAATAGTGCGTCGTAATCCGTCCTGACTTCTGTCCTAACAGAGCCCTGCCGGTCTTCAAAGCTCACGCCAGCCGCACGTAACCGCCTGCCTGTTTCATTGCGTCCAATATTGACCGCGCATTTGCGTCATTCGTTGACCCAGGGAATCAGGCGTAAGCCGACAAGGCAACACAACCTCACTCGACGGAAGCGTGTCAACTACGAGTGCAAATATAGCGAGAAACGGATCCCTATTGGACGCAATTCAACACGGAGGGTTTGCGCTGATGCTTCTCCATCTATGAGGCCCGTTCTCTATTCAAGGGCGAGCGCCGTATAGGTCAAACCTGGAGAGTCCCCCGGCGGAACCGTAGGTATCTTCACTAAATTAATGAATTTGGGTAATGATGGCTTTAGTCGTTGTCGGTTTGCGGGACGGTCGATGCCAAACGGCGAAATTGGAGGCCATAGAACATTTCCAGATAGCGACGCGTCTCATCCCGTTCCAGATTCGTCACGTATTTCCAAAAACCGTAAATGCATGACAGAGTCAGCATTCGTTCGGCATATATTTCCCAGGTATATCGGCTCTGCACTCGCTGTATCGATGCCTTGGATATACGCTCCCAATACCCTGGCTCGGTACCACAACGATTGAAAAATGTGGCGATGATATCCGCCGCGCCATCGCCGTGGTTGGGGTCGATATGAAAGCCGGAGACACCATCCTTGATAATCTCCAGCGGACCTCCATAACAGGTGGCAAAGGTCGGCAGGCCAGAGCTCATCGCTTCGATTACCGTCAAACCGAAAGCTTCAAACAGCGCAGGTTGTACAAATGCTCCACGGCTATCGGCGATGTAGCGGTATAACTCGCCTGCCAATTGTTTATCCAGATGTACGCCTAGCCAGCGTACTTGTTCATCCAAGCCGTATTGGTCAAACAGCGCGTGCATACGCTCGATCTGCAGTTGTTCTTCGTGATCACCCGATCGCCCGGGGTCTATGTGGCCGCCAATGACCAACATATTGGTGGCGGAACGTAATGTCTCGTTCCTGCCGTACCATTCCACTAGACCTGTAATATTCTTTATGTTGTCGAGGCGCGCCATGGTAAATAGAAGCGGCTTGTCGTGTTGGGCCAAAGTCCCCCGTGAATTTTCGTTTGTCTGACCGTAAATAAGCTCCTGAAGCTCATTGCGTAGACTGTTTAAACGACGGGAGTCATCGTTGTACGGAAAGTAAATTTCATTGTCGGCGCCCGGCGATACGATGTTGAATTTTGGATCGAAAACATCAATGCCATCAACGACTCGATAGAGTTGCGGCATGGTAAACGCGGCGTAGCTCTCGTATTGGCCGACGCTGTCGCGAGTACCCGCAATCTCCTGATAGGTGCTTGTGATGATGAAATCGGCTGCATTCATCGATATCAGATCGGCGGTAAATTGGCTGGAAAAATGATATTGCGCTTCGTTTTCCTGCCAATAGAGGTCAGAGTACAGATATTTCGTCTTTTCGAGTGCGTGTGCGATATTACATTGAGTAACGTGCAGTCGCTGCGATAGCAGCGTCGCTACCAAGTTTCCGTCAGAATAGTTGCCGATGATAAGGTCGGGGCGCGCACCCAGTTCCGCGAGGATGGCATTTTCCACTTCATTGGCGAACCCTTCGAGATATGGCCATACCTCAAAACGTGAAATCCATTGCGGTACGATTTCTCCGTTGTCAGCTCTGAAGGGAATGCGAATAATCCGTGCGTTTTCCGTGCCGATAATCGGTTCGACGGGCTGATTACAACTGGTGGTGCCCGCCTCGGGGATTAGACGGGTGATAACCAGTATTTGTGGTGTAATGTCCAGACCCTGCTCATGGACGCGTCTCCGCATTTCCTTCTCCAGAGCGCGAACCTGGTCCAGGATGTATACCACCTGCCCTCCCGTATCCGGTAAACCCAATACGTTGGATTGTCCGAAGTAACCGTGCGGCGAGAGAATCGCAAGACTAAAAATCATTGGAATACGGCCGAGAAAGCGTTCGATTGTCTCCGGTGCCGGCGCCTCCAGAATATCTGAAAGCAGGCCGAAGCTGGCTTGGATCTGCTCGGCGGTACGCCCCCATCCGGGTTCGAAGCCGAACTGTTGTAGTGTGTGCCCGACGACATCCCATTCAGCACTATCGTCCTGTGTCGCGAGATAATCCTCGGCACGCCGTATCGCCTGACGCAGACTCGTAAGATCGCGCACTCGGTCATTGAGCATTAGTTGCCGACCTTGAAACTGATGAACACAAAGAAAATTGACCAGATCCTTATTGCCGCGTCCAAGTTCACGGAATAGCTGACTGGAGAGGCGGCGGTTGAGAAATTCAACACCACGCCCGATCGAACGCGATTCCTGAAGTTTAGGAAACTCTCGATTGAATGGGCCAAGATCGATCTCCAGAACCCAATCATCCCGATGTTCATGACCGTTGCGCAGATGTTCTTTGAAGGCCATAAATTCGGCGGTACCGACTTCTTCGTAGTTCATGGTGTCAATGTGGAAACGAACGTAGCTCCAACGCGCGATATGTTGGCGCACCGCTAGATATATCCAGGGTTGACCTAAAGCGGCTTCCTGGGTGACGGATATGAGATGAGCCAGATCTGAACGCTCCAGGTCAGGATGACCATATTGTTCGCAGAACTCATCAAAATGGTCTCGCAAATCAGAACGTAACAGAAAAGGGCGGCCGACGCCCAAATAGTGGCGCAATAGGGCGTGAACGGTGTCGCGATGCTCACGTAAATATTCTGCGAGTGTTTCAATCACGTTTTGTCTCCTCCGTCGGCCCGTGGTTTGTGATTTAAGAAGGCGTAATGCTCGAGTCCCTCAAGAACACCCCAAGCATAGTGGCCGGAGGCAAAATATATTCGCGGTTCACCGCGCAAGTGGCGCAATTCCGCACTGAAATTTCCGACTACCACACCCAAAGTGTCACCTCGGAGCATTTCGATGTCATTGCCAGAGTCGCCTGCGACGAGCATGCGTTCAGGAGGGATGCCCCATTTCGCGCCAATATAGCGCGCAGCTTGGCCTTTTGACGCTCGAATGGGTAACACGTCTAGAAATGCCTGATGCGAATATACAAGGTTAGCCGATAGTCCACACTTTCGCAGATGGCGCACGATATTCCGAATGGGCGGAGCCTTATCGGGATCTATAAAGTAACTCACCTTATGCTGCCGTTGGCTTTCGTTTGGTTGTAATTTGAGACCTGGTATACCCTCCAACATCTGTTGAAGACGCTCACGTTGCCAGCGATAGTCGATATGCCTGCGCCAGTTATTATCCGGTTGCAGTTGTCGGCCGTAATAGATCTCAGTCCCGACCGATGTCACCATAAGATCAGGCATAGGTACGTTGTGGTCCTTGAGCACTTTTAATGCACTATCGATATGACGCCCAGTAGCCACGCCGAAACCCATATTGGCATTTTGTTCAATCCGTTGTAGTAGGGTATAAAGGGCATCGTCATCGCCGAGCAGTGTGTTGTCGATGTCACATAGAACCAGGCGATCTATAGTTGGTAAGCGACTTTTGGTGGGAGCGATGATGCGGGTGCGGTGCCCACGACCGAGAAGGCGGTGTAGCGCTTTTATGTAGGTCGTGACATGAGCATGCCACGAGTAGTGCCGGTGTGCACCTTTTACACCACTGCTGGACCATTGGCGCCAACGTTTCTCCTCCGCTAGCGTACTGAGTATCGATTCTCCCATGGCGTCGGCGTCCAGAGGATCTACCAATAATCCATTCTTGCAATGATTGATGATGTCGCGTGGGCCTCCATCTTCGGTGGCGACAATCGGCAAACCACTGGCGGCAGCTTCTATTAACGTCAATCCGAATGGTTCAGTTAGAGCCGGATTGACAAAAACGCCGCGACTACGAGTAGCGATACGGAATAATTCTGGAACGTCGTTGGCCTGATGATGTTTTGGATATGCAACGCTACCATATAGATCATACTTGTCGATTAGCAACATCAATTCAGTAAGCACCTGTCGCGGGCCTTTATCCATCGTGCTGACATCGTCACGATTTCCGGCAATGATCACGAGGTTGGCTTTTTCACGCAATTGTTCATTTTCACCATATGCCTGTATCAGTGCTGAAATATTCTTGCGCTCGTCGGGACGCGACAAAGCCAATATCGCGGGCTTGCGGGGATCACGTAGGAAACGGGCTAACTCCTGTCGTATGGGACTGTCAACAAAGAGGCCCTTGGGTGGATGGAATCGACTGAGATCCGTGCCGGGAGGGATGACTTGCATGCGCCTCGGCTGGTAGTTGGAATAATGGCAGTACTGTGTCTCGACCTCTTGTTGCGTACTCGCGATAACCAAGCTGGCCACGTCCATGGCGAGTTCCTCGGCCTCTATGCGGAGGTTCATGTTGTATTGCGTCTCTATAGTATGTGGCGGCACTCCTTGATCGACCAGGCGCCGGCGTTTTTCGCGTCCCAGCGAGTGGCCCGTGTGGATTAATGGTACGCCAAGAAGACCGGCTAATCGGGCCCCCACATAACCGGCATCAGCATAATGGCTATGAATGACGTCAGGAACACGACCAATGCGGCGTATATGTTTGAGTGCTTGATCGGCCATTGAGTCGAGATATGGCCACAGAACCTCTTTGCGAAGATAGCGGCGTGGTCCGAATGGTAATCGTATGATATTCGCTTTGGGTGAGATCGGTTCACAGGATACGGCGTAGTCGCTGTTTACTTTCGGATCTAGCACCTGGCGGGTTATCAGGTCAACTTGACTGACGTCGGGGTGTTCCGCCAAAGCACGCGCAAGCTCAACAACATATTTCGTTTGGCCGCCGGTATCTGCATCGCGACCCAACTCAAGATTGTGCCCCCGGATGAGACCGTGGACGCTGATTAGCATAATATACAATCGACTCTCCTCACTTACGGGTATCGGTTATCCCAGCGCTGCAATATGTCCTGATAGAATTTGCAATCAAGCACGGTGGCGCCGCGTATGCGACATATTTCTGCCGCAAAGTCGAGCGCATTATTAAGAATACGAACGGGCTCCCATCCGTGCAGTAGCCCGAACAATGTGACAGCGGAGAAAGCGTCACCCGCGCCGACGGTGTCGACGATATCGCTAATCGGTGACGGGGGAGCGGATAGTTCGTTTACATCGGTGACCAGCAATGCGCCTTCCGCTCCTAAAGTTATGATTAGCAAATCTACTCCGAATGCATTTAGTAATGCATGAGCAGCTTCCAATCGACGTGAAATAGGAGGGTCGCCTGCGATTTGGCTAAATTCGTCGCTATTCAATTTGAGCCAGCGTGCATTATGCAGATTCCAGCGAATTTCCTGCTGAGTCCACCAAGGTGCACGGAGGTTTATATCGACGAACGCAGGAATGGTGGTTGTGTCACTCAGCCAATGGAGAGTTTGTTGAGTGACCGCGCCACGGGCAGCAAGGCTGCCATGATAGAGAACTGCGAATTTATCCTTAGCAAGAATATTTGCTACAGGCGCGCGTTCAATATAGTCATAGGCCTGTTCCGGTAAAATTTCAAAACTAGGTTGACCATTGAGAAGCGACACTTGCACGGCGCCTGTTGGATGTGACTGATCTCGTTGCACACCACGAGTATCCATTCCCCAGAGTGCCATCTTTTCCAGTACCTCTCGGCCGGGAATATCATCACCGATTCGGCTGACGAATAGAGGCTTAACTTGAAATCCATGCAGATGCCAGGCGACATTGAACGGTGCTCCGCCCAGCACACGACTACCATCGGGAAAGTGATCAAATAGCACTTCCCCAAAGACAAGTGGCCGGCCTATAGTTGAATTTTTGTTCTCCGTTGCCATGTCCAGATTCCTCCGGCTGACTTAATTAGGCTGGAAATGGAGCTGAATATGGATGCAACTCAGTGCATCAAAGAGCGGTCTCCTTCTGTTGGCGACCTATTCTGATTAACGACGCCAGATTACTGTCAGTTCGGTGACTGCTCGAGTAGTAGCGAAGAAGATGTATATCGTGAATGAACTAATATATAGCAGATTGGCGGCTGGTTAGGCAAAGGACATACGGCAACTCAACGAAAGCCTTCCTTTAACCGGTAAACAACACCAGCCGTGGTACGTACCATTTCAAACATATCTACATAGCTAGTAGGGGATTCGGAGCCGCCAAGAAACAAATAACCTCGAGGATTCATCGTTTGTGCGATGCGGTTAAGTATGTCTTTTTTCAGATCGGATGAAAAATATATCAGGACATTTCTACAAAATACGATATCAAATTTCCCCAGTGGAGCGAAGCTCTGCATAAGATTCAATTCACGAAATGACACTCTATTGCGGATTTCCGGGCGAACCTCCCATCGGTCACCTTTTGGTAAAAAAAATCTCTTTACTCGCTCTTCTGACATACCTCGAGAGAGCGACATTTTGTCGTATTGCGCAACACTGGCATCCCCAAGCATGGAGGGAGAAATGTCGGTGGCGATGATTTGCAAATTGGCCGGCAACGAACCGGGACGGCTTGCCAGATATTCTTGAATAGTTATGCCTATTGAGTATGGTTCTTGGCCGGATGAACATGCTGCTGACCATATGCGCAGCTGTCGCAAGCGCAGGCTGCTAAACTCGGCAAAAATTGCGTTAGTAAGAATGTCGAATGGATATCGATCACGGAACCACATCGTTTCGTTGGTGGTCATCGCATCAACAATGCGTTCTCGCAATTTGGAGTGACGTTGCTGTTTCAGCTGAAGCATTAGCTCACTGAAGGTGTTGATGTTGAATTCACGCATCAAACGGTTAAGCCGACTAGTGACTAGATAATGTTTGTTGTCGCCCAGGACTATGCCGCAGGCATCTTCTAGAAATCGGCGGAATTCTTCGTATTCGTTTGATGCAATCTGATTTGTTGTCACTTCAGAGTCTCGGACATGAGGATTTTCGTACTTACGGAAAATAATGGTGTTGTGCTAGCGTTTCGGTATAACACGGGTATCTGACGTATATTCCACGGGCGATGGCGGGAAAAGTTACACTGTGCGACTAAGTCGTTTGCTTGAGTCGTTCAATGACACTGCCGGCTAATTCATCGGGTTTGAATTTTGCGATAAATTTATTGGCGCCAACTTTTTCAACAAGTGAATTATTAAATACACCGCTTAGCGACGTGTGCAGTATTATATATAAATCTTTTAACCGGCTGTCCGCGCGAATTTGCGTCGTCAGCGTATAGCCATCCATCTCGGGCATTTCTATATCAGAAATTACCATGCTTATTTGTTCAGTTATTGGAGTGGTACTTTCAGCCATTGTTTTGAGAAGATTTAGCGCTTCACGTCCATCCTTCGCAAGAATTGTCTCGACTCCAATTTGATCGAGTGTGCGTTTAATTTGGTTGCGCGCGACGCTTGAGTCGTCTGCGACTAGTATCTTGTGCGGTTGTTCGTGAAGTTCGCGACGACTGTCTTCGATGAGATCATTATTTACCGTTTCGTCAATATGGATAACCTCAGCCAGTACCTTTTCTACGTCGATGATTTCCACGAGATCCTTATCCACATGAGTTACTGCGGTCATGTAGTTGTGGCCGGTGCCTTTTGGGGGGGGTAATATCTCTTCCCAATTCATATTGATGATGCGGTCGACGCTGCTTACCAGGAAACCCTGCACTGCACGGTTGTATTCGGTGATGATAATGTACGCTTGTGACGTATCGCTAATGGCGGGACGGCCAATTGCTTGGGCTAGGTCGATGATCGTTATTGTCTTGCCGCGCAAAGTGGCGACGCCGCGGACGACGGCGTGAGCATGCGGTACCTTAGTAAGAGGTGGACATTGAATCACCTCCTGTACCTTAAAAACGTTAATCCCAAAGCGCTGCCTGCCTCCCAAGCGGAATAGGAGCAGCTCCAGGCGGTTGTGTCCGGCCAAACGGGTACGCTGGTTTACTCCGTCAAGTACGCCTGCCATAGTCGTCTCCGCAGATTGTGCCCGTTGTCAGTGATGATATCGGCTAAACGCCGCTAGACCTTAGCTTCGGTGGAAGCGGCACATAAATTGCCTGTATCCTGCGTATCCACCTGATTTTTTAATTGTGTCACAAAATCATGATGGCCGCTCTAAGAATAGTATGCTAACTGATTAATTAATGAGGAAAAATGGTTAACAGCAGAATTATATGGCATCGCCAATTGTGAGGCCCAAGGTGTCAAAATGTCGGCGCTTTAATGCGAGAGCAATGGACTTCTGTCAAAAGTGGGCGAGACTGGGGATCGCCGCTTGGGTCGTTGCGGCTGCGGTGGTGGCCGGAAGCTGGGTGCAGGCCGTACACGCCGAAGGTATTCAGCCCCTGAACGCCGTCGTGGTAGCTGTGCGCAGCTACTTGGTCCAGCAAAACGGAAATTCCAAGGCCGGTCAGCTGAAGGTGGCGGTGACTCCACCTGATCCACGGCTCAGACTTGCGGCTTGCCGGACGAAACTCCGGGTGTTTACCCCGCCAGGTCAGAATACGGTCGGTGACACGGTCGTGGGGGTGGGTTGTACGGATGTTAGTAATCCCTGGTCTCTTTATGTGCAGGCGTCCGTGGCTCTGATCCGGCCGGTGTTGGTCGCGCGTTATCCAATGAGTCGCGGTACAGCGCTATCGAGTAGCGATGTCGCGCTTGTCAATAAGGATGTGGCTCGTATGACGCAGGGGTATCTTGTTGATATTAATAAAATTAATGGGATGCTGCTGAAGTACTCCGTCACAGCTGGCACCGTATTACGTCCCGCACTACTGCGACTCCCTATTACTATCAAGCGTGGGGATCATGTCGTTCTCATGGCACAAGGCGGCGGGATCCAGGTAAAGATGGCGGGGATTGCATTGACCGATGGCGCGGTCGGAGACGTTATTCGTGTCCGCAACCTCTCGTCTCACAGAGTGGTCCAGGGGACTGTGGTGTCGGCGGGGGTCGTACAGGTACAATTTTGAGCTAAAGTTTCTCTGCGGGCGGCCGATAGTGGATGCAGCGGAAAGGAGATTATCATGTCGATCAACAATATATCCGGGTTACCCGGCAACCAGAGTCAGCGGGCAACGGAAGGCTCTCAGGTTCAGGTTGCTCGTAGCGAACCCACGGTATCGCAACAGCAAACCGGGCGGCCATCGACAGTCGACACCGTTAGCCTGACCGATACCGCTGCAAGGCTGCGCACGCTGGAGAGCAATCTGGCGCAGCTGCCGGTGGTGGACCCGCAACGCGTGGATACGATTCGGCAGGCCATCCAGAATGGCAGCTACGAGGTCAACCCGAAACGTATTGCGGCAAAGATGACCGGATTCGAACAGCAATTGCAGCGTAAGTCATGACTCGCGGGCTCGATTGCGGCGCACTACGTCAATTGCTTCTTGAGCAAGAGGGATTGGCGGGGCGCCTGCTATCGGTATTGGAAGCCGAGAATGAGTACGTCGCAAACAGGGACAGCGAAGGACTGGAGCGGATTGTCGAAGAAAAGCGCCTCTTGATTGACGAACTGGAGGCATGTTACCGGCGCAATAGCGGTATTTTGGGCCACGCAGGCATGAGCGCCGACCTGCACGGTATTGGCGAGGCATTGCAGCAGTGCCAGCCAGCGGGCAAGACACTGGAGCAGGCGTGGGAGTCCTTGAAGGAAAAGGTGTTCGCCTGTGAAAAACAAAATCTTGTCAATGGAAAGCTTCTGGAAAGTAGCCGGCGAGTTACCCAGCAGGCGCTGTCCATCCTGCTGGGCGGCACGGGTGACGGTGGCGAACTGTATACGCAGAGCGGGAAGGCGACGGCGCCGAATTTGGGTGGCCACACCTTGAGGAAAGCTTGATATACCAAGCATAGGTAATATTCAAATTATCGGCCAAGTGAGCGTTGCCTTGGTGCCAGCCTAGATATCTCGTCGTACTATACCGATCTCTCCCCGTCGCTTGATTCCCAACTAGAGTTTATTGAAGCTCCGGTTCTGGAAACGGGTGCTGACGCTGCGTTCAGCGGATCGTGTCTATGGCTTGCAGCCTGGTACGATGGATAGCAATATGGCGGCGGATGTTCTCACATCGATCGCGCATTATTTGTGCCACGTCTGACCGATGTTCGACGATGCGCGCATTACTTATACCGGGTGATTATCGTGCAGAGAAGCGAAAAATGGTTATGGATAATCGCTGTATTGTTGTTTGGTATTGCCATTACCACGGCAGGATATAAGTACAAGTATAGTCGCCAGAAGCTACTTATCGTAGATATGACGCTCGATGCCTCGTGTAATCTGCACAAGGGAGCGTGCGGCACGACTCAGGCAGATATCGGTAGCGTGTCATTAAGCATACTGCCTCGCTCGATTCCGTTGGTAGAACCGCTACATATCGTGGTACGAACCAACGTGAAGGGTATCCGACACGTTGCCGTCGACTTTCGTGGCGTCGACATGGATATGGGATACAACCGCTTTCTGATGAAGTCTGTGGGAAATGGCGAGTATCAGGGGGGCGGGATGCTGCCCGTCTGTGTGCGTACACATATGCGGTGGGAGGCGCGGGTATTGATTCAACGTGCCGATGATATCGTTTCCGCCCCGTATCGGTTTGAAACCAAAAATCATCTCCAATAAACAGGGATCGTGGGATTTTTTCTACGGCACGCAACTCACGGGTCGCCGCATCTTGGTGAAACCCGGCAAAATGCAGTGGACTGATGCAGTGGACTGATGCAGTGGACTGATGTGGGGGATTGCCAGCACGTGGCCGCCTGGAGCGGCGACATCGGAACCACCTCAAGCGATTGTGCCCCAGACGGCGGGGTGCCGCGGTCTGGGACGCATGTTCCAATGCGGCTGCTGCCGACCTAGGCATTAGGCACTCGTCCATTCCGGCAAGTTGTTATGTTATAACATAACGAATTTAAACGATATTTTATGGTATTTCACGGTGCTCATGGATGCTCGTGAACGATAGCAGTAATGCATCTCTGCGTATGGATTCGGCATCCACTGTGGTATATTTAGCCCCGTTGCAACGAGGTTTACCTCGCAGACAATCGTCGCATCATGGGGCCGTAGCTCAGCTGGGAGAGCGTCGCGTTCGCAATGCGAAGGTCAGGGGTTCGATCCCCCTCGGCTCCACCATTAACTTTTCTCCAAAATCGCCGTTCGAGTGATTTGACTGTTACTGCACAGTGCAGCCCCGGTAGCTCAGCTGGATAGAGCATCCCCCTCCTAAGGGGAAGGCCGTACGTTCGAATCGTATCCGGGGCGCCATT